>Ga0157371_10000333_pt1 | contig 60809 bp, 52 predicted proteins | sample C45metaG_FD_113462 | JGI IMG/M metagenome (GOLD analysis project Ga0157371, IMG submission 113462) | Corn rhizosphere microbial communities from Kellogg Biological Station, Michigan, USA - C4-5 metaG | ecosystem: Host-associated > Plants > Roots > Rhizosphere > Soil | place: USA: Michigan... | reverse complement strand
GCCCACGCTGACACTTACGGCCTCGACCTGCAGCGGGTGGCCTTTGCCGGCGACAGCGTCGGCGCCAGCCTGGCGACCGTGCTGGCGACACTGGCTGCACGCGACCCGGCCGTCGTCAGTGGCATCGTGCCGCGTCTGCAATTGCTCTGCTACCCCATGACCGACGCCTCGCAGCGCAGCACCTCCATGGAGTTGTTCGCCGAAGATTACCTGCTGGAAAGCGAGACACTGGCCTGGTTCTACCGGCACTACGCGCGCACCCCCGAGGACTACGCCGACTGGCGTTTTTCACCGCTGTTGACCGAGGATCTGGCCGGCGTGGCGCCGGCGTTCATCGCCCTGGCAGGCTTCGACCCCCTCCTGGACGAGGGACGGGCCTACGCCGACCGGCTGCTGGCCCATGGCATTGCCGTGCAGGTCAAGGAATACGGCGCCTTGACCCACGACTTCCTGCGCATGTCACGCATCACCAGCGACGTGACACCGATCTACCGAACGCTGTGTCAGGCCGTGCGCGAGGCGTTGGGCTGACGCGGCAGGGGTAAACGCTGAGGACATGAAAAAGGATGGACCGGTTGCCCGGTCCGCCCTTTTTTTGAGAGCAACAAACGCCTGTTACCGGCCGTAGTGGCCGGGCGTGTGGTGGGGATCGGGCTGGTGCTGGGCGGGGCCTACAGCCTGCGCCGCGAGGATTGGAAAAGTGTCGCCGGCACCTTGGGCGCGGCGGCGGTGGGCTATGAAGTGATCAATGCGGTGACCGGCGAAGTGGTGCCGTTCCTGCCCGAGGCGCCCGCGATGCTGCAACCACGTTTGCCGTTGGCGAGGTGGTGGCCAGGCAACGCGTGGCGTTCATTCGTGAAGAAGAACAACTGCGCATGCAGAACATGCTGGCTTACCTGAAGAGCATTGGGGCGTACGTCCAAAGCTTTCCCAGGGTGAACTCATGATGCCGGTGGTGCGCCTGGGCGGCCTCACCCGCGCGCTCTTCTCCGGGAGGATCGAACGCGCGGTGCTCGGTGGCCCGTGAGGGCCCCTCGATTCGCTGATCGACGAATGATCAGAAGGTCCCGCGCAAGGTCAGTGCGAAGTTGCGTGGTGCGCCGTACCAGTTGCCATACGAGCTGGACTCGACGGTCTGGTAGTACTTCTTGTCGAAGATATTGTTGGCGTTGACCGTCGCCGTCCAGTGCGGGTCGATGCGGTATTCCACCAGGCTGTTCCACACGGCATAACCGGCCTGGACGTAGTCGTAGTCATCCACCGCGCTGCTCAGCGAGCCATCAGCCAGGCGGCGCTGCACCGAGCCACTGACGTAGTTGGCACTCTGGATGGTCGCGCCTGCACCGACTTTCCAGCGCTCCAGTTGCCCCGGCAACTGGTAGGTGGTGAAGAACTTGAACAAGTGTTTCGGCGTCTGTGTGCTGATCGGCTTGTTCTGGTTGCTGGCGCTGGCGGCCTGGGTCTGTTCGTTGATGTTGAACGTGTAACCGGCGCTGAGCATCCAGCCGGGCAACACTTCGCCGCTGATCTCGGTGTCCACGCCCTTGCTGATGATCTCGCCGGCGGCGCTGTAGCAGCAGTTGTTCTGGTTGCCCACCGGCGTCGTGCCGGAGAAGTCCAGTACCGCCTCGTTTTCGCGCTTGATGTAGTACAGGGCCGAGGACAGGTTCAAGCGGCCGTTGAACAGCTCGCCCTTGGTACCGATCTCATAGGTATTGCCGGTGATGGCCTTGAGCGGGGCGAAGGTATTGTCGATGAACTCGGTCTGCGGCTTGTAGATTTCAGCGTAGCTGGCGTACATCGACCAGTCGTTGCCCAGGTCGTAGACCAGGCCACCGTAGGGCGTGATGATCCCGCTTTCACGGCCGCCGCGCGTGGTGTCGGCTTCGACGGACGGCACGACCACGCGGTTGAAACCATTGAAGTCCGTGTAGCGCGCGCCCACGATCAGCTTCAGTGGGTCGGTCAGCTGCGCCTTGAGGGTGGTGTAGACACCGGTCTTGCGTGCCACCCAGGTGGGCGTGTCGTAAAAGAGCGGTGGCTTGTTGCCCTTGGGGATGGCATCGAAGTCGGTGGTCGGCGAAGCCGGGATGCCGGCCGTGAAATCGCTATGGTCGGTGTAGGTGCGCAGGCTCTGGGTGTAGTCGCTGCCCACGACCAGTTCATGGGTGCGGCCGAAGGCGTCGAATTTACCCTGGACGTTGACGTCCACCAGGTCCTGGTCATTGGTGTAGTCGCGCACGAAGTGCTGGAAGGTGCCGCCATTGGTCACTGTGGGGTCGACCGGCCCTTCGAACTGACCGAGGTCGTGGTGGGTCTGATATTCGGTCCGGGTGTAGCTGGTGTTGAATTTCCACTGCTCATTGAGCTGGTGTTCCAGCTTGAAGAAGCCTTCGGTCTTGCGGAAATTGCCGCTCGACCATTTCGCTGCGGTCGACTTGCTGCGCGGAAGGTCCAGCGGTTCGCCCGAGGTGTAGCGGGCCAGGCCTTCGTCCCAGTAGCCGTCGATGTCGCGCCATTCGTAGACGCCGCCGACCGTGACCAGCGTGTCCGGCGTCACGTCGGCTTCCAGGGTGCCGAAGACCACCTGTTTTTCGCTGTCGTAATTGTCGTAGAAGGTCTTTTTGTCTTCATACGCCATCGCCAGGCGACCCCGCAGTTTGCCCTCGAAGCCCAGCGGGCCGGTGACGTCGACCTCCTGGCGATAGTTGTCCCAACTGCCGGCCGAGGTCTGCACGGTCACCTGGTTGTGGTCCAGGGCGCGTTTGCGTACCAGGTTCAGCGTCCCGCCGGGATCGCCGGTGCCGCCATACAGGCCATCGGAACCCCGCAACAATTCGACATGGTCATAGGGCAGCATGTCCGGCAGGCTTTCGTAGCTCTGCTGGCGCAGGCTGGCAGCGCCGCCATCGGTCTGGATGTTGGTCAACTGGAAGCCACGGGAGAAGATGGCGGTGTTGGCATCGTTGCCACCGACCAGGGTAATGCCGGTGGTCTGGTCCAGCGCGTCACGCAGGTTGTTCAGGTTCTGGTCCTTCAGCCGCTGCTGGGTCATCACCGTGACGGTCTGCGGGATTTCGCGCAGGGTCTGCTCGGTCTTGCCGCCGATCTGTGCCACCCCCAGGGTGTAGGAACCGGTGCCTTCGGTGCTGTTGCTCAACTGCGACGCGGTCACCGAGGTTTCATTGAGCAGCAGGCTGGCGCTGCTGACTTCCCCCGGCGCCGACAGGGTGACGGTATTGCCGTCGATGCGGTAGGACACCCCGGTGCCCTCGGTCAATTGCCTGAGCGCTGCCGCACTGTCGATCTGGCCCTTGACCGGCTTGCTCTTGAGGTTACGCACCGTGTCCGGGCTGTAGAGGATTTGCAGCTGGGTCTGTGAGCCCAACTGTTGCAAGGCGCTGCCCAGCGGTTGCGCCGGGATGTCCACCGTGACGGTCTGGGCCTGCGCCTGGTTGCCGCCGGCCAACATGACGGCCGCGCTCAACGCGAGCAGTGAAAAGCCCCTGTGCCTGACGTCCCGTTGTGTCGTCGTAGCCGGCAAACGCTTGGTGATCATTGAACCCCGTCCCTATCGAAAGTGAGTTGCTGCAACTAAGAATTATTCTGATTTATGTGACGATCACGCCCGGGAAAACCGGAAGATTTTTTTTGCGCCGCGGCATCAATCAGGCGCTGACCCTGTCGGTCAGCACCCGACCGGCTTCCATGCGCACCAGTTGGTCGGCCACGTCGAAGTAGCGATCATCGTGGGAGATCACGATGATGGTCTTGCCCAGGCGCTTGAGATCCGGGAGCAGTTCGGTATAGAAAATGCGGCGGAAGGTCGGGTCCTGATCCGCCGCCCACTCGTCGAACACCAGCACCGGCCGTTCTTCGATCCAGGCATTGACCAGCGCCAGCCGTTTGCGCTGGCCGGTCGACAGGTCGGTGGTGGTAAAGCTGCCGTCGCGAACGCTGACCTTGTGGGCGATCTCCAACCGTTCGAGGTATCGGTTGGCGTCTTCGGGGATGTGCTGGTCGCCCTGGACGACGTCGTCGAACAGGTAATAGTCGGCGAATACCGTGGTGAACAGCTGCCGATAATCATCGCGGCTCTGGGCGTCGACCCGACGGTCGTTGAGGCGTATTTCACCGCTCTGGGGGGTATAGAGCCCCAGCAGCAGCTTGATTAGCGTGGTTTTGCCGCAGCCGTTCTCGCCGACGATGAAGGTGATTTCCCCTTGCTCGATACGCAAATTGACCGGGCCCAGCTTGAACGCTTCGCCCCCCTGCGGTGCCGGGAAGGCATAACCGACGTTGTGCAGGTCCAGGGTGTGCAAAGGCGCCGCGCGAGTGCCGTGATCGTTGAGCAGCAGGTGCGGTTCGGGCGATGAAAACTGCTCGGACAGCTCGGCGATGCGCCGGAAGGCGATCTGCGCGCGGCTGATGATGGGCAAGGTGCCGACCAGGTGCTCCAGCGGGCCTTTCATGTACAACAGCACCAGCACGAAACCGCTCATCACCGCGCTGTCAGTGCTCGGCCAGAACGATTGCAAGGCCAGCGCCAGACCGATCACCACGAAAAACAGCATGGAGCCGAAGGTCTTGGCGATGACGAAGGTATTGACCGAGCGGATCTGCAAGTCGCAGATGTGGTCGGCCGTGGCCTTGATGCCGGCGGTGAACATCCGCTGCCGCCGCGGGCGGTGGATGCGCAGTTCCTTGGCCCCCTCGGCGATGGCGTTGTAGTGTTTCTGCAATTCGTCTTCGGCGTCACGGGCGGCGAAAAAGCCCTTGATGCCGCGGCCACGTGCCACGTATTGCACAGCGGTACCGATGACGATGGCCACCAGCATCAGCAGGAACATTGGCCACGACAGCAAGGCCAGATAACCCAGGCAGCCGAGGGTCACGGTCATGGAAATGGCCAGCGGCGCGAAAGCGAAGGCAAAGTCGCTGATGGTGTCCACGTCATGGGTCAGCACCGGAATCAGCCTGTGGCTGCGGTAGCGCTCGATCTGCTCGATGGGCGCCGACAGCACCTTCTCGCCCAGTTCCTTGCGCAGCTTGGCGATGATGTGCTGGCCGACGTAGTTGGTGCCGATGTCGGAGAAAATCGAACTCACCAGCGCCAGCAGGCACAGCCCGGCGAACAGGGCGACCACGCTGTGGGTCAGGCCATTTTCGGCGTGCAGGGCGTCATTGATGGTGGCCAGCAGCACGGTCACGCTGAGGCCGCCGATCATGCCCAGAATGATGGAAACGGCAACGATGAGCCGGAAGGGTTTGAGCAGTGTGAACAGCTCGTTGATCACACCACGCGCGGGCTGGGTCATGAAGGATTCCTGGCAGCTTGAAATGAGCGGATATCCTTAAGGACGACTGGTGCCGCGCTTAATTTAAACGGCCATGCCCGCGCATGGCCGGGGCGCCGACCCGCGCCGGGATCAGAGGTCGCGCACCACGCGAAAACCGATCCAGTCGCCGCGTTCGTGGGGGTAGAGGTCATTGCGATTGCCGGAGCGCGACCAGATCGGCGCCTCGGTCCAGTCGTTGCCACGAATCTGCTGGAAGCGGCAGTTCGGTTCCAGCCACGGGCTGCCGTCGGTGGGCGCGCCGATGTAATTGTCGTGGGCACAGTCGGCCACCCACTCGTACACATTGCCGTGCATGTCATACACCCCGAACGCATTGGCCGGGAAGCTGCCGGCTGGCGCGGTGGCGCTGAAGCCGTCTTCGGGGCCGTAGGTGTTGGCGTGCTTGGCGATGCTGTAGGTCTTGCCTTCGTCGAACGGGAAGGGGAAAGGACCGCTGCTGCCCGCGCGCGCGGCATACTCGCGGATGGATTCACTGGTCAGGCGGTAGGGCTTGCCGGTCTTGCGCGACAGCCAGTCGATGTAGGCCTTGGCCTCGGCGAGATTCATGCACACCGCCGGCTGCCGTGCGGTTATCGGGTAGCGGGGCTTGCCTGCGATGCATTCGCGGCCGGGACGGGTATCGCCGTCAGGCAGGGTCAGGCCGGTCTCCTGCGCATACACCTGCCACTCGCCGTCGAGCACCTGGAAGCGACCGATGGCGATTGGCTTGCTGAGTGTGACGGTGTGCATCGGGCCCTCGTCGGCCTGACGTCCCACCTCATCGTCGGGTGTGCCCATGGTGAAGCTGCCGGTGGGCAGCACGACCATTTCCGGGCAGTCCTTGCAGTCCTTGAACACGGTGCCGGGCGCCGGGGCGTCGGCCGCCTGCGCGGTACTGGACAGCAACAGGGTCAGCAACAGGCTCGAGGCCAGCGACCCGCGGGCGAAGCCGTGTGAGAGGGGCGCAGGTAGGCAATTCATGAGGGCTCTCCGGGAAGGGTAAGAAAAAGGGGCGCGAATGGCCGGGTTCAGAAGCTCTGGCTCAACAGGGCCATGAAGCGGTCGACCTCATGCTCGTCGTTCAGCAAGCCGGGCGAGGTGCGGATGACCGGCCCGGCGTCACGGTCCACGGCGTCGCACACCACCCGCTGGTTCATCAGCCAGGCGGCGACGTTGTCGCAGCGTTGGCCCTTGACCCGGAAAAAGGTGAACCCGGCCGACAGTGCGGGGCTCGTTGGCGTGACCAGCTCGATGTTGGCATGGGCTTGCAGACGCTGCTTGAGGTAGTCATTGAGTGCATGGATGCGCTGTTGCACATCGGCCTTGCCCAGTTGCAGGTGCAGCTTGAAGGCTTCGCTGAGCGCCCAGCGATGTTCGAAGGCGTGGTATCCGCCGGGCGAGAAGGTGGTGGCGAAATTGCGGTCTTCGGAAAAGGTCGGTTCGCTGGGTGTCAGGTCGGTGACCTGTTCGTGGCGGGCGCAGACGATGCCGGTGCCCCGCGGCCCGAACATCCATTTGTGCGTGCCGGCAATGAAATAGTCGCAGTGAAAGTCGGCGAAGGCGGCGTTTTCGACGCCAAAGCCGTGCACGCCGTCCACTACATAGACGATGCGGTCCTTGTCGTCGCGATCCCGGTTGTGCTCGGCGACCAGCTGGCCGATCTTGCCCACCGGCAGCTTGACGCCGCTGCCGGACTGCACCCAGGTCATCCCCAGCACGCGGGTGGCGGGGCGGATCGCCTGGTCGATGGCGCTGAGCACTTCATCCTCTGACACCTGATAGGCGTCCTCGAACAGGCGAATCTTGCGCACCGAGGTGCCTTGTTTCAAGGCGCGAAACTCCAGGATGCTGTGAGTGGCGTAGTGTTCATGCTCGGTGGTGAGGATTTCCTGATCGCTGCGCACGTGCACGCCGCTGTAGATCATTGCCAGGCCTTCGGTGGTGCTCCCGGTCAAGGCAATCTGGCCAGGACGGACCTGAAGATAGGCTCCGGCCTGTTCGCGAACGTGCGCTTCGTGTTTCCAGGTTTCCTCCCGGTCCCAATCCATAGCCAGCCCCGGGTTGCTGTCCAGGCGCGCGCGGTGGGCGGCGATGGCCTCGCGTACCGGACGCGGATGGGACGTCACCAGAAAGTTGGAGAAGTGGATGTAGCGCGGGTCCTGGGTGAACAGCTGGCGCAACCGGGTCCATTTGTCGGCGGGTGCCAGGCGTTCGACAGCGCGCGCCTGCTGTCGCAGGGTATCGGCCGAAGCCGCAGGGGTCAGGCTGCTGCCCAGGGGAATGCCTGCAGCCAGAATGCCAGCCTGTTTGAGGAACGTGCGTCGGTCGGTCATGAGGCGTTTTTCACCCTGCAGGAAAATGAAGTCAGTGAGGGGCGGCCGGCTGGGCGGCGCGTTGCACCTGGTCCCAGACCCGCAGGAAGTTTCCGCCCCAGAGCTTGGCGATATCCCCTTCGCAATAGCCGCGCTGGATCAGTTCGGCCGTCACATTGCGCACCTCGCTGACATCCTTCCAGCCGGTGACGCCACCACCCTCGTTGAAGTCCGAGCTGATGCCCACATGATCGATGCCAATCTTGCGCACGGTGTAATCGATGGCGTCGCCCAGGTCTTTGAGGGTTGCCTTGGGTTCTTCGTCGAGGATGGCGTAGAGGGCACTGGCGTACTGGCCGAACTTCTGCTCGGGCCAGGCAGCGATGATCGGGTCGCCCGGCATCAGGCCCATCGCCAGGTTCGGCAAGGGTGGTAGGCCGAACTGCGCGCGCAGTGTATTGAGCTTCTCCTGCGTGGCCAGGCTCAGCGGTTTCAGGTACCCCGAGAAGCCGACCACCTGCACCACGCCGCCGCTGTTCTTGATCATCTGCAACTCTTTGTCGCTGAGGTTGCGCGGGATGTCCACCATCGCGCGCGGGGCCGAATGCGACGCCACCAGTGGCGTGCGACTCAACCTTGCGACCTGCTCCAGCCCCAGGCTCGACAGATGGGAGACGTCGATGATCACGCCCAGATCGTTCAGCCGCCGCACGGCTTGCTGGCCCAGCGCGGACAGCCCGCCCAGGGCATCCGGTGAGTCATTGAAGAAGGGCAGGGGGCGCGAGGAATCGGCCCAGTCGTTGTTGCCGATGTAGCTGAAGCCGAACATGCGCATGCCGCGTGCCGCCCACAGGTCGAGCAGACCCAGGTCGTGGCCCAGCGGATAAGCGTTGAGCATGCTGATGAAGATCGCGAACTTGCCCTCGCCGTGCAGGCGGCGAAAGTCGTCCGGGGTGTAGGCGATCGCCACCTGGTTGGGAAAGTCGCGCACCATGGCGGAGATGATCCGGTAGCGCACTTCCTGTTGGTGGCGGGCCTCTTCGACGAAGCCGGCAGTCGGCCGATGGGGCGCGTTGTCACCGTTCCAGATTTCCGGCCAGCCAAAGATCGTCAGGGCCGCACCGGACAGCCGCCCGCGCGCCGCCTTGACCAGGTCGAACTGGCCGCTGCCGTCCTTGTCCGCTTCATTGCCGGCGGTGCCGAAGTCCAGCGGCAGGGTGATGTGACTGTCGAAGGACAGCAGCCGCGCCTGCAGTTCGTCGGCTTGCGACAACACGCTGTGCGGATAGTCGGGCGCATCGTCGAAAGCGTAGATCCAGGTCAGCCAGGCGGCGCCTGCGGACAGCGCCACAGCCAGGGCGAGGGCACAATACAAGGCTTTTCGGGAACGCGGTTGAGTCATTGCCATATCGCTGAGTGTCGCCATCGAGGAGAGGATTCAGAAGGGGTTGCTATCTGGTTGGAACGAACCGTGCCGAGCAAAATTTAGCCGTGGGCAGCACGTCGACCGGTCCGGTTAAATTTGCCGCCGTGACAAACGTTCTAGCTGGGATAAGGCCTGCTTCATGGCTGACACAGGTAGGGCAATGACGATTTCTCGACGCGGGTTCATCGCAGGTCTGGCATTCACCGGCGCTGCCGTTCCCGCGGTGTATTACGCCCATCGCGAATTGACCCGCGACACCGCACCCGTCACCCCGGGCGAGGCATCGGTGCAATTGCCCGACGCCCGTGTGCGGCACCTCGGCGACCAGCTGCGTGGTGTCTGGGACCTGCGCTTCGAGGGCGCCGACGGTGGTGTCGAGGGCCTGGCGACCGAGGACGGCCTGGAGCTGTTTCTCGACGTCGCCCTGCGCGGCCGTGGCCTGCGAGGCTTCCTGGACACGGGCGCGAACCTGCGCGGCGTCGCCATGCCACGCTATCAGGTGCAGGGCGACCTGCTGCCCGAAGCCGTCGCGCTGGCCGTCACCCAGGCCGCCGAGCAGGGCCTCGATCCGGCCACCGGGGCGCTCAGCCTGGTGGCGCCCCGTCAGCTGCGCTGGCGGCTGCTCGATACCCGCGCGCCGGGTGTCCCGCCCGTGTATGAATTCACTTTTCTGCTCGATGAGGTGTGGGCCGAGTTCGGCAATGCCGGAGTGCTGACCCTCAGTGGCCGTGTTCAGCGGCTGGACCGGCCGCTGTCCCTGCCGGAGCAGGACAATCGCTTCATTGCGGTCAAGCGCCGGTTCCCCGAAGCGCGCGAGCGCATCGCCCTGAGCCCCGCGTTGCTGGCGTGGCTGGTGGCACCCGAGCACCGTCTGTTTCACCAGCTATGGCACGCGTCGCGTGATCAATGGCATTCGCTGACCGCCGAGCAGCAGGGGGCGTTGCGCGGCATTGGCTGGCAGCCGGGGCCGCGCGAGCACGAGCGCGATGCGCGGGGCAAGCGCAAGGACCGCAACGGCTCGGGCATCGATTTCTTTTTCATGCATCGCCACATGCTGGGCACCGCCCGCGCGTTCCAGCCGCTGCCGTCCTGGTCGAGCTTCCCGTTACCGCCAGCGGACCTTCTGCATGACCGCGCTGGCTTTGCGCGCTACTTCGACAACCACGACGGCTACTCCATCCCGCCCACGTGGCAGGCACCCGACGATGACGAGTACACCCAGTGGGTGAGCGATATCAAGAACGCCGAGACTTTTCATAGCAACTTCAGCGTCTGGGAATCCCAGTATCGCGATCCGCGCTACCTGGCCAACATGACCCTCGGCCAATTCGGCTCGGAGGTCGAGCTGGGCCTGCACGACTGGCTGCACATGCGCTGGGCCTCGGTGCCGCGCGACCCGTCCAATGGCGCGCCGGTGCCCATGGCCCGTGACCTGGATGACTTCGCGCCACGCTGGTACGTGGCGGAAAACGACTTTCTCGGCGACCCGTTCTCTTCCCACGTCAATCCGGTGTTCTGGCATTTCCACGGCTGGATCGACGACCGTATCGAAGACTGGTTCCGCGCCCATGAACGCTTTCATCCCGGCGAAGTGCAGCGCCTGGAGGTCAATGGCGTGGCCTGGTTCGCACCCGGTCGCTGGGTGGAAGTGGACGATCCGTGGCTGGGGCCTGTCACGCATGGCTGCAGCACGGTGCCGGGGCTGGCGCCCGCCACCAGCGTGGAAATGGACCCGGAAACCATGAAGCTGGCGTTGCGGGTGATTTTCAGCGACGAGCGCCGGCGCGAGCTGCTGTTGCGGCGGATTCCGCGGCGGCCCTGGTATGCGCGTCACCTGGTTGCCGCCGCCCAGCGCTGAACAATGGGGCGAACCGCTGCATTGACCCGGCCAACGCCCGCTCAGGGCATTTGCCAGCCGCCACCCAAGGCTTTGTAGAGGGCAATGCTCGCCTGCAGGCGCGACAGGCGCAGTTGCACATTGAGGTCCTGGGCCTGATACAGCGTGCGCTGCGTGTCCAGCACGGTGAGCAGGCCTTCGGCACCCGCCTGGTAGCGCGTCTGGGCGATGTCGAAGGCTCGTTGGGCCTGCGCCAGTTCCTGGTCCTGCCATTGCCGCTGCCGATCCAGGCCATCGATGCTGTTGAGTGCTTTCTCGACGTCGGCGAAGCCAGTGATCAGCGTACCGCGATACACCTGCAGCAACTCTTGCGCCCTGGCCGTGGCCAGATCGCGTTCGGCGCCCAGTCGTCCGTTGTTGAAAATTGGCGCGATCAACCCGGCGGTCAGGGCATAGAACGGGCTGCGCAGCACATCGGCGGCACTGGCGGCGCCCGAGCCGACGGTCGCGCTGAGGGTCAGTCGGGGCAACATGGCGGCCCGGGCCACCTGCACATCCGCCTTGGCGGCGGCCAGGCGCGCTTCGGCACTGGCGATGTCGGGGCGGCGGGTCAGCAGCTCGCTGGGAACCCCGCTGGCAATGTCCGGCCAGGCCAGTCGAGCGAACCCCTGGCGTTGCAGGTCCAGGGCCTGCAGCGGTTGGCCGAGCAGGGCGGCCAGGCTGATCGAGGCGTCGCGGGCCTGCTGACGGAGCAGCGGCACCCGACGCTGCTGGGCGGCCACCAGGCTTTGCTGTTGGGCCAGTTCGAGGGCGGTCGCCGAGCCGGACTCGAAGCGGGTCTGCACCAGCGTCAGCACGTCCAGCGCATTGTTCAGGTTCAACTGGGCGATGCGGCCTTGCTCCTCCAGCGCCAGGCTGCGCACGTAGGTGTCGGCGACGGCGCCCAGCAGGGTGAGTTCCACTGTCGCTCGATCGAATTCACTGGCCTGCAGGCTTTGCCGCGCGCTTTCGCGAGCGGCCGCCTGGCCGCCCCAGAAATCCACTTCATAGCTGGCGGTCAGGCTGGCATCGAAGTAATCGACGGTCTGATCGCTGCTGTCGGCATCCAGCTGGCTGTAGCCGTTGCCCCTGAGCAGTTTTTGCCGGCTGGCATTGACCCCGGCCTGGACCTGGGGCCACTGGCTCGCGCGGGCGATCACCGCAGACGCCCGGGCCTGCCTGACCCGCGCCATGGCGGCGGCGAGGTCATGGCTGCCGGCGCGGGCCTGTTCGATCAGCCGATCGAGTTCGGGGCTGGCGAACTGACGCCACCATAGCCGATCGACCTGCCGGGCCGGCTCAGTGCCCACAAGGGACCACTGCGCAGGCACCAGCGCCTGCGGCGCCGCGGGCTCCGGCGCGGTGGCACAGGCGCTCAGCACCAGGCAGAGGGTCAACAGGCTCAAGGGCGATTTCATCGGGTGCTCATTCACTGGTAAGGGCGGCGACCGGGTCGAGGCGGGCGGCTTTGCGGGCGGGCATGAAACCGAACACGACGCCGGTGACCAGCGCGCAGCTGAATGCGCCGAGCACCGCCATCGATGAGAAGGCCACGGCGATGTCGCCGGCCATCAGCAGTGCGCCCAGCAGCATGGCCAGGACGATACCGGTAAGGCCGCCGACCACCGACAGCATCACCGCTTCGGTGAGGAACTGGCGCATGATGTCTCGCTGCCGGGCGCCCGTGGCCATGCGGATACCGATTTCGCGGGTCCGTTCGCGCACGGTCATCAGCATGATGTTCATCACGCCGATGCCGCCGACCAGCAGCGAGATGGCCGCAATCGCCCCGAGCATCAGTGACAGGGTGTTCTGGGTGCGGGCCTCGGCCTGGATCATGGCGGCGTTATTGGTCAATTGGTAGTCGTGCAAGCCACCGTGCAGCTTGAGCATGAGTTGATGGGCCGCGATTTCCGTTTCTCGGACCCGGCTGGCCTCTTTGGCGGCGATGACCACGTATTCAGGGTTCTGATTGCCGAACAGACGGATACTGGCGGTGGAGTAGGGGATCATGATGCGCGAGTCGCTGTCCTTTTCCCCCGATGTCGCGCCCTTGCCGGTCAACACGCCAATCACCTGGAAGGGCACGTTTTCGATGAGGATATAACGACCCAGCGGGTCGGCCCCGGCGAACAGTTTCTCCTGCACCTTTTCGCCAATGACCGCCACCGGGGCGGCGCTGGCCTCGTCCGCCTCGGTGAAATAGCTGCCCGACGCCACTGGCCAGTTGAAGATCGCCGGAAACAGCGTGTTGCTGCCACTGACGTAGACCTCGTAGTCGACGCTGCCGTAGCGCACCCGGGCATCGTCACCATTGACCGGCATGATCATCTTGATCTGCGGCAGAGTGCCCAGCGCCGCGACATCGCCCAGGCTGACGATCCCCAGGGGGGCGCGCGGCGAGGGCGAAGCCCCGCTGAGATAGATGATGTTGGAGCCGAACGCGCCCATCTGCGCCATGACCTGGCGCTTGCTGCCTTCGCCGACGCCCAGCATGACCACCACCGAAGCCACCCCGATAATGATGCCCAACAGGGTCAGGGCTGTGCGGAAGCGGTTGATCCACATGACCCGCCACGCCGCCTGAATGGCGTCCAGCAACTCGCCTTTCCAGGCGCCGGACGCTTCGCTGCCGGCGGCCAGGCGCTGGCGCAGCTCGACCGCCTGCAGGGCCTGCGAGTCTGGACCGGGCGCGGCGGGCGGCGTGTGCCTGGCGCTGTCGAGGACGATTTCGCCGTCGCTGATTTCAATGATGCGCTGGGCGCGGGCGGCCACCTCGCGGTCGTGGGTGATGAGAATGACCACGTGCCCCTGGCTCGCCAGTTCGTCGAGCAAGGCCATGACTTCCTTGCCACTGTGACTGTCGAGGGCGCCGGTGGGCTCGTCGGCCAGGATGATATGACCGCCATTCATCAAGGCGCGGGCGATCGACACGCGCTGCTGCTGACCGCCGGACAGCTGATGGGGGCGGTTGCCGGTGCGCTCGGCCAGGCCCAGGCGCTGCAGCAGTGCCGCCGCTCGCGCATGACGCTCGGCGGCCGGCGTGCCGGCGTAGATCGCCGGCATCTCGACGTTTTCCTGGGCCGAGCCCGAGGCAATCAGATGGTAGCCCTGAAACACGAAGCCGAACGCCTGCCGGCGCAGCCAGGCCAGTTCGTCGCTGCCCAGGTCGGCCACGTCGTCGCCGGCGAACAGGTAGCGGCCGGAGGTCGGGCGGTCGAGGCATCCGAGGATGTTCATCAGGGTCGACTTGCCCGAGCCCGACGCGCCAACGATGGCGACGAACTCCCCGGCATGGATCGTCAGGCTGATGCCGCGCAGGACGTGCACCACTGGGCTGTCCGTGCCGCCATAGGATTTACGGATGTCACGCAGGTCGATCAGCGGCGTTTGCATTCAGCCTCCACTGCCGACAGGCGGGCCGATCAGCAGGTGATCACCCTCCTGCAGGCCGTCGAGTACTTGCACGCGCAGGCGGTCGCTGACGCCGGTCTTGATTTCGCGTACGTCGACGTCGCCATTGCGTGCCACCACCTGGGCGGTCTGCACGCCGCTGGCGCCGGCATCGCGCAAAGCGGCGATGGGCGCGGTGAGCACGTTGTCCACGCGGCTGGCGACGAAGAACACCTGGGCGGTCATCTCGGCCATCAACGCTTGATCAGCGTTCTCCACGTCCAGCAGCACCGTGTACAACACCACCCGACCGCTGCCGCTCTTGCTGCTGCTCGCGGGGCTGCCGCCGGCCTGGCTGGTCTGGTCGAGCGGCTTGGGCGGGATGGGCAGAATCTGCCGCACGGTACTGCTCCAGCGTCGAGCACCGCCGCTCAAGGTGGTGAAATAGGCGGTCATGCCCGGTTTGACGTGGCCGATGTCGGCTTCCGAAACCTCCGCCCAGACAGTCATCGGCGACAGCCGGGCGATGCGCAGAATCAGCGGCGTCTGTTGCTGGGCATTGAGCGTCTGGCCTTCCCGGGCGTCGAGGGCGACGACGGTACCGCTCATTGGCGCATAGATGCGCGTGTAGCCCAATTCTGCCTGATCGCTGCGCAGGCTCGCTTCGGCCTGGCGGATCTGCGCCTGGAACATGTCGATGCGGGCCTGGGTGGTGCGTAGCTCGGCTGCCGCACTCTGCACGTCTTCTTCGCGTGTGGCGCCGCCAGCCACCAGGCGCTGCTGGCGCCGCGACTTCTGTTGGGCGAGTTGATGCAGGGCTCGCTGCTCCTGCAGCTGCGCCTTGAGATTCTCGATGGAGTAGCGGCCGGCATCCAGTTTCGCCTGCTGCGTGGAGGGGTCGATTTCCACCAGCAACTGGCCTTCCTTGACTTCATCCCCGACTTCCACATGGAGGGTGCGGATCTGGCCGCTGGCCTGTGCCCCGACATCCACGTAGCGCCGCGGTTGCAAGGTGCCCAGCGCGGTCACGCTGCTTTCTATGCTGCCGCGCGTGACTGCCACAGTGGCGAGCTTGTCCCGGCCCGAGGGCATCAGTTGCCACGCCGCCACGGCTGCGACCGGTATCAGGCACAGCGTGACGAGCAGCAGGCGGCGAGGTGTGCGGGGGCGTTTCATGCAGGGTTCCAACCGATGGGAATCGACCCATGGCGAGCGTCGACCGGTCGATCTGCCGGTGGCGAAGGGTAGTGAGCCGACGATCGCGGGGTAACTGCCTGATAAACGAAAGGCCTCGAGCAGAATTTAAGGGGACGGCCGGTAATCTTTCACTCGCTGCTGCCGGGCAAAGTGCACGATGGCCCTTGGAATACAGATGAGAATTATTATAAATTACGCGCGCACATTGCTGGCGTCGCCGTCGTCGGGCCGTCGCGGCCTTCGGCCTGGCGCCCACGGATCGCGGCGTGACCCTTGCCTGGGAGTCATTTTGGAAAATTTCTACTCCGAGCTCTTGAGCTTCCTCTGCGTCAGGACCCGTAACCGGCAGGTGGCCGAGGATGTGGTGCACGATGCCTACGTTCGCGTGCTCGAACGCACCGGCGCCGACGCCATCGAGCAGCCGCGTGCCTTTCTTTACCGCACGGCGTTGAACCTGTTGGTCGACGACCACCGGCGCAACGCCATTCGCCGCAACGAACCGTTGGACGTCCTCGACAGCGAGGAGCTGCTGTCCGTGCCTTCGCCCCAGGCGAGCATCGATCACGGCCAGCGCCTGGACATGCTGCAGCGGGCGTTGGCCGAGTTGCCGGTGGCGTGTCGCGAGAGTTTCATGCTGCGCAAGATCGAAGGCCTGTCGCATCCTGAAATCTGCGCGCGCCTGGGCCTTTCGCGCAGCATGGTGGAAAAGCACATCGTCAACGCCATGAAGCATTGCCGCCTGCGCATGCGCCAGTGGGAGGGCAACTGAGCCGGCACCGCCCCGTTGGCCTGGCGCCGGTCGCGGCGCGCTAAATTTCCCGTGTCCATTCTCGTTCCTACTCAACATACGACCTGTCTCGCGCTGCCGGCCAGGTCACCCGAGGCACTCCCTCCCGCGCGACGAGAGGTTCATCCAGAGGACACTGGAAATGACACAGGCAATCGCATCAGCCGTCGTTCACGATCTGATCGGCGTAGGTTTCGGCCCCTCCAACCTGGCGTTGGCCATTGCGTTGCAGGAACACGGGCAGGTGCATGGCGCGATGGATGCGCTGTTTCTCGACAAGCAGGCGGACTACCGCTGGCATGGCAACACACTGGTGACCCAGAGCGAGCTGCAGATCTCCTTTCTCAAGGACCTGGTGACGCTGCGCAATCCTTCCAGCCCCTATTCCTTCGTCAACTACCTCAAAGCCCATGGTCGGCTGGTCGATTTCATCAACCTCGGCACGTTCTATCCCTGCCGCATGGAGTTCAACGACTACCTGCGCTGGGTCGCCGAGCACTTCCAGGCGCAGAGCCGCTACGGCGAGGAGGTGATGACCATCGAGCCCGTGCTGCATCAGCAACAGGTCGAGGCGCTGCGGGTGATCTCGCGTGACAACCAGGGTCACCAGCACGTGCGCACCACCCGTTCGGTGGTGGTCAGTGCCGGTGGCACGCCGCGCATTCCCGAGGCGTTACGCGGCCTCAAGAACGATGCGCGGGTGTTTCACCATTCGCAGTACCTGGAGCGGGTCGCGGCCCTGGGGTGCGCGCAGGGCAAACCCATGCGCGTGGCCATTGTCGGCGCCGGCCAAAGTGCGGCCGAGGCCTTCATCGACCTCAACGACAGCTACCCTGCGGTGCAGGTCGACCTGATCATTCGTGGTTCGGCCCTCAAGCCGGCGGACGACAGCCCGTTCGTCAACGAAGTGTTTTCACCGGAGTTCACTGACCTGGTCTTCCGCCAGGACGTCGCCGAGCGCGAGCGGCTGATCAACGAATACCAGAACACCAACTATTCGGTGGTCGACCTGGATCTGATCGAGCGCATCTACGGCATCCTGTACCGGCAAAAGGTCTCGGGCGTCGCCCGCCACGCGTTCCGCAACCTGAACGCCGTGGAACAGGCCGTAGCCACCGCCGAGGGTATCCGCTTGACGCTGCATAGCCTGGCCGACGGCAGTGTGGTGGAGCAGCCCTACGACGCGGTGATTCTGGCCACCGGCTACGAACGCCAGGTTCACCGCCAATTGCTGGAACCGCTGAACCCGTACCTGGGCGATTACACGGTCGACCGCGACTATCGCCTGGTCACCGACGATCGCTGCAAGGCCGGGATCTACATGCAGGGCTTCTGTCAGGCCAGTCATGGTCTGAGCGATACCTTGCTGTCGATCCTGCCGATTCGCGCGGACGAGATTGCGCGTTCGCTGTTCGCGCACCGCCGTGGCCAGGATCACGGCACGCCGATCCGCGATCTGCTGCTGGCGGCGGCGAGCTGAGCCCGGCCGTCCTTACCTTTGCCATGCCCATCAGAGCAGGAGTTCGTGTGATTATCTTCAGGCCGTTTCCCCGATTGTGTGTGGCTGCGCTGAGCCTCGGCCTGAGCCTGGGGGCCCAGGCCCGCAGCGCGGCAGACAGTGCGACGGCTGATATCCGCCGTACCACTTTTGGCGTTCCGCACATCCTGGCCCGCGATGAGCGTGGCCTGGGCTTCGGCATCGGCTACGCCTACGCGCAGGACAATCTCTGCCTGCTGGCCAATGAGGTGGTGACCGTCAATGCCGAACGCTCGAAGTACTTCGGGCCGCAACAATTGACCCTGGAGGAGCGTGACAACCTCACCAGCGACCTGTTTTTCCAGTGGCTGGACGCACCAGGCGCGGCCCAGGCGTTCTGGGCGGCGCAACCGGTTGCCGTGCGCGAACGCATGGAAGGCTACGTGGCGGGCTATAACCAATGGCTGCACGAACGGCAGGCGCAAGGATTGCCCGCCGGTTGCGCCGCCGCCTGGGTGCGCCCGATCACCACCCAGGACCTGGTCAAGCTGACTCGACGCCTGCTGGTCGAAGGCGGGGCAGGCCAGTTCGCCGAGGCGCTGGCAGGCGCGGCACCGCCCCAGCGATTGTCGCGACTGGACGACCCGCAGCGCTTCCAGGTCGCCGCCGAGCGACTTCAGCGTTTCGCCCTGGACCGCGGCAGCAACGGGGTCGCCATTGGTGGCGAGCGGTCCTTCAATGGGCGCGGCCTGTTGCTGGCCAACCCGCATTTCCCCTGGGGCGGCGGCATGCGCTTCTACCAGATGCACCTGACCATTCCCGGCCAGCTCGACGTCATGGGAGCGGCCTTGCCAGGCCTGCCGCTGATCAATATCGGCTTCAATCAGCACCTGGCCTGGACCCACACGGTCGATACCTCTCGGCATTTCACCCTGTTTCGCCTGCAGTTGGACCCACAGGATTCGACTCGCTATCTGCTCGACGGCCAGTCACTGCCCATGACTCGACGCACGCTGTCGGTCGAGGTACGCGAGCCCGACGGCTCCGTGCGTCAGCATACCCGGGTGGTCTACAGTTCGGTGTTCGGCCCGGTGGTGCAATGGCCGGGCAAGCTGGACTGGAATGACCAGACCGCGTTCAGCCTCAAGGATGCCAACCTGGACAACGACCGGGTGCTGCGACAATGGGATGCCATGAACCGCGCGCCTGATCTCGCGGCTTTTCAGGCCGCCGTCAATCGTATTCATGGCATCCCCTGGGTCAACACCCTGGCGGCGGACGACCGCGGGCAGGCGCTGTACATGAACCTGTCCATGGTGCCCCATGTCGATGAGCGACAACTGGAGCGCTGCAGCGATCCGCGCATGGGGCTGGAGACCATCGTGCTGGACGGCTCGCGTCGTGCCTGCAACTGGCAGCAGGTGTCAGGTAGCGAGCAGCAGGGCACGTGGCCTGCCAGCCAGCAGCCGCAACTGTTGCGGCGTGACTTTGTGCAGAACTCCAACGACTCGGCCTGGATGGTCAATCCTGCGGCGCCGCTGACCGGCTATTCGCCGTTGATCAGTCGGCAGGACATTCCCGTGGGCGCGCGTTCGCGCTTTGCCCTGCAACGCTTGAAAGACTTGCAGCAGGCCGGGCCGGTCAGCGTGCAGGACCTGCAACGGATGGTAATGGACAACCGGGTCTACCTGGCCGATCTGGTCATGCCGGACTTGCTGCACACTTGCACGGCGGCGCCGGCGGCAGACAAGGCGCGCCTGGCATCGGTGTGCGCCAGCCTCCAGGCGTGGGATCGCACGGCCAATCTGGACGCAGGCCTGGGCATGGTCCATTTCGACAGCATCATGACCGGGCTGATGCAGCGAGAGGACCTCTGGCGAGTGCCGTTCGACCCGGCAGACCCCCAACATACGCCCCGCGGCCTGAACCTGGATCGTGTGGAGGTCGCCCAGGCCGTGCGTGAAGCGATGCTGGCCGCAGCGACAGAGAGTGCGGCGATGGCCTTGCCTGCCGACAGTCGTTGGGGCGACATTCAGGGTGTCCGTCAGGGTGCTACGCGCACGCCGATCCACGGCGGGCCCTCGGCGCTGGGCGTTTACAATGCCATGCAGAGCGTGCCGACCACGGCTGGCCAGCGCGAAGTGGTCAGCGGTACCAGTTATCTGCAAGTGGTCAGTTTCGACGGTAAAGGCCCCCAGGCGCTGGGGCTGCTGGCTTTTTCGCAGTCCAGTGATCCGGCTTCGGCCCATGCCAGCGACCAGACCGCGGCGTTTTCGCGCAAGCAATGGGCGGTATTGCCGTTCAGCGAGGCGCAGATCAAGGCCGACGCCCACTATCGCCGGCAGGTGGTCAAGGAGCAACCGGGCGTGGGCCCATCCGGCGCCGTTCGAGCGCCTTGAGCAGAAAGCCGCTGGAACAAGGCCAGGCCACCGCACGAGCAGTAAGGCTGGCCTTGTTCATGGACGGGCGTCAGCCCTTCGCGGGCGTGCGCGGCGCGGCGCTCAGCACCGTATGCCCGGCCTTGTTCTGACTGACCACGATCGGCAGCACCTTCGGCAGGGAGGACACCAGGTTCTTGACCTGTGCGGTGTTGTAGATGCCGCCGATCCGGATGGCACCGGTGGAAGCGTCCGCCAGCAGCACCGGTGTGTCCAGGTAGCGGTTGATCAAGGGCAGGGCGTCGCTCAGGGGCAGGTTATCGAGCACTAGCTTGCCCTGGCGCCAGGCCAACGAGGTGTCTGCGGCATAGGTCTGCTGGATCTGCGGCTCGAAATCGCCCGCCTTGTAACTGGCCTGCATGCCGGGGTCCAGGCGGTAACCTTCGGTGTCGTCGTGACTGGTGACCACCACCGAACCCTTGAGCAGGGTCACCCGGACCTGGTCGCGGTACATCCAGACGTTGAAGGCGGTGCCGGTGACTCGCACCTGCCCGTCGGCTGCACGCACCACGAAGGGGTGCTCCAGGGAGTGAGTGACCTCGAAAAACGCTTCACCCTTTTCCAGGGTGACCCGTCGCTGGTCCTTGTAGTTGGCATAGGTGAGCCGCGTGCCCAGGTTCAGCTCGACCTGGCTGCCGTCCGCCAGGGTGACATGGCGCACTTCACCGTCGGCTTCGAAGCGTTGGTAGGCATTGGGTAACCAGTTCAGTTCCCAACCTGCCAGGCCGGCGAGAGGAATGGCCAGCAGGCTCAAGGCCGCGGCGATCCCGTATTGGCGCCATGCTCGGCGGCGCACCGGGCGGGCCGCGACCGACGGTGCGGGCGTACGGGGTAGCTGAGCGGCGACCTGCCAGATCTCCAGCATGGCCTGGTATTCGACGGCATGCAGCGGATCGGCCGCCAGCCAGCGGGCGAACGCCCGTCGCTCGGCCTCGCTGCAGTCAGGCTCATGCAAACGCATGCACCAGTGCGCGGCGGCATCGGCGGCGTTCTCTTGAGCGGTGGCGGCGTGGTCGTCGTTCATCGGTCTGTCCTGGTTTTGGCCATTCTAACGCTGCCGGCAGGACACGAACAACGTGCAGCCCCACCGAGGTCGATGGCCCCCCCTGTATGCCTATGTACCCCGAGACCTGATTTCAGGCCTACCTGCCGGGGGATACGGCGCACATTGCGCCGCTGATCGAGCGGGTGCGCAACGCGCGGGTGAAGCGCCGCAGCTACAACCCTTGGCTGGCCTGGATCAATTCATAGGCCCGCTGGGCCAGCGGGTTGACTGCGCCGGGCCGGATCCACAAGTGGTAGGTGACGTCCGGCAGCCGTGGCAAGCCGTCGCTTTCGCCGAGCACGCGCATGTCGGGGCCGACCATCTCCATGCTGCGCGCAGTGACCCCGAGGCCTGCGCGCACCGCCGCCTTGATGCCGATCAGGTTGGACGCCAGGTACGCCTGGCGCCAGGGGATGTCGTGGGCATCGAGGGCCTGCAGGGCGATCCGGCGATAGATGCTCGGTTCGTCCACCAGCACCAGCGGCAGCGGCTGCGACGGAACATGCTGGTAATGCGCCGCGCAGATCCACCAGACCGGCGAGGTGCGCAGGGCGAAGCCTTTGAGGGTCGGGTCGGTGCGAGTGGAAATGACCATGTCGACTTTGCCGCGGTGCAGGTCGTCCATCAGGAACGGGCTGCGGCCGACGTCGATTTCCAGGCGCAGATGGGGGGCCGAGCGGGCGATGTGGCTGAGCATCGGCGGCAGAATGGTATCTGCGATGTCGTGGGGCGAACCGATGCGCAGCATGCCACTGAGGCTGTTGTCACGCAGCCGGTCGAGCGCGGCATCGTTGAGCGCGAGCATTTGCCGGGCGTGGTGCAGCAATTGCCGACCGGCATCGGTCAGGGCCTTCTGCCGGCCCTGCTTGTGCAACAGGCTGACACCGACCTGCTGCTCCAGACGCTGCATGTGCTGGGTCACCGAGGACTGAGTACGGCCAAGATGCTGGCCGGCCGCGCCGAAACTGGGGTGATCGGCCACAGCGACAAATGTCCTGAGCAGTTCGAGGTCCAGGGTGGAGGGGCTCATGGGCGGCAACCTGACTATTAGGAAACAAGGTTAATTGATTAGAAATCATAATGTGTGAGGGCGCAAAGCCTTTTGAGGGTTGCTCTGCAAGCACCGCAAACACGGGTGTTTCCGCCATGAGCCTACCCTGAGTGAGTTTTAAGTTATAACAATATTAGATATTTGAATTTCCTTCCGGTGATAGCACTCCCTAGCATGCCCTCACTTGATAAGCCGGCCGTACCGGCAGGCAGGGGGAGAGGTTCATGTCGCTACGTTCCACGTTTCATCGTCACGCTGCAGGTGCGTGGGTTGCCACCGCTGCTCTGGCATTCGCACCGGCAGCACTCGCCGATGCAACCCTGGACAAGATCCAGGACCGGCACCGTCTGGTGGTCGGCGTCATGCTGTCGGGCGGCCCGTTCGGCGCGATCGACCCCGCTACACAGAAACCGGTGGGTTTCAATGTCGACATGGCCAACGATCTGGCGCGCCAACTGGGCGTGGAAGTCGAACTGGTGTCGGTACTGCCCGCCAACCGTGTGCAGTTCCTGCAGCAGGGCAAGGTCGATCTGCTGATTGCCAACATGGAGTGGACACCGGAGCGCGACAAGCTGCTGGGCCACGTGCCCACGCCGTTCTACACCGTTGGCGGCACCGCTGCGGTGCTGGCCGACAGTCCCTATCGCACCTGGGCCGACCTCAAGGGCCAGGCAGTGTGCACCTCACAGGGCAGCAGCTATACCCAGGCGCTGGTGCAACTGGGTGTCGACCTGAAGGCGTTCAAGAGCTCCGCCGAATCCTTGCTGGCACTGCGCGGCAACAATTGTGTGGCCGCAGTACACGACGCCACCTTGATCAATCCGTTGCTGGCGCGTGGTGGCGAGTGGCAGGGTTATCGCGCGTTGACGCCCGAGCTCAACCCGGCCCCGTCGGTGATCTGGACTCGCAGCGGCGAAAGCGACACCCAGGCCCGTCTGGATCCGATCGTCAAAGGCTGGCATCGCAGTGGCTGGCTGATCGAGCGTGAGCGCAGCAATAACATCACACCTGCTTCCGCCACCCTGGTGAAGCTGCACAAAGAACTGGGCGTCGACGGCGCCTGACCCTGCATTGCCTGAAAGGACCCAAGATGAAGACGCTTTTCCCGGCCGCCTCGCTGTTGGCCCTGCTGTGTGGCATGAACCTGGGCGTCGCCCACGCCGATGCCACGCTGGACAAGATTCAGCAACGGCACACGATCAACGTGGGCGTGATGCTCACCGGGGCGCCCTTCGGCACCATCGACCCGCAGACTCGCCAGCATCAAGGCTACAACGTGGAGCTGGCCGATGAGTTGGGCAAGCGCCTGGGGGTGGACGTGGAAACCGTGTCGGTACTGGCGCCCAACCGCGTGCAGTTCCTGCAACAGGGCAAAGTCGATGTGCTGATCGCTAACATGCAGTACACCGACGAGCGCGCGCAGATCCTGGACTACGTGCCCACCCCTTACGAGCAGGTCGGGGGCGCCGCATTGATGCACAAGGGTGCCGGCATCCAGACCTGGGCCGATCTCAAGGGCAAACCGGTGTGCGTGTCCCAGGGCAGTAATTTCATCGAGCCGCTGCAGCAACAATACGGTGCGCAGATCAAAGCGTTTCGCAGCCAGTCCGAATCATTGCTGTCGCTGCGCGGCAATGGCTGCGTCGCGGCGGTACACGTCAGCCCGACCCTGCATGGCTTGCTGGACAACACTGAATGGGCCGGGTACGAAATCCCCCTGGACAGTGACCTTATCCCGTCGGATTCGGTGATCTGGCTGCGCAAAGGCGAGCACGACACCCAGGCGCGTATCGACGCGATCGTGCGCGACTGGCATCGCTCGGGTTGGTTGCTGGCCCTGGGTGAACGCACCGGTATGCATCCCTCGGCGGCACTGCGCGCGCTGCACGAGAAGTACAAGGACGCTCCCGCCCTGCAGGCGGCGCAATGACCGCATCGAACCTGTTCAGTGCCTTGCAGGCGTTGCTCGGCGCGCGCCATGTGCACGCTGGCGAGGCCGGCCTGCCGGTGCTCAGCGACAAGCATCGGCAATACCACGGCCAGGTGGCGGCCATCGTGCATCCCGGCACGGTGGACGAAGTGGCCGCCGTGGTCCGAGTGTGTGCCGAGCACGCCGCGCCGGTGGTGGTGCAGGGCGGCAATACCGGGTTGATGGCAGGTGCCACGCCAGATGCCAGCGGGCGCTCGGTGTTGCTGTTGCTGGACCGCATGAACCGCATTCGCGAGGTCGACACCGATAACGACACCCTGACGGTGGAGGCCGGCTGCATCCTCGCTGACGTCCAGGCCGCGGCGCGCCGGGCCGCGCGCCTGTTCCCGCTGAGCCTGGGGGCTGAAGGCAGTTGCACCCTGGGCGGTAACCTGGGCACCAATGCCGGTGGTACCGGCGTGCTGCGCTACGGTAATGCCCGCGAGCTGACCCTGGGCCTCGAAGTGGTCACCGCCGAAGGCGAGATATGGCATGGGCTGCGCGGGTTGCGCAAGGACAATACCGGGTACGACCTGCGTGATCTGTACATCGGCAGCGAAGGCACGCTGGGCATCATCACTGCAGCTACCCTCAAACTGTTTCCGTTGCCGGCATCGCGCTGCACGGCGTTCGTGGCCTTTCCCTCGTTGCCCGCAGCGGTGTCGTTCCTGTCCCATGCGCGGGCAGGTTTCGGCGCCAGCCTGACGGCTTTCGAGCTGCTGTCGGCGGCGTGCCTGGCCTTGCTGCAAGAGCAGTTTCCCGCCTCGGTGCTGCCGTTCGGCGAGCGTGTCCAGCCGTGGTATGCCTTGATCGAGCTGTCACACCCACAGGCCGAGGACAGTGCCCGAACGCTGTTCGAAGAAGTGCTGGGCGGTGCGCTGGAGCGTGGCCTGATCGACGACGCGGTGATCGCCCAGAGCCTGGCCCAGAGTGAGGCGATGTGGCAGTTGCGCGAGAACATGAGCGAAGCTCAGGCACGCGCCGGTCGCAACATGAAGCACGATATCTCGCTACCCGTGTCGCGCATCGTCGACTTCGTCGAGCACACCGGCGCCGTATTGCAGGCGCATTTCCCCGGGGTGCGTCACTTCACCTTCGGCCACCTGGGCGACGGCAATCTGCATTACAACGTGGCCCATCCGCTGCACTCCAGTGTCGAGGCGCACATGGCCCACTATGCCGACTTGAGCCGCCTGGTTCACGACAGCGCGCATGCCCACGGCGGCTCGATCAGCGCGGAGCATGGCATCGGCCAGCGCAAGCGCGATTTGCTGACTGATTATAAAAGCCCGGTCGAACTGGACCTGATGCGGCGGATCAAGCGCGCACTGGATCCGCACAATCGGCTCAACCCCGGCAAGGTCCTGCCTCTGGAGACGCCATGAGCCTGCAACTGTCACAGCGGGTGCAGCGCGTCACCCTGTCGGCCAATGCGGCGGCGAAATCGCGTGTGACCGAATTGCGCGAGCAGGGTCGCGAGATTCTCGACCTGACCACCGGCGAGCCGGATTTCGACACCCCCCTGCACATCAAGCAGGCGGCCTATGCGGCCATCGAGCGGGGCGCGACGAAATACACCGCCACCCCGGGCGTGAAAGCGCTGCGCCAGGCCATCGTGCGCAAGCTGCAGGATGAAAACCGCCTGTCCTATCAGGTGTCGCAGGTCGTCGTCGGCAATGGCGCCAAGGGCATCATTTTCAACGCCTTCGCCGCCACGCTGAACGATGGCGACGAGGTGCTGGTGCCGGTGCCTTACTGGCCCACCTTTCCCGACAGCGTGCGCTTCAACGGCGGTCGTGCGGTGTTGCTGGAATGCTCGCTGGAGCAAGGCTGCAAGCTGACGCCCGAGCAACTCGAGGCGGCCATTGGCCCGCGCACCCGCTGGCTCATCCTCAACAGCCCGGGCAACCCCAGCGGCGCGATCTACGGTGCCGACGAGCTACTCGCGCTGGCGGCCGTGCTCAGGCGCCATCCGCAGGTGTGGGTGCTGCTCGACGAACTGTACGAGCATATCCGCTTCGACGGCGCCCAGCCGCTGAACCTGCTCAACGTCGCGCCGGACCTGGCACCGCGCAGCCTGCTGGTGGGCGGGGTGTCGAAAACCTATGCCATGACCGGCTGGCGCATCGGTTTCGGCGCCGGACCTGCGGCCCTGACCGACGCCATGGCGGTGGTGCAGTCGCAGTCGGCCTCCGGTGCGTCATCGGTCGGCCAGGCGGCAGCGCTCGCAGCCTTTGAAAGTGGCCTCGGCTTCTTGCTGCCGCAGATCGCCGCTTACCAGGAGCGCCGGGACCTGCTGGTGCAGGCGTTGGGCGCCGTGGAGGGGCTGCAGGTGCTGGCCCCCGCCGGCGGTTTCTTTGTCTTCGTGCGCTGTGCGGACCTGCTCGGTCGGGTACGCCCGGATGGCCTGCCCATTGCCACCGATGACGATCTGGTGGACTGGTTGCTCGAAGAGGGTGTCGCCGTGGTTGCGGGCAGTGCCTATGGCCTGTCGCCGTGGTTTCGCGTGTCCATCGCCACCGCGACGGACAGTGTGGCCATTGCCGGCCAGCGCATTGCCCAGGCTTGCGCCCGCTTGCGCGAGGTCGCTGCATGAATGGCGGATTGCAGGCCTTCGTCGAGGCCGCCGAACGCATCGGCCTCAATTACCATTTTCTGCTCGATGCCTACTCGCGCGGCAACCTGATCGACGGTGCGCTGACCACCGTGTACCTGTGCCTGCTGACCATCGTCGGCAGCCTGCTGGTCGGCGTCGCGCTGGCAGCGGCGCTGACCAGCGGCAAGCGTTGGCTGGCGCTGCCGGCGCGAGCGTTCATCGAGGTCACACGCAATACCCCGACCCTGGTGCAGTTGTATTGTGCCTTCCTGGTGCTGAACATGCTGCTGACCCAGGCGGTCGGTACCGCCAACCCGCTGACCCCGTTCGCCTGGGTGGTGATCGTGATCTCCCTGCACAAGGGCGCCTTCCATGCCGAATCGTTGCGGTCGGGCATCGAAGCGGTTCCGGCGGTCACCCTCGAAGCCGCCAGTTCCCTGGCCTTCGACCGCCGCCAGCTACTGTGGAGCGTCCAGTTGCCGCTGGCTGTGCGCTTCGCCTTGCCGGCGCTGGTCAATAACCTGATCGACCTGGTGAAAATGACCGCCGTGGCGTCGGCCATTGCGGTGAACGACATCACCTATGCGTCGATCATGATCTGGACCCAGAGCGACAACGTCATCGAGTTGATGATCCTCATGCTGTCGTTCTTCGGCCTGCTGAGCTTTCTGGTCAATTGTGCCGGCCGTGCCCTGGAAGCACGCCTGAGGATGCCTGGCTATGGTCACTGAAGTGTTTCTTGCCCTGTGGCAATGGTCGCCGGCGCTGGGCGTCGGTTTGCTGCAGAACATCCTGATCAGTATCACCGCGATTGGCCTGGGCACGGTTGCCGGGTTGCTGGTCGGCGCCCTGGCGATGTCGCCACTGGCGCCGCTGCGCGTGGCCGCCAGGGTCTGGGTCCAGGTGTTTCGCAACGCCCCGTGGCTGGTGCTGATTTATTTCACGACCTATGTGTTCCCGTTCGAGATCTCGGTGGGCGGCCATTATCTGCCGTTTCCCGACTGGCTCAAAGTGACCGTTGGCCTGGCCCTGCCGGCCAGTGCCAACGTGGCCGAGATTTTTCGCGGCGCCATTGGCTCGATTCCCAGCACCCAGTGGGAAGCGGCGCGTTCGCTGGCTTTCGACCGTGGCCAGATCTTCCGCTCGATCATCCTGCCGCAGTGCTTCAAGCGCATGCTGCCGCCGTGGATGAACCTCTATGCCGTGGTGACCATGGGCACGGCGCTGTCTTCGCTGGTGGGTGTGCACGATGTGATCGACACTGCGCAGATCGCCAGCAATACCGTCAATCTGACCGGCTTCACAGTGCTGATCTATTTCAGCCTGTTGGCACTGTTCTTCGCCTATTGCTATCCGATTTCCCGTCTGACCCAACGCCTGGAGCGCCGCTATGCCTTCTGAACCTCTGATCAGCCTGCGCGACGTGCAACTGGCATTCGGCGACAACCGCGTGCTCAAGGGCATCGACCTGGACGTGCAGCGCGGCCAGGCGGTGTCGATCATCGGCCCGTCGGGCTCGGGCAAATCGACCATCCTGCGCTGCATCACCGGTCTGCTCCGGCCCCAGGCCGGCAGCCTGCGGGTGGCGGACACCGCCGTGCATGCCTTGAGCAGCGAGGCCGAGTTCATCGCCCTGCGCAAGCGGGTAGGCTTTGTGTTCCAGCAGTACAACCTGTTTCCGCACCTGTCGGTGCTGGAAAACCTGGTCATCGCCCCGCTCAAGGTGCTGGGGCGCAAACGTCCCGACGCCGAGCGCGAGGCCATGGCGCTGTTGGCCAAGGTGCGCATGGAGCACAAGGCCGACGCCTACCCGGGGCAGTTGTCCGGGGGCCAGCAGCAGCGTGTGGCGATTGCCCGTGCCCTGGCGATGCGACCGGAGTTGATCCTGTTCGACGAGGTGACCTCGGCGCTGGACCCGGAAACCGTGGGCGAGGTGCTGACGGTGATCCGCGAGCTGACCGAAGAGGGCATGACGTGCGTGCTGGTCACCCACGAAATGCGTTTCGCCGAGGAGATCAGTGACGTGGTGTATTTCACCGAGAACGGTCTGATCACCGAATTCGGCAGCGCCGAGCAGATCTTTCAGCACCCGCATAACCCTCGTACCCAGGAGTTCCTGCGTCACGCCCTGGGTGAAAGCGGGCGCCGCCAGCACAAGCCGGCCCCCGACGTATTGAGTAACTTGAGCCGCTACAGCCTGTCCGTGTGACCGCGGCGTGAACCGATCGATGCCTGAAGAAGAGACCTGACTATGTCCGCTGATTCCGTTGTACAACCGTTTCTCGAGCACATCCGCGCCATTCACCAGCGTGGCGTCGATCGCCAGGCGTTGGCCGAGATCGTCAGCCTGCTCGAGGGCCTGGCCGAGCGCCGTGACCTGTTCAATTTCGAGCGCTTCCCGGCGCCGACGGCAGGCGAGGGCAACACCCAGTTCCGCTACCGCTTGAACGATGACGGCGATACTCCGACGCTGTACGTCAACTCGTTGTTGCCCGGTAAAAGCACCATCCCCCATAACCATGAGACCTGGGCGGTGATCGTGGCCGTCGAAGGCCAGGAGCTGAACGAGGTGTTCCGCCGCGCCGACGACGGCACCGACCCGACCCGGGCCGACTTGCAACTGGACCGGGAAGTGATCGTCCAGCCGGGCACGTCCATCTCGTTCCTGGGCGACGACCTGCACGGCATTCGTGTCGACGGTGAACACGCGACGCTGCACTTTCACCTCTATGGTCGTCCCCTGGAAGAACTGGAAAACCGTTATGGGGTGAAGGCCGACGGCACCGTGGTCAATTACAACAAGTCGCAGATGACGCCTTCGATTCAGGCGTACGGCCTGTGATCGACCTTTATTACTGGCCGACCGCCAATGGGTTGAAAATCGGCATTCTGCTCGAGGAGTTGGGGACCGCGTACCAGGTGCTGCCCGTGAACATCCGCCAGGGCGAACAGCAGCAGGCCAGTTTCCGTCGGATCAGCGCCAATGGCCGCATTCCGGCGATCGTCGACCACGCGGCGGCCGGCGGTGCGCTGAGCCTGTTCGAGTCCGGCGCGATCCTCAACTACCTGGCCGAGCAGGCAGGTCGGTTCCTGCCGGCGGCGGGCAGTGTCGAGCGCCAGCGGGTGCAGGAGTGGTTGTTCTGGCAGGTCGGGCACGTGACGCCCTACCTCAGTCAACTGCAGGTGTTTCGGGAAAAGGCGCCGGAACCCATTCCGTTCGCCCTGGACCTGTTGCAAGCCGAAGCCGTGCGTCTGTACGGTGTGCTGGAGGAGCGCCTGGCGCAACTGCCGTTCGTGGCAGGTGACTATTCGATTGCCGACATGGCGATCTTTCCCTGGATCCAGCCGGCGCGCCAAGGCATTGCGCTGGCCGAGTACCCGCATCTTCGTGCCTGGCGTGAAACGATCAAGGCGCGTCCCGCCGTACAGCGGGCCTATGCCAAAGGCCATGAAGTGGCCGCCGCCGAGCGCTCGCTGATTGTCGAATGAGCCCCCTTTTTTCCAGTTTTGACGGTACCCCCATGAGCCAGACCCTGACCCCCGCGCAACTCACCCAATGGCTGTTCGATGGACAGGAGATCGCCCTGTTCGATGTGCGTGAGCATGGCCAGTACGGCGAAGCGCACCTGTTCTACGGCGTCAACCTGCCCTACAGCCGGTTGGAAATCGAGGTGCCGCGCCTGGCTCCCAACCGGCGCGTGCGCCTGGTGGTCTACGACCAGGACGGTGGCCCCCTGGCGCACCGGGCGCTGGTGCGCCTGGCCGCGTTGGGTTATCACAACACCTGGGCCCTGGCCGGCGGTGCCGACGCCTGGAAGGCCGACGGCAACGAGTTGTTCGCAGGGGTGCACGTGCCGTCCAAGGCGTTTGGCGAAATCGTCGAGCACGCCTGCCATACCCCGAGCGTCACCGCGCCGCAGTTGCAAGCCTGGCTGCAGCAGGCGCAGGCCCCCGTGGTGCTCGATGGCCGCCCCCTGGAAGAATTCCGCAAAATGAACATCCCTGGCGCAGTGTGCTGCCCCAACGGTGAATTGAGCCTGCGCCTGGAAGACCTGGTGGCCGATGAGCACACCCCCATCGTCATCAACTGTGCCGGCCGGACGCGTAGCATCATCGGCGCGCAGACCCTGCTGAACCTGGGGGTGAAAAACCCGGTGTACGCCCTGGAGAACGGCACCCAGGGCTGGTTTCTGGCCGACCAGGCGCTGGCGCATGGCAACCAGGCGCATTATCCGCCTCGTGTCCATCCGACGGCCACGGCCGAGCAACTGGCGCGTGCCCGCGATCTGGCGCAGCGCGCCGGCGTTCGCTGGGTGAGTGCCGAGCAAGTGCGCCAGTGGCTGGACGATCCTGCTCGCAGCCTGTTCCTGGGCGATGTGCGCACGCCGGAAGAGTTCGCCGCGGGCAGCCTGCCAGGCGCGCAGCACACCCCGGGCGGCCAATTGGTCCAGGGCACCGACCTGTACATCGGCGTGCGCAGGGCACGCGTCGTAGTGTTCGACGACGATGGGGCGCGGGCCCCGGTGGTCGCCAGTTGGCTGCGTCAGCTGGGGCATGAGGCCTACGTGCTCGAGGAAGGGCTGCACAGCGGCCTGGCACTGCCTGCCCCCACGCCTGTGGCGGTCGATCTGCTGCAGGCCGAGCGCGCCGACCTGAGTGCTGCACGGGTCATTGACCTGCGTTCCAGCACTCGCTATCGCCAGCGCCATCTGCAAGGCGCAGAGTGGTCCATTCGGCCGCTGCTGGCCGAGCACGTGGGTGACGAGCAGCGGCCGCTGGTGCTGCTCGCCGACGAGCCGGCGGTGGCGCAACTGGCTGCCGGCGAATTGAACCCCGCGCAACGGGCCCGTACGCGACTGCTGCTGGACGGCGAGGACAGCGGCTTGCCGCCTGTCGAAGCGCCTGACGCCTTGACCGATGCGAAGTGCATCGACTTCCTGTTTTTCGTCCACGACCGGCACGCCGGCAACAAGGACGCGGCGCGTCAATACCTGGCTTGGGAAATCGGCCTGATCGGGCAAATGACCCCCCAGGAAATCGCCAGTTTCACCCCGCTCAAGGCCATTGAGCCGCTGCGCACGCGGCTTATCCATAACGGGCGCGGGGCGCACGGCGACGGCGCTCGGGGTGTGAACCCGCCGTTGGTGCGCTTGAGCACCGTGCTGTTCGATAACCTGGCGCAGATGCGCGACGCGCGCGCCCGGCGTGATCAGGAGCGCGTGCTGAGCTACGGCGCTCGCGGTAACCCGACCGCCTTTGCCCTGGAAGATCTGGTGACTGACCTGGAGGGTGGTTACCGCACCAAGCTGTTCGCCACGGGCCTGGCCGCCGTGGCGCAGACGCTGCTGGCGTACCTGCGCCCTGGCGACCACGTGCTGATCACCGACGGTGTCTATGGCCCTGTGCGCCGGCTGGCCCGGGACTTCCTGCAGCCCTTCGGCATCGAAGTGGAGTATTACCGAGCCGATGGTGCCGGCCTTGAGCAGGCGTTCAGGCCCAACACCCGCATGGTCTACGCCGAAAGCCCCAGTTCCCTGCTGTACGAGCTGCTGGATGTGCCAGCCATCGCGGCCCTGTGCAAACCGCGCAACGTCCTGCTGGCCGTCGACAATACCTGGGGCAGCGGTTATCTGTACCGTCCGCTGGCGCTGGGCGCCGATCTGTCGATCATGGCACTGACCAAATACGTGGCGGGCCACAGCGACGTAGTCATGGGCAGTGTCTGCGCGACCGAAGCGGCATTTCCTGCGTTGTCGCGCATGAGCGATACGTTCGGCAACACGGTCAGCCCGGATGATGCCTGGCTGGTGCTGCGCGGCGCTCGTACGCTGGCCAGTCGGCTTGAGGTGCACGAACGCCAGGGGCTGCAAATAGCCCAATGGTTGCAGGCGCGGCCGGAAGTGGCACGGGTGTTTCATCCCGCGTTGCCCGATCATCCCGGCCACAGTCTGTGGCGCCGCGATTTCAGCGGCAGCAACGGCCTGCTCTCCTTCGAATTCGCCCACCCCCGGGCAGGCCAGGCTGAGACTTTCATCGATGCGCTGAAAGTGTTCGGGCTTGGCGCCTCTTGGGGCGGATACGAAAGCCTGGTGACGCTGGCCGATACCGACGACCGCCAGTTCCCGCTCGACAGTCGAGGCGCCGTGGTGCGTTTACACATCGGGCTGGAACATGTCGATTCACTGGTGGCGGATTTGCAGCGCGGCTTCGCTGCCTGCCATCCTTCGCAGCCCATGCACCCACCGCACAGCACCCGGTAGGGCAAGGCGGTTTCGGGGGTGACCGAGGGGTCAAGCATTGTGTGTGGGTGCCGATAACACGGGCACGGCATCCACATTCTGCGACAGGACCTATACCATGACGTTGCGTCGATTCAACATTGCCCCCCGGGCAGCGCTGTTCTTTTCGTTCATTCTGTTGATTGTCCTGGCGCTGGGCGCTGTGGCCGTGATTCAGATGGACAAGCTGCGTGACTCCGAGCAAGAAATTGAAATGAACTGGCTGCCCAGCCTGCGGCTGTCTGAAACGATGAACGCAGCGGCGTTGCGTCTGCGTCTGGAAGCGTTGCGGGCCTCCACGGCGACCGACCCGGAGCTGCGCCAGAAGACGGTGGACAGTTTTCCCGGTTATCGTGCGGCATTCTTCGATGCCGTGAAGAAATACGAGAATGAAGTCGCGACCGAAGCGGAAGGCCAACTCTACCGCGCCGTGCGCGCCACCAGCGACAACTACGCGCAATTGCTCGATCAGTTCGAAGCACTGTTGTCGCGTGGTGACAGCGCGGCCGCCCTCGCGCTGATCAATAACTCCATCAGGCCGGTGACCAACAAACTGCAAGAGCAGATCATGGCCATCCGCGAAGTGAATGACCAGGGCATCAAGGCCGCTGGTGTCGAAGCGGGGGAGATCTACACCACCGGTTTTGCGCTGGTCTGCGGGCTGATTGCCGCAGCGCTGGTCAGCACTGTGCTCCTGGCCCTGCTGCTGACCCGCAGTATCACCTCGCCGATCAATGAGGCCTTGCTGATCGCCCAGCGCATCGCGCAGAAGGACCTGTCGGAAAAAATCGCCATCGTGGGGCAGGACGAAGCCTCACGCATGCTGACGGCACTGGCCCAGATGCAGGGCAACCTGCGCCAGACGGTCGGCCATATCGCCGACAGCTCCACCCAGTTGGCGTCGGCGTCCGAGGAGATGTCGGCAGTTACCGAGGAGGCCAGCCGCGGCCTGGTTCGTCAGAATGACGAGGTCAATCAGGCGGCCACTGCGGTCACGCAAATGAGCGCCGCCGTGGACGAAGTCGCGCGCAATGCCTCCGAAGCCGCCGAGGCTTCCCGGCGCACCCAGGCGTTGACCGACGCCGGCCTGGCGAACGTGTCCCGCACGCTGCTGGCCATCGAAGGCCTGACCAACAACGTCGAGAGCACCAGTGGGCAAGTGCAGAACCTGTCCATGCGTGCTCAGGAAATCACCAAGGTGGTGGAAGTCATCCGCTCGATCGCCGAGCAGACCAATCTGCTGGCCCTGAACGCGGCGATCGAAGCTGCCCGCGCTGGCGAGCAGGGTCGCGGCTTCGCGGTGGTGGCCGACGAAGTACGGGCGCTGGCCCATCGCACTCAGGTTTCGACCCAGGAAATCGAACAGACGATCGGTGTGATCCAGGCCGACTCGGTGCAAGCGGTGCGTGCCATGGAGCAAAGTCAGCAGATGGCCAGCGACTCGACCGCCGTGGCCCATGATGCCAACACCTCGCTCAAAGACATTGCCGATGCGATCGTGGTGATCAACGAGCGTAACGTACTGATCGCCACGGCCTCGGAGCAGCAGGCGCAAGTGGCTCGGGAAATTGACCGCAACCTGTCGAGTATCCGGGACCTTTCGACGCAAAGTTCGGCGGGTGCCAGCCAGACGGCGTCGGCCAGCAGCGAAGTGTCCAAGCTGGCTTCGGGGTTGAATCGTGTAGTGAGGGAGTTTGTTCTCTAGATTGCCCGTCGGGCATTCTGGGATCCACCGGAACGCGGAGCTCGATACTCCGGGCTCCGTCTGGAGCGCCACGAAAGCGGCGTGTAGATCACCTTGAACGCCCGGTCACTCCTTTGTGCGATACATAGGCGATTGTGACGCCATTGAATCCCTCACGCTATTGATCCCATTGCAAGACCTCTTCCTGGTCGCGTCGGGCCTGCTGGACCGGGTTCAGCGTGTCCGGTGGTACCCATTCGCCAAAGGCTCGGCGCGGTAGGCGGGAGCGATTTTCGATGGCCTTGAAGTGACTCAGGGCACAGCAGGGCCATTGGTCCGACCTTGGACGCTCAGGTTCTTATAGATCTCGATGTGCTTTCGCGAGTGCTTGGACAGAAACGCGAGTGGGTCCGCCTGATATTCATTGACAGGTGCAGCCGGGCGGTCAATGCATTTATGCATATTTTTTTCACTCACCCTAAATCGAAATCTCCTACGTGGAGACTTAACTTTTACATCGCCCTTCGCTATGCTCACGTCTTTACTGGATGCATATACAGTCATCGGGAGGTGAGCCATGGCAGAGTTCGGATCGGGGGAGAGGGAGACGGTGGCGTCTACATTGACGGGTGGGGAACGACTTGGCCTACGGGTTTCAGCCATGATCAACCACCCCGTGGCGCAGACGCAGCGCTGGGTGACGGTGCACCGGCTGGATACCGATGCCCAGGAGGACTGGGACGCGGTGATGGCGATGCTGGCCGATGCGGCCGGCCTGGAGATGGCGACCCAGGCAGACGGCAGTGTGACACTGAGCTGGGCCAAGCCGCACATCGACGGTTCAATCGAAGACGCGGGTGCACAAGACAGGGTGTCAGCGCCTTTTTGAGACGGGACTTTCGCTCAGCACCGTTTTCGGTTGCGCAACGTCACACCAGTTGCGCGTTCCACACCAGTAGCACCTTCGCTTGGATGAAGGTGTCGTCTACACGAATGTCTTCGGCAGGGTGGTTGGTATTGTCTGAAATCATCTTGAAGTGATCGCGCCCTTTCTTCTGTAAGCGTTTGATGTAGAGCAGGTCGCTGTGGGAGAAAAGATAGATGCCGTCCCCGACGAATTCCCGCACCGTTACGTCCACGAGCAGCGGATCGCGATGCTTGATCGTCGGGGCCATGGATTGGCCCCACCCGGTTACCATCTTCAGATGAAAGTGTTCTTTGAATTGCACGCCCATTTCTCGCAGGTGCCGGGGGCTGACCCTGACGTCCTGAAGCATCTCTGGATAATCGTGCGGCACTTGGCCACCGCCCATGGCCGCCCGGATCTCGTAATGGGCGATCCACACCTCGTCACCGACCTGGCCAGGTCGGTAAGCATCCATTCGCGCGATGTTATCTGGCGCTTGCGCAGCGTCCAGAATTTTCTGCTTGAGCTGATCAGGCACCTTATTCGCTCGGGAGAGCATGTCTTGCACCGCTTCCATCGCTGTCGACGGTTTGGCTGCCGTGGCGCCCTCCGAATCACTGGGTGAGGCCAGCGGCACGTAGCCGCGTAACTGATCCGTGGTGATACCGAAGTAGTCGGCAAGCGGTCGTACCTGCCTGTCGCTCGGATCCTTGATGCCTTTCGGGCCCTGGGGTTTGAGAATTCGCGAGAGCGTCGGCTGGCCAATGTTCGCCAGGCGCGCCAGCGCGGCCTGATTCAGGCCGTCGCGGTTCATGAGCTCGGCGAGCACTTTGTCGATGGTTTTATGCATAGGTGCAATCGTCGCCGCGTACAGTGCATAAATCAAGTCAATGCCGCGTTGACATAGATGCACTAGTGCATTATTGTCTGTACATCCATACAGTCATCGGGTCTTGTTCGACACTCAGACTCAGTGGCAAAGCATCAATGATCGGTTTGAAGGCTGCCCATCGCGTCCGGCATGACAGGTGCCATACCGTGCAGGGCTTCTGTAAAGCGCACGTTGAGAAAGCCGTCGAATGGGCTGCTGCCTCTCGCGCTCCGAACCGGTTGCTCGTCAACCTTCGAAGGGCTCATTCATGTTGAAAGATTATCGCTGTGGACAGTGCAAAAGATTGCTCGCCCGTGTGGGTGAGTTCAATGAACTCCAGATCAAGTGCTCCCGCTGCGGGACGCTGAATCACGCGCAGGCCCAGAGCCTCGAGTCATCGCCGTTGAGCGACATGAAAGCGGAATTCTCCGCCCCCCATTTATCGACTCAAAGGTGTATATGAACATGGCAACTTCTCCTATCGCTTTGCATTGGAACCTGACAACGCCCGAAGCCGTCGACGGAAAGGCGAAAACCTATCCCATGTCGGCATTGCCGACGCTCGACAATGAATACTTCCACATCACCGACAACTACATCGAGTTCTGGGCACCTGTAGCGGGCCAGCCCACTACCAAATCGACGAAGACCAGAACCGAATTGCGTGAATACCGGAGCGATGGTAGCGGCGAGCAGAACTGGCTGGGCACCGGCGGCAACCATTCGATCGGGGCTTCGTTCACTGTGCTGCAGATGCCAGTGTCTCCGCCGCTGGCCAACAATCGCAGTGCATTCGTGGGGCAGATCCACGTGGAGGGGGGCGATAACCCGCTGCTGAAGTTCAAGTACAAGTCCAATGGCACGACGGGCAGCATGATCGTGTCCTTTCGCGCCGACCCGGACCCGCTTACCGCCACGTCCGACACCACCCTGTTCCCCAGTGTCGCAGCGGGGGCACGTATCCAGTACTACGCCAAGGTCAGCCCGGCAGGCCTGCTCACCGGTTACGTTGAGGTCAGCGGGGTGCGCGAGCCTTTTTCGTACGACCTGGCCACTTGGCTAGCCGATGATCCCAGTACCACGTTCTATTTCAAGGCCGGGGTCTACAACAACGCAGAAGCCACCACCACGACGCCTGCGGATGACGGGTCTCGAGTGCGCTTCTACAAACTGACGACCACCCACGCCTGACGGCCATGGATCGCTGCGGTGCAGGTGCCTGCGTACCTGTCTCCGCAGCGTTTGCGCCTACGGGCCTTATCGCCCCTATCCGTGCGAGCAATGCGCGGTCTCGCCAGAATGGCACCCTGCTGCAGAGTTGCCGGCCCGAAGCCCCTGCGACCAGCGGCTTCGGTGATCCGTGAAAAGCGCCGCACCTGTGGCCGTCTGCAAAAGAGGCCATGCGAACAGAGAGTGACCGCCATGTATGAACTCATTCTGTTGTGGAGCCATTTTGGACTGCTCGGAACACTCGGTGGGCTCGCCAGTTACTTTTATCCCCCCCTCGCAGACGTGCGATTTGCCTGGCGAACCTTCATTGGCAAGCTGGTGACCTCGTTCTTCGTGGGGCAGGTCGCTGGTGAGTTCATCGCCGACGACAACACATTCAAATCAGGCTGGGTCATGTTGCTTGGTTTTTTCGCCTATCCCGTCCTGGCTGCATTCGAAATCCGGGTCAAGGACTGGATCAATATTTTCTTCAAACCGCCGGGCCTTTGATGCTGCGCCGTCGGGTGGCTGGCCGCATCGGCCAGTATGGAACGAGGAGGTTGTTCGGATGATTGGAGCACGCACCCAAACGCGCGCTACAGGCCGCTGGCTGCTGAGCGGGCTGGTGATATTTGCCTTCGGCAGCAGCCTGGGCCACATCGGTCGTTTTCACGGGTGTCAGCCAGACCCGGTGAAACGCTACGTCGCCGCCCGCAGCGATGACAGCGGGCGCGGCCTCGCCGAGAAACGCTACGCCATGCCGGCAACGCGCTGTACCCCGCTTCGACAGTGGGTGAGATGATGACGTCCGTGATCCACAATCCAGTTGATCATCCTCCCTACATTGGTCTCGGGCCCGGGCAATTCGCTAGCATCCCGCCGTTACTGCCCTATAACCCGGGAGAGTGGGTACTGCTCAGCGACATGGTGTACACGGACCTCGCCGGCACGTTGCATGTCGTTCCAAAGTACTTCGTCACGGACCTGGCCTCCATTCCGTGGGTGGTCGAGCCGGTATTCCGCTCAATCGATTCGCGCCTGCCCGGTGTTCTGCATGACTGGACCTACTGTGTTCGCCAAGCGCCGCGCGGCACGTGCGACCTGCTGCTGGCCGAAGCACTGCGCGTCACCGGATGCGACCGGGTACGCGAGCGATTGATCTACGCAGGCGTTCGTGCAGGGGGGTGGTATCGCTATAACCAACGCACAGCGGGCCCGCAGCGAGAAGACTTCGCATGGGAGTACATGACGCTGGCTGAAACCGCACGCTATGAGGCGTCCTATCTACGGACCGATACGGGCGGGCATGGCGACAGGTAGCGCGCTGTATGCCCATCCGTCTCTTTTCGGGCACTCTCGTCTTGTGACGTTCTCACACTCTTACGTACGGACATCCCGTGCCTCGAGTGGAGAACGACAATGGTAGATAAAGACAACGGGCCAGCGAGCGCTTACCCCGGTCCGATCGACCCGCATGCGCCACAGGAAGAGGGCTACCCCGATATCGACGGGCAGGCCGGCAGCGCCGATGACACTGACCGCAACGACATCGCCGACGATCCTGATCTGCCGCTCAATCCGCCTGTCGATGAAGCTGAAGAGCCCTCGCCGGGCAGCAGTGCCTGATTCAAATCCTGCAACGCAAGACCCCGCCGATGGGCGGGGTCTTTGTTTTGATGGGCGGTCAACCTCGCTGTCAGCTATAGCCGAAAGCGTTCGACTTCCTGCTTCAGCCCGGTGGCCAGCACCTGCAGGCCATTGCTGGTACGCAGCAGGTCCTGCACGGACAGATTGTTCTGTTCAGCCATTTGCGCCGAGCGCTCGACGTTACGCGCGACGTCCTGGCTGGCGGCGGTTTGCTCACGCAAGGCCAGGGAAATCTGTTCGACCACGGCCAGCACCTGGTCCGAGCTCTTGCGAATCTCGGTGATGGCAGAGCCAGCCGAGCTGGCCGTCTCCACCCCCTGATTGACCTCCAGCACGCCACTGCGCATGCTTTCCACGGTCTCGCGCACACCCAGCTGGATCTTGTCGATCATGCTGGCGATTTCCTTGGTGGACTTGCCGGTGTTCTGGGCCAGCAGGCGAACTTCGTCGGCCACCACCGCAAAGCCACGGCCTTGCTCGCCCGCCCGAGCGGCCTCGATGGCGGCGTTCAGGGCCAGCAGGTTGGTCTGGTCGGCAATGCCCTGGATCACACTGACGATGCTGGAAATCTGCTCGGAGTGCTGGCCCAGTTCCGACACTTTGGTGGAGGCGTGCTGCACGGTGCGCGCAATGCCATTCATGCTGGTCAAGGTGTTCTGGATGACCTCGGCGCCATCCCTGGATTGCTGGCCCGAGCGATTGGCCAATTGTCCGGCCTCACCCGCGTTGTCCGACACATGATTGATGCTGACGGTGAGCTCTTCGACGGTGGCAGCCATCGCCGAGGCGGAGTTGGACTGCTCGTGCACGGCGCTGGACAATTGCTGCGAGGCGCCGGTAATTTTCTGTACGGCGTCCACCAATTCCTGGGACGCCTGGCTGATCTGCCGGATCATCTCGCGCAGGCGAGTTTGCATGCGGTCGAACGCCTTGGGCAGTTCATCGCGGGTGCTGGTGTCGATAACGGTGTCCAGTCGGCCCTCGGCCACCGCCGTCGCGGCGTCGATCGCCACTTGCAAGCGCGCACGAGTGGTGCGCCCCAGGGCGAACGCGAGCACCAGAGCGAGCAACGCAGCAATCAGCCCGCCGCACACCAGGATAGCGATCGCACGGTCCTTGGCCTGGCTCATCTCGGCCATGCGCTTGGCCAGCAAGGCTTCCTCGGCATGCACCAGCTCGCCGATGATCGCCCGCATGCCATCCATCTTGGCCTTGTCGGCGCCGCTGGTGATGCGGCTGTCGAGGGCATCGTCGGCGCTGCCGTCGCGGGTCAATTGACGTCGCTGGGCGATGATCGGGTGAATGTCTTCATCCAGCCAGCGCGTTTGCAGCTGGGCGAGGGCGGCCAGCCGGGTCTGTTGTTCGGCGTTGTCACGGGTCAGTTGCTTCAGGGCGGCCAGGCTGTCGGCAAACTTGCGCTCGCCGGCAATCTGCGGTTCGAGGAAGTTGTCGGTGGCAGCGATGACGAAACCCCGCATGCCGGTTTCGATGTTGATCAACTGCTCCAGGGCCGCCTGCGCCTGGCTCAATACCTGATAACTGTGCACGTTGCTATTGGTGGCCGTTTCGACTTGGGTAAAGCCCCTGTAGGCACTGAGCACCAGGACAGTCAGCAGGGCGATGATGGTTGCAAAACTGAAGTAGAGTTTCTGCGAAATACTGAGTTTCTTGAACATGCTCGTGTACTCGAGGCTGAGAGCATCCATGGCTCGGTCGATGGGCTTGGCGGCAGCGCTCGAACAAGATGATGTCGTATCGCTATTATCGCTATCGGCCCCCGTTCGAAAGCCTTGAGGTTGGTGCGGCAAAATATTGTGCGCCCTTCAATCGGGGCTGGGCGGGGTTGTTATCCTTCCGGACCGGGCATTTGACACGCGCACTGTGCATTGGCCGTTATTTCGCGGAACTTCTTCACCCCTCCAACCCCCTAAAACGACGTACCAGGCTTCGAGGCGATTTGCCTCGAGGCACTTCGAAACGCCAACGCAGATCAAGGTGGGCCACATATGAAAAGTGAACAGATCGAAGGCACCGTAGAGAAACTCGGCGGTAAAGCTCAGAGCGCTCTCGGCAAGCTGATGGGTGATCCGGCCCTGGAAGCGGAAGGCGCCGGTCGCGAGGCCTCCGGCCAACTGACCAAGACCTACGGTGACGCGCTGGACAACGTCTCCACGTTCGTCAAGGAAAAGCCTATCGCTGCCCTGGCCATCGGTGCCGCGATCGGTGTAGTGCTCAGCCGCTTCCTGCGTCGCTGATCCTGCGCGGAGGGGGGCGTCCACGCCTTCCTCCTGCTTCTGCGCCACTGCCTGTCCTGGCCCTGCGCTTTTTCCTCATTCCCGCCGCTCCAGCCTTGCATCTCCCGTACGTGGACGGTATACAGCGCCATCGTATCGAGGACTGACGCATGTCTACGCTGGAAATCATCGCCGTGCTGGTCAACGTTGTCGGCGTGTGGCTGACGACTCAGCGTATTCGCTGGTGCTGGCCCGTGGGCGTGGTCGCGGTGATGCTCTATGCGTGGATTTTTTATGAGGCCCGGCTCTATTCCGACATGTTGCTGCAGTTCGCCTTCGCCGCGCTACAGGGCTACGGCTGGTGGCGCTGGAGCAAGGGCGGGCTGGACGGCGGCAAAGTTCACGTCACCCGTATGCCACGGCACGCTGCCGTCGCCAGCCTGGCCATGGGGGCGATGGCCGCTGCGCTGTTGGGCGGCCTGATGGCCACCTTCACCGATGCTGCGGTGCCGTGGCTGGATGCGACCCTGGCGACGTTCAGCCTGGTGGCCAGCGTCTGGGCCGCGCGCAAATACGTGGCCAGTTGGGGGCTGTGGATCGTCCTCGACTGTGTTTACGTGGGCATGTACGTGCACAAGGATCTGCTCCTGACCGCCGGCCTGTATGCCGGGTTCATCGTTCTGGCCGTCTATGGCTATCGGGCATGGACACGTGATCTGCAGCATCAGGGCGCTGCCCATGGCGTTCACGCGCCAAGCTGATTTGCGACACGGCCCTCCACGAGCGACACCGGGGGTTATGCTGAAAAAGAATTAGCGATAAATTATAAATTCTTTACGCATTTTCAGCCGATTTGGCATCCTAGCGCCCGCCCGCACGGGCCACGACCTACCCACAGGACTTTCCATGAAATCGATCGGTTTTTACGCGCGCGTCTTGGCCGCGTCCCTGTTGTCCGTTGTTTCCGTTGCCCAGGCCGCAACCCCGGTATCGACCTGGAAGCAGGTGCACGACTCCGGGGAGTTGCGCATCGGCGTCGCCCAGGGCGAGCCATGGTTTTTCAAGGACCCGGCGACCGAGCAGTGGGATGGCATCGGCTACAACGTGGGCAAGGACATCGCCAAGGATCTGGGCGTCAAGCTGGTGACTGTGGAAACCACCTGGGGCAACTCGGTGGCGGCGTTGCAGTCTGGCCAGATCGACCTGATGCTGGTGCTGGACCCCACCGAAGAGCGCCGCAAGGCGGTGGATTTTCCCGAGCAGCCGTTCTTCTGGTATGCCCAGGGCGTGCTGTTGCGTGACGGCCTGACGGCCAAGACCTGGGAAGACCTGGACCGTGACGACGTGCGCATTGGCGTGACCCAGGGCAGCAGCCCGGACCTGATTCTCAGCAGAACCTTCAAGAAAGCCCATCTGGAGCGCTACACCAACATGGACGAAGGTGTCGCGGCCTTCTACGCCGGCCGCGTCGATGGCCTGTCCTACTTCCACCCGGCGCTGGCACTGCAGCAAGCCAAAGTCAGAAAGGGCACGCTGATCCTGCCGACCCCGATCATCTCGGTGGCCACCAGCGGGGCAGTGCGTTACGAAGACGACAAGACGTTCCGTGACTACGTCGGCAAGCAGTTCGCCAAGCTGTACGAAAGCGGTGCCACCCAGAAGTACTACGAACAGGCCCTGCGCCTGCGCGGTGTCGACCCAAGCAAAGTGCCACCTGTGATCAAGGAGCAGTGGCAGAAGTGACGTGCGCCAGGCCCCTTGCGCAGCCTGCGCGAGGGGCGATGGCACCGTGCTGATAGCCATCCGCCGCGCCGTTCTGGCGCGGTTCGCTCACTGCAACTGATCAATCCAGCCCTCGCAACAACGCACCCACATCCTCGCACTGCTCCAACGCCAGGAGCCCGGCCAGCACCTGTTCTACCCGGTCTGCCGAGGCTCCGAGCCCAGCGAATTGGCGAAACTTGTCCGCGACCCGGGCGCTGCTCAAGGGCCGCTCGCGGCACCCCAGCGGGTAGTCCAGGCGCTCACCGTGCAACGTGCCTTCGCGCGTCTGCACGATAACCTGGCCGGCCGGGCGCCGGGTTTCGGCCATGGCGGCATCCAGCATGGGGTCGACCTCGGCCACCACGCGATCGGCCAATTGCCGCACCTGCGGGTCGTTCAGGGTCGCTGGCGTGTGCCAGTCGTGCCTGGCAAGGCCCAGTGCCAGGCACGCCAGGGTGTGCGGCAGGCTGAACTGGGCATCGACCTCGTTGCCGGGGCAAGGGTCCATGAAGTCACGTGCTTGCGTGGTGCCGGTCAGTACGCGAATCTGCTCCAGGTCTGCCGGCTGAAGTCGGTGCTGATGCTGCAGGCGCTCGAAGGATTCCAGCGCCGTATGGATCCAGCGGCACGCGGGATAGTGTTTGAGGCTGGCATTGGCGGCAAGCCAGTCGTGACCCAGGCCGGCCACCAGCGTCTGGCTGTCGAACTGGTCGGAACCGAGCATTCGCCACAGCCCCTGGTCGCCGTCGAGCACCGCCCGGGCGCCGACCCATTGGTGCTGATGCAGGCGCACGGCACGCACCCCGGCTTCGGCAGCGGGGGCGGTGAAGTCTTTGAACGACACCAGCGGGCGCGACTGCCAATTGTATTTGCGCAGGCTGGGCAGAGGTGTGAGGGTGCCGGCCAGGCCGAGGGCGTTTTCCAAGCCGGCCGCATCGTCCAGCACCTGGGCGCCGTAGGCGATCGCAGCGCCCAGGGCCTGGTGCTGACACACGCCGTACACCTGGCGGAACCGCTCGATGCTCGGCTGCACCGCCATGATCACGCGCGCATTGATTTCATACGCCGCGACCAGCGCCCGCAGCAGTTCGCCGCCGGAGGTCTTGCGCTGCCACACCGCGACCAGCGCGGCGGCGACCAGGCTGGCACCCGGATGGCCCATGCCACGCCCTTCCACTTCGAAGCCATCGTCGTGGTCCAGGGCGTTGATCGCCATGCCGTTATACAGGGCCGCGCCCACGGGTCCGAGGCTGAGCGGGCTGCCCAGCAACCGGCACGGCCCCGGCGCGTATTCCTCGGCGCAATGGGCCTGAAAGGCGGTGGCCATGGGGCTGCGCGTCGACGCCAGACCGCAGGCGAGGGCATCGATGAAATGCAGGGTGATCTGCTTGCGCAGGGCCACGGGTATGGTCGGCAGGCTCAGCGAGTGAGCGAACTCTGCCAGAGTGGCAGTCAATGAGGCGGAAATCATGTAACTTCCTGTGAGCAAATGATGCAAGGGTACCGAGCCACACGCCATTTGCCGTGCCCCTGCATAGACAGTAAAAGCATAACTAAATACCCAAATGTTATTTCGGGTTATTTCAGTGTCGCCTTTACCATGCGCGCGCTTCGTCGGCGGCGAAGCCGTGGCCAAGGCTCAGCGGGGAACACCCCAGGAGAAGTAGAGACGTGTATACCTGGAATTTCTCGGCCATCTGGCCCTATAGCGGCCTGCTGCTCGAAGGCCTGCTGGGCACCTTGCGCATCGCCCTGGTGTCGTTGTTTTTCGGGGTGATCCTGGGCGCGCTGATGGCGCTGCTGCGCATGTCTTCCCATGCCTTGCTGCGCATCCCGGCCATGGCCTTCATCGGCTTTTATCGCAACACCCCGGCGATCGTGCATTTCTTCTGGTTCTTCTACGCCCTGCCGGTGCTGGCCCCGATCAGCCTGTCGCCGTTCACGGCGGCCGTGCTGGCGCTGTCCATCCAGTCCAGTGCGTTCTACGCCGAGGTGCTGCGCGGCGGCATCGTGTCGATGGAGCGTGGCCAGTGGGAGGGGGCCAAGGCGCTGGGCATGAGCCGCGCGCGGGTTCTGCGCAGGATCATTCTGCCGCAGGCGTTGCGGCGCATGCTCGCACCCTTCCTGGAGCGCAGCTTCGAACTGGTCAAGACCACCGCGCTGGCCTCTTCCCTGGCCTATGCCGAGCTGCTCTATCAGGCCATGCACATCAATACCCAGACCTTCCGCCCGCTGGAGGTCTACAGCGTGATCGCGGTGATGTATTTCAGTGTGTTGTTCGTCGCCAGCCTCGCCAGCCAGCGCCTCGAACGCCATTTGGCCAGGAGTGCCTGACATGGATTACACCTGGGATTTCCAGATCGTGGTCGACAACCTGCCGGTGCTGCTGCGCGGGCTCAAGGTCACTCTGCAACTGTTTCTGATGGCGGCCATCGCCGGTGTGCCCATCGGCCTGGTACTGGGGGTGGCGCGGTTGTCGCCGCTGCGCCGGGTGACGTTGCCGGCCACCGCCTTCATCGAGGTGTTTCGCAATACCCCCGTACTGATCCAGCTGATCTGGATCTACTACGCGTTTCCGGTGTTGCTGGGCATTCGCTTCACACCCTTTTTCGCCGCCGCCCTGGCGTTGAGCCTGTACACCGCAGCCTATTGCGCGGAAATCTTTCGTGCCGGGCTGCAGTCGGTGGTACGCGGGCAGTGGGAGGGCGCCAAGGCGCTGGGCATGAGCCGGGCGCGAGCCCTGCGCCGGGTGATCCTGCCGCAGGCCTGCCAGCGCATGCTGCCAGCCTTGACCAACCGCATGATCGAGCTGGTCAAGGTCACCTCCCTGGCCTCGACCCTGGCGGTGACGGAAGTGATGTACCAAGGGCGTCTGCTCAGCTCCAGCTACTATCGACCGCTGGAGATCCTCACCGTCGTGGCCCTGCTGTATTTCTGTCTGATCTGGCCGTTCAGCTTCCTCGCCGCGCGCCTCGAGCGCCGTCTCGCGCTCCGCTGATTGTTGAGAATCGTCATGACCGAACAACCTGTTTTCCGCATCCGCCAGTTGCACAAGAACTTCGACCAGCCGGTCCTCAAGGGCATCGACCTGGAGGTCCGTCGTGGCGAGCGCATCGCTATCATCGGCGGCAGCGGCTCGGGCAAGAGCACCTTGCTGCGCTGCCTCAATTTCATGGAGATCCCCAGCCGCGGCGAGATCGAGCTCAATGGCGTGATGCTCGGCGAGGAGCGCGCGGGCCAGCGTGTCTACCCCGAGCGCCAGTTGCGTGAAGTTCGCGAGCGGGTCGGGATGGTGTTTCAGCAGTTCAACCTGTTTCCGCACATGAGTGTGCTGGAGAACGTCATGGAAGGCCTGATTTCGGTGAAAAACCTGCCGGTGGCCCAGGCCCGCGAGCGTGCTCTGGCGCAGTTGCAGAAGGTCGGCCTGGCGGACCGCCGCGACATGTACCCGGGGCGACTGTCCGGCGGCCAGCAGCAGCGCGTGGCCATCGCCCGCGCACTGGTCATGGAGCCGGAAGTGCTGCTGTTCGACGAACCCACCTCATCCCTGGACCCTGAGCTGGTCGGTGAAGTGTTGCGTGTGATTCACCAACTGGCCGATGAAGGCCGTACCCTGCTGCTGGTGACTCATGAGCTGGGGTTCGCCTATCACTTTGCCGAACGCGTGCTGTTCCTGGAAAACGGCGTGATCCATGAACAGGGCTCACCCGAGCAGGTGCTCAAGGCGCCCCGGCAGGCACGCACCCAGGAATTCCTCGCTCGTTTCGCCGAACGCTCGTTCTGACCCCGGAGACTGTCCATGCTTTCAACCACTAGCAGCCAGGCGTACGCGCCCGATGCGCGCAATGCCGATGTCAAGGTCTACCTCAACGGTGAGTTCGTGCACCGCGATGCCGCTCGGGTCTCGGTCTTCGATGCCGGCTTCGTCTGTGGCGACGGTGTGTGGGAGGGGCTGCGCCTGGTCAACGGCCGCCTGGTGGCGCTGGCGGCCCATCTCGACCGGCTGTTCGAAGGCGCACGGAGCATCGACCTCGACATTGGCCTGAGCCGTGAGCACGTGGAAAAAGTGCTCTGGGACACCCTGGCCATCAACGGCATGACCGATGGTGCGCATTTACGCCTGATGGTCACGCGCGGTCGCAAGAGCACGCCCAATCAGGATCCGCGCTTCATCCTCGGCAAGGCCACGGTGGTCTGTGTCGCCGAATACAAAGTGGTGGACCTGGACGCCAAGGCGCGCGGCATTGCCTTGTTCACCTCGACCTACCGGTGCAGCACACCCGATGTCTTCGACCTGCGCCTCAATTCGCACAGTCGCCTGAACCTGATTCAGGCGCTGCTGCAGGCCCTGCACGCCGGTGCCGATGAAGCACTGATGCTCGACAGCCGCGGTTTCGTCGCCAGTTGCAACTCGACCAACTTCTTCATTGTGCGCCAGGGAGAGCTGTGGACGTCGTCTGCGCATTGTTGCTTCAACGGGATCACCCGTCAGACCCTGGTACGGCTGGCACGCGACAACGGTATTCGGGTGCATGAAGGCGAATTCACCCTGGCGCAGGTGTACAGCGCCGATGAAGCGTTCGTCAGCGGCACCCTGGCCGGCATCACCCCCGTGCGTGTGGTGGATGGGCGAACCATCGGCAGCGGTCAACGCAGCGTCAGTGAGCGTTTGAACGCGCTGTATCAACAGTCGATCGGCGTGCACTGACGGCGTCAGTGCTTGATATCGTAGATCCCCTGGTACACACCGGGTGTGGCGCCGGCGTGCAACAGGCGCTGGATCGTCCCGTCGCGGCGCATGCCCTCGACCGCCGCCTTCAGGCGCCGCACCATTCGCTCGTCGCAGGTCTTGGAGCACGCCAGGTACAGGTCGGTGACCATCAGCGCAGGGCTCATGCGCAGGGGGCGATCGGACACCTCCGGCCAGATGTACAGCGTTTCCGGCACGCCGTTGAACCAGGCATCCACCCGCCCGAGCAGCAGCATCTGCGCCGGGTTATCGCCAATTTTCAGTGGGTAGATCTGCTCTTCGCTGAAGCCCTCGTCGCGCAATTTCTGTTCCTGCGCGCTGCCTCGGCCCACGGCGATGCGCTTGAAGGTGCGGCGAGCCTGATCGAAGGTGTCGACTCGCTGGTCGAGACTGAAGAAGGCCCGGTCCATGGTGGCGATGGGGGCAATCCAGGTGTAGCTGGCCTCGCGGTCTGGCGTGCGCGACAGCGGAATGATCAGGTAGTCGCGGTTCGAGCGCACGGTCAGTTGCGCCCGTGACCACGGAATCGACACCAGGTGCAGGTCGTAACCGGCCAGTGACGCTGCCTTGACAGTGACCTCGCCGACGATGCCATGGTTTCCCGCCTGGCCCAGTTGGCTCAACGGCGGCGCTTCGGCCAGGTACAGTTCGGCCACGCGTGGCTCGGTGGCACCCGCGCAGACCATCGCAGCGAACGATAGCCCGCCTGCCAGATTCAAGATTCGCTTGCCGACGCGCCGCAACGAACCGCTAACGTGACCCATGACGATGATCCGGAATACTATCGGTGAGCGGAGAGGGCGAGAACCTAAGCATAGGTGCAAAAACCGTGCGGCGCACGCTTGGCAGACACCCGCCAGGCGACCGGATTGCCCCTCGGTAATCATTGGCTACATTCCGACTTTGCCACGCTGGCAATGCAGGCTTACCGTCTCACGGCCCGACGTTGGCTACCGCCATCCGACGCGTCAACGGCCCTTGCGGCCGCCGTCCCAACCCTCATTCCCAAGAGGTCGCTCATGCCCCGGTCACTCCCGTTCACCCCTGGTTATTTTCATGGCACTTCAGTCGTCGAGTGGGGCCGGCGTCTGCGCCAGGGCCACGTCAGCGCCGTCGGCCTGGCCCAGGCGGCCCTCGACAGCATCGCCCGCCTCGATCCGCTGCTCAATGCATTCGTCCACGTCAATGCCCAGGGTGCCCTGGCCCAGGCGGCGGCGGCCGATGCAGCCCTGGCCAGTGGGCACGATGCCGGGCCGCTGCTGGGCATTCCGATCGCCATCAAGGACAACATCGATACCGCTGACATGCCCACGACCTACGGTTCGGCGCATTTCGCCGTGCATCGCCCTGCGCGCGACGCGCGTTGCGTGCAGCGCTTGCGAGACGCCGGCGCGGTGGTGCTGGGCAAAACCCTGACCCATGAATTCGCCTATGGCCCGACCGGGGACCGCTCGCTGCAAGGGGCGTCGCGCAATCCCTGGGACGATGCGCGCATGAGCGGCGGCTCCAGCGCCGGCAGCGCAGTGGCCGTCGCGGCTGGGCTGGTGCCCCTGGCACTGGGCACCGACACCGGTGGCTCGGTGCGCATTCCCAGCGGCCTCTGCGCAGCGGTCGGCTTCAAGCCCGGGCACGGAGTGGTGCCCATGGACGGCGTGTTCGCGTTGTCGAGCACCCTCGACCACGTCGGCGTCATCGCCCAGGACGTCAGCGGCACGGCGCTGGTCTTCGCCGCCCTCGACGAGTCGGGGGCGCGTTGCCCATCCGCGGTTGCCGCACCGCGGGTAGGATGGATCGATCCGCAGCTGTTCGGCCCTCATCAGGCCGCTGTGACGGCGGCGGTCAAGTGCTTCGCGGAGCAGATTTTCGCCCAGCCCATGACCCCCCTCGACGGTTTCGATGCCTGGGTTCCGGCGCTCAAAACCGCGGTGACGGCCATTCAACGCGCCGAGGCCTATGCGGTGCACCAGCAGCGCGTAGCCCGGGCGCCTCAGCATTTCGACCCGGAGGTGCTGGAGCGTCTGCGGCTGTCGGCCGAGGTGCGCGGCTGGGAGTACGTCAGCGCGATGAAAACGCGTCAGGCGCTGATCGAGGCCACTGCCGGCCTGTTCCGGCAGGTCGACCTGCTCGTCCTGCCCACGCTGCCGGTGACGGCACCGTTGCTGCAGCAGCGTGAGGTCCAGGTGCAGGGCACCCGCCTTGCGGTACGCGACGCGCTGCTGAGCCTGACCAGTGCCTGGAACCTCACCGGCCTGCCGGCGATCAGCGTGCCTGCGGGACAGGTCGACGGGCTTCCCGTGGGGTTGCAGGTGGTCGCTGCTCGCGGCCAGGAATGGGCGTTGCTGGGTGCGTTGCAGCGCTCGCTGGTCGCGGCTTGACAGCCAGGACCCCAGCCTGCGGCGTGGGTGGCGGGCTAGCGTGGCAGGGGTAGTGCGGTGGTCGACTTGATCCGCTCCATGGCGAAGCTCGAACTGATGTCGGCAATGCCGGGGATGTTGATCAGGCGTTTGTAGACGGCGTCGTACCCTTCGATATCCGGCACCACCAGGCGCAGCAGGTAATCCGTTACCCCAGCCATGCGATAGAAATCCACCACTTCCTCGAACGCCGACACCTGCTGATGAAATAGCTCCAGCCATTCGGCGTTGTGCTGATTAGTCCGCACGAAGGCGAACACCGTCACCGGTACGCCCATATGGCGCGGGTCGAGCAACGCGACGCGGGCGCTGATCACGCCGGTTTCTTCGAGTTTCTGGATCCGCCGCCAACAGGCGGTGTTGCTCAACTGAACGCGCTCGGAAATCTCCCCCAGGGGCAACGTGCAGTCCTGCTGAAGGATTGCCAGGATGGCGCGATCGAACTTATCCATGGCGACAGCCACCTCTTGAACTCGGAAAGTGAATAGAATTTCGTGTTTATGAGCCAAGCGAGAATTCTATTCCGATTTCAAAGGGTTTGGGTGTCCATTGATCAACTCGTTTCACCACGGTCTCCTTTAGCATGGTCGCCCCACAGGCCGCGTTCGTCCGCGGTGCATCCAACCTGCCCAGGGCTGTCAAACATGAACGAACTTTACTTCGACTACGCCGCCACTACGCCCATCGACGACAGCGTGGTTCAGGACATGCTGGCCTTCATGGGCCGCCACGCCCACTTTGCCAACCCGGCCTCGACCTACCATGGCCATGGCCAGACGGCGCGCCTGGCGGTGGAAAAAGCGCGCGGACAAGTGGCGGCGCTGGTCGGCACCACCCCCGATCGACTGATCTGGACCTCGGGGGCCACCGAGTCGAACAATCTGGCGCTCAAGGGACTCGCGGCCACCGCCACGGACCGGCGTCACCTCATCACCAGCCGTTTGGAGCACAAGGCGGTGCTGGATGCGGCGTTGCAGTTGCAGCGTGAAGGCTTTACGGTCACCTGGCTCGAGCCGGACAGCGACGGTCTGATCCAGCCGCAGGCGGTGGCCGATGCCCTGCGCGACGATACCCTGTGTGTCTCGCTGATGTGGGTCAATAACGAACTGGGCACCCTGACCGACATCCCTGCAGTGGCGGCGCTGGTTCGCGAACATGGCGCCTTGCTGCACGTCGACGCGGCGCAGGCGACCGGCAAGGTGGTGATCGATCTCGCCCGGCTGGAAGTCGATTTGATGTCGTTCTCGGCGCACAAGACTTACGGTCCCAAAGGTGTCGGCGCGCTGTACGTCGGACCACGCGCCCGGCCCCTGCTGCACGCGCAGATCCATGGCGGCGGGCACGAACAGGGTCTGCGTTCCGGGACCCTGGCCACCCATCAGATCGTCGGCATGGGCAGCGCTTTCGCCCTGGCCATGCACTGCATGGACGAGGAGGGTGGCCACATTGCTGCACTGTCCAGTCATTTGTACGAGGGCCTGTTGGCGTTGCCCGGCGTGCACCTCAATGGCAGCGTCAGCCAGCGGGTGCCGCACACCCTGAACCTGTGCATCGATCATCCCTGGTTCGATCCCGGTCGCCTCAACGGCGTACTGGCGTGCTCGTCCACTTCGGCGTGCAATGCGGCCAGTGGAGCGCCGTCGCACGTCTTGCTTGCCCTGGGCCTGGACGAGCAGCGGGCTTACCGCAGCCTACGCCTGAGCCTGGGCCGCTACACCACCCTGGAAGACGTGGAAGCGGCGATCGAGGCCTTGCGCCTGTGTCTGCCGCGCTGAGGGCCGGGCAGGCGAGCAGGCACGGGGCTCAGACGACCTCGGCGGTCACGCTGTCCAGTTGACGATTGCACTCCCAGCGCCAGGCGTCTGTCAGCATGCAGTCGAGCGAACGACGGGCTGCCCAGCCCAGCTCCGCGAAGGCCTTGGCCGGGTCGGCCCAGCAGCGTGCCACGTCACCGGCCCGGCGTGGGCGCAGAATGCAGGGAATGGCGACCCCGGTGACACGTTCGAACGCGCTCACCACCTGCAGGACCGAATGCCCCTGGCCGGTGCCGAAATTCCAGATGTGCACGCCGGGCCGGGCCTGGAGCGCGCGCAACGCCTGGAGGTGGCCGTCGGCCAGGTCCGTCACATGGATATAGTCGCGGATGCCCGTGCCGTCGGGGGTGTCGTAGTCGCTGCCGAACACGCTGAGGGTCTGGCGCTGGCCGCTGGCGACCTGCAGCAGGTAGGGCAGCAGGTTGTTCGGCGTCTGGTTGGGCGCCTCGCCCAGTTGCCCGGACAGGTGCGCGCCGATCGGGTTGAAGTAGCGCAGCAGGCCGACCGACCAGCGTCGGTCCGACGCCACCATGGCGGTCAGGACCTGCTCGGCCATGGCCTTGGATTGGCCATAGGGATTGCTCGGGGTGCCGACGGCGCAGGCCTCGTCGATGGGCATGGCGACGCGATCGCCATACACCGTTGCCGAAGAGCTGAACACCAGCGTGAACACGCCTGCCTGGGCCATGGCCTGGCACAGCGTCACGCTGCCGCCCACGTTGGTGTCGAAATAGCGCAGCGGTTCGCGCACGCTTTCGCCCACGGCCTTGAGGCCGGCGCAATGCACCACGGCGTCGATGGGAAACTGTCGGAACAGCGCATCCAGCGCCTCGCGATTGCGCACGTCTGCCAGCACGAAACCGGGACGCCGCCCGCAAATACCGGCGATGCGCTCCACGGTGGCGCGGGTGCTGTTGCACAGATTGTCCAGGATCAGCACGTCGTGCTTTTGTTGCAGCAACTCCACTACCACGTGCGAACCGATGTAGCCCGCACCGCCAGTCACTAAAATCATTGGATCACCTGCTGTTGCTTAAGGCGGCGACATCCTGGTTGCCTGTCTGCTCGAATCCGTTTCACACAGCGGTGTTAGCGAATGGCATGAGCGGTAGGGCATCAATCGGTGCAGGAGTTCAGTGTGTGTGCTCGCTGGTACCTGCTGCTCATCGGCTTTATCGAAGTGGCGTTGAACGGTGGGCTTCGATGCTGCCTCCAAACTCTGCCAGCAAACGATCCGAGCTACGCTAGGCACGTGTTTTTCCGCCAGCCAAGGAACGTCGCAGGAGCCAGGCAATTGGGGGTTTCGGCGTCAGGGCAGTCCATTGAAGGCAAGCCCCATGAATCTTCCCGCCACACCTGCAGCACTCGATTTCACACCGCAACGCAGCACGTCGGCGACCGCACGGCCACTGCTGCTGTGCCTGTCGCATTTACGCTGGGGGTTCGTTTACCAACGGCCGCAGCATGTCATGTCGCGCCTGGCGCAGGCCTACGAGGTGCTGTTCTGGGAAGAGCCGGTGTTCAGCCAGACGCAGGCAGCGCACCTGGTGACCTCCAGCCCCTGTGCGGGCGTGACCGTGATGGTGCCGCACCTGCCCGAGGGGCTCGATGCCGAGCAGATTGCCAGCGCGCAGCGTCAGTTGGTGGATGCCTACCTGCAGGACAACCCGCCTGCAGAGCTGCTGATGTGGTATTTGACGCCCATGAGCCTGAGCTTCACCGAGCACCTGCAGGCTCGGGTCACCGTGTTCGACTGCATGGATGAACTGTCGGCGTTCAAGGGCGCTCCCCCCGAGTTGGTGGTGCGTGAGCGACAGTTGCTGGCCAAGGCCGATGTGGTCTTCACCGGCGGGCACAGCCTCTGGCAAGCCAAACGGCAGCATCACGACAATGCCCATTCCATGCCCAGCAGCGTCGACATCGCCCATTTCGCCCAGGCTCGTCAGGCCGGTGCGGGGGCCGCCGATCAGCGCGATATTCCCGAGCCGCGCCTGGGTTTCTTCGGCGTGATCGACGAACGTTTCGACAGCGAACTGATCCGTGACGTGGCAGCCGAACGCCCGCAGTGGCAGATCGTACTGATCGGGCCTGTGGTGAAGATCGACCCGGCGTCGTTGCCGCAGGCGGCCAACATCCATTACCTGGGCGCCCGCGATTATCGCGAGTTGCCGTCGTACCTGGCCGGTTGGGCGGTGGCCTTGATGCCCTTTGCAATCAATGAGTCGACCCGTTTCATCAGCCCTACCAAGACCCCTGAATACCTCGCCGGTGGCTGCCCGGTGGTGTCGACGCCGGTGCGCGATGTGGTGGACGGTTACGGCGCCAGTGGCGTCGTGCACATCGCCGCCACTGCGCCCGCGTTCATTGCCGCCATCGACGTGGCGTTGCAGCAGAAAACCCGCGAAGACTTTTTGTCGCGGGCCGACGCGGCGCTGGAAGGCATGTCCTGGGACACCACCTGCGGTCTGATGAAGGAGCACATCGAATGCCTGCGATAAGCCTGGAATCTGCATGCAAGGGGCCGTCCCGGTCGCCTGGAAAAGAGGTCTACGACTATCTGATCGTGGGTGCCGGGTTTGCCGGCAGCGTCATTGCCGAACGGCTGGCCGCCGGACTGGACAAACGCGTGTTACTGATTGACCGTCGCGAGCATGTGGCGGGCAACGCCTACGATCACCTGGACAGCGCCGGGATCATGGTCCATCGCTATGGGCCACACATCTTCCACACCAATTCGCAGAGGATCGTCGACTACCTGTCGCGGTTCACCGAATGGCGTCCTTATGAGCACCGTGTACTGGCGCACGTCGACGGCCATCAGGTCCCGGTCCCGATCAATCTGACCACCCTCAATACCTTGTATGGGCTGGACATGGACGAGGCCCAGGCCCAGGTATTCCTCGCCGAACGCGCCGAGCCGGTGGAGCCCATCCGCACCTCCGAAGACGTGGTGGTCAACCAGATCGGGCGCGAACTGTACGAGAAGTTTTTCCGCGGCTATACCCGCAAACAGTGGGGGCTGGACCCCTCCGAGCTGGACCGCTCGGTGACGTCGCGCATCCCTACCCGAACCAGCACCGACGACCGCTACTTCACCGACACCTTCCAGTGCATGCCTGCGCACGGCTACACCCGCCTGTTCGAACGCATGCTCGATCACCCCAACATCGACGTCCTGCTGGGCACCGACTTCGCCCACCTCGACGCGGCGGTGCGCTACAAACACCTGATCTACTGTGGCCCCATCGACGAGTACTTCGATTTTTGCCTCGGGCGGCTGCCGTATCGCTCGCTGCAGTTTCGCCACGAAACCGTACCGACCCCGCAGTTCCAGGCGGTGGCCGTGGTCAACTACCCCGATGCCGAGGTGGCGCATACGCGCATCACCGAATACAAACACCTGACCGGTCAGGTGCACGCGCACACCAGCATCAGCTACGAGTACCCATGCGCCGACGGCGATCCCTATTATCCGGTGCCTCGCGCCGAGAATGCCGAACGCTATCAACAGTACAAGGCCCTGGCCGATGCGACACCCGATGTCACCTTTCTGGGGCGCCTGGGCACCTACAAGTACTACAACATGGACCAGGTGACCGGCCAGGCGTTGGCCCTGTATCAGCGCATTGAAGAGCAGCACCGAGTCGACGCCGATGCACAGCCGTCCAGCGCCTCGTGACGGGGGGGAGCGGCGAGGGGCGCACGCTGCACGGCACGCGGATTTTCCAGAGCGTGGTCATGGCGGGCTTCGAATGCTCGTCACACCGGCGCATGGATGGCCGCCGGCTGGACCTGCTGGAGGGCAGCGGGCATGCGCGCTGGGCGGCGCAGGACTACCGCCGACTGAGCGACATGGGGATCGGTTGTGCACGCGACGGGGTGCGCTGGCACCTGATCGAGACACAGCCCGGCCGCTATGACTGGAGCAGTTTCCTGCCAATGCTGCGGGCTGCTCGCGAGCACGACATCCAGGTTGTCTGGGACCTGTGTCACTACGGCTATCCCGATGGTCTGGACATCTGGCGGCCGGAATTCGTCGAGCGTTTCGCCCGCTTTGCCGGCGCCGTCGCGCACCTGGTCAAGGAAGAGGGGATTACCCAACCGTTCTATTCGCCGATGAACGAAATCTCGTTTTTCAGCTGGGCGGGTGGCCAGGTCGGTTACCTCAACCCTGGGGCGCATGGGCGAGGAGAGGAACTCAAGCATCAATTGGTGCGGGCGAGCATCGGCGCCATCGAGGCGATTCGCGAGCACGCGCCGCAGGCACGCCTGGTGCAGTGCGAACCGCTGATCAACGTGATCCCGGCCACCACCCGCGAGCAGGAGATCGCCGAGGCCGAACGCTGTCGCCTGGCGCAGTTCGAAGCCCTGGACCTGTTGACCGGCCGGCGCTGGCCTGGATTGGGTGGGCGTGAGGACTATCTGGATATCGTCGGGGTGAATTATTACCCGGACAATCAATGGTACTTGAATGGCCCCCGAGTCAGGCGCGGAGAACCGGATTACCGCCCGCTGGCGGGAATGCTGGCAGAGGTTCAGCGGCGCTACCAGCGTCCCCTCCTGCTCGCCGAAACCGGTGCGGAAAGCGCCGAGCGCTTACCCTGGTTCGACTACGTCACCCGGCAATTGGCCCTCGCCCGTAGCCGTGGGGTGGCGATCGAGGGGGTGTGCTGGTACCCCTTTCTCGACTATCCCGGTTGGGATGACGACCGGTATTGCCCGGCCGGTGTGCTGGGCTATGCCGACGGCGAGGGCAGTCGCGCGGCCTTCCACCCGCTGGAAAGGGCGATCACGGCGGTGACGAACGCCTGGGTCTAGATCAGTGGCCGACGGTCTGCCCGGTGTATTTTCGAACAAGCGCCAGTGCCGGCAGGCCAGTCGGCGACTGTCGCCGTGCCCGCCTTCGACACCGAGCGCAACAGTTGCAGACCGATAACCGGCGGGCACGATCGAACGGGCGCCGACCGGGTGTCGAGGGTCGATCACTCAGCCTGGTGCCGGGCCCAGGCTGTCGCGCAGCAGCGGCGTCAGTTCGTCGAACAGCGTCTGCACCGAGCGCAACGCGCGGCAGTCAGGCCGCGTGAGCAACCACAGTTCGGTGTTGCAGCCGGGCAGGGGCTCGCTCAGTGCTTCGACCCCGGGCAGGTCGCGCGCCGTGAAGTCGGTCAGGGCCGCCACGCCCAGGCCGGCGCCGACCAGTTGCGAGACGGCCGACATGCTGCTGCAGCGGTAGCGTGGTACCACCCCGGGCGCCTGCTGTTCGCGCCAAGTGACGGTGGCGTGTTCGGGCATCGAATCGTCGGGTGTCACCCAGGGCACTGATGTCGGGTCCTCGGTCAGGGCCTGGCGATAGCGCGCCTGGCCGCAGATGACGTAGGCGGCGCTGCCCAGGCGCCGTCCCACCAAGTGCTCCGGCGGCGCGTTGGTCAGGCGCAGGGCGATGTCGGCGTCGCGGCGACTGAGGTTGGCAAAGCTGTTGGAGGTGGCCAGTTCCAGGGTCAGGGCCGGATAAGCCGGCATGAAGCGAGCCAGGGCGGGCAGCAGCAGGCTGTGCAACACCGCGTCGGTGCAGGTCAGGCGCACAGTGCCGCTGACCACTTGTTCGCCTTGTTGTAACGCCACCCGTGCAGCGCTCAGCGCCTGCTCGGCGCGCTCGGCCTGTTCGGCCATGGCCTGTGCGACATCGTTGGGCAAATAGCCGCGCCGGGTTTTCTCGAACAGGGCCGTGCCCAGTGCCGCTTCCAATCGGCGGATGGCACGAAACACCGTGGAAATGTCCACCTTGAGCTGCTGCGCGGCCTTGGCCAGCGAGCGGCCGCGCACCAGGGCGAGGACCAGCGTCAGGTCGTGATGGGTGATTTCATATTGCATCGGTGCACACTTCGCTTGCCAGAATGCCAATGTCCATTGCGTTGGGCTGCACTTATAGTGGCCTTGCGATCTCAAGTCAAACCACGGGATCGTCAGCGACAGCGTGTCCACGTAGACACTTTCCGGGGCTAACGGCGCGAAGACTGAATTGCCCTGCCACGATGGCCGACACCTGCCCATCGGACACTTCCCGCCTGCGACCTGCCTCCGTAAAAAATCAAAAGGTATTGCAGCATGACGTCGGTATTTCCGCGCGCCATTCAGTCTGAAGAGGTGAACGCCTTTCTTCAGGCCCATCCCGAAGTCCAGTTCGTCGACCTGCTCATTTCCGACATGAACGGCGTGGTGCGCGGCAAGCGCATCGAGCGCCCCAGCCTGCACAAGGTCTATGAGCGCGGTATCAACCTGCCAGCCTCGCTGTTCGCCCTGGACATCAATGGGTCGACCGTCGAAAGCACCGGCCTGGGGCTGGACATCGGCGACTCGGACCGGGTCTGCTACCCGATCCCCGGCACGCTGAGTTTCGAGCCCTGGCAGAAGCGCCCGACGGCGCAATTGCTGATGACCATGCATGAAATCGACGGCACGCCGTTTTTCGCCGACCCGCGTGAGGTGCTGCGCCAGATCGTGGCCAAGTTCGATGCCCTGGGGCTGACGATCTGCGCCGCATTCGAGCTGGAGTTCTACCTGATCGACCAGGAAAACGTGAATGGCCGCCCGCAGCCACCGCGCTCGCCCATTTCCGGAAAGCGCCCGCATTCGACTCAGGTCTACCTGATCGATGACCTCGACGAATACGTCGACTGCCTGCAGGACATTCTCGAGGCGGCCAAGGAGCAGGGCATCCCTGCGGACGCCATCGTCAAGGAAAGTGCACCGGCCCAGTTCGAAGTCAACCTGCACCACGTCGACGATGCCATTGCCGCCTGCGACTATGCGGTGCTGCTCAAGCGCCTGATCAAGAACATTGCCTACGACCATGAAATGGACACCACCTTCATGGCCAAGCCTTACCCGGGCCAGGCCGGCAACGGCTTGCATGTGCATATTTCGTTGCTCGACAAGGCCACCGGCCGGAATATCTTCGCCACCGACGACCCGGAACACCATGCCCCGTTGCGCCACGCCATCGCCGGCGTGCTGCAAACCCTGCCGGCGTCCATGGCGTTCCTGTGCCCGAACGTCAATTCCTATCGCCGCTTCGGCGCCCAGTTCTACGTGCCCAATGCACCGAGCTGGGGGCTGGACAATCGCACGGTGGCCGTGCGCGTGCCCACCGGCAGCCCCGAGGCGATTCGCATCGAGCAGCGTGTGGCCGGGGCCGATGCCAACCCCTATCTGATGATGTCGTCGATCCTGGCCGGTATCCACCATGGCTTGACCCATCAATTGGACCCTGGCGCGCCGGTCGCCGGCAACTCCTACGAACAACTGGAGCAGAGCCTGCCGAACAACCTGCGCGATGCGCTGCGCCGGCTGGACGACAGCGAAGTCATGAACCAGTACATCAGCCCGGCGTACATTGATATCTTCGTGGCCTGCAAGGAAAGCGAGCTGGCCGAGTTCGAGGTGTCGATCTCCGACCTGGAGTACAACTGGTACCTGCACACCGTTTGACGGCAGTGCCGTCTCTGCAAGGAATAGGTCATGCAACAACATGTGGAAAGCTACTACGCCGCGTCGCGCAACCGCCACGACGCCTACCCGGCGCTGACCGAGTCGGTCGCCTGCGACGTCTGTGTGATCGGTGCCGGTTACACGGGCCTGTCGACTGCACTGTTTCTGCTCGAACAGGGGTTCAGCGTGACCGTGCTGGAGGCGGCACAGGTCGGCTTCGGCGCGTCGGGACGCAACGGCGGCCAGATCGTCAACAGCTACAGCCGCGACATCGACGTCATCGAAAACAGCGTGCCGGCCAAGCAGGCTCGGCTGTTGGGGGAGATGGCATTCGAAGGCGGGCGGATCATTCGCGAGCGCGTGGCCCGTTACGCGATCGATTGCGACTTGAAGGACGGCGGCGTGTTCGCCGCCATCACGTCCAAGCAACTGGCCCACCTGGAATCGCAGCAGCGCCTGTGGGAACGCTATGGGCACACGCAGCTGGAACTGCTGGATCGCCAACGCATTCGCCAGGTGGTCGATACCGAGCGCTACCTGGGCGGCATGCTCGACATGAGCGGCGGCCATATTCACCCGCTCAACCTGGCGCTGGGCGAGGCGGCCGCAGTGGCCTCGCTGGGTGGCCGCATTTACGAACAAAGCCCGGCCACGCGCATCGACCGCGGCGCCGAGCCACGCGTGCACACGCCCCAGGGCCAGGTGCGCGCACGTTTCGTGGTGGTGGCGGGCAATGCCTACCTGGGCAATCTGGTTCCGGAGCTGGCCGCCAAGTCGATGCCTTGCGGCACTCAGGTACTGGCCACCGAACCCTTGTCGGACGAGCTCGCCCACAGCCTGTTG
>Ga0157371_10000332_pt1 | contig 60852 bp, 56 predicted proteins | sample C45metaG_FD_113462 | JGI IMG/M metagenome (GOLD analysis project Ga0157371, IMG submission 113462) | Corn rhizosphere microbial communities from Kellogg Biological Station, Michigan, USA - C4-5 metaG | ecosystem: Host-associated > Plants > Roots > Rhizosphere > Soil | place: USA: Michigan... | reverse complement strand
GCTCAAGCACTTTATCCAAATCACCAAACCGGGGATCATTTTCGGTAACGTGCTTTCTGTGGCAGGCGGGTTCTTCCTGGCCTCGAAAGGGCATGTCGATCTGGCCATTTTCCTGGCCGCCATGATCGGCACCTCGCTGGTGGTAGCGTCCGGTTGCGTGTTCAACAACTGCATCGACCGTGACATCGACCTGAAGATGGAGCGCACCAAGAACCGCGTGCTGGTCCAGGGCCTGATTTCCCTGGAAGTGGCACTGGTCTACGCCTCTATCCTCGGTGTCGCCGGCGTCGCCCTGCTGTACTACGTGGCCAACCCGTTGGCCGCGTTGTTCGCGGTAATCGGCTTTGTCATCTACGTCGGCTTCTACAGCCTGTACCTCAAGCGCAAGTCGGTTCACGGCACGCTGGTGGGCAGTCTGTCCGGGGCCATGCCGCCAGTGATCGGCTATGTCGCGGTCAGCAACAGCTTCGACATGGCTGCGCTGACCCTGCTGGTGATGTTCAGCCTGTGGCAGATGCCGCATTCCTACGCTATCGCGATCTTCCGCTTCAACGATTACCTGGCCGCATCGATTCCGGTGCTGCCAGTGAAGCGTGGCATCCGCGTGGCCAAGAAGCACATCCTGCTCTACATCCTGGCATTCCTGGTGGCGACCCTGATGCTGACCTTCAGCGGTTACGCCGGCATGAGCTACCTGGCGGTAGCGGCGGCCATGGGCATGTACTGGTTGTACATGGCCTGGACCGGCTACAAGGCAGTGGATGACACCGTGTGGGCGCGCAAGCTCTTCGTGTTCTCGATCTTCACCATCACCGCGCTGAGCGTGATGATGTCGGTGGATTTCAAGGCCCCGACCGAGCTCCTGCTGACCTACGCACACTAAGCTGTCCAGGCCACAGGAAAAGCCCCGCCTTCGCAAGAAGCGCGGGGCTTTTTTCATTGCGCTGGGTTGATGGTCACATCATTTAAAGTTTTTCGGCCCGAAGGCCTGGCCTGGCCGGGTAAAATGCGCCGTTCGTGGATAGAACCTGAGTGGATGCAATGGAAAACCGTATTGAACTGTACGACTCGAAGGCGCGCTATGGCGTCATCAGTCGCGGACTGCACTGGGCCATGGCCCTGGCCTTTGCCTGGATCTACAGCACCACCAGTGCGCATTACCTGCTGGCCGATTCGGCCCTGGACAAGTTCCTCTGGCCGAGCCACAAGCAAGTCGGCCTGCTGTTGATGGCCCTGCTGCTGGTGCGTGTGGTCTGGAGCCTGTTGAACCGTCATCGCCGGCCGCCGAGCCTCAACCTTGCAGCAACCCTGGGGCATGGGCTGCTGTATGCCGGGATGTTTGCCATTCCGTTTCTCGGCCTGTTGCGTCAGTACGGCTCGGGTCGCGCCTTTTCCGCCTTCGGTCTGCCGGTAATGAACGGCTTCGACGGGCCGAAGATCCAGTGGATGACCGAGCTGGGCAACAATTTCCACAGCCTCCTGGGCTGGACCCTGCTGGTGCTGATCGTCGGCCATGTGGCGGCGCTGATCCTGCACTGCATCAAGGGCCAGGGGCATATTCTGCGGCGCATGGCCGGCAGTGCACGCTCGGCGTGAGCCGCGCACCCGAACACGGAAAAGCCCCGCCTTCGAGAGACGCGCGGGGTATTTTATTGAGAGCCCTTGCGTGGGCTGCCCAACTATTCAAATGACCCAACTCATGCAGGAAGCAGAATGATGAAGAAAACAGCGGTTATCGTGTTCAGCGGCGGACAGGACTCGACAACCTGTCTGATCCACGCCTTGCCGCTCTATGACGAAGTGCACTGCATTACGTTCGACTATGGCCAGCGGCACCACGCGGAAATCGAGACCGCGCAGCGGCTATCCAAGCAGTTGGGGGCGACCGTGCACAAAGTGCTGGACGCTTCGTTACTCAACGAACTGGCGATCAGCAGCCTCACTCGGGACAACATTCCGGTGCCCACGGTGAACAGTTCAGGCGAGAGCTTGCCCAGTACCTTTGTACCCGGAAGAAATATCCTGTTCCTTACCCTGGCCTCTATCTACGCCTATCAGGTAAAAGCCGAGACCGTGATTACCGGAGTGTGCGAGACCGATTTCTCGGGTTACCCCGATTGCCGCGATGAATTTGTAAAGGCATTGAACAAGGCCCTCGAACTGGGCATGGAGTACAAGTTGCGCCTCGAGACTCCACTGATGTGGCTGAACAAGGCAGAAACCTGGGCTCTGGCGGACTACCACAATCAACTGGAGCTGGTTCGCGAGCAAACCCTGACTTGCTACAACGGCATCATGGGCAGTGGCTGCGCCAACTGCGACGCCTGCAATCTGCGGGCAAAAGGCTTGAACGCTTATCTGGAGAACAAGACGCAAGTCATGGATAGCCTGAAGAGCAAGATGGGTCTGAAGTGAGGATTTGAGCCGCTTGCTGCCCTTGGAGCCCAACACTGAACCTGCCTGGCAGATAGGTGTTGAGCTCCGGCGTCGCTCTACAAACAGCGATCGATCATTTTGCCTGGCTATCCGTTATGTATCTCTTGAACAGTGATCGTGCGCCATAGGCGGGCAATATATTGAAGAATGCAAAACAGACCTTGATTGCGATCTGAACATAAATCATGTTCAGGATGTCGTTGTTTTGCATGGCTCCATAGAATGCGATGTAGCAAAACACGAAGCTGTCGATGATGACCGCAAACAAGGTGCTGAGGAATATCCGCAGAAATAGGAATCTGGAATTTGTGAGTTCCTTTATCTTGCACAGCAAATATGAGTTTATGTTTTCAGAAACAAGGAAGGAAACGGAAGACGCTACGAGTACAGACGACACCTGGATAATAACGTCGTTATAAGGTGTATCGAGTTTCCAGCCTGGCAGTCCGGGGAGAAAAGTGGACGCGTAGAGCAGGATGATGATCATGGCGTTGCTTGCAAATGCAAACAGAATGGCTCTTCTGGCGAGCCTGAGTCCGAAGTTCTCGTTCAGCAGGTCAACGATCAGGAATGTCAGAGGGTACAGAAAGGTGCCGGGGGTAATAATGATGTCGAGGGACTCAAGGTAGATCGGCTTTGTTGCAGCGATGCTGGTGAAAATATAAAAGGTAAAGAGCAGCAGGTTGAGGATGATGTAGATCATCCATGAGTTTTCATTGCGGTCGTTCAAGTCGTATGCAGTAAGTGTTCCTCCTTGGGAGTAGAACTTTTTATACAGGTTTTTAACTTCCATTTTGTTTAAGTTATCCATTATTTCGCTGTTCACTACTTCGCTCAGCTTTATTTTTATGACCTTGCCGGTGTCGATGATCATGATCACGGCCAGGTTTTTATTGTTCTCAAACCCCAGAAGCTTGTACTTGCTGTTCTCGATATCACCTTCATAGGCAGTCATTGAAGCGTTCCTCAATGATATCGCCGACAACGGATATACGATCCGTGTCGAAGGCGACCTCGTTCATGATCAGCAGTTTCCTGGTCTGTTTGTCGTAAGCCAGTTTTTCCTTTTCATCGGTGATCGTCCCCTTTTGCACGATCAGCAGGCCGCCGACCTCATACATGCCCTTGATATCGTTTTCCAGGCGCACGGCTATCAAGTTGCAGGATGTACCGAAGTAGTAGGTCAATGGGAAACAAGTGGCGAGTTCGCCAATACGTTTATCCATGTTGGCCATCAACTGGCTTTCCTTGAGGATCGGAACAGCAGCCGGGTTCATGTTCCCTTGCGGGGAAATGCTGCTTTCGATGATCTCTTTCTCTTCAAAGTCGACGGTTTCTATTTCCTCATAGGAAATACCGAAGAAGTCGGAGATTTTTCGAATGGTGGACTGCTGGACGTTGCTGACCTTGCCTTCCAGGATGTTGTATATGGTTGTTCTGGTCAGGCCACTGGCGTTGCATAAAGACAGTTGTGTCTCTCCGCGACTTTTAATCAGGTATTTGATATTGCTTTTTAAATACTCTGTTCTTTCTCTTCTGTGCATCAAATGCCTCACCATTTCCTTATAGTCGTAATGCATCGAATTTTTTAGCGTTCACATCGCGCATGACATCGATTGCCTGGTGCCAATAGCGGGATCTCTGTGGCAGAAGCCTGTCAGTTGCTTTTGTGTTGTCTGGTAATTCGCTAGTGCTCCTTTAGCCAGCCTGTATCCGTCCTGGGATACTTCGCTACGGGGACTGTGGGCGATCAAGTCGCTGAGTGGGGCCGGTTTGCACAGGGCCGCAACGGACAAGTGTTGCATGCGTCAGCCATGACAATAAAGCCCCAGGGGTTGGGCATTATCACTCTCGCCCTGAGGCTTGCACCGGCAAGGCTGCGCCGATGTCTTTTCACCTCAAAAAAGAAGCATTTAACTTTGAGGATGTTTAATTTTTTGATTAATTCTGTTACGCCTTATACAGTCTTGACCCGGGGCCCGGATCAGCCCGATTCACACCAACGAACGTAAAACCCAGGAAGCACGCCCTCGTTCGTGGCGCGCAGTACTCAAGGAAGGGGCACAGATTTATGGCAGCCGATACCGAACCACTGAGGAACCAGGCCGACTTGCTGCGATGTGGCTTGGCGGACCTGCGAACAGAAGACGCCGAGCTGGCCAGGATCCTGGACGCTGAAGTAAGCCGGCAACAACGCACGCTTTCCCTGGTTTCATCCTCCTGTGCAGCCACCCCCAGAAGCCTTGCCGCCTCGGCCTCGGCGCTGGTCAACGTGACGGCGCAGGGGGTTGCGGGCAAACGCCATCACGCCGGGTGCGAAAACGTCGATCTGGTGGAATCCCTGGCGATCCGCAGGGCACGGGAGCTGTTTGCCGCGCAGTACGCCGCGGTGCAATCGCACTCGGCCTCGAACGCCAACTACCAGGTGTTGTCCGCTCTGCTTGAGCCGGGGGACACCCTGCTCGGGATGGCCCTGGATCATGGCGGCGACCTGACCCACGGCAGCTCCCTCGCTTTTACCGGTGCCCACTACAAGGCGATCCGCTACGGCACCACGGCCCAGGGCACCATCGACTACCAGGAGGTACGTCAGCTGGCGATGGCCCACCGCCCGCGCATCATCATCTGTGGGGCAACGGCTTATTCGCGGGTCGTGGACTTCCAGCGTTTTCGCGACATTGCCGATGAAGCCGGGGCCATCGTCCTTGCCGACATCTCCCATATCGCCGGCCTGGTTGCCACGGGGCGTCATCCGAGCCCGATCGATGTGGCGCACGTCACCACCACTTGCACCCACAAACAGCTCGCCGGGCCACGCGGCGGCCTGATTCTTTCCGGGCGGGACGCGGACACCAAGGTGCCCGGCCTGAGGTCGAGCTTTCGTCGGGTGCTCGACCAGGCAGTTTTCCCCGGGATGCAGGGGGCGCCTGCAGTCAACATGATCGCCGCCAAGGCGGCCGCGCTGGGCTATGCCATGTCTGCACAGTTCGATGCCTACATGGGGCGGATTCGCGCCACGGCGGATGAAATGGCCTGCGCGTTCATGGCGCGGGACTACGAGGTAATGGGCGGCGGGACGGAAAACCACACGATCCTGTTGCGTTTGCCTAAGGGCATCAGCGGCTCCCTCGCCGAATCGGCATTGGAAAAGTGCGGAATCATTGTCAGCAAAAAACGCGCCCCGGGGGAGACTCGATCGTCATTTGCCGCCAATGGCTTGTGTATCGGCACGGGCTCCATCGCACAGCGCTATGTGGACCCCCAGGGCTGTCGGCAGATCGTCGACCTGGTGTGCCGGATACTGGATCAGCTGCAGCCGCGGGGCGAGCAGCCATACGTTCTGGAGCCCGCGCAGCAGGAGCGCTTCCGGCTGGAGACCGAGGCGTTGTGTGCGATGTACCCCATCCTTGAGTACGAGGATCGCTGAAGATAGAAAAGCCCCGTCTTCACGCTGGAATACGGGGCTTTTCAGGTCTGCAGAAGGCTGTGCTGGCGCTTCGCGAGCAAGCTCGCTCCTGCCGCGGCGGGTTACAGCTGTTGTTGCGCGCTGTAGCCTTCGAACGCGGTCTGCTGCTGGATCGCGGTAACGATGTTCTTGCGGGTGGCCTGCTGTTCGTTGCCATCCTTGTCGAGGAACATCTCGCTTTCCAGTTCCGCCTCGTCGCCTTCGCCGACAAAGCTGAAGCCGAGGAATTCGAAGGCTTCACGGTCGACGTTGGCCTTGGAGCGCGGGCGCATCGGCAGGGTGACGCTGACGCCGTCCTTGCTGATGGCGAACACTTCCATTTCCTTCTTCGGACGCGCCTTGCTCTTGCCGCCGCTGGGGTTGCTGATGGCCTGGTGGGTCTGGTTCAGCACCTTCAGGGCCAGGCCGTAGACCAGCTCCTGGAAGTCCGGATCGTCCTTGTAGCTGGAGAGAATCCGGCTGATGGGGAATTTCTTGCTCAGGTCTTCCAGGGCGGCGAGGTCGGCGGCCTCGGCGTCTTTGAGCTGCTTGAGCTGGCCCATGAGTTCATAGGCGGTGTCGTCGTCAAAGCGGTCGTGGGCCTGGCGAATCGCTGCGCGCAGTTCGCGAATCTGGTCACTTTCTTTCGAGGTGTGGAAGGCGTCGAGCACCATCTCGCTGATGGTCTTGGCCTGGGACACGTGTTGTGAAAGATGAATGGCGTTTTCGTATTCGGCCTTGTTGGACAGGGCGACTACGGATTCTTCGGTGTTGGAATCAGGCATTGAACATCCACTACTTGGTTTAACAGGTTTGAGGCGCGAAAGGCCCAGGGGGATTTTCGGGGGCGCCTAATCTATTGGACCCGGGCCCTATTGTCACGGACCAAGCGACGGCCCGGCAGCCGCGCCTCTTTCAGACCGGCCTTCGCGCCACAGATTCCCTGTCGTTCAAAGCACTTGTGTATCGCTGACCCCAGCCTCCAGTTCCTGGCGCAGATCGCTGCCTCGGCGGGCGATGAATACCAATTGCGCGGCATGCTCGGTGGGCTGATCGGCGGCCAGGGTGAACTGGCTGCGGTTGCCCACATGCTGCAACCAATAAGGTTGTTCATTGCCTTCAAGGCGCACCAGGCCCTTGAGGCGCAGCAGGTCGGCTGGCAGGCGCGCCAGCCAGTCCCGCAAAGCCTTGGGCTGCAGCGGTCGCGAGCTTTTCCACACCCAGCTTTCGAACAACTGGTCGTGGGCCTGGGGCAGGGCCTTGAACAGCACTTCGGTGGAGCGCACCGGCGGCGCCAGCAGCAGCTCGGGGGGCAGCTCGGCCTGCACCGTGTCGAACACCGGGGCGCGATTGCCGAGGCTGGCGCGGATGCTCTGCAATTGCTCGGCGCTCACCAGGTCGGCCTTGTTCAGCAGCACCCAGTCGGCGCAGGCCACCTGGGCTCGGGACAGGCGGGCCATTTCCCCTTCCAGGTCCTGGTAGCCGCTGGCGTCCACCAGGGTGATCACCGCGTCCAGGTGCAGGCGGTTGCGCAGTTGCGGGTAGCCGATGGTCTGCACGATGCGCTGCGGGTCGGAGACGCCGCTGCACTCGATGACAATTCGCTCCAGGGCCGGGCGCAGCTTGGACAGGCTCACCAGTTGCGCCAGCAGGTCCTCCTGCACGGTGCAGCAGATGCAGCCGTTCTGCAGGCTGTACACCGCGTCGGTGACCTCGGCGATGATCGCCGCATCGATGTTCAGCTCGCCGAAATCGTTGACGATCACCGCCAGCCGGCCGCTGTCGGCGCGTTGCACCATGCGGTTGAGCAGGGTGGTCTTGCCGGCGCCGAGAAAGCCTGCAACCACGGTTACTGGGATGCTCGGGGTGCTGTTCATTATTCCTTGCCCTCGATCACCGGTGGCAGGCCTTCCCACACCGCTTGCAGCGGGGTGTCGCTGAAGGTGCCCTGGCGGTCGTAGACCAGTTGCCCCTCGACGAAGGTCAGTTGCACCTGGGTGTGGTGGATGTAGTTGCGTGCGCCCTGGGCGAACAGGTCGCGGTCGAGGACGATCAGGTCCGCCGACTTGCCGGCCTCCAGGCTGCCGGTCAGGTGTTCCAGGCCCATGGCATGGGCGCCGTTGAGGGTCGCCACTTGCAGGGCCTGTTCCAGGCTGATGGGGTCACCGAAGGTGTCGGGTTCCTGGTTCCACGGGTTCTGCCGGGTGACCATGGTTTCCAGGGCCAGCCATGGATCGATGGACGCCACCGGCCAGTCGGTGCCGAACACCGCGATGCCACCAGCTGCCAGCACGCCCTTGAAGTCATAGATGCGCTTGAGGCGTTCCTGGCCGTAGCCGGAGCGTGCGCCGCTGGCGAACGGAGTCGGGTACCAGGCTGCCGGAGAGAACTCGGCGATCACGTCCAGGGCCTGGAAACGCTTGAGGTTGCCCGGGTGCAGCAGGGTGCTGTGGGCACATTGGTGACGGATGCCACTATTGCCGTTGCGCCGCCGGGCCTCGGCCACGGCATCGAGGAACACGTCGGAGGCGCCGTCGCCGGTGCAGTGGGCGATCACCCGCAGGCCGCGCTTGTCCATGTCCACCACCATGTCGGTGATGTGTTCCGGGGTCAGGTTGAGCTTGCCGCGCCAGCTTGACTCTTCCGGCCAGGGGGTCAGCAGGTAGGAAGACTTGGGCTCCACGGTGCCATCGAAGTGGAACTTCACCGCGTTGGCACTCAGGCGCGCGCTGCGATAGAAATGCCGCTCGCCACTGAGCAGTTCCCAGCGCCGGCGCACCGGGAAGATGTCGTCCTGCCAGCTGATGGCGGCTTCCACCCGCAGGGTCAGCTCGCCGGCATCGTCCAGTTCCTTGAGGGCCTGCAGGCGGTTTTCGCAGACGTGCACGTACTTGGTGGCGGTGACCCCGCGAGAGGTCTGGAAATGCACGCCATCGCGATAGGCACGGCGCAGCACCGACACCGGAGTCGGCGGCATGGCGGCATGGATCAGGGCGTAGGCACCGTCGATCAACAAGCCGTTGGGTTCGCCGGTCAGCTCGTCGCGCTCCAGGTAGCCGTTGCGCGGGTCGCTGGTGTGGCGGTCGATGCCGGCCAGCTCCAGGGCCTTGGAGTTGACCATCATGGTCCCCCACATGCGGTCCAGCAGGGCCACCGGGCGGTCCGGCATGACGCTGTCGAGCCATTCGCGGCCCGGGGTCAGCCCGGCCTCGCGGAAGGTGTAGCGCACCCAGTACTGGCCGTAGATCCAGCCGTCGCCGGGATGGCTGTCGGCATAGGCGTGGATCGCGGCTGCCAGTTGCTCCGGGGTCGGGTCTTCGATGCCCACGTCCAGGTCGTCGGCGTAGCGCGGGGCCAGGGCCAGGTCCGGGTGGGTGTGCATGTCATGCAGGCCGGGCATGCAGAAGGCCCCGTCCAGATCGTGCTGGCGGGTGTTGGGGCCGATCAGCGAAGCCAGGGAGGCGAGGCTGCCCACCGCGATCAGCTTGCCCTGGCGGATGGCCACGGCGTCGGCCCAGGGCTGGGCCGGATCGAGGGTGTACATCCGGCCGTTGTGCAGCACCAGTTCAGCGTATTGATCGACGGCGCTATGGGTGGAGTTGAATTGGTCGGAAGCGGTCACGGGGTCAACCTCTCAAGCAGGGGGCCCTTCAAAGGTGGGCAAAAAAGTAAGGCGCAGCAGTGTTCTTGTCGGAGGTACCAGGGCCGCTGGGCGGCCCGGGTCATGCATTCAGCGTTGTGCGCCCAGGGCTTCGACAAAGCCGGCAATGCGCTGGCAGGCGTCCTTGAGCACCTCGTCGGCGACGGTGAAGGAGATCCGCACGAAGCCCTCGGCACTGGCGCCGAAAGCCTGGGCGTCGAGCACCGAGACCCCGGTGGCGCGGAACAGCTGCCAGGCGAAATCCATGCTCGACAGGCCGGTGCGGCGCACGTCCACCAGCATGAACATCCCGGCTTCCGGCTCGCGGCAGTCCAGCAGTTGCACCTGCTTGAGGCCCGCCACCACCAGGTCGCGGCGCCGGCGATAGACCTCGCGGGCGCTGCCGATCACTTCTTCATCGAGTTCCAGGGCCTTGAGCGCGGCTTCCTGGATAAACCCCGGCAGGCCGTAGAGCATGCACAGCAAGAGGTTGTCCAGATGCCCGACCAGGGCCGGCGGGGCGATCACCCAGCCCACGCGCCAACCGGTCATGGCATGGGTTTTCGACAGGCTGTTGAGGATTACCGTGCGCTCGGCCATGCCCGGCAGCGAAGCGATGCTCAGGTGTTCGCGGTCGTAGGTCAGTTGCCCGTAGACCTCGTCGGAGATCACCCAGAGGTCATGCTTGCGCGCCACCTCGGCCACGGCTTCCAGCTCCTCACGGCTGTAGACGTTGCCGGTGGGGTTGCACGGGGTGGCCAGGGCAATGCCGCGAGTCTTGTTGGTGAGCGCCGCTTCCAGGGCCGCGGCGGTCAGGCGAAAGCCATTGGCCGCCGGCTGCTGGACGCAGGCGATCTGCGCCCCCGAGGCGTGGATGCAGGCCTCGTAGGTCAGGTACATGGGTTCTGGCACCAGCACTTCGTCGCCGCTGCTGAACAGGCACAGCGATGTGGCGAACAAGCCGTTCTGCGCACCCGCCACCAGCGCCACGTTGTCGGCGCTGACCTCGATGCCCAGCAGGCGGCGCTGCTTGGCGGCGATGGCCTCACGCAGGGCCGGGCGGCCGAGGACGTGGGTGTAGTGGGTGTCGCCTTGCTCCAGGGCGGCACTGGCGGCGGCGCTGATGCGCTCGTCGGTGGCGAAGTCCGGGTCGCCGACGCTGAGCACGATCACGTCTTCGCCGCGACCACGGGCCTCGATGGCTGCGTAGTGGATGTCCCAGGCGCTGACGGATTCGCCGCTGATGCGCTGTACGAAAGGTGAGTAACGCATGTTGTTCTCCTCACGGGCCTCGCTGCCCGCGCAATGAATGGGTTCAGGCCTGACGCTGGGGGACCTTGCCCAGGCGTGCGCACAGATGTTCGATGACAAAGGCCAGGACGATGTAGATCAGTGCCACGGCCAGCAGCGGCTCGTAGACTTTCAGGGTCTGTGCCCGTACCAGGTTGGCCGCGCCCAGCAGGTCGGTGACCGCCACGGTGGACGCCAGTGCAGTGGCCTTGAGCAGCAGCACGCATTCCCCCACCAGGGTCGGGCGCACCAGTTCCAGGGCCCGGGGCAGCCACACCCGGCGCAGGGTCAGCCAGTGGCCCATGCCATAGGCGCGGGCGGCTTCCAGCTCGCCTCGTGGCACGGCCCGCAGGCCGCCACGCAGCACTTCGCCGACGTAGGCGCCGACACTCAGGGTCAGGGCCAAGGCCACATACCAGAAACCTTCGCGCAGGTAGGGCCAGAGAAAGCTGCCGCGGATCGGCGGGTAGGCGGCGAACAGGCTGCCGACCCCGTAATAGAGGATGTAGATCTGCACCAGCAGCGGGGTGCCGCGAAACACACTGATGTAGAACTGCATCGGCGCACGAATCAGAGGATTGCGCGACACCCGGCCCAGGCCCACCACTACTGCCAGGGCAAAGCCGCAGATTCCGCTCAGCAGCAGGAGCTTGAGGGTGATGCCCAGGCCGCGCAGCAGCTCGCTGGAAAAACCGTTGATCCAGGAAAAGTCCATCCGAGTCTCCTAGTGCTGGGGCAGCCAGCGGTTGGTGCGTCGTTCGAGCACGCGGAACACGCTGCCGGACACCAGGGTGATGACGAAATAGAAGGCCGCGACCGCCAGGTAGAACACCAGGTAATGCTTGGTGGAACCGGCCGCCTGTTTGCCCACCGAGAGCAGCTCGCTGTAGCCGACGATGCTGATCAGTGCGCTGTCCTTGACCAGCACCAGCCACAGGTTCGACAGCCCGGCCATGGCGTAGGGCAGCATGCTCGGCAACAGGATGCGCCGCACCAGCAGCCAGCGCTCGATGCCGTAGGCCCGGGCCGCTTCGATCTGACCGTGGGGGATGGCCTGGATCGCGCCACGGATGATCTCCGCCGAATAGGCGCCCTGGACGATGCCCAGCACCAGTACCGCGGCAATGAAACCGTTGACCGTGACACTCGGCCGGTCCATGGCCGCCATGGCCATGTTCAGCAGGTCGGTACCGGCGTAGTACAGCAGCAGAATCAGCAGCAGTTCGGGCATGGCCCGGTACAGGGTGGTGTAGGCGTTGGCCAGCTTCACCAGCCAGCGCGGGCCCTTGAGCTTGATCATCGCCACCAGCAGGCCGATGCCCAGGCCGAGCACAAAGGCCCCGGCGGAAATCTGCAGGGACACCAGCGCGCCCTAGGCCAGGGCGCCGAGCCAGCCGTCGGCGACGAACAGTTGGGAAAGGTCGGACAGAGAAATCATGACGTATCCAGTCAACGCCGGCGGCCCGCGCAAACGGGCCGGCCGGACGGCTTAGTTGGCAGAAATGTCGACGCTGAAGTAGCGGCTGCGGATCTTGTCGTAGGTGCCATCGGCCTTGAGCGAGGCCAGGGCGGTGTTGATCCGCTGCTGCAGGGCGCTGTCACCCTTGCGCAGGCCGACCCCGATGCCGGAACCGAACAGCGGGTCCTTGGGCGCCAGGCCCTTGTCCGCCAGACCGGCGCCGGCCGCGGTCTTGAGGATCGGCTCGATGGTCAGGGCGTCGGCCAGCATCACGTCGATGCGCCCGCTCTGCAGGTCGGCGATCATGTCGTCCTGGGTGGTGTAGTAGCGCAGGGTCGAGGTCTTGCCGTAGTAGGTCTTGGCGAAGGTCGCGTTGGAGGTCGAACCCTGCACGCCGATCAGCTTGCCCTTGAGGCCTTCGGGGGTGGTGACCAGCTCCAGGCTCTGGTCGGCGACCCACATGGCCGGGGTCTGGTAGTAGGGCGCAGAGAAATCGATGACCTTTTCCCGTTCGTCGGTGATGCTCAGGGAGTTGAGGATGGCGTCGATCTGGCTCGATTGCAGGGCCGGGATCAGGCCGTCCCAGGCCACTTCCTTGAGTGGGCACTGGGCCTGCATGCGGTCGCACAGAGCCTTGATCAGCTCCGGTTCGAAGCCGCTCCAGTCGCCGTTGCCGCTTTTCATCGAGAACGGCGGGTAGGGTTCCAGGGCGATGCCGAAGACGATCTTGTCGGCGGCCACGGCGTGGCTGGCCAGTGCACTGAACAGGCAACCGGTGGCGAGCACCTTGAGCAGGTTTTTCATGGCTTTACCCTTTATCGAAGTTGTTGTTTTCAAGGATTGAAGCGAAACGTCAGACGCGGTTTTCCTGAGCCATGACGAATTGCCGGCAGCGCTCGCTGACCGGGTTGAGGAACACTTGCTGGGGGGGCCCTTCTTCTTCCACCAGCCCCTGGTGAAGGAACATCACCTTGCTCGACACATCCCGGGCAAAGGCCATTTCGTGGGTCACCAGGATCATGGTACGGCCTTCCTCGGCGATGCCCTGGATGACCTTGAGCACTTCGCCCACCAGTTCCGGGTCCAGGGCCGAGGTCGGTTCGTCCATCAACAGCACCTGGGGGCGCATGGCCAGGGCCCGGGCGATGGCCACCCGCTGTTGCTGGCCGCCGGAGAGAAAGGAAGGGAAAGCGTCGCGCTTGTTGGCCAGGCCGACCTTTTCCAGCAGGTGCTCGGCATGGGCGATGGCGTCCTTGCGGTCTTCACCGAGGACATACACCGGCGCTTCGATGACGTTTTCCAGGACGGTGCGGTGAGGCCACAGGTTGAAGCTCTGGAACACCATGCTCAACTGGGTGCGCAGGCGCGCCACCTGGGCCGGGTCGGCGACCTGCGGGTTGCCGGCACGGTCGGTCCTGATGCGCACTTCTTCGCCATTGATGCGCAGGCTGCCGCTGCAGGGAATCTCCAGCAGGTTGATGCAGCGCAGCAGGGTGCTTTTGCCCGAGCCGCTGGAGCCGATCAACGACACCACTTCGCCTTCATTGGCGCGCAGGGCGATGCCCTTGAGCACGTGGTGATCGGCGTAGCTCTTGTGCAGATCATCGATCGCCACCACGGGATTGACGGAGTTGGGCTGCGATTGCAAGGGTCGACCCTCTTGTTATTGTGCGATGGCCGGGCAGTACCCGGCACAGGGTAGGGCTTGAGAATTAGCCATCGACGGCGGCGGGTCAATCGAGCATTTTTAGTGGGACACGGTAATTTTTTTCAGTAATGGGCTTTTTTTTCGGCGACGAGCAAGGCTATTGCCGGACGCCGATTGCAGCTATGGTGCTGCCACTCGTTTTTTTGTAGTCGAGGCATGATCGGTATGCGTTATCCCTCCATGACCGCGTTGCGCGCTCTGGACGCGGTGGCCCGCCTGGGCAGTGTCGCCGAGGCCGCCAATGAGCTGAACCTGACGCCCAGCGCCATCAGCCACCAGATCAAGAGCCTGGAGCAGACCCTGGGGTTTGCCCTGACCGAGCGCCAGGGCCGCAGCATTCGCATCACCTACCAGGGGGAGCGCTATGCCCGGGACATCCACCTGCTGCTGGCCAATATCCTCGAGGCCGGCCAGCGCTCCGATGGCCAGCAGGTCAGCGGCCGGCTGTGCATCAGCAGCCCGCCGGGGTTCGCTACCTATTGGCTGTGCACCCATATCGCCGAATTCCAGGCGCTGTATCCCCAGGTTGAACTGCAGTTGGTGTCGCCCCGCACTCCGGGGGACACCAGCGACAGCAGCGTCGATCTGTTCGTGGCCTATGGCATGGGCGACTGGCCCAACCAGCACGTGCAGAAGATCGTCTCCCTGCGCTATTTCCCGGTGTGCAGCCCGAGCCTGGTGAATGCCATGGGTGGCCTGAAAACCCTTGATGGCCTGGATCACGCCTTGCTCCTGCACATGATCGACTACTCCGACTGGCGGGTCTGGCTGGCGGCCGCCGGGGCGCCGAATGTCGACGTGCGCCGGGGCATCGTGTTTGCCGACGCGCACTTCGTGCAGTCGGCCTGCATCGCTGGCCAGGGCATTGCCATGGGCGACAACCTGATCAGCGGCGAAGCCCTGGCCCGGGGCCAACTGGTGCAGCCCTTCGGCACCGAGATCGAGTCCAATCGCGGCTACTACCTGGTGGCCGACCTGCTCAAGTCCGAGCGGCCGGTGGTGCTGGCGTTCAGCGAGTGGGTCAAGTCCCAGCTGCAGGGCATCACCCGCTTGCACCCGGAACCCCGTCGCAACGGCAAAGCGTGAATTTTATTGAGCAATCGCCGCGATTTTTTTCGATTGTTGCCCCTTGGGTGCAGCGACTAATGTCCCTCGACATCAGCCGGGCGCAGGGTGTCGCCCGCACATAAGAACAAGAGGAAGTAGTCGATGACCACCTGTGCGCAGTCCCTGGTTCGTTTGCTGGAAGGTTATGGCGTGGACACGGTATTCGGGATTCCCGGCGTGCACACCGTCGAGCTCTATCGCGGCCTGCACGGCAGCCGCCTGCGGCATGTCAGCCCGCGGCACGAACAGGGGGCCGGGTTCATGGCCGACGGCTACGCCCGGGCCAGCGGCAAGCCTGGGGTGTGCTTCATCATCACTGGCCCTGGCATGACCAATATCCTCACGGCCATGGGCCAGGCCTATGCCGATTCGGTGCCGATGCTGGTGATCTCTACCGTCAACCGTCGCGAGCACCTGCGCCTGGGCCACGGCCACCTGCACGAACTGCCGGACCAGCGAGCAATGGTGGCCGGGGTCTGCGCCTTCAGCCACACCCTGCAAGCGCCTTCGGAGTTGCCGGAACTGCTGGCGCGGGCCTTTGCCGTATTCAAGTGTGCACGGCCGCGGCCGGTGCACATCGAGATTCCCCTGGACGTGCTGGAGATGCCCGCCGATAACCTCAACCTGATGCCCCGCAGCCTGCCTGGCGCGCCGGCGCCGGCCGGGGCTTCGATCGAGGCGGCGCTGGCCTTGCTCAACAGTGCCCACCGCCCGTTGATCCTGGCCGGCGGTGGTGCCCGGGGTTGCGCCGAGGTCCTGCGGCAATTGGCCGAGCGCCTGCAGGCGCCGGTGGCCCTGACGACCAACGCCCGCGGCCTGCTGCCTTGCGGCCACCCGCTGTTACTCGATGGCGTGCAGTCCTCGGCCCATGGCCGGGCATTGATCGACGAAGCGGATGTGGTGCTCGCCGTGGGCACCGAGCTTGGGGAAACCGACTACGACTTCTTTGGCCTCGGGCCGCTGCGCTTCAAGGGTTCGCTGATTCGCCTGGACATCGACCCAATGCAGGTCATGGGCGTGCAGCGGGCCCATGTCGGCCTGGTGGGGGATGCCCTGGAAGGTTTGCAGGCACTGCTGGGCAAGGTGGCGCCTGCCAATTCCCGCGGGCGCTGGGCACTGGACAGCGTGCAACGGGTGAACCAGGCCGAGCGCGCCGGCTGGACGCCCAAGCAGCAAGGCTTGCAGGGCCTGCTGGACCTGCTGCGGGACAATCTGGATGCACCGATCCTGGTGGGCGACTCGACCCAGCCGGTGTACCAGGGCGCCTGTGGCTACCAGGCCCCGGCTCCGGCCAGCTGGTTCAACGCCGGCAGTGGTTACGGCACCCTGGGCTACGGCTTGCCGGCGGCCATGGGCGCCAAGCTGGCGCGCCCCGAGCGGCCAGTGGTGGCCCTGGTGGGGGACGGTGGCTTGCAGTTCGCCAGCGGCGAGCTGATCGCGGCCAAGGAAGCACAGATCGGCGTGATCCTGCTGGTGTGGAACAACCAGTGCTACGGCGAGATCCGCGACTACATGCAGGCGCGGGATATCGTGCCGCTGGGGGTGGACATCCTCACCCCGGACTTCCAGGCCATGGCCCGAAGCTTCCATGTGGCGCATCACCGCGCCGACTCCCCCGCGCAGCTGCAAGACCTGTTGCACACCCTCAAGGACACCCGGCAGCCGGTGATGATCGAGGTCGATGCCGGCGCCTACCTGGCCCTGGACTGATCTGCAGGCCTGTTCTGCGGACAGGCTCTCAAGAAATGGGTCTTCAAGGGACAGGCCTTCAAGGGATAAGGTGGGTTACATTGACGTAGCCCGCCAGGACGCACCTTGTCACTTGAGGATTCATGGATGAACTGCATTTTCTGTCAGATCGTCGCCGGCACCCTGCCAGCGGCCGTGGTTTACCGCGATGAACACTGCATGGCCTTCATGGACGTGCATCCCTTGGGGGCGGGTCATGTCCTGCTGATTCCTCAGCCCCACGTGGAAAAGCTCGATCAATTGCCCGGTTTCGTCCGTCAGCATCTGTATCAGGTGTTCGATGGATTGCTGGCCGCGCAGCGGCGTGCCGGCTACGGCGTCGAAGGCACCCACCTGCTGGTCAATGATGGTCGGGCTACCAACCAGCACATCCCCCATGCCCATCTGCACCTGATCCCCCGCAAGCGTGGCGATGCCCTGGGCTTTGCCGGGCGCCTGCTGCTGCACTTCAGCGGGTTGTTTGGGCGTCGCGCCAAGCTTGAGTCGTTACAGGCGCAGGCGAAGGTAATTGCCGAGCAGGTGCGGGTGCCTTGGGTCAGTGAAACGCCAACCGCTATACGTTGAGTCGTGCCGGATCGACGGTTGCACGTAGTAGGGGTATCCCCAGGAGTTTGATTGCGCCAGCGGCAATCTTTATTAAATATCTACCTCACTTTGAAATAGATGTGGTTTGTAGCGTCATTTAAGACGCTACGAATTACTTTCCATCCTTGCTTCTCAGGCGCGCATGACGGAATAACTTTTCAAGGCGATCGAACAATTTATCTTTTGAGAAGTTTTCAAAGTAGAAACTTCTGCCTGAGGCGCCCATCGTTTGATGTTGAGCTGGAGATAGCGCTGCCATGGAGCGCACAATACTGGCCAATCCATCGGAGTCACCAGAGTTGCAGGTCATGCCTGCCCCGGCATCTTCAATCACTCGGGCCGCTTCACCCTCAATCATCGCCAGAATGGGTTTTCCAGAGGCTAGATAGGCTTGTACTTTGCCAGGGATGGTTTTTTCGAAAACCTCATTGGTTTTCAGGGACACTAATAAAGCATCTGCTGCTGCGAATAGCGGAGGCATTTTCTCCAGGGGATGACGTCCCAAGAGAAAAACATTGTCCAACCCACGCGCAGCAACTTGTTCATGCAACCAATTGCTGACGCGCCCGTCTCCAACGATGATCCACCGTAAGGGAAACTCAGACTTCAGTGTCTCTACTGCTCGTAATATAGTTGGAAAATCTTGCGCATCACCTAGATTGCCAGCGAATACTATAGTGAAAGTCGAGTCGTCACGCTCGAGGATATCCGAAGGGGTCGCTACATCAGCAGAAAAGTCATCTTCGGCCCAGCTGGGAAAGTAAACGACTCTTTCTGGAGCTATATACTTGGTGCAGTAGTTTTTTATGTTTTCCTCAAAGGATTTTGACTGTAAGAGTAAGTAGTCTGTGCGGTTATAGATCCACGAGACCAATTTTCCAACGAGGCCAATGATTTTTCGGTTCTTTATAATGCCAACCGCACCAAGAGTTTCCGGCCACAGGTCAAGGACCCAAAGAAAAACAGGAGACTTTTTGAGGCGACCTATAACCAGCGCGGGTATGGCGGCCATGATTGGAGATACTGCGTAGACAAAAATTGCATCAAAGTGCTTTTCGCGAAGTTTGTAAGCACCTATGGTTGATGCACTGGAGAAGAAAGAAAGGTAATTAAGCGCCAAGGTTATACTTCGTCGGCCACGTGCAAGCATTGGAACTCTAAATATCTCAGCTCCAAAATAACTGGAATAGAAGTCTGGGTTTTTCCGATATTCTGGAAATACCTGGCTTTCGGGGTAGTTTGGCTGTCCAGTTAGAATAGTTACTTCATGGCCCTTTGCAATAAAGCCCTCAACCATATTGTTGATACGCATATTTTCTGGCCAGAAGTACTGACTGACAATCAGAATTTTTAATGGTTTATCCATGCGTTTAGCGTCCGCTCAGTATTTCTTCCACACAGTACGCATTACGTAATCACGATAGCTGTGGATAACTCTAACTACTTTCTCTGCTACGTTGGGCATGCTGTAGTCAGATACCAGGCGTAAGCTGCGTTCATTACCGGATAATTGGGCTTCTAGAATTTGTATACCTTGCATAATGCGATCAAGTTCTAGCCCAACCATCATTGCAGTCGCCTCTTCCATTCCCTCGGGACGTTCATGAGCCTCCCGAATGTTCAGCGCGGGAAAGTTAAGAATGGAAGACTCTTCATTGATAGTTCCGCTGTCGGACAACACTACTTTGGCAGTGAGTTGCAATTTGTTGTAGTCTTTGAAACCAAGTGGTTTGAGGAGCTTGATATTTTGATGGAAAGTTACCCCCATCGCATCTATCCGCTTCTGCGTACGGGGATGAGTTGAAACAATAACTGGAAGATCATACTCTGATGCTATGGCGTTTAAGCTTAAAACCAGTTTCGAGAAGTTTACATCTGAATCAATGTTCTCTTCACGATGGGCACTTACGACAAAGAACTTTCCTGGCTCCAAGCCAAGGCGGGTCAAAATATCGGATTTTTCAATGCCTTCGCGATAATGGTTTAAAACTTCGAACATTGGACTGCCGGTTTTAATTATCATATCCGCAGGCAGACCTTCGCGTAGCAGGTAGTCTCGTGCGATATCGCTGTAAGTGAGATTGATATCGGCAGTATGGTCCACAATACGGCGATTGATCTCCTCTGGGACACGCATATCAAAGCATCGGTTACCGGCTTCCATATGGAATGTCGGTATTTTACGTCGCTTGGCTGGTATAACTGCCATGCAGCTATTAGTGTCACCTAGTACTAGAAGTGCTTCTGGTTTCTGTTCGGATAGAACACGATCTACTGCAATAATAACGTTGCCAATAGTTTCTGCTCCACTGGCGCCGGCAGCGTTGAGGAAAATATCAGGTTTGCGGATTCCGAGATCTTGGAAAAAAATCTCATTCAGCTCATAGTCATAGTTCTGGCCTGTATGAACCAAGGTATGTTCGCAATATTCGTCCAGTTTTGCGATTACTCGTGACAAGCGAATAATTTCAGGACGGGTGCCAACTACAGTTAAAACCTTTAATTTATTCATTGGTGTTCTCTTGCGTATTTACCAGCTTCGCATATGTATCTGGGTGAGCACGGTCGAAAATTTCATTGGCCCATAGCATTACTATCATGTCGTCGTCGCCAATATTAGTTATGTCGTGTGTCCAGCCCGGTACGGTTTCGACTATCTTCGGGTGCTCGCCGGTAGTAAGCACTTCATAGAACTCATTAGAGACGACATGCCTGAAGCGGAAGCAGGCGTTGCCTTTAATGACCAGGAATTTTTCAGTTTTACTATGGTGATAATGCCCACCACGGGTAATCCCTGGACCTGCAGTAAAAAATGAAAATTGACCGCTGTCTGGAGTTTTCAACATCTCTACAAATACACCACGCGAGTCGCCATATACTGGAACCGCGTAGGTGAACTCTTCAGGAGGCAGATAACTCAGGTATGTAGAGTAGAGGGCTCGTATCAGACCTGTGCCGACAGGCTCAGTGATTAGTGTCTGCCTACTTTCACGGAATTTAACCAGCTGCTGAGCCAGTTCTCCTATCGTGAGTGAATAAAGAGGTTTCACTTCCGGGAAGGGAGAAATGCTTGAATTTCCGTCCATGATGGAAACAAAGCAACGTATTACATCGTCAATATAAACTAGATTGATCCGAGCTTCAGGATCGTTTATTTGAATGTCCAGGTTTCTGGCAATGTTGTGGCAAAAAGTAGCTACTACGGAGTTGTAGTTGGGTCTTGCCCACTTTCCAAAGACATTGGGCAGGCGAAATATATAAACAGGTGAACGATTTTTATTGAAAAGCTCAAGTAAAGCCTGCTCGGCAGATAACTTGCTATGCCCGTAGGGGTTATCCAGCTCGGCTTGTGTTGAAGAAGCATACAGTACCGGAATCACTTTCTTGCTGTTTTCAACTGCTTTGCAGAGTGATTCGGTAAGCTCAAAGTTTCCGGTGAAAAACTCTGAAGAGTCCACTGGCCGATTTACACCGGCCAGATGAAAAATAAAGTCCGCCTCACCGATGAGCTTATCCAAGTTCTCTGGTGGGTCATTTCTTGTGAACTGCAGAACTTCGATATCTTTACGTTCAAGCAGATGCACAACAAGATTCTGGCCAATAAAACCGTTAGCCCCTGTAATCAGAACTTTCATCCTATTACTCCTCGGGCGTGACATCTTCACCGCGCTGTATCGCGCGCATGAAATCTAGCTTCAGCAACAGTTTTTGCATTCCTGCAACATCTAAACGCTCGGTATTATGCGAGTTATAGTCTTCAGTTCGTGAAATTTTTGTTTCACCCTGCTCGACATACTTTGCATAATTGAGATCACGCAAGTCAGGAGGTATACGGAAGTAATCCCCCATATCTTCGGCACAGGCCATTTCTTCTCTACTAAGTAACGCCTCGTACAGTTTTTCTCCATGCCTGGTTCCTATCACCAGGATAGGATGCTCTGGCTGCCCCATTAAGCCGGTGAGGGCTCGAGCTAAAACTTCTACTGTAGCGGCGGGGGCTTTCTGTACAAACAAGTCCCCGTTATTGCCATTCTTGAAGGCGTAAAGAACTAGATCCACTGCGTCAGCAAGTGTCATCATAAAACGCGTCATATTAGGGTCTGTCAGAGTTAGGGCTTTACCAGCATTTATCTGATCGATAAAAAGTGGTATGACGGAACCTCTTGATGCCATTACATTCCCGTAGCGCGTCCCGCAGATTACGGTTTTTTGATCATCTAAGTTGCGAGACTTAGCAACCATTACCTTTTCCATCATTGCTTTGGAAATGCCCATAGCATTAATGGGATAGACCGCTTTATCTGTGCTCAAACAAACTATGCGCTTCACTTCATTTTGTATTGCAGCCTCGAGCACATTTTCCGTGCCTAGAACATTAGTTTTTACTGCTTCCATAGGGTGGAACTCGCAAGATGGTACTTGCTTCAGAGCGGCCGCATGGAAAATAAAATCAACACCGCGAGTCGCGTTGAGCACGCTTTGATAATCTCGAACGTCACCGATATAGAATTTCAGTTTGGCATTTGTATAGTGCTTCCGCATATCATCTTGCTTTTTCTCATCTCGACTGAAGATGCGAATTTCCGCAATATCGGTATCTAGAAAGCGCTTAAGGACAGCATTACCAAAAGATCCAGTGCCGCCAGTAATAAGTAACTTTTTATCTTGAAACATGATCGGTCTCACTAACTAATATAATCAAGTAGTTTTCCTACCTGCTGTTCAGGTAGCTTATTTTTTTTTATGAACTCTTTTGCAGACAACCCGACTTGCAGAAGCTCCTTTTCTGATAGTCGGGATAGCTCTATCAGCTTGTTCTTCAAGCCTTCAGGGCCTGATGGTACGGTATAACAGTGCTCGTAATACTCTTTAGGAACACCGTCTAGCCTATACATCAATACAGGTACACCAGAAGACATATATTCGATGATTTTAGAGGGAAAAGAGTATTTTGTATACTCTGAGTCATTGGCTCTGGGGTTGATCAATAGCGTAGCGTTCTGCTGAAGCTTCAGGACTACTTTGCGATCTAGCTGCCCCAGGTACTTTATATTTGCACCTTCAGCAATCGCCTGCTCAACATATGCTCTGTCGTCGCCATCACCGCAAATATATAGTTGATAATTTTTAATGCCAGATGCTATATGTGAATTAACTAGATTTCTTATTCCATAACGGCGATCAAGAGTGCCACTGTATAAAAAGTATTCTTTTCGACTTGTCGTTTCAGAGGAAAAAAGATATTGAGGGTCCGCGATCCCCTCAATGACTATCTTTCTAGGCTTGTCTGAAAGTTTTTTGGACATGTGCTCTGTAATAACCACAATGCTGTTAGCATTCGAAATCACCATATATGATATACGAGAAATCAAGTGAAACACAAATTTTGCAAATCCTTTTCTTGCTGCCATGTACTCCGGTAGATCCGGTACAATGATGCACAGGTGTAAATTTTTATTTTTTATTTTTACAAATAGGCAGGCTAATAAAAAAGGAAGGTGCATGGAGTAACAGATCAGTATGGTTTTTTTTGTTTCTGATTTTTTTAATTCTGATAGCGTTATCTTGGCAGCAAGGAAGAGTCGATGGAGGTTCTTAATAATCAAAAGATTTAAAAAGGAGGCGTTTTTTATAATTGCGCGGCCTATATGTTCTTTTTTGTTGAGTGGATGAAAGAATATATTTTTGTATCGTGTTGGGTATGCACCAATAAATGGTAAGTTTATAAGTGATATTTCGCTTACTGCTTTGTTTTTTGCAAAGCCATCAATATAATTTTTTTGCAGTGTGTCTGCAGCAAATTGCACTCCACCTTTTGAGTTTGAGAGGACTTTTGCCTTGTTGCTATCGCTAAAAATCCCACCCAAAAAAATAATATTCATACAGCTCTCCGCAAAGCAAAAAAATATGGCCTGAAGGTGGTTTTGAATATGCGTTTTAGTGATATGCTCTATAAAGTAACGAGGATTTTTACTTGTTTATCGAAAGTACTCTGCTGATAAACGCTACAATGCTTTCTGTCTTTTTTATTTTAAATATATGTCGGATACCTCGAGAGATCATTGATTTTACTGAGAAGAAATTTGGGTTTAAAATAATCTTTGCAACGGATTTTTCGAATTTCTCATCAATGAGTAGTCCGTCAGGGTGCTTCAACGGAAACTCCAATGCTTTCGTATTTAGATTACAGAATCTTGAAACCATAATGTCTTGTGTTGTATGCCCTCCGTGAGTGGAATCTTGATCGACGCCAATGTTTTTTATTTGATTGTAAATGGGGACAATTGCGTGGACATTATGAACGCGCATGCTAAAGCTCATTTGGTAATCCCAAGAATAAAATCTTCCAAGTGTTTCTTTGGCTTCTAGTTCATATTCTAGATTGTATCTATCTTGCCAGTATAATTTCTTATATTTGTAGTCTGATTTTATCTGGTTTTTTATGTGTTTTTTTCTCCATAGGTCTAGCTCTCCATCATAAAATTTTTCAAATTTATTGCCCCACGATGCCCACCCGCAAGGCATCATGTTTTTTGTAAAGATATAACTGGAGCCATCTTGAGGTGAAAACTCTTGTAAGTAGTTTGTTCCGCAAATCCAGAGTATTCGAGTATCGTGTTTATATCTCTCTAGCATTTCCTCGCAAAATCTAAAAAAAGTAATTTCAGGAAAGTTGTCGTCCTCCAAGAAAATCGCGGATTCTTCTCTTTGGAATACCCATTTTGCTCCTTCGGCAATATTTGAATAAACGCCGATATTGTGAGGTTCGTATTTTTTAACTATTTTGCAGTCCCATGTTATTGCTTTTTCAATAGTTCTCCTGCACTTTTCGACAAGAAGCATTTCTTCTTTGTTTCTGCCGCCGTCTGATAGTAGATATAGTTTGGAGGGGGCGATCTTAGATATTTGCTTTATAATTTCAAGTGGCTTGTCTATTCGTTTGAATAAAAAAAGAACTATAGGGGTGTTGAATTTTTTCATTGTACTAGTGGCTCTGTAGTGGGTGCATGTGTTTTTATGATGGATTGGCTTTTATAGGTTTTGCTAATGTCCTGTCAATAGTCTTTAATTTTTCCTACTAGATACAATGTATAGAGAATTTCTAAAGCGGCAGAGCTTACTAGGGCAAGAACTACTGCATATATACTCCAGTGCAACGATAGGTAAATGATGCACAATGTAAAGAAGGAGACTAGTGATAGAAGTTGATTTTTTAGAACGAAGTTGTATTTTTTATATGGTACGAAGACGAAATAGATGTAGCTGCTAACTACTAGGTATGTGGTGATGTTAAGGCTAAGCAAAATGGATAGGTAGTAAGATTCCCTCATGTCGTGAATGGAAACTAGGTCAACAACCCAGTTGCCGATCAAGGCGACTGATGCAACACATAGGCTTGCGATAAAAACTTCGATTTTAACTATTCGGCCTATGAGTTTCTTGTTGACATTTTTCACCATGACAGGGAATAGAGCAGCGTTGATGTTAGAGGCGATCAAGCTTGGTACTGAGAATATTTTATTGGCTAAATCGTATATCGCAATTTCACGCATTCCGAACATTGACCCTATTATGATTTCGATGCTTCTCTGTTTTAGAGTGTTGGCAGCGCTAGACCAGAAGAATGGTTGCACTTCATGCAAAATGCATTTTACGTCTCTAAAGGTAGGGATGGGAAGTTTTGATTGGATAAGTCTAGCTGCGATGATAAAAGCGGCGACGGATGAAAGTATGTTCGCGGAAACAACAGAAAAAGCATACCATCCAATATCTGTGCTGTCTTTGACAAGTATGTAAATGGCGGGCAATGATAAAAGTTTAAAAATTAACTGTATGGTTGTGAGTACTTTCATTTTTTGCATTCCGTGAAAGTACCACGTAGGTAGAAATACACATGAGGCAGCATTGGCGAAACATAAAAGAAATGTTTGCCAATTATAATTTAAAAATGAAAAGCTGAAAAGTATAATGCAGAAAATTAGAATGGAGATGAGGCCTAAGAGTAGTTTTGAAAGGGTGATTAAGGATAATAGCGAGGAGTGCAGGGTTTTGTTGTTTGGCTCTAGTGATATTAGTTTGGTTGCGTGCATATCAAAGCCAAAGTTTATAAACACCATGAAGTATGCCGCAATGCTGGAGGCAAAGACGTATAGACCAAAACTCTCAATTCCAACATGATTTATTACAAAGGGATAAATCAGGATGTAAAAAAAGGAATTGATGATCTGCAATGCAGTCATATGAAAGTAGTTGCTTGCGACTTTTTTATTGTTTGAATATATTTTTTTAATTTCTGTAAAGTTCAAAAGGTGCGCCTCAAAAAGTATTGTGTGTTTGTGTTGGGTTGTATTTCTTCTATAGTTTGCTTTTTGGGGGCTGATAAACCGATGCTGATGGTCTTAGAGTTTTTTAGGAAGAATTGTACTGGTGTTAGTTGAAGGGTGATTTGAAGTTTCTTGCTTTTTATATCGCACTGAGTTGTCTCGTATAGTGATTGGCGAATGTTAGGTTGCTTTAATTGATTTGGGTTAACAACATCTGTATGTGGCTGACGTTTGTGACGTCGATGAGGGTGTGGGCGAGAGAATTTTATACTCTACAAAAAGGTTTCGATCAATTTCTCAAGGCTGTACGGTAAAATTTAGATCTGATTTCGCTTGGCGCTATTTGTTGAGAAGCCTCGCAAGGGTGTCGCTTCGGCACGTTTTCTCAGATTTTTTACACGTTACGCGCTAGCTCAAAGGTTTTGATTAGCTATTTTGATCTACTCGGTACTCTCTATGGTCGGCACATGAGAGGGAGCTAAGGCAGCGCTTACGAGAGCCTGAGGGCGTATGTTTTCTCATGGTTAGGTTGGTTTAGCTTTGCCCGAAGCTTTAGCTTTGCAATAGTTAACTGAGTCGCCGCGTATTTTCTAGACTCCTTGCAAGCTCATCGCGCAACGCTTTTCAAACTCTTCTATAAGCAGCAGCTCTTGAAATCATGCAAGTGTTTCACGTTAGATAAAATTTCGATGTAATCGAACACATTGCTACTAGAGTCTTACACGTGATGTACGTTTCCAGTTTGATTCATTCCCACTATGAAGTTGGAGAGGGTTCTCGGTTACGGCCTTATTATGATAGTTGCCACTACGGCTCATGCTGACAATTAAATTATTAGGCGTTAAAAACTACATCAATCGAAACGGCTACACTGTGCTGCCTTGGTCGGAGTGAAGCATCAATTCCGGTTTCGGTTTACGCCTCCAAACCGGCATCAGTAACGCATCAATGGATAAAATACGGGCCATCTGTGACTTTATTGACGAGCCAACGACTTGACTAGGAGAAATATGCAGTATCATAGCCAAATACAGCCAGCTATTATATATGCGAATGTAGGTGGCGTGGGGGATTGAAATTTTGTTATTCACTGCGACATAGGATTAACCCTTAAGTAAATTGGGAGAGGTGATTGCTAGCATATTTTCAAGAGCATCATTAATGCTCTGTCTGAGAGCGTAGAGTTTCAAGATGTATCAGCCTCTTAGCATGAGGCCGATCAATGCCGCGTAGATCGTCATGGGTTTTGTAATATCAATTTAAACCACTACTTACCAGCCATGAATGCTTAATTAAACCCAGTAGTTGTTAGAGCGTCTTTGATATGTGCAGATCGTTGTTCAGATAAGCAAGCGTCATGACTACTGGGATGAAGTTTCAATCTCAAGCAAAACCGTTGGACGGAATACTCGCCTGTACTACTTGATAAAGGTGCAATTCAGTCATACTCTTTGGCAATGGATGCTGCAGTTTTTTATATGTATCGCTTCCCAGAGACTCGCTTTAGTTCTGCTCACAGACGACACCGCTTAGCTTGCTGATCATCTTCCTGCTTTAGGTTTGCTGTAGCACTTTATTCAGGCATAGAAGTTATGCCTCGATATATTGAGGCGGGCCGTGAAATCAGTGACAGGCAGCTTCTTTTCGGTCACTTGGTTGATCACCTAGATTCTGAAATTTTTCGGGTAACTCGGGTTGCTCATGGCACCTACTAAATGGTCCTGGTTTAAGACATGGGAGTGTTTAGGAAACCTGGATACTCAAAGGCTTGGTGTCAAGGGTTTGGCAGGTCCGGCCGAAACAGCGGCTGGGAAATGGCGTAATCTCGCGTCCGGCCATCGAGCCGTCCACTCGCCCTGGGGCATGTCATGCAACGGATGCTGTGCAGCGTTTTAAGCCTGACGATCATCCTGTCATCGCTGGGAGCTTGTACTACGGCTCCGGTCGGGCCGACAGTCGAGGGGCCGCAGGTGTATGGCTACACCCTCAATCAGCCGCTGAGCCGCGAGCAGGTGCAGCGGCTGACCGACACCGGCAAGCACTTTGTCGGGGCCCTCAAGCTGTATCGGCAGGAACTGCCGGACGGCAGCCAGTTCGGTTTCTACACCAACTACCGGAACTGGCTGAATACCCTGGCCCGCACCAGTCGAGAGTTTCCTGCCGAGAGCGATTGCCTGGTGGCCCAGCAGGCGGACCAGTTGCAACTCACCACCCTGATCGATGACTTCAATGCCCGTCAGGCCCGCCCGACGGGAGTGCCACGTCAGGTGGGGGAGGTCTACGCCGTCCAGGCGCTGGACGCCTGTCAGCGTGTCGGCGGCCAGGGGCCTGGAGCTGACGCTTTTCGCTATACCCTCTGGGCCACGCTGCAAACCGAGACAGCGGCCCACGATCAGGGCTTTCTGCGCAAGGTCGAGGACCCGCATGCCCAGGCCCGAGGCATTGCGCAGGTGATTGTTCTGCTGCCCTTTGCCGCGCTGGCCGCGTTCATGGGGGGCGGTTGCACCGACTTGCAGTCCCAACCCGATGGTGACGGCTACTGCGCCCGGCAGCGCGCAGGTGCCGGCAAATGAGGTGCAGGGCTCAATAGCGCCACTTGCGTACCAGGTCCTCGCCGTAGCGCTGGCTGATCAATGCTTCGGCAGCATCATCGTCGTCATACACCTCCGCCAGGCAGAGCAGCATCAGCGTATCCAGGTACTCCTCGGGGGAGTCGAAAAAGCGTGTCAGCGCCGCACCTGTGTCGTGATCGAAGTAGTAGACCGCGCCGGATTCGCGGTGAAAGCAGAACAGGTTGCCATTGCCCAGGTAGTCGCCGAAGGCCACCAGCTTGCCTGCCAGCGCCAGATCGACATCGCCGATCTCGACGATACCGGGATAAGCCTCCAGCAACGGCTGGATCGGCGTGTGCCCGGGCCCGACGCTGCACAGGACCTCCGCCAGGGACAGCACCCCCAATTGCCGATGGTAGTCGCGCAGCGATCGAGGCAACGGGCAGCCCAGGCGTTGCTCCAGCGCCTGCAGGGCGTCCTCGCTGACAGGCGTCAATTCCGGTTCGTTGACGTGCCCTTCCCATAGCGCGCCGTAGGCGCCAATCGCGGCCAGGTACCAGTTCAGCCGTGCAGCCTGGTCAGGCAGGTCCGGCCAGGCCAGGGGCGGGCAGCCGGCGGGGGGCCAGTCGGCGTTGGAGTCGTGCTGTTCGGACATGGGTCTTCCTTGGATGAGCTGGAGGCGGGGGAGTGATTATGCGCGATGGCGCGTGCGTTCCAGAGTGATGATCGAGGGTTCGAAGCCCAGCGAGCTGAAAAACTCCGCTGCCCCGGGGCGCCCGGCCCGCAGGACCCAGGTGATCTCGGGGTTGTCGCCCATCACCCAATGCACCAGGGCGCGGCCGATACCGCGCCGCTGGTGCTGCTCGGCAACGACCACCATGGACAGGTAACCGTTGGACAGACCGTCGCTGATGCCTCGGGCGAAGCCGACGATCTGCCCCTGCAGAAGGGCGACCGCCGTGCGCTGGGAGTTTGCCAGCAACTGGGCGAAGTATTCGCTGCTGCCCACCCGATGGCCCCAGCCGTTATCGCCGAGAAACTGCCGCAGTGCTTCGCTTTCAGCGGCGTGTGCGTCGCGGATCAGCATGGTGAACTCTCCAATGGGCAAGTACGGGCAGATCTCGCCCCGACTGTGCTCGGGGCCGCCCCATGTAGTTGAGTGCTTCGGCCCAGTGGGCATCGTTGTCGCAGCGGCGTGCCGGCTCGACCGTGGGCGACCTGGAGGATACAAGCCTGCCTCGGAAACTGGCAGCCCTCGGTGCCTGAACGCAACCGGCCAAGGGAGCTCTTCGAAACTCGTACGGCTGTTCGCGGCGTTCAGGCATTGGCTACGGATTTGTGGCCAGGGCAACGTGCTGCTCGCCGGCCAATTCCTCCTGGTGTGTTGAAAAAAAAACGCCGGGAGCAGGTCCGGGGCCTGGAACTTCCGCCGGTATTTGCGGACAAATTCCTCCAGGGCAATGTCCGTCGGAAATTCGGTTTGCAAGCGCTGGCGACAGGCGCTCAGGCCGCTTTCCAGGGCGCCTGAACGCCGTTGCCGGAATGCGCTTGCGCCGCGGCAGTGGTTTTTCTGGAGGCAGGTTTCTTGTTATCGTGGCCTCCCTCTTTCACGGACGAATATCGAGACAGCCCATGGCTAACTCCACCCCGTCACGCTTCGGCAAGATCCTCCAGGGTCTGCTGTTCGCCCTGATCGGCATCGGCCTGTTGGTCATTGCCGTCAATCTCACCCTTGATCGCCGCGAGTTCCTCGCCAGCGCCCAGACCGCCGACGGTATCGTCAGCGATTTGAATGCCGGGGGTTCGCACCCCGAGATCGCCTTCACCAGCAGTACCGGTGAGAAGATTTCCTACCCCCAGGGTGGCTTTATCTTCGGCTACCAGAAGGACCAGCCGGTGCGGGTGTATTACCAGCCCGAGCGGCCGGCCAACAGCGCAATCATCGACGACCCGGCAGCACTCTGGGCCACCCCGGGTGTGCTCGGCCTGATCGGTCTGGTATTTACCCTGGCCGGCCTGGTGGGTGTCATCAGCCAGCGCGGGCGAGCCACACAACGAGCAAAAGGACTTTGACCCCATGAACCTCAGCATTCCGATTCCGGTCAACGAAAGTAAATGGCTGTACCAGACCGCCAGCGGCGGCGGCCTGACCGTAGCCCTCGTGGCCGGCGGTGGTGGTTCGATCACCCTGCGTTCGCCTCAGGGCAAGGACGTCAGCTATCGCTACGGCGGCCTGGGGGTGGGCGCCGGCTTTGGTGGGCGCCTGCCGCGTTTCGGCAAGGTCAATATCCAGGTCAAGGGCAAGAGCGTCAGTGGTGCCGGTGCGGCGGAGGCTTTTCCCAGCACCGGCAAGGTCTTTGTCAGCGATGCCCTTCGCAGCCGGGACCTGACCGAGGACGACATCACCGGGCCTTGCTTCTATACCGAGGTCGGTGGCGGACTGGTGGTGGGCGGTTCGGCCACGGCCCTGCTGTTCGGCCTGGACCCCAAGCTACTGGCCCTGGCCGTCGTTTTGGGAAGCAACCCGGCGACCATGATGGCTTCGATCAAGGTCAACGAGCAGTTGCTGCGTTCGGCCAAGGGCGCAGTGGTCATGGCTGGCATGAACGTCGGACCACAGGCCGGTGGCGGCATTGCCACCTACATGGGCTACCTGTTCTAGCCTCGCCCTGAGGCGCGCCGGGAATCACAGGCGCGCCAGGCATTCCTGGAGAATATCCAGGCCCTCCTCGAAGATTTCAGGCTCGGTGGTCAAGGGCGCCAGCAGGCGAATGATGTGCCGCGACTTGCCGCTGGGCATCAGCAGCAGGCCCGCATCCCGGGCGCTGCCTAGCAGCGTGCTCAGTTGCTCTGGCGCCGGTTCGCCCCGGGCATTGACCAACTCGATGCCGCGCATGGCTCCCACCCCCGTCAGACGGCCCAGGAAGGGGCAGAGCCCACTGCTTTTCCAATGCTCATAGCGTTGCACGATCGCCCGCTCCTGGCGCTCGCCCCAGGCCTGCAGGTGCTCGTCGGTCATTTCATCCAGGGTCGCGAGCGCCGCCGCGCAGGCAATCGGGTTGCCCGAGTAGGTGCCCCCCAGGCCGCCCTTGGGCAGCACGTCCAGCAATGCTTTGCGACCCACCACGGCGCCCAGTGGAACCCCGCCGCCAATGCTCTTGCCCAGCAGGATCAGGTCCGGCTCGATGCCCAGGCGGGAGAAGGCAAAACGCTGCCCGGTGCGGCCGAAGCCGGACTGGATCTCGTCGGCGATCAGCAAAATGCCATGTTCATCGCAGAAGCTGCGCAAGGCCCGGGCGAACGTGGCGTCCAGGGCCAGGAAGCCGCCTTCGCCCTGCACCGGTTCGAAGATGAAGCAGGCCACTTCCTCGACATCGATTTCCACACTGAACAGGCGCTGCATGGCCCTCAGCGCTTCGTCGCAGCTGACGCCATTGTCGGCGCTGGGGTAGGGCAGGTGATACACCGGCCCCGGCAGCACGCCGACCTTCTGCTTGTAGGGCGCCACCTTGCCGTTGAGGTTGAGGGTGGCCAGGGTGCGCCCATGGAAGCCTCCGTCAAAGGCGATCACCGCGCTGCGCCCGGTAGCTCCTCGCACGATCTTCAGGGCGTTTTCCGCGGCCTCGGCGCCGCTGTTGGTGAGCATGCCGCTGACCGGGTAACTCACCGGGATGAAGTTCGCCAGGCGCTGCATGAACTCGATGTAGGGCCCGTGAGGCGCGGCATTGAAGGCGTAGTGGGTGAGCCGGGTGGCCTGCTGCTGGATGGCTGAGACTATGCGTGGGTGGCAGTGCCCGAGGTTGAGCACGCCGATACCGCCGACAAAGTCGATGTAGCGCTTGCCATCGATGTCCCAGACCTCGGCGTTGCGTCCGTGGCTGAGGCGGATCGGGTGGACGGTGGAGATCGAACGGCTGATGTTCTCGTGGCTCATGGATGCGGGCTCTGGGTGCCGGAAACAAGCCGTTATCTAAGCCGGGGCCGGGGGCCCTGGACAAACGAAATAAAGTCGCCGGGTCAGTATGAAAATTCCCGATGTGCCAAAGCCCTTGTCTCAGTGCTGCTGGGCCTTGTGCCTATTACGCAAATGCCGCACCAGTGCCGCAAGGACCACCAGCGCTATCACCCCGAGGAAGATCGGCAGGCGATAGGGTTTCAGGTCGCCAAGAAAATGCTGCAAGGCTTCGCCGGCCCAGTAACCGGCGCTGACGAACAAGATGGCCCATACCGCAGCCCCCAGCACATTGAGCAGGGCGAAACGCCAGGGTGCCAGGCCACTGGCGCCGATCACCATGGGGCCGACCAGGCGCATGCCGTAGAGAAAGCGCACGGCGAACACCGAAGTCGAGGGGTAACGCTGGATCAGGCCCTGGACCCGTTCGATGGCCGCCTGATGGCGCTTGAGCTTGGGCAGCAGGCGCGCCCCGCCATAGCGCCCGGTCCAGAACAGCAACTGATCGCCGAGGATGCCCCCCAGGGTGGCCCAGCCAATCACTTGCGGCCATTGCAGGCTACCCTGATGCGCCGCCATGCCGCCGAGAATCAACACGGTTTCGCCTTCCAGCAGGCAGCCGATGAAGATCACCCAGTAGCCGTAGGCGGCGATCAGCGCGTTGAGGTCGAGGTGTTCGAGCATGGGCAAGGGCTTCCGCAGGGGGCATGAAAACAAGCCGGGCGATGATCAGGTTACAAATGGCTCTGATTCCTTTCACCGGCACAAGTGCCCGGGATCTTCCAGCGCAGGTACCGCCAGGGCGCCTGCCAGTCCATCAGAACCCAGCGTAGACGCCAGCCTCGGCGGCGGACACGGCTAGACCTACGGATATTGCTTGTGTGGAGCAAACTGGGTTCAGCGGGTATGTGAAAGCCCCTGTGCGTGCAGACTGGATGCGCGAGCAGGATCAGTCGTTATCTGCGTCGGCTTGCTCGGCCCTGGCGGACTTGGACGAGGGATAGCGTACTTCAACCTGGGCGCCGGCTTGAATCAGGGCTTCCTGCCAGACCCTGAACTGTTGCGGCCAGGCCTGGATCACCTTGAAGGGGACGCTGGTCAGCAAGTTTCTGGCCACGTTGGGGCTGACGCCCATGGCTTGCCTGATCAGCGCGAAGATCTTCGCGGGGTTGGGGCCCACCTCGGTGATCCAGAGTGCTGGATCACTGGAGGCGAGGGGCGGGTAGTCCGCAAGCGGAGCATACTGCCGGGTCAGCACTGCCCTGGCATCGCTATAGCTCAGCGAAGCCAGGGCCCGGGCACTGGCCAGATGTTCATCGCAGAACCACTCGTAGCCATGAGGGTGCCCCGCGCACCCTTGGCCCAGCGGGCGATAATCGGCGAACTGCACCATGCCGCCGCCAGTTCCGGCATGGCACATCTCCGAGGAAAAATCGTTGTGGCACAGGTCGCATACAGGTGGCTTCATCGATCGATCACTCTGGGCATGCTCGGCCTCTGGGCTGAGGTCACGCAGTCTGCCCCAACACCCACGCCCAGAACATCCCCGCCATGTACAAGCCCAGCCCGAACACCGAATGCGCGATCAGGCTGCGCAGCCGGGCCACATTCGGTTTGGGCATCTTGCTCGCCGCCACTCCCGCGCCCATGCCCGGTTGCATCAGCAAGAACGGTGCAGCCACCGTCAGCACGCCAATGAGCAAGGCCGGTGCCAGGGTTGGCTGTTGTGCCCATTGCAGGCCGCAGGCCAGCAGCAACAGGGCGGCAAACAGGACGCCGATCAGGTAGTGGGCCAGCCAGCCCAGGGCCCGTTCCCCCGGAACCGTGCCGGCTTGGGCAATGCTCTGGTGCAGGAACTGGCCCCGAGGAAAATGCCCGATCCAGCGTCCGACCATGGCCCAGTTGGGGCCAGGAATGTTCAACACTCGCGCCAGAAACAGCGTCCACAAATCAAGGACCAAGGTAGCGCCGACACCGATCAGCAGTGCCGGTAAAATCAACGCCATGAACTCATGCATAAAGACTCCTGGGTATGGATGGCTGCACTTCAGCCTCGGCTATGGGTGTGATAATGTTTCATTCAATTAAGTGATTGAATGATCAATAAAGCAGCAGGAGCTGTCAATGACCGATTCGATTTCCCCTCAACAGCCTCTGGCGGACATGGCCGAGCTGGCACGTATTCTCGGCCATCACCACCGCCTGATCCTGCTGGAGCACATTGCTCGTGGCGAGCAGCCGGTGGAGCGCCTGGTGGAAGCCTCCGGACTCTCGGTGGCCAACACCTCGCAACATTTGCAACAGCTGCGCCGGGGCGGCTTCGTGCAGACCCGGCGCGACGGCAAGCGGGTGCTCTACAGCCTCAGCCAGGGGCCGTTGGCCGCACTTCTGGGGGGCTTGCGCCAATACGTCGATTACAACCACGGGCAGATCCGTGAGCTGCTGGCCGACAGCGAGCAGCAGCCGGGGCGCCTGGAGGGCATCTCCCGGGAAGAGCTGCGCCAACGCCTGCAGGAGGGCGGCATGACCCTGCTGGACGTGCGCTCGCCGCAGGAGTTCGCCCTTGGGCATTTGCCGGGGGCAATCAATATCCCGGTGGAAGAGTTGGAGCAGCGTCTGGCCGAGTTGCCCGCGGGCCAGGAGTTGGTGGCTTACTGCCGCGGGCCCTACTGCGTGCTGTCACACAATGCCGCGGCCTTGCTTCGCGCCAAGGGTTTCAGGGTGCGGCGCCTGGACGACGGTTTCGTCGATTGGCAGGCCGCCGGCCTAGGGGTGGAAACCACCCGGTAAAAGTGTCGCAGAGTCGGCCATACAGGACATTGCCTATAGGGCCATGATCCATATCAACAGGGTTTTCAGAAAAATCCGCTACAAGGACATCAGGCTCGGACCCACAAGGTATCGAGCCCCGGGCCTGTACCGTGAAGGCCGGGATAACCAATAAAAACCTTTGTGGATATCGGCCGAGGGGACCACCCCAGGCGGATTTTAAAGGAATAACCTGATGGCTTTTTCTCTGTCACGCCTGTGCCTTCTGGGCGCTGCGTTGCTCTGCGTACACTCCGTTCAAGGCAGCGAGCCGACCCCGGCAGCCGCCGCTTCCTTCCCAGATTCCGAACTGATCCAGCGTGGCCAGTACGTGGCCCAGCTCGGCGACTGCATTGCCTGCCACACCGCCAAGGGCGGGGCCACCATGGCCGGTGGCCTGGAGCTGAAGACGCCCATGGGCACCATCTACTCCAGCAACATCACCCCGGATAAAGACACCGGTATCGGCAGCTACAGCTTCGAAGCATTCGACCGCGCCATGCGCGAAGGCGTAACCCCTGACGGCAGTCATTTGTACCCGGCCATGCCCTATCCGTCCTACGCCAAGATGACCGAAGAGGACATGCGCGCCCTCTACGCCTACCTGATGCACGGGGTGGAACCCGTAGCCCAGGGCAACCTGGAAGCCGACATGGGGTTCCCCTTCAACCAGCGCTGGGGCCTGTGGTTCTGGAACCTGGTGTTCGTCGACAAGCAGCCCTTCAAGCCTGACCCGGCCAAGGACGAACAGCTCAATCGCGGCGCCTACCTGGTCCAGGGCCTGGGCCACTGCGGTTCCTGCCATACCCCGCGGGGCATCGCCTTCCAGGAGAAAGCCATGAGCGACAGCGAATCCGGCGGCCAGCACTATCTGGCCGGCGAGACGGTGGAAGAGTGGCGAGCCCTGAGCCTGCGCAACCTGTGGACCGTGGAGGACACGGTGCAGTTGCTCAAGACCGGGCAGAACCGCTTTGCCACGGTATCCGGCAACATGGCCGACGTGATCCACCACAGCACCCAGCATTTCACCGACGCCGACCTGACGGCCATCGCCGCGTACCTCAAGTCCCTGCCGGCCGGCAAGGACGACTTGCCCATGCCATCGGTGGCCCTGGCCCCGGCGGCCCCGCCGAACAACCTGTTCACCTCCCGTGGCGGCCTGGGCTACGCGCAATTCTGTTCCGACTGCCACCGTCAGGACGGCGCTGGTGTGCCGCAGATGTTCCCGTCCCTGGCCGGCAACCCCAGCGTCGCTTCGGCCAACCCGACCTCCTTGCTGCACATCACCCTGACTGGCTGGAAGACCGCCCAGACCGCGGCCCATCCACGGGTCTACACCATGCCCGGCTTTGCCCAGTTGGCCGATGGCGAGATCGCCGAGATCCTCAGTTTTGTCCGCAGCAGCTGGGGCAACAACGGCTCCGCCATCAGCGCCGAGCAAGTGAAGAAGATGCGGGCGCAACTGAGCCCGCAAGTGGAAAGCACCCTGTTCGAAACCCCGCGCCTGGCCAACCTGCTGGCGGCGCCGAATGCCGAGCAAGTGGTGCGTGGCATGCGCCTGCACCTGGAAACCAAGGCCCTGCTGCCGGACAACGTCGGCAACTCGCTGAACTGCACCAGTTGCCACCTCAACGCCGGCACCGTGGCCGACGGTTCACCCTTTGTCGGCGTCTCGGCGTTCTTCCCCGGCTACGCGCCGCGAGCGGGCAAGACCATCACCCTGGAAGAGCGCATCAACGGCTGCTTCCGCCGCTCCATGCACGGCAAGCCGCTGCCGGTGAACGGCGCCGACATGCAAGCCATGGTGGCTTACTTCGAGTGGATGAAAATGAACACCCGCCCAGAAGACAAGGTGGCCGGCCGCGGTGTGGGCAAGATCGATCCGGCCCTCAAGCCCAATGCCGACAATGGCAAGCAGGTGTACGCCAAGCAATGCGCGGTGTGCCACGGAGCTGACGGTGAGGGCCTGAAACGTGCCGACGGCAGCCTGATCTTCCCGCCGCTGTGGGGCGATCAATCCTTCAACATCGGTGCCGGCATGGCCCGGACCTACACCGCGGCGGCCTTCGTCAAACGCAACATGCCGATCGGTTTCCACGAGAAGTTCCCCCTGGGCCAGGGCGGCCTCTCGGACCAGGAAGCCCTGGACGTGGCCGAATACTTCTCCCACCAGCCGCGCCCGGACTTCCCGGACAAGGTCAAGGACTGGCCCAACGGCGGTCGTCCGGCGGACGCCCGTTACTGAGGGCTTGACCCTGTAGTCGCCGCCTTTGGCTGCGGCTACAGGCCCCGCAGAAAAATCTGCCGACGCGCCCTGGCGCCGAGGTAAGATTGCCATCCTTTGCGTCAGCCTTCGCTGTCGGTCCTTCAAGGATGAATCATGCGGTTTCGCTCGATCCTGTTGCTGAGCCTGTCTCTGGGGCTCAGCGGTTGTGCCTTTGTTTCCGCGCTCAAAGCGACCACCGTCAGCTACCGGGTGCCGGCCGATGCCGGTGAAACCGCGCTGATCCGCATCGTTGCCCAGGGGCTGGTGCGTGGCGTGCCCTACAGCGATTGCATCGACTGGCGCAAACCGAGCTCCGGGCTGATGGTTCGCCCCCATCGCGGCATTGCCAATCCCAATTTCCGCAACCTGGGCATTCCCATGACGGCCGCCACCGACCGCATGCGCCGCCAGGAAGGCTTTGGTGCCAACGAACTGAAGATCCCGGCCAATCGCCCGTTCGCCTTCATGTTCTACAACACTGAACCGGGGATGGATAAGGACTACCGCGCCGTTTGCGAGCAAAGCGTGACCTTCGTGCCCGAGGCCGGCGCCACCTATCAGATGGTGTTTCTCCAGGATCAGATGTGCACCGCCATGCTGCGCAAGATCGACGACAAGGGCGAGATGCTGCCGGAGCGGGTGGCGCTGCGGCCTACCGATTACTGCAGCGCCGATGCGCGCTAGGGCAAGAACCTACGGGCCATAGTGCTTGCAGATTTCCTCCCAGATATAGGCGCCGCGAAAGCGGATCCAGCGGATGAACAAACGGTCGCGAAAGGCCTGCCAGCGGCTGCTGCGCCGCAGTGCCAGGCTATCCTCGATTTCCTCCAGCAAGGACTCCCGCTCGAAGCCGATCCAGATCTCCGGGATCACCGACATCAGGTTGATGTAGCACACCGGCGCCACCTCTTCGTAGAGAATGCGCTCCACCTCGGCCCGGTCGTAGGCCTGGGTTTCCCGGGCGATGTAGGCGTAGTCCACCTCGTTGTCGACAAAGGCGTCCGAGAGCAGGTAGCGGATGGTGTCTCGCTGTACCGGGGTGATCGGGCTTGAAGGCATGTTGGGGCGGGTCCTTCCTGGTGGCCGGCGACAGCGGATTCTATCTCGGCGCAATCATCCGTGTCGGCGCCGTGCCATTGGCATTGTGCTGATAGATCGCCACGGGCTGCCCCTGCTCATTGAAAAACACCTGGCCGATCCCCGACGAGTTCCACAGCCGCTCCCCGGCCTCGGCATGCTCGGGCACATGGGGCATCACCTTCATCCGCCGGCGCTTGGTGAACCAGTTCAACGGCGAGCGCGGCGAGTAGAGCCAACGGTTGAGGCGGTCGAACCATTCCAGCAGGGCGGCGGGGAATTCGTTCTTGATGCCGCTGCTGGTGATCTGCCAGATCCGCGGGCCGCCCTGGCGGTGACGGATCAGCACTTCGTAGACGAAGGAGTAATGCACATCCCCCGAGAGAATCACGTAGCTGCCCGGGGTTCGCGAGTGGCGGAAGATGTTCAGGATCACCTGGGCGGAACCGCGATGGGCCATCCAGTTTTCCGCGTCCACCAGCAGCGGGTAGCCGCACCAGCTGAAGACCTTCTGCACCGTTTCGATCAGCTTGACGCCGAAGATCGGCGCCGGTGAAACGATTATCGCCGAGGGGTGATCCAGCAGTTCGTGTTGCAGTTCGCTCAGGGCTTCCCAGTCCAGCAGGCCGGAAGGCTGGCCCAGGTTGGACTCGCTGCGCCAGCGCCGGGTGCGGGTGTCCAGCACCACCAGGGCCGGGGTGCTGGGCAATACGTATTGCCACTGCTGGAAACCCAGCAACTGGTCGATCAGGTCGTTTTGGGCCTGGCATTCCAGCATGCGTTCCGGAGTTTGTGCCGTGGTGCTCAAGGCGCGGGTCTGCTCCAGCAGTTGGGCGAAGGCATCCGGGTTGTTGCCCCAGCCCTGGCACAGCATGTAAGCCAGCAGGGCGTTGCCGATGATGCGCTTGGAGAAGGGATGGCCGTAGGCGGTTTCTTCCCATTGGGCGCTGAGGTTCCAGTCGTCGGTGATGTCGTGGTCGTCGAAGATCATCAGGCACGACAGGTGGGCAAAGACCCGCGCGGCACCCTTCAGGCCCTGGACAAAATCGTCGATGCGCTGCTGTTCCCGGGTGTAGCGCGTTTGCTGTTCCGGCGTCAGTTGCGGCGGCTGCGGCGTGATCAGGGTCCAGGGCAGCGGTGACCATACCAGCAGGTACATGGCCAGCACCTCGGCGAAAGTCACCAGGTGGTTGTCAGCGTTGCTGCTGGTGAAAATCGGTTTTTTCACCCCGCCGAAAAACCGCTCGCGCAGGGTTTCATTGCTCTTCAGCGCCGGGAGCAATTCGGCCCGCTGGTAGTAGCTGGCGCCATGGCGGTACAGCGCCTGACTGTCGGCCACTACGGCGCCTTCCAGTTGTTCATCGAACAGCCCGAGGCGCTCGATCAGGGCGTGAATGGCCCGCAGCATGGGGCCGGCCACATCGTCGGCGTACACCTGATCGCCGCTCATCATCAGCAAGGCCGGGCGTTGTCCGGGCTCGGGTTGTTGCGCCAGCAGGCGGTCGACGCAGAGCAAGCCGTCAGCGGACGGGTGATGGGGCTTGCGGCAGGAGCCGTGGAGCAGGTTGTCGATGCGGCTGTGGAGCACGAACTCAGGGGACCCGGCATCGCCATACAACAGGTGCGGCGCCCAATCGGCAATAGCCCGGGCGCTGTCGTCGGCATCGTTGATCAGCAGGTCATAGGCGATCGTCACGTCCAGGGGCAGGGCGTCGTCCAGTGCCACATCGATCAGATGGATGAAGGCATGGCGACCGACGGGAATGACCTGGCATTGCTGCGGGTCGAGGGCCAGATCCAGGGTCGCGCTGCCAGCGGGCTGCAGGCGCAGGGTCAGCGCCAACGCCCTGGAGCCCACCAGCCACAGCACCAGCCGCGTCAGCTCCAGGCGGCGCAGCAACGGGCCGGCGAGAACAGGAGGCAGGGCAGTGGGGGACGTGGTCGGTAGCATCTGCTGCGGGATCTCTAGCGGTTGCAAAGGGGGCGAAATGGTAGCGCAGCCGATGTCGAAGAAACGTCGGTTGCGCGGGCTGGAGCAAGGCTTTTGTATCCGATTATTTATGGGCGTTGGCCCGCATTGCCCGCAAGCTGTTGCACCTGATTATCCATGGCGTCCTGGCGAATCTGCGCCAGCATCCAGTCGATAAACACCTGGGCTTCGGGGGCCGCATCACTGGCCAGCGCGTAGTAATAGCGGGTCAGGGGCTGGCGCAGGTCCGGCAAGGGGCAGATCAGGCGGCCGCTGGCCAGGTCCTTGGCCAGCAACGATGCCGGGCACAGCGCCAGGCCCAGCCCGTCGACGCAGGCCTGGAGCACGAAGTGCATATGGTCGAAATGCAAGGTTGGCGAGGTACGCAGTGGTTTCAGGCCGCAGTGCTCCAGCCACTTCTGCCAGTCGCTGGCGCGGGTGCGGCTGACCAGCAAGGTATGTCGCGGCAGATCATCGGGGCTGTTCAGTGCTGTGCTGTGCAACAGCGCCGGCGCTGCCACCACCAGGATTTCGTCTTCGAGCAGGCGTTGGGGTTGCAGCGTGGTTGCCCAGCCCGAGCGGCCACGGCGAATCACCAGGTCGAAGGTTTCCTTGGCGGGGTCGGGGAGCAGGGTGCTGGTCACCACCTCCGGCTGGATCTGCGGGTACAGCGCCATGAACTGCGGCAAGCGGGGAATCAGCCAGCGCACCGCGAAGGACGGCCGCACATTGATGATGACCTTGCGCAGGGCCGCGCCGCGGCGCAGGGAGGCGGCGGCATTGGCGATCTGGGCCAGGGCCACGCTGACCTGCTCATGGAAGGCTTGCCCGGCAGGGGTGAGCACCGACTGGCGGATGCGCCGCTCGAACAGCAGCACCCCCAGGTGCTCTTCCAACAACTTGATATGGCGGCTCACCGCGCTGTGGCTCACATGCAGTTCTTCTGCGGCGCGGCTGAAACTCAAGTGGCGAGCAGCGGCGGCAAAGGCGCGGACGGCGTTCAGGGGCGGCAGGTCAGTGATCATGTGTCTAATTTAGTCACATGTATGGCGCAATTAAAGCGTTTGTCAGTGCCGCAACAGAAGGTCACGCTGAACGCCGTTCATGACCTGCCGGTTTGCCTGCCATGCCCGATACCCACGCCCGCACCACCGACAAGGCTTCCGCCCGCGCCGCCTCGATCCTCGGCCTGTGCCTGCCCGGCGACACCTTGCTCTACCTGTTGCTGCCCATGCAGCACGAGGCCTTCGGCGTGACCCTGGCCGAAGCCGGGCTGTTGCTGGCAGCCAACCGCCTGGTGCGGATCTTCGGCTACAGCCATGTGATGCGCTTCTACGCCCAGCGCGGTGATCGCCCGGTTTGCGTGCTGGCCGCCTTCACGGCGGCGTTGTGCGCCCTGGGTTACGCCACCTTGTCCGGTTTCTGGTGGCTGCTGCTGTTGCGCCTGGGCTGGGGCTTGACCTACGCGGCCCTCAACCTTTCAACCCAGGTCATGGCCACCGCCGAGCCCACGGGCGCCGCCCGCCGCACCGGCCGCTCCCGGGCGCTGATCGCCACCGGGCCGATGCTGGCCTTGCCCCTGGGAGCGCTGGTCAGCGTCGAATATGGCCCGCGAGTGATCTTCCTTCTTATGGTCCTGACGTCGCTGGTCGCTCTGCTCCTGGCCTTCGGCCTGCCGAGCAAGCCCCATCCACTGGCCAGTTCCAGCCGCCGTTTTCAGCGCCCCGACAGCGTGGCGTTGTGGTCCTTTATCGAAGGGCTGGTGCTGGATGGTCTGTTCATCATTGGCCTGTCGCTGCAGGCCGAGCAGCTGATGGCGGGCAATGCGGTGCTGGTGGCGGGCGGGCTTCTGGCCCTGCGCTACGTTTCGGAAATGCTCCTGAGCCCCCTGGGCGGCCTCGCTGCACAACGCTGGGGCGCGACGCGGATGTTGATCGTCTTCTCCCTGCTGACCTCTGTGGCCCTGGTGGGCTTTGGTTGCCATTGGCTGATTGTCGGCGGCGCCCTGGTGCTGGTGTTGCGGGCCCTGCAATTGCCGCTGGTGGTCACGGTGGTTGCACAGCGGCATCCGGGGACGGGCAGGGTGCGGGCCCTGGCGGCCAATGCGGTGTGGCGGGATATCGGCGCCGGGATCGGGCCGTTGATCGCCGGGTTGCTGCTGCCGGTGGCGTCCACGATGTGGGTGTATTCGCTGGCGGCGGGGTGTCTGGCGGTGAGTGCGTTGGCGTGTCGAGAGGTTGGTGTCCGTGGGGAGGCGGGCAGACAGGCGTCTGCCGAAGAGACTTAGGGGCGCCTCTGTGGCCACGGCCAGTCAGATCAGTTAGCGGAGTTCTGTAGGGGCGAGCTTGCGCGCGATCGTCACGAGCAAGCTCGCCCCTACAGGCCTCAGGCCGAGGCCTTGTGTTCTTCTCCGCGTTCAATGCTCTGCGGCTGGCCCTGCTCGATCACCCAGCGCAGCAGGTCGGTCACCGACACCCGATGCTTGCGCTCCACCCACTCCATGCCCTCGGGGCTGTAGTGCTCGCTGTAGCGGGTCAGCACCAGGTGATTCTGGTCTTCAGACATGCGCAGGCTGACTTCGCGGCAATGCAGGCTGGCGTTGTCGAGCTTGGTCACGCGTTGCAGCAGCATCAGGGCGTGTTGTTCGCAGGTGGGCACGGGCAGCTCCTTTGCGGCAAGAGGGGCTGGGGCCGAGGCGGGTTTGAGCAGGCGCATGGTCAGGGTTCTCCAGCAAGGGGAAGCCGATGCTGGCAGGTGAACCTTGCGCAAAGATGTCTGCTTTATTGCGTGGCTGAAGGTTTGTTACCACGTTGAAATATATGACGGGCCGCGCCGAATGGTTTTAGATATCGGCTCTTTCCGACCTTGAGTGATGCCTGCTGGTGAGCCGTCTTTTGATCGTGGACGACGACATTGAAGTCCTCGCTCTGCTGAAGAAATTTTTTGTCCAACAGGGCTATCAGGTGGTGGTGGCCACCGATGGCGCTTCGCTGTGGGCGGCTCTGGAGCGGGAGGTGCCGGACCTGATCATCCTCGACCTGATGCTCCCCGGCGACAACGGCCTGACCCTGTGCCAGCGCTTGCGCCAGCAGCACGCCACGCCGGTGATCATGCTCACCGCCATGGGCGAGTTGAGCGACCGGGTGGTGGGCCTGGAGATGGGCGCCGACGATTACCTGAGCAAGCCCTTCGATGCCCGCGAACTGCTGGCCCGTGTGCGGGCGGTGCTGCGCCGGGCCGGGGAGAACCGGCCGGCGAGCGCGGACGTGCCGCGGCCCCTGATTAAGTTCGCCGACTGGCAGCTGGACCTGACTCGCCGCGAACTGCGCTCGCCGGACCAGGTGATGATTCCGCTGTCGGCAGGGGAGTTCGACCTGCTGCTGGTGTTTGTCGAGCATCCGCAGCGCATCCTCACCCGTGAGCAGCTGCTGGACCTGGCCCGGGGCCAGGCCCATGACGCCTTCGATCGCAGCATCGATGTCCAGGTCAGCCGCCTGCGGCGCAAGCTGGAGTTCGACACCAAGCGCCCGGCGATGATTCGCACGGTACGCAACGGCGGCTATCTGTTCACCCCCAGCGTGACCCGCCAGTGAAGCTGATCAAGCCCTTGTGGCGTTATCGCCTGCGCGACACCGTGGCGCGCTGGATCGCCCTGACCATCATCATGGCCATGCTCACGGCCCTGGCGTTCAATGCGCTGTTCGTGCAGTTGGCCGGGGTCTGGGCTTATCCGCCACTGGCGGAAACCGGGTTGCTGGAGAAGTCCGCGGCCATCGTGCGCATGGTCGAGGCCTCGGAGCCGGGCCAGCGCTCGCGGTTGGCGGCTTCGGTCAGCACCGATCACCTGAGCATTGTCTGGCAGGCGACACGGCAGGGCCTGGATCTGCCGCTGCTGGAAGACTCCGAATACCGCGACGGCTCCGAGGCGTTTCGCGCCTTGCTCGGCCCACCGCAGCGGCATATCGAGGCCTATCAGCCCAGCGACTGGCGAAGCGACCAAGGTCGCTACGCGCTGCTGGTGCAGTTGAGCGACCAAAGCTGGCTGATGTTTTCTTCGGCGTCACGCAGTTGGGGGCTGGAGGAGGGCACGCGCAACCTGATCGTAATTGCCCTGGTGCTGATTTCCACCGGCCTGGTGGCCTTGATTGCCACTCGCCGGCTGGCCAAGCCGCTGCAGCAGTTCGCCCAGGGCGCCCGGCGCTTTGCCGTGGACTTTCGCGCGCCGCCCATCGATCCGGTGGGGCCCCACGAGATCCGTCAGGCGATTCTTGCCTTCAACGCCATGCAGGCGCAGTTGCAGCACTTCATCAAGGACCGCACCCAGATGCTCGCGGCCATCTCCCATGACCTGCGCACACCGCTGACCCGCATGCGCCTGCGCGGTGAGTTCATCGAGGATGCCGACCAGCAGCAGCGCCTGTTCCGCGATGTGGACGAGATGCAGGCGATGATCAATTCGGCCCTGGAGTTCTTCCGCGACGATGCGCGGCTGGAGCAGGCCACCCATTTCGACCTGGCCGAACTGTTGCAGACCCTGGTGGACGACTACCGCGACCAGTCCATGGAAATCCTCTTCACCGGGCCGCCGCGTCTGGTGTATTGCGGCCGGCCCCTGGGGCTCAAGCGGGTGATGACCAACCTGCTGGACAACGCGCTCAAGTACGGTGCGCAGCCAGCCATCGTGCTGGAACAGGGAGCGGATCAGGTGCGGGTACGCGTGCTCGATCGTGGCCCGGGGATTCCACCCGAGGCTCTGGAACAGGTGTTTGCACCATTCTTCCGGCTGGAGAGCTCGCGCAACAAGAGCACCGGCGGCGTGGGCCTGGGGCTGTCGGCAGCACGGGCCATTGTCCGCGAACACGGCGGCGAGTTGCGGCTGTTCAATCGTGAAGGCGGTGGGCTGGAGGCGCGGGTGGAGTTGCCGCTGTAGCCGCGGCCGCAGTTGAGGGCTTGCGTCAGAGCTCCATTGCCTCCTGCCCTGTCCCGCTAGGCTTTTTTTCAAGCTGCCCGTAGCGTGACTTGCGCCATCCTGCATTTGCAGGATGGTTTCTGCCCTGATGCGCCGGGATACTCGATCAGGCATTACCGCGCCCCTGGGCGCACCCTCGCCGAAACCGATAACAACAAGAACGGTGGGCACTATGAACGCAACCCTGGTCGTCCGGAACGCGCCTGCCGCCTGGACATTGATCGATCCGCCTGTGCAGTACCTGGCCCCGGGCCAAGGTTCTGAACATCACGTCTTCCGCTGTTCGTCCACTGGCATGCGCCAGACATCACGGCCTCAAGCGCCGCCCTGAGTTTGTCCTTCCTGCAATCGCACTTCTCTGTCTGTGGCCTCTGTCGCGGGCCGCTATTGCTCGTCTCAAAGAAAGGATCTGCTTCATGACTGGTAAACCTTTAGCCATGCTGGGCGCTATTTTGCTGATCGTCAGTCTTGGCACTCATGCGGCGCAGCCGCCGGTACAGCCCTACCTGGCGCCTCAGGCGCTGGATCTGGCGGCCTTCCTGCCTCCACCACCACTTGCCGGCAGCTCCGAGGACCGCCAGGACCTGGAGACCGTACTGCTGGTCCAGGGCCAACGCACGCCGCAGCAGGTGGCGCAGGCCAAACGCGACGATCATCTGAGCGACGCGGTATTTCCCTTTGCCGGGGAGATTTTCGGGCCGCAGTTCACTCTCGACCGGCACCCGCTGACTGCGCAGTTCTTCCGCCGCACCCTCAAGGACCTGGTGCAGACCCTGATGCCTGCCAAGGCCCATTTCGCCCGCCCCCGGCCTTATGAGCTGAGCGCCGAGGTAAAGCCGGTGCTGGCGCCGCCGATGGGCGAGTCCTACCCCAGCGGGCACACCATGGATGCCTACCTGAGCGCCATTCTCCTGGCGCGGATGGTCCCGGAAAAGCGTGACGAGCTGTTTGCACGGGCCGCTGCCGCGGGGCAAAGCCGAGTGGTGGCCGGGGTGCATTACCCCACGGACCTTGAAGGGGGGCGGATCTCGGCGGTGGCCCTGGCCGTCGAGCTGTTGCACAACCCTGAGGCCCTTGACGACTTCAACCGGGCCCGGCGTGAACTGCGCGCCACCCTGGCCCTGGATTGACCTCCTATCCCTGAGCGCCGGCTACGGGCGGTGCTCCTTCACTGACAAGGAACAGTGCCATGTCCGTGTATCGCACAAGCATTGTGCTGCTGGGGTTGTGGCTGGGCCCGGGCGGTATCAGCCAGGCGGGAGATGAGGCCTGGGAGGAGCTGTTCACCGAGGGCGAGGCCCGGATGTTTTTCGATAACCAGTACTTCGCCCGGGATTACCGCAACGGGCCCAACAACAGTGGCCGTAACCGCTACAAACCGCGTAGTGAGCGCAATGGTTATCGCCAGGAGTGGGGCCAGTCGGTGCAGCTGTATTACCGTTCCGGTTTTACCCCCGGGCTTCTGGGCCTGGGGTTCGATGCCTTTGCCATGCAGGCCTTCAAGCTCGACAGTGGCGGTGGGCGCACCGGCACCGGCACCCTGGCGCTGGACGGCAAGGGGCATCCGCGGGACAGCCATGGCAAGGTTGGCGGTGCCCTCAAGCTCAAGGTGGCCGAGGCACAGCTGCGTTATGGCAATTTCACCACCCAGGCGCCGGTACTGGCGGCCAACAACAGCCGGATCATTCCCGGGATGGCCTACGGCTGGCAGTTGCAGCGCGACTGGGACGGGCTGAGCCTGGAAGCGGCGCGGCTGAGTGCCTTGTCCGGCCCCACCGAAAGCAGGGCCCGAGGCGGGATTTCCACGGTATACGGACGTTTGTCCGGGGCGCGGATCAATATCGACAGCGCCCAGTACCTGGGGCTGAACTACAAGGGCGAGCAATGGCGCGGGGCTTATTACCTGGGGCAACTGGAGGACGTCTGGACCCAGCATTACCTCAACCTGGGCCACACCCTGGAACTGGCTGGCGAGCGCAGCCTGAGCAACACCTTCAACCTGTATCGCACCCGGGACAGCGGCGCCTCGTTGTTTGGCCCCATCGACAACCTGATCGCCTCCCACGCCCTGGCGTACCGTTTCGATGCCCATCGCTTGACCCTGGCCTACCAGCGCTCGTTTTCGGATACCCCGTTCGACTACATAGGTTTCGGAGACGGCCAGACCGGGCAATCCATCGTCCTGGCCAACTCCGCGCCCTACTCGGATTTCAACGGGCCACGGGAACGCTCCTGGCAATTGCGTTACGACCAGCGCCTGGCCTGGCTTGGGCTGCCGGACCTGAACCTGGGGCTGCGTTATCAGCGGGGCTGGGGAGTGGATGGCAGTCATGCCCCGGCCAACAGCATCTACCGTGGCCTGTATGGCGAAGATGGCCGTCATCACGAAACCGACCTGGATTTGAGCTACACCTTCAGCAGCGGTTCGCTGAAGGGCCTGCACCTGCGGGCCACGCAGATCTGGCACCGAGGCAACAGCGCCCAGGCCGATGGTTCCATCGACCAGTTGCGGATTCGCGTGCAGTATCCGCTGGCGCTGTTCTGAAGGGGCGGGGTGGGACTCAGGACCAGTCGAAGCAGAACAGCACCAGCCCTTCCACCGGTTCGTAGAACATCACGATCAGGTCGGCGCCGCTGATTCCGTAGTGGCTGGCCGGTACGCTGAGCGCGTGCTCGAAGCGCCGGCCAGCGGGGCTCAAGGGCCAGACGTCGATGTCGCCGCTGTCATCCGTGGCTTCGACGATATCCATGGGAAATTCCACGGTTTCCACCCAGTTGCCATAGCCCTCGGCGATGCCGGCCATCTGGTCGATGAAGGTCATGTGGTAGTCGCTGTCCTCCGGCCAGGTCAGGCGGCCGAGTTCCTGGTAGCGCTGGCGCGAAGCCTGGTAGGTGGCGTGCTCTTGGGCGTAATGGCGTTGCAGGCTGGCCCGCACGTTGCGCCGGGGTTCGGGCAGATCGGCATTGCCCGGGTGCAGGAAGAAGTAGCGCGGGTCGCCGCACAGGCGGTAGCGGCCGTTCTCGATCTTGAAGCCGATCCAGTTGGTCTTCAGCAGTTCGCTGCCAAAGCCGCAGTCTGCCGTCAATTCGCCTACCAGCCCCTCATCGGGTTCGATGGGGCTCAGCAGGTGCAGGCGCCCGGACCAGCCGGGGTTGATCAGGTTGGCGTCGATGGACAGCAGCGGCAGCAGGTGCTCGGCCAGTTCCTGCTGGTCGGCGACGAACACCTCCTGGGCATCGGGGTAGGCGACGGCGCCGGCCGGCAGTTGGGTGCACTCCGGGGTCTGGATCGTGGGCATACAGCGGGTCCTTGCTCAAACGGGAACAACAGGGAAAGAAGGCCGCGCCTCAGGCGCGGCTGTTACGGAAACTGCCGGGGGTAATGCCCACCACCTTCTTGAAGGCGCGGGTCATGTGGCTCTGATCGAAGAAGCCGCAGCTGAACGAGGCTTCCGCCAGGCTGGCGCCGGTGCGCAGCAGGTTCTGCACCTGGGCCACGCGCTTCTGGATCTGGTAGCTGTGGGGCGAGACGCCGACGGTCTTCTTGAACACGCGGATCAGGTAAAGCGGGTCCATGTCCACCAGTTGCGCCAGTTCTTCCAGGGGAATGTGCCGGGCGTATTCGTCTTCGAGCTTCTTCTTGATGAACTTGACGGCGCTGCGCTCGGCGCTGGCGATGGCGGCAATGGGGGCGCCGCTGCGTTCGAAGAGTTGGGTCACCAGGTCCAGGAGGATGGATTCGCGCTCCAGGCTGGGTGGGGAATTTTCGATGATCTGGTGTTGCTGGAGGAAGGTCAGGGCAAAGCTGGGGTCCAGGTTCAGGGCATTCTGGAACAGATGGATGTGCTCGGCGCCGAAGCGGCCCTGGAAAATCACCCGGTTGACCCAGCCCGGGTCGAGGTAAAGCATGCGGTACATCCATCCCTGGTCATGCCCGGGGAGCCCGTCATGAATTTCCCCCGGGGTGATGGTGACCACGCTGCCGGCGCTGCCCAAGTAGTAGCTGCCTCTATAGAAGAGTTTTTCCACCCCGCTGCTTATAACGCCTACTGCATACCGATCATGTGAATGCCTGCCAAAAGACTGAGTGCTGTAACGCGCCGATAACAACTCACAGTCGCCTTCTGGTATTCGCCAAAACTGCACGAAATCCTTGTCTGGCCTAAAGACTTTGCCGGGTTGGTGCTCATCCATGAGTTTGTCCAGTTTTGTGCAATACGTTGGAAAAGAGGGCCGCTAAATTTAGCACCCATTTCACAACGCGAGCTAGGGGAAGTGATGCCTACAAAACTAGTTATTGGGGATTACAAAAAGTCTTCATGGTCATTTCGTGCATGGCTGGTTCTTGTAACGGCAGACGTCTCCTTCGAGACCCTTCAGGTCAAGCTGGAACAGGATGACACCCGCCAGCAGATCCTGCGCTATTCGCCCTCGGGCAAGGTGCCGGCACTGCTGCTGGACAAGGTGGTGATCAACGACAGCCTGGCCATCTGCGAGTACGTTGCCGGTGCCTATCCGGCGGCCAACCTGTGGCCCCAGGACCCGCTGGTCAAGGCCCAGGCCCGCGCTGCCGCGGCGGAAATGCACTCTGGGTTCGTCAACCTGCGTACCCAGATGTCCTTCGGCCTGAACACCGGCGATACCCCCGAGCCGCTGACCGCCGACACCCAGGAAGAGATCCAGCGGATCTTCGACATCTGGACCAACCTGCGCCACGCCAGCGGCTCCAAGCAGTTCCTGTGCGGCGACTTCGGCATCGTCGATGCCATGTTCGTACCGGTGGTGTTCCGCTTCCGTCGTTATGGCGTGGCGGTGCCGGCACAACTTCAGGCTTATGTCGAACAAGTTCTGGCCTACCCGCCAGTACAAAAGTGGCTGAAGTTGGCTGCGGAAGAAGTTTGAAAAAGCCGAACTAGTTATAACGAATAACGCTAACTAAAAATTAATGGCTATTTGACGGAAGGCAGAAAAGACCCTGGTGTTTTTTCTGCTTTTTCGAGTCTGACTTTTGTTGCAGGAAGGGGAATTTATGAGTGTTCATAAAGTGACTGCCAAGGATGTTGGCCGTGAAGGGCAAGTTTACGACGTGATCGGCATCGGTTTTGGCCCGGCGAACATCGCCCTGGCCATCGCCATGGAAGAGATGGAATTTGCCGGCACCCGGCTGTTTCTCGAGCGTCACGCGAGCACTCAATGGCAGCCGGAGATGATGCTCTCCGGCAGCGATATCCAGAACCACCCGAGCCGTGACCTGGTAACGCCGCGCAACCCGCGCAGCCGCTACACCTTCACCAACTTCCTGTTCGAGAACGACCGCCTGTTCGAACACCTGAACCTGGGCCTGGAGTTCCCCCTGCGCAGCGAGTTCGCCGAGTACGTACGCTGGGTTGCCGGCTTTTTCGCCCGGGACGTGGCCTACAACCAGAGCGTGAGCCAGATCCAGGTCGACCCGGCCAGCAACCTCTACACCATCACCACCCAGGCCGGCGTGCAGTATCAGGCGCGCTCCGTGGTCCTGGCCCCGGGCCGCACCCCGGTGATTCCGCAGGTGTTCGCCAACGCCGCGGCGGACCGGGTGTTCCACCTGACCCAGTACCTGGGGCGCCTGGCCAGCCTGGCGCAGAAGGGTGAGCTCAAGCGCGTGGCGGTGGTCGGCGGCAGCCAGAGCGCCATCGAAATCATCCTGCACCTGCGCCACACCTACCCGAACCTGGAAATCGTCAGCGTGCAGCGCGGCTACGGCTTCCGCCTCAAGGACACCAGCCAGTTCAGCGAGCACGTGTACTTCCCGTCCTTCGTCGACCAGTACTACAACAGCTCCGCCGAGGCGAAGAAGAACATCAACCGCCACCTGCACTCCACCAACTATTCCGCTGCCGATGCCGACGTAATCAAGGAACTCTACGTGGGCATGTATGAGGACAAGCTGCAGGGCCGCGAGCGCGTGATCATCAAGGGGCTCAGCGAGATCCAGGGCTGCACGCCGGACGGCGAGGGCTACAGCCTGTCGCTGCGCAACAGCAGCACCCACGCCACCGAGGAGCTGGGCGGGCTGGACGCGATCGTCCTGGCCACGGGTTTTCGCAACCTCGGCACCGGCCCCCAGGAAGAACGCTACCCGGCGATCCTCAAGGACCTGGCCGAACACCTGGAGAGCGACGCTCAGGGCGTGATCCGCATCGGGCGCGACTACAGCCTGGCCGCAGCCAAGGGCAGCCATCTGCCCGCGTTGTACCTCAATGGTCTGTGCGAATCCTCCCACGGCTATGGCGATGCCGGCTCCTTCAGCCTGCTGTCGCTGCGCTCGCGGGACATTTTCAACTCGCTGAACCAGCAACTGGGCCTGGCCCAGGCTGCAGAAAAGATCGCTTGAGCCGCTGCATCGAATCCTGAACCTCGACCCCTTTATGTGAGCAGGCAGCAATGGATATTTCAGAAATGGATGAGTTGGGCGTATTTGCGGATGTGGAGTCTTCGGCGCGCAGTTACTGCCGCAGCTTTCCGGTGGTCTTCGACCAGGCCCAGGGCAGTCATCTGTATGACCTGAAAGGCCAGGCCTATATCGACTTCCTGAGCTGCGCCGGGTCCGTGAACTATGGCCACAACCCCAAGGCGGTGAAGGCCGCGGTGATCGACTACCTGCAACGGGACGGCATCCAGGCCGCCCTGGACATGCACAGCCGGGCCAAGCAGGAGTTCATCTACAACTTCCGCAAGATCATCCTGGCGCCCCGGGCCCTGCCCTACAAAATGCAGTTCACCTCGCCCACCGGCACCAGTGTGGTGGAGTCGGCGGTCAAACTGGCGCGCAAGGTCACCGGGCGCCGGCACATCGTGGCCTTCACCAACGGCTTCCACGGCATGTCCAACACCTCCCTGGGGCTGACCGGCAACCGTGACAACCGCCAGCCAGGGGTGGATCCCTATGTGTTCCGCATGCCGTTCGACGGTTACCTGGAAGGCCTGGATTCCATCGCCTACTTCGAGCGCCTGGTCAAGGACAACAGTTCCGGCATGGACCTGCCGGCAGCGGTGATCCTGGAAACCATCCAGGGCGAAGGCGGGATCAACGTGGCTTCGGCAGAGTTCCTGCAGCGCCTGCGCCAGCTGACCGCCGAGCACGGCATCCTGCTGATCGTCGACGACATCCAGGCCGGCTGCGGCCGCACCGGGACCTTCTTCAGCTTCGAGCCCTCGGGCATCACCCCGGACATGGTCTGCCTGTCCAAGTCCCTCAGCGGCTACGGCTTGCCGTTCGCCCTGCTGCTGCATCGCCCGGAACTGGACCAATGGTCCCCTGGCGAGGACAACGGCACTTTCCGCGGCAACACCCTGGCCTTTGTCGCCGCCACCAAGACCGTGCAGGAGTTCTGGAGCGACGACCGCCTGGTCAAGCACATCCAGGCCAACGAAGCACAGCTCAAGGAGTGGCTGGCTGAGGTGACCGAACGCTTCGCCGGGCATATCAAGGATGTGCGCGGACGCGGGCTGTTCTACGGCATCGAGTTCCACGACCCGGCCCTGGCCGCCGCGGTGATGCGTGCCTGCTTCGCCCGCCGCCTGATCATCGAGCGCTGCGGTCCGGTGGACCAGGTACTCAAGCTGATGCCGGCGCTGACCATCAGCAGCGAAACGCTGCAGGCCGGCCTGGCGAGCATTTTCGACGCCATGCAACAGGTGCTGGAGCAGGGCAAGTTAAGTGACCCGGACCAGGACGTCGATCCTCTGGTCTTCATTAATGGAGTCGCGCATGTCGACTAATACCAACCGCGCCATCATCGAGCTGACCATTGGTGGCTTGATGCTCAGCCTGTCGGCGCTGGCCGTGGCCTTTGCCCACATCGGCGCCGGTGGGGCCGGGTTCTACCGCATGCTGTTCGCCTCGATCCTGTTCTTCCTGCTGCTCAAGGTGCGGCGCATCCCGGTGCTGCTCAAGAGCGCCAAGGCGCAGCTGTACACGGCCCTGGCCGGGGTGTTCCTGGCCATCGACCTGGTGCTCTGGCACCAGAGCATCTACATCGTCGGCCCCGGCATCGGCTCGATCCTGACCAACTGCCAGGTGTTCTTCATGACCCTGCTGGGGCTGTACCTGCTCAAGGAGAAGCCGTCGATCTACTTCCTGATCTCCATCACCCTGGCGTTTATCGGCCTGTACCTGTTGCTGCTGCCGGAAATGACCAGTGCAGTGGGCATCAAGGGTGTGGTCTATGGCGTGCTCTCGGGCCTGGCCTACGCCATTTGCGTGTATTTCCTCAAGGTCAACACGCAGTTGCCTGACGGTGGGGGCGACAAGATCGCACAGATGCTCAACCTGAGCCTGTGGGCCGCGCTGGTGCTGCTGGTGTATGCCCTGGCCATGGGGGAAAGCCTGGCCATCGTCGATGGGCAGACCCTGGTGATGCTGATCATCTATGGGGTGATGGTGCAATTCGTGGGCTGGTTGCTGGTCAACCGCTCCATCGGTGCCATCAGCCTGGGCCTGGCGGGGCTGATCCTGCTGCTGGAGCCGGTGATCACCTACTTCGTCGATGTGGCGTTTCTCGGCAAGGCCAGCTCGGCGCTGCAGATCGCGGGTGCGCTGCTGACCATCTTTGCGGTGTACATCGGCTCTATCAAACCACCGGAGAAGGTGACGCCGGTGACCGAGGCTGCCTGAGGCCTCGAGCTGATCCAGTGCTCTGATTCATAGATCCGCTCGACTTTTGCTGCGCACAGACCCGCCTGTCTGCGCGCAGTTTTTTTTGCCCGGAATTCAGGCTGACAAGGCCAGGCGCGTGGCTCGCGGATCTGTCGCAGCCTGGGCCTGGGTGCCTTCGTCCTCTTCCAGTACCCGCGAGGCGCGGCCCACCAGCAATGGGTCCGGGGCATGGGCGACTTTCAGGTCCTTGCCCGGGTAGTCCAGCTCGTGCAGGAAGTGGCGGATACAGTTGATTCGCGCGCGCTTCTTGTCATCGGACTTGATCACCGTCCAAGGGGCATCGGCGGTGTCGGTGTGGAAGAACATCGCCTGTTTGGCGGCGGTGTACTCGTCCCACTTGTCCAGGGACTTGATGTCGATGGGCGAGAGCTTCCAGTGCTTGAGCGGGTCGTCCCGACGGGAGATGAAGCGGCGCAGCTGTTCTTCGCGGTTCACCGAGAACCAGAACTTGAACATCAGGATGCCGCTGTTGCACAGCATGCGCTCCAGCTCCGGGGTCTGGCGCATGAACTCCAGGTATTGCAGGGGCGAGCAGAACTCCATCACTCGTTCCACCCCGGCGCGGTTGTACCAGGAGCGGTCGAAGAAGACCATTTCCCCGGCGGTGGGCAGGTGCTGGATATAGCGCTGGAAGTACCACTGGCCCTTTTCCTGTTCCGAGGGCTTTTCCAGGGCCACGATCCGCGCGCCGCGGGGGTTGAGGTGTTCCATGAAGCGCTTGATGGTGCCGCCCTTGCCAGCAGCGTCACGGCCTTCGAACAGCACCACGATGCGCTGCCCGGTTTCCTTGACCCAGCTTTGCACCTTGAGCAGTTCGATCTGCAGTTCGTTCTTGGCCTTTTCGTACTCGGCGCGGCGCATGCGGTTGCGGTACGGATAATTGCCCGGCAGCGCAGCGGACACGCTGTCTTCGTTGGAGCCGCGTGGCGCGCTGGCCACCTGCAGGGCCATGGGCTTCTGGCTGATGGCGCTGATCTCGGCCTCGGCGGCTTTCACCGGTGCAGCCTTGCTCGCCGTGCGTGGGCGACGCGGGCGCGGCGTTGCGGGTTTGCGCGGGGTGCTCTTGGCAGGGCTGGCGGAGCTGGCTTCCGGCAAGGCTTTGGGTTGGGTGCGGAGGGTGGATTCTTCACTCATATAAGGAGGGCCTGTGCGTCTCGTTCAAATGTTCACTTACAAGTGTATGGCCCTCAAACGTCGGCTCTTTGACCTCCATCAAGGATGTGCCCGAGAGATGCTTGTATCAGGCGCGCGGGGCCCTGGCGCCGGCTACGGAAGCAATTCCTGCTGATGCACCGCGAGCCTCGGGAATCCAATGCGAGTGTCGCCCCTGGCAGGGGGAGCGACATTCCTCGGAACCTGCATGGAAGGATGCTGAATATGGATACTGATACCGTTGTTCATTCAAGCCGCCGTCGTCTGGCGCGTCGCTGGCAAAATCTGTTGCTGCTACTGGGCCTGGGTGCGCTGGCGCAATCGGCGCTCGCCATCAACGTGGCGTTTGACGGTTCCTGTGCCACCCAGGCTGACCGTACCGCGGTGAGCAATGCCGTGGCCGTCGCTACTACCTGGTCGACCAATGCCTACAACCAGGTCAACAACAATGAAGCGACCTTTCGCCGCAATCAGGACCTGGCCTACCGGACCTGGTTCGGTACCTTCAGCCAGGATCGCTACCAGCGGGTGCGTGCAGTGCTCGACGGGGTGCGTTTCAAGCTCAACAGTGGCAACACCCTGACGGCCTATTGCCGGGTCAACCCGAATGACCCTTGCGACGCGCCCGGGGATATCGCCGCCACCTACGTCAACGCCCGCGGGGACGTGCAGGCCTGGTTCTGCACGGCATTCTTTGCCCTGCCGCCGCGCGTGGGTTTCGATACCCAGGCCGGTACCGTGGTGCATGAACTGACCCATTCCATTGGCCACACCACCGATATCCCCGGCGCCTACGGCGTGGCGGGATCGCAGAACCTGGGAGCCAACCGCCCGAGCGACGCGGTGGAGAATGCCGACAACTACGAGTACTACGTGGAGGACTTGTACGACTGAGCAGGGCGGGGAAAGAGGCCCGCAACGGGAGGTGTGCGCCGTGCTGGCACTTTTCTGCAGACGAAAAAAAAGACCTTGGATTTCAAGGTCTTTTTCATGTTTGGTGCCCCGAGGGAGACTCGAACTCCCACTTCTTGCGAAAACGGATTTTGAATCCGCCGCGTCTACCAATTCCGCCATCAGGGCTCAATGGCGGCGAAGTATAGAGAGGCGCTTACCGTTGGTCAATCGGCTTTCATGGTCAATTTTTGCTTAATCCGCTAAACTTTCCGGCCCTGCTAGACGAACCCCATCATGCGCGTTGCTGACTTTACCTTCGAGCTTCCTGATTCGCTGATCGCCCGCCATCCACTGGCCGAGCGTCGCGGCAGCCGTCTGTTGACCCTGGATGGGCCAACCGGCGCCTTGGCCCACCGTCAATTCACTGATTTGCTTGAGCATTTGCGCCCGGGCGATCTGATGGTGTTCAACAATACCCGGGTGATTCCGGCCCGTCTGTTCGGTCAGAAGGCTTCCGGCGGCAAGCTGGAAATCCTCGTCGAGCGGGTGCTGGACAGCCACCGTGTGCTGGCCCATGTGCGCTCCAGCAAGTCGCCAAAGCCTGGGTCGAAGATCCTCATCGACGGCGGTGGCGAAGCCGAGATGCTGGCGCGCCATGACACGCTCTTCGAGCTGGGCTTTGCCGAAGAAGTGCTGCCGCTGCTGGACCGGGTCGGGCACATGCCGTTGCCTCCTTATATAGACCGTCCGGATGAAGGCGCCGATCGCGAGCGTTACCAGACCGTGTACGCCCAGCGCCTGGGCGCGGTGGCGGCACCGACCGCCGGGCTGCATTTCGACCAGCCGCTGCTGGAGGCCATTGCCGCCAAGGGCGTGGAGACCGCGTTCGTCACCCTGCACGTGGGGGCTGGTACCTTCCAGCCGGTGCGGGTCGAGCGCATCGAAGATCACCATATGCACCATGAGTGGCTGGAAGTCGGCCAGGACGTGGTGGATGCAGTTGCTGCGTGCCGGGCTCGCGGTGGCCGGGTGGTGGCAGTGGGCACCACCAGCGTGCGCTCCCTGGAAAGCGCCGCGCGCGATGGCGTGCTCAAGCCGTTCAGTGGCGACACCGACATCTTTATCTACCCGGGCCGGCCGTTCCATGTGGTCGATGCCCTGGTGACCAACTTCCATCTGCCGGAATCCACGCTGTTGATGCTGGTTTCGGCGTTCGCCGGCTATCCCGAAACCATGGCCGCCTATCGCGCCGCGGTGGAAAATGGATACCGCTTTTTCAGCTACGGTGATGCGATGTTCATCACCCGTAATCCCGCGCCGACCGCTCCCAAGGATCTGGCCCCCGAGGAAACTGTATGAGTCGCACTTGTCGTATGTCCTTCGAGCTCCTGGCCACTGATGGCAAGGCTCGTCGCGGTCGCCTGACCTTCCCCCGCGGCACGGTGGAAACCCCGGCCTTCATGCCGGTGGGCACCTATGGCACGGTCAAGGGCATGCTGCCGCGGGATATCGTCGCTACCGGCGCCGAAATCATCCTCGGCAACACCTTCCACCTGTGGCTGCGCCCGGGTACGGAAGTGATCAAGGCCCACGGTGACCTGCATGATTTCATGCAGTGGAAAGGCCCGATTCTGACCGACTCCGGTGGCTTCCAGGTGTTCAGCCTGGGTGCCATGCGCAAGATCAAGGAAGAGGGCGTGACCTTCGCCTCGCCGGTGGACGGCGCCAAGGTGTTCATGGGCCCGGAAGAGTCGATGCAAGTGCAGCGCGACCTGGGTTCGGACATCGTGATGATCTTCGACGAATGCACGCCGTACCCGGCTGATGAAGACGTGGCGCGGATCTCCATGGAGCTGTCCCTGCGCTGGGCCCAGCGCTCGAAGAATGCCCACGGCGACAACACCGCGGCGCTGTTCGGTATCGTCCAGGGCGGCATGCACCAGGACCTGCGCATGCGCTCCCTGGAAGGCCTGGACAAGATCGGCTTCGACGGCCTGGCCATTGGTGGCCTGTCGGTGGGCGAGCCCAAGCATGAAATGATCAAGGTCCTGGACTACCTGCCAGGCCAGATGCCAGCCGACAAACCTCGTTACCTTATGGGAGTTGGCAAGCCGGAAGATCTGGTTGAGGGTGTGCGCCGCGGTGTGGACATGTTCGATTGCGTGATGCCAACCCGCAATGCCCGCAATGGGCATCTGTTCATCGATACAGGCGTGCTGAAGATCCGTAACGCGTTCCATCGCCATGATGATTCGCCGCTGGACCCAACTTGTGATTGCTACACCTGCCAGAACTTCTCCCGTGCTTATCTGCACCACTTGGACAAGTGTGGGGAAATGCTCGGGAGTATGCTCAATACCATCCATAATTTGCGCCATTACCAGCGTCTTATGGCTGGTTTGCGCGAGGCTATTCAACAAGGTACATTGGCCGCCTTTGTCGATTCCTTCTATGCCAAACGCGGGTTACCCGTGCCGCCTTTAGAATAAGTTCTAAAGACGTTAAGACACTAATTCTGAAATTATCGGAGTGTTAAATGAGCTTTTTGATCCCTGCCGCGTATGCGGACGCCGCTGCACCTGCCGCTGCCGGTCCTGCTGGCACTGGTTTCGAGTGGATTTTCCTGATCGGCTTCCTGGCCATCTTCTATCTGATGATCTGGCGCCCACAGGCCAAGCGCGCCAAAGAGCAGAAGAACCTGCTGGGTAGCCTGCAGAAAGGCGACGAAGTTGTGACCACCGGCGGTATTGCCGGCAAGATCAACAAAGTGACCGACGACTTCGTGGTTCTGGAAGTGTCGGACTCCGTTGAACTGAAGTTCCAGAAGGGCGCGATCGCTGCCACGCTGCCAAAAGGCACGCTGAAAGCGATCTAAGTTTCATCTTTTACCAATCGACGGGGCGCGCAAGGCGCCCCGCGTCATAAACGGGCGGCGTGATGCTGAACAAATATCCTCTGTGGAAGTACCTACTGATCCTGGCGGTGCTGGCGATCGGTTTTATTTATTCCGCTCCCAATCTATACCCTGATGATCCGGCCATTCAGGTCAGCGGCGCGAGTACCGCGTTGCAGGTCACTCAGGCGGATCTGGATCGTGCGAGCAAAGCGCTCACCGACGCCGGCATCAACGTCAAGGCTGCTTCCATTGCTGCCAACGGCAAGGGTGGCCTGCTGCGCTTGACCAACAAGGAAGACCAGCTTCCGGCCAAGGATGTAGTGCGCAAGGCGCTGGGCGATGACTATGTGGTGGCGTTGAACCTGGCGCAAACCACTCCGCAATGGCTGCGCAACCTCGGTGCGCACCCGATGAAACTGGGTCTGGACTTGTCCGGTGGTGTGCACTTCCTGCTGGAAGTGGACATGGACAAAGCCCTCGACGCCCGCCTGAAAGTCTATGAAGGCGACGTCAAGAGCCTGCTGCGCAAAGAGCGCCTGCGCTATCGCAGCCTGCCGCAGCTCAATGGCGCCATCCAGCTGGGCTTCAGCGATGAAGACAGCCGTGAGCAGGCCCGTTCGCTGATCCGCAAGAATTTCAATGATTTCGATATCGTACCGGCCGACCTCAATGGCCTACCGGTGCTGCGTCTGGCGATGACCCCAGCCAAGCTGGCGGAAATCCGCGAATACTCCATCAAGCAGAACTTGACCACCGTGCGTAACCGGGTCAACGAGCTGGGTGTGGCCGAGCCTCTGGTTCAGCGCCAGGGTGCCAACCGTATCGTGGTTGAGCTGCCGGGCGTGCAGGACACCGCTGAAGCCAAGCGGATCCTGGGCAAGACCGCCAACCTGGAGTTCCGTCTGGCCGCCGAGCCGGGTGCTTCCAAGGCGACTTCCGAGTCCTTCGAATTCCGTGAGGGCAATCGTCCTCCAGCGCAGATCGAGCGTGGCCTGATCATCACCGGTGACCAGGTGACCGATGCCCAGGCCGGTTACGACGAGCATGGCCGCCCACAGGTGAACATCAAGCTTGATGGCCACGGTGGCGAGCTGATGAACCGTTCGACCCGCAGCAATGTCGGTCGCAGCATGGCGGTGATCTTCATCGAGCAGAAGCCGATCACCACCTATACCAAGCAGGTGGTCGACGGCGTCGAGAAGGACGTGCCGGTCCAGGCGTTCAAGGAAGAGAAGAAGATCATCAGCCTGGCGACCATTCAGTCGCCGCTGGGCAGTCAGTTCCGTATCACTGGCCTCAATGGCCAGGGCGAGTCCTCCGAACTGGCGCTGCTGTTGCGTGCCGGTGGTCTGGCGGCGCCGATGTACTTCGCTGAAGAGCGCACAATCGGTCCGAGCCTGGGTGCTGACAACATCACCAAGGGTATCGATGCGTCGCTGTGGGGCATGCTGTTCGTGTCGCTGTTCATCATCGCCATCTACCGCTTCTTCGGGGTGATCGCCACTGTGGCGCTGGCCTTGAACATGGTGTTGCTGCTGGCCCTGATGTCCCTGCTGGGGGCTACGCTGACCCTGCCGGGTATCGCCGGTATCGTGCTGACCATGGGTATGGCGGTGGACGCCAACGTGCTGATCTTCTCGCGGATACGTGAAGAGATCGCCGCCGGCATGACCGTGCAGCGAGCAATCAACTAAGGCTTCGGCCGGGCATTCACCGCGATTCTGGACTCCAACCTGACCACATTGCTGGTGGGTGGCATCCTCTTTGCCATGGGCACCGGCCCGGTCAAGGGCTTTGCGGTGACCATGTCCCTCGGGATCTTTACCTCGATGTTCACGGCCATCATGGTGACCCGCGCGATGGTCAACATGACCTT
>Ga0157371_10000330_pt1 | contig 61144 bp, 55 predicted proteins | sample C45metaG_FD_113462 | JGI IMG/M metagenome (GOLD analysis project Ga0157371, IMG submission 113462) | Corn rhizosphere microbial communities from Kellogg Biological Station, Michigan, USA - C4-5 metaG | ecosystem: Host-associated > Plants > Roots > Rhizosphere > Soil | place: USA: Michigan... | reverse complement strand
TCGGCGACATCGAGGCGATCCGCCGTTTCGCCGTCGCCGAGTTGCGCAAGGAGCAGGACCGCGACCTTTCGGCGTTCGTCGTGTTCTTCGACAACTTCTATCTCGAAAGCTCGCTCTATGCCGACGGCCGCGTCGAAGCCACGGTCGCGAAGCTGATCGCGTCGGGCACGACCTACGAGCAGGAGGGCGCGCTGTGGCTGCGCACGACGCAGTTCGGCGACGACAAGGACCGCGTGATGCGCAAGTCCGACGGCGGCTACACGTACTTCGTGCCGGACGTCGCGTACCACGTCACCAAGCACGAGCGCGGCTTCGCGAAGGCGATCAACATCCAGGGCTCCGACCATCACGGCACCGTCGCGCGGGTGCGCGCGGGCCTGCAGGCGATCGGCATCGGCATCCCGCCAGGCTATCCCGACTACGTGCTGCACAAGATGGTGACCGTGATGCGCGGCGGCGAGGAGATGAAGATCAGCAAGCGCGCCGGCAGCTACGTGACGCTGCGCGACCTGATCGACGAGGCCGGGCGCGACGCCGTCCGCTACTTCCTCGTCTCGCGCAAGGCCGATTCCGAGTTCGTGTTCGACATCGACCTCGCGCGCTCGCAGTCCGAGGACAATCCCGTGTACTACGTGCAGTACGCGCACGCGCGCGTCGCGTCGGTGCTGAAGCAGGCGGGAACGACGCGCGAGGTGGCGACCGCCCGCTTGCGCGGCGCGGACCTCTCGCCGCTCGAAAGTCCCTACGAGGTGGCGCTGTTGCGCAGGCTCGCCGATTTCCCGGGCGAACTCGCGGCCGCGGCACGCGATTTCGCGCCGCACCAGGTCACGTTCTACCTGAAGGATTTGGCGCAGGAATTCCACAGTTACTATAATGCCGAGCGCTTCCTGGTCGACGACGCGCGGCTGCGCGACGCACGGCTCGCGCTGGCGGTCGCGGTCGGCCAGGTGTTGCGCAACGGACTTCGAGTGCTCGGCATCGGTGCGCCGGACGAAATGTGACCATGGCTGCTACTTCCGCAACACGACGCGCAACTTCCGCACGCACGCCGCACAGCGCCTTCGGCGGCACGCTCGTCGGCATTTTCATCGGCATCGTCGTCGGGCTCGGCATGGCGGCCACGGTCGCCTACTGGCTGATGAAGAACAATCCGGCGTTGCCGATGCCGTCGCTTTCCCACGACACGCGCGAGGCGCCGCAGGACGTGACGGCGAAAGTCGCGAAGGCCGATGCCGACAAGCCGCGTTTCGATTTCTACAAGATCCTGCCAGGCATCGAGGAGCCGAAGGTCGACCCGGCACGCCGCGCGCTGCCCGCGGGCGACCGCGCGCTCGTCGAGCAGGCGAAGGAGCGCGCGGCCGGGAAGGCGACGACGCCGGCGGACGCCGCGCCGGCGCGCGTGCCCGACAAGGTGGTGCCGGTCGACGCGCCGCCGAAGCTCGCCAAGGCGGCGGATCGCTTCTGGCTGCAGGCGGGCTCCTTCTCCTCCGCTCCGGACGCCGAGAACCTGCGCGCGCGGCTCGCGCTCGCCGGGTGGGAGGCGACGGTGCAGGAGGGAGCGCTGCCGGACAAGAGCGTGCGGTATCGCGTGCGCCTTGGTCCCTACGACAATCCCGACGAGCTCGGCCGGATGAAGACCGAGCTGGCACGGCGCGGCTTCGACGTCGCGGTCATACGCTATTAGGGGCCTGAACAGCCCCTGGCCGCCACCGTTCGGCTGCCTCGCGACCGCCTTCGGAACTCCGCCGGCGGCGCGGCAGACCAACGCCATTCCCTTCCAGGCAACCGGAGAACTCATGACGATCCAAGCAGTGCCCAAGATCGCCCGTGCGCTCGTCGTGCTCGTGGCCGCCCTCGCGTTCGCGGGCGGCGGCGCCGCCGCCGAGCTCGTCGAAGGCAAGACTTATCACCGCATCCCGAACCCGCAGCCCACCGAAACCGGCCGCAAGATCGAGGTCATCGAGTTCTTCTCGTATGGCTGCCCGCACTGCGCCGAGCTCGAGCCGTACCTCGACACGTGGCTCGCCAAGGCGCCGCAGGACGTCGCTTTCCGGCGCGTGCCCGTCATGTTCCAGCAACGCTGGATTCCGCTCGCGAAGATCTACTACACGCTCGACGCGCTCGGCGTCGAATCGAAGCTCTCGCCCGACGTTTTCAAGGCGATCCACGGCTCGGGCACCGCGCTTTGGGACACCGGCAAGTTCTACGACTGGGCAGCGAGCAAGGGGATCGACCGCAGGAAGGTCGAGGAGGTGTACACGTCGTTCGCCATCGACGGCAAGATGAAGCGCGCAATGCAGCTCGCGCAGCAGTACAACGTCCAGTCCGTTCCGCTCGTCGTCATCGACGGCAAGTTCATCACGTCGTCGTCGGACGTCGGCACGCACGCGCAGCTTCCGCCCGCGATCGACGAGCTGGTCGCGAAGGCGCGCGCCGAGCGCGCGAAGTAGCGGCGCGCATCTGGTCCGCGCAGCGCTTGCCGGCACCGTCTTCGTCACCGGCGCGTCGTCGGGCATCGGCGCCGCGCTCGCCCGGCACTACGCCGCAGCGGGTGCGCGCGTCGGCCTGTTCGCGCGGCGCGAAGCCGAGCTCGCGCGCGTCGCGCAAACGCTCGACGCCGCGCGGGTCGCGATCTACGCGGGAGACGTTCGCGACGCGCCGGCGCTCGCCGCGGCCGCCGCCGATTTCACCGCGCGCTTCGGCACACCGGACATCGTGGTTGCCAATGCCGGTGTCTCGCGCGGGACGCTGACCGACCACGCGGAGGACCTGCCGGCGTTCCGGGCGGTCCTCGACACCAACGTCATGGGCATCGTGAACGCGTTCCAGCCGTTCATCGCGGCGATGCGCGCAGCGCGGCGCGGCACCCTCGTCGGCATCGCGAGCGTCGCCGGCTTCCGCGGCATTCCGGGGTCGGGCGCGTACAGCGCGTCGAAGGCCGCGGCGATCGCCTACCTCGAAAGCCTGCGCGTCGAGCTGCACCGCAGCGGCGTTGCCGTCGTCACGATCTGTCCCGGGTACGTGGCCACTCCGCTGACCGCGAGGAATCCGTATCGGATGCCGTTCCTGCTCGACCCCGACGTCGCTGCGCGCCGCGTCGCGCGCGCGATCGCCGCGCGCCGCCGCTTCTGCGTCGTGCCGTGGCAGATGGCGATCGCGGGGCGCGTGTTCGCGCTGCTGCCGCGGCCGCTGTACGACCGCATGCTCGCAAGGGCGCCGCGCAAACCGCGCCGCCCCGATTGATTGCGCTCCGCTTCGGCGCCCCCTAGATCGGCACGCGCACGCCGAGCGTCACGCCGTACTCGTCGCCGCTCGCGCGGCCCGATGTCGCCGATCCCGTCAGGTAACCGGTAACGCCGCCGAAGTCGGTGGCCGCGCCGACGAGATACGAAACGTAGTCGCGATCGGGCTTGATCGTCGGCACCGAATAGCCGCCGCCGAGCGTGACCGACGACGCCGACACATAACGCTGGTCGTCCTTGCTCTCGAGCTCCCATGCGACGCGCGCGAACGGCCGCACGCTCGCGATGCGGCCGGCGACCTGCCAGCCGAGGCTCGTGACCAGCGACTCGCGCTTCTGCTCGCCGTAGCTCAGCGCTGTGCTGTCGTTGCCGTTTTCGGAGTAGCCGCGCACGTGGATCTCCTGGTACGAGACGCGCGCGAACGGGCCGTGCAGCCAGTCGGCATAGCCGAACCAGTACCCGCCGAGCACGCTGCCCATCGCATGCCAGCCGCGCGTTTCACCGCTCTCGCGGCGCGTCGCCGAGCCGAGGCGGATGTCGCGGTGCACGTCGCGATAGTCGAGGTCGCCCGCGCCGAGCGTGATGCCCGCGTACCACGGGCCCTGGCCGTAGCCCGCGTACACGGTGCCCGTGGTTTCGTCGAGCTTGTAGCCGCCATTGCCGCCCCCGAAGTCTCCCTTGTTCTGCGCAAAGGTGGCCGCGGCGCCGACCAGGAGATTGGGGGTCACCTTGATGTCGCCGCCGGCTGCGATCGTGTTGACGTCGGCGTCGCCGCTCACGAAGCGGCCGTCGAAGTCGTTGTTGCCGTAGTCGTAGCTCGCCCAGAAGTCGAACCGGTTCGTGCCGCGCGGCGCGTTCACGCCCGAGATCATCCGTGCGTCGATCGCACGGAACGTCGAGCGCTCGACCGCGATCGGCGCCTCGGCGAGGACGCCGACCTGCGCCGGGCCTTCGATCATCGACGCGACGACCTCGGCGATGACCGCGTGCGCGCCGGTGGTCGGATGCACGCCGTCGGCGAACACGAACGTGGATGCGGCATCCGGCGCGACGAGATTGGCGCTCGTACAGAGCAGCGATGCCGTCGTGCCGCACGCAGGCGTCGTCACGTTGGTGAAGCCGTAAGCGCCGGGATTGGCGAGGATCTCGTTGAACAGCGCGAAAATGTTCACGCGCATCGTGGGAACGCCGAGCGTGTCGAGGCCGCCTTGCAGCGTGGTGTTGAACAGCCCGGACACCGCGGAAAACTGTGCTGGCGCGCCGGACGCGATGCCGTCCGGCGACCTGCCGATGTCCGGCAGGTTGAAGACGACGATGTTGCGCGCGCCGGCCCCCTGCAGCACGCCCACTTGCTGCACGAGGCTCGCGGCGGCGATGCCGACATTGGCCTGCAGTTCCGCCGGCGTGATGGCGCCGGCCGCGAGCGCGCCGAACTGGAAGAAGACGTCGTTAGCGCCGCCCCACACCGCGTAGAGCGCGCCCTGGTCGAGCGGTCCGCGTCCCGCGAGCAGCGCGACCTGCGCCGCGATCGGCATCGCAGTGGCCGTGGGCGGGCTGTTCGGCACGCCGGGCAGGCTCGTCACGCGCGCGCCACCCTGCGCGAAATTCGTTCCGCCCTGATTCGCGGGATCGGCGGCCACGCCGTAGCGCGACGCGAGCACCTGCGACCAGACCGGGCCCGGATTGGTCGTGAACAGCCCGGTGCCCGGCGGCAGCACCGGCTTGTAGGTGCCGCTGTCGGTCAGGCTGTCGCCGAAGTAGTAGATGCTCGTGAACTGCGCGGATGCCGGTGCTGCGGCAAGCGCGAGAGCGGCGGTGGCGGCTGCGAGTGACGCGCGTAGCGGACGCATGGGGCGGAATCCTCGTTGGAACGGCGGTCGGCGGCGAACGGACTAACGTGTTACGAAACAGATGCATTTCGCGCGACGCATTCTAATCCAACGCAGTTCGCGATTCGTCGCGGCGCTCGTCGTCGCGATCGCGATGCCGGCGCTCGCGCTGGAGGACGAGGCCGGCCGCGCCGGCCGGGTCGCCAGCGTGCAGGGCACGCTGTCGCACAAGGCGGACGACGCGGCCGCATGGACGCCGGTCGCGCAGAACTATCCGGTTGCCGAGGGCGCGAGCCTGGCGCTCGCGCCTCCCGGCCGCGCGGAAATCGATTACGGCGGCGGCCTGTTTCGCCTCGACGGCGGCACGGAAGTCCGCGTCACGCGTCTCGACGATCGCGACTTCGCGCTGTTCGTCGTCGCCGGCAGCGTCGTCGTGCACGTGCGCGTGCACGACGACGGCGATTCGGTGCGCATCGCGACGCCGGCGACCGAGATCGCGCTCGTCCGTCCGGGGCTCTATCGCATCGACGTGGCGGCGGACACCCCGCAGACTCGCGTCACGGTTCGCATCGGCGAAGCGGAGGTGGCGACCGGCACCCGCAGCGTGCAGGTGCTCCCCGGACAGATCGCTTCGCTTGCCGGCGTTGCCGGCGAATCGGCCGATGTGCGCAGCGCGCCGGCGATCGACGCGTTCGACGCGTGGAGTGCCGAACGCGACCGGATGTACGACGAATCGCGGCACGCATACGTTTCGCAGCGGATGGTGGGTGCGGCCGATCTCGCCGCGTACGGGACCTGGCAGACCTATCCTGACTACGGTGCCGTCTGGTTTCCCGCGGACGTGGCGCGCGTATGGGCGCCGTACCGCTTCGGCTACTGGACGTGGCTGCCGGGATGGGGCTATGCGTGGGTGGACGACGCATCGTGGGGCTACGCGCCGTTCCACTACGGCCGGTGGGCGTACATCGGCGGCCGCTGGGGATGGTGTCCGGGCGCGTTCGTCGTGCGCCCGCTGTGGGCGCCGGCGCTCGTCGCGTGGTACGGCGGCGCGCGCTGGGCCGCGGGAGCGGTGCCCGGACCGATCTACGGTTGGGTCCCGCTCGGCTGGCGCGAGCCGTACGTGCCCGCATTTGGCACGTGCGCAGCGCGATGCTGGACGCGTTACAACCGGCCGGTGGGCGTCGCGGCCGAACGGCGCCTGGGCCCGGCGCCCACGCACTTCGCGAACTGGAATGCGCCCGGCGGCGTCACCGCCGTGCGCGGCAATGCGCTGACGTCCGGCCTGCCGGTCGCGCCGAATCGCGTGCCGGTCGGCGCCAATCCTTCGTTCACGCCCTCGCTCGTGACACGGCCGCCCGTCGCGCGCCCGGTTGCGCCGCTGCGTTCGGATGCGCCGCTGCGTCGGGATGCGCCGCTGCGTCCGGATGCGCCCGCCATTCACGACAATCCGCCCGCGAATCGCGCGGCGACGGCGCCCGTGGTGCCGAGGAACGTGTTGCCGGCGCGCGTTGCCCCGGCTGAGCCGCGCAGCGCGTCGCCCATACCCGTTGCGCCGTTGGGAGGCGCGCCGCGCAGCGTTTCACCCGCACCCGTTGCGCCGTTGGGAGGCGCAGCGCGCAGCGTGCTGCCTGCGCCCGTTGCGCCCGTGCCAGTCACGCCGGTTCCGAACGCGCCGCGCAGCGTGTCGCCCGCACCCGTTGCGCCGTTGGGAGGCGCACCGCGCAGCGTGCTGCCTGCGCCCGTCGCGCCGCCCGCACCTTCCCCGGCGAGCCCATCGCCCGCCGCGCCAACGCCGGCACCGGCCGTTCCCTCGGTGCCGGCACCGAGGGGCGAGATCCGTCCGGCGCCCCCGAATCCGGGCGCCGTCGAGCGTTAGCCGCGCTGTTGCGGGTGCCGGGTCCTCTGTCGCGCGTGCCGCGTCAGTTCGCGACCCTGATGACGTGGTGCCCGGGGTTGTCCATCGACACGCGGTCGCCTTCGCGAAACTGCGGCTTCGCCTTGTAGGTGAAGTTGCGCGTCGATCCGTCGTCCATCGTGACGACGACGCTCCAGTACTGCTTGACGGTGTGCTTCGCCTCGATCTTGTTTCCGGGGTACGGGCGGGCGCCTGCGCTCTTCCCCGTCGGGCGCGCCTTGTTCTCGATGGCAGTGACCGATTTCACGACGCCGCATTCGGAACACACACCGTCCGGCGCTGCAGTCGCCGCCGGCGCAGTTGGAGTCGTCGTCGCGGGAGCGGTCGTTGTCGTTGCGGGCGCGGGCGCTGCAGGCGCCGCGGCCGGCGCCTGCGCGAGCGCGATGCCGGCGAACGCAGTCGCGGCGAGCGCCGCGAAAGCCGTCGACAGGCTTTCGCGTCTCACTGGCCATCCGCGCGGAGCCGCGCGTAGCTTCCCGGCGCGGCCTCGATCACCGGCAGCTTGCCCTTGCCGGGGATCCGCGGCGGCACTTCGCGGCCGAGGTGCGGCGTTATCCACTGGCGCCAGTCGTTCCACCAGGAGCCCTCGTGCTGCGTGGCGCTCGCGAACCACTCGTCGGCGCTCGCCGCTTCGGTGTCGCCGGTCCAGTACCCGTACTTGTTCGCGGCGGGCGGATTGATCATGCCGGCAATGTGCCCGGAGCCCGAGAGCACGAACCGCGAGTCCCCCTTGATCAGGCCGGGGCCGGCGAACGTGGTCTTCCACGGCGCTATGTGGTCTTCGATCGCGGAGACGAAGTACGTCGGCAGGCTCACCTTCGACAAATCGATCGGCACGCCGGACAGCGTCAGCCCTCCCGGCTCGCGCAGCTTGTTCCGCATGTACATGTTGCGGAGGTAGTAGCTGTGCATCTGCGCGGGCATCCGCGTGGAATCGCAGTTCCAGTGCAGAAGGTCGAACGGGAACGGATCGCGCCCGAGCAGGTAGTTGTTGATGACGAACGACCAGATCAGGTCGTTCGCGCGCAGCAGGTTGAACGTGTTGCCCATCTCGCTGCCTTCGAGATAGCCGCGCTCCCGCATCTTCTTCTCGAGCGAGGCAACCTGGTCCTCATCGATGAACACCTCGAGCTCGCCCGCTTCGGTGAAGTCGATCAGCGCGGTCATGAACGTCGCGCTAGCGATGCGCTTCTGCTTCTTCTTCGCCGCGAGGTAGGCGAGCGTCGCGGCGAGCAGCGTACCGCCGAGGCAATAGCCGATCACGTTCGCGTCCGCTTCGCCGGTAGCCTGCTCGATCGCGTCGAGCGCCGCGAGCGGGCCCTCGAGCAGGTAATCCTCGAAATCCTTGTGCGCGAGGCGCTCGTCCGGGTTGACCCACGAGATCACGAACACCGTCATGCCTTCGCTCACGGCCCAGCGCACGAACGAGTTCTTCTCGCGCAAATCGAGGATGTAGTACTTGTTGATCCAGGGCGGGATGATCAGGAGCGGCCGCTTCCACGCCTTCGCCGTCGCCGGCTCGTACTGCAGAAGCTGCATCAGGTCGTTCTGGAACACGACCTTGCCGGGTGTGGTCGCAATGTTGACGCCGAGCTCGAACGCCTTGGTGTCGGTCATCGAGATCCGCAGCTGGCCATTGCCGCGCTCGATGTCGTCGAGCAGGTTGTTGAGGCCGCGCACCAGGTTCTGGCCGCCGCTCGCCACGGTTTCGCGGAACACCTCGGGATTGGTCAGCGCGAAATTCGACGGCGCGAGCGCGTCGATGTACTGGCGCGTGAAGAAGTCAACCTTCTTCTTCGCCGTCTCCGACATGCCTTCGACGCTGCCGACCTGCTCGTGCAGCCAGCGCGCGGTGATCAGGTACGACTGCTTCACGTAGTCGAACAGGAAGTGCTCGTGCCAGTCCGCATCCTTGAAGCGCTTGTCGCCCTTGGCAGGCTCGGCAACCGGGAGCGACGGCGCGCCCAGCATCCGCAGCATCGACGACTGCCACAGGCTCATGTAGTCGCGCCAGAGATTCATCTGCCCTTCGGCGAGCCGCGCCGGGTTCGAAAGCATCTTCGCGGCGAGCTCCATGAACGCCTTGCCAAGGCCGAGCTCGTCGCCGGCGACTGCCGTCTTGCCGGCGTTGCGGGCGGCGAATTCGCCCATCATCTTGGCGCTTTTCTCGGCGGCCGTCGCGAGCGACTCGGCGAGCGCGACAGGATCGTAGGCGGGGCTGCCCGCAGGTGCGTTCGCGGCCGCGGCTGCGGCTTTCGCGGGTGTGGACATCGTGGAATCCCGTGAGGTCGTTCGAATCGAGACCATGATTTTACGCGGCAAAGCGGATGGCGCCGTCGCTCGCGATGCTGCGCGTCGCGCGTCCGGCGCGCCACAGATTGTTGAGGTGCGCGATCGCCTCCCCCATCGCGAAGAAGCGCTGCTGCAGGTCGAGCGGGCGGCGGAACAGCACCGGTATCACCTGCTCGGCGGACATCGGCGCGTCCGCCGCTGCCAGCGCCGCGTGCAGCTCGGCAAGGCGCTCGGAATGATGCGCGCGCAAGCGCGAGACGCGCGCGGCGATGCCGCGAAATGGCGGGCCGTGCGACGGCAGGACGAGCGTGTCGGCCGGCAACGCCTCGAAGCGGCCGAGCGAGGCCGTGAAGCGCGCGACCGGATCGCCGTCCGGCTCGCCCGGCCACACGGCCACGTTGGTGCTGATCCGCGGCAGCAGCATGTCGCCGGAGATCAGCACCGCGCGCTCCTCGTCGGCCAGCGCCGCGTGCTCGGGAGAGTGGCCGTAGCCGGTGATGACGCGCCAACGCCCGTCGCCGGGGGCAATCGTGTCGCCGTCGAGCAGGCGGGCGAATGCGTGTGGCGCTTCGGGAACGCCGCGATGATAGTGATTGCCGCGCGAGGCGAGCTCTGCCAGATGCTCGGCGGCCATGCCATGGCGGGTGAAGAGCGCGCGCACGTCGGCCTGGCCGAGGCCCGCCTGCTCGCCGATCATCGCGTGGGCGGCCAGATACTCGGCCTGGGTCATCGCGATCGAACAGCCGAAGTGCGCGGCGAGCCAGGCTGCGTTGCCGAGATGATCGGGATGGCAGTGTGTCGCCACGATCCGCAACAGCGGACGCTCGCGCAGCGTCGTCGCGAAATGCCGCTGCCAATGCGCGCGCGTCGTCGCGTCGCCATAGCCGCAGTCGACCAGCGTGTAGCCGCCGGGCTCGGCGAGCAGCCACAGGTTCACGTGGTCGAGCGCGAACGGCAGCGGCATTCGCAGCCAGAGAATGCCGGGCGCGATTTCGCGCGCCTCGCCCGGCGCCGGCGGCGGGTCGGTGATCTCGGAAAGGGCAGGCGTGCCCGCGAGCGATGCGTCCATCGTCCTATGGTATCGTGCCCACAGTGCCGCGCCGCCGGCGCCGATCACGTTCGTGCATCGCATGTCGACCCCGCTCCGCAATGCAGCCGCGCCGGTACGGGCGACCTATTCCATTTCCGATCTCGCACGCGAGTTCGCGCTCACGACGCGCGCGATCCGCTTCTACGAGGATTGCGGGCTGCTCGCGCCGAAGCGCGACAAGCGCACACGCGTGTACGGCGAGCGCGAGCGCGTGCGGCTCAAGCTGATCCTGCGCGGCAAGCGGCTCGGCCTCGCGCTTTCCGAGATCGGCGAACTGCTCGACCTCTACGAGGTGCGGCGCAACGAGCGCGCGCAGCTCACCGCGTTTCTCGGGCTGCTCGCCGATCGTCGCACGCGCCTTTTGCAGCAGCGGGAGGACATCGAGATCGTGCTCGCCGAGATCGACGGCATCGAGCGCGAGTGCCGGCGGCGGCTCAAGGCGGAGGCGGCCGGGACAGGTTGACGTTTACGTAAAGGGAATGCTGGAGTAGGATCGGGGATCGAGGGAGCGCTGGCATGCGAGGCGTCTTGCGGATGGCGTGGGATGGCGATGGCTCGGGCTGATCGTGACCGCGGGGCGGCGTTCGAGCCCGCCTTCGCGGGCTACGCGGCCCACGTCCGCGCGAGCTTCGCGCGCCAGGGCGCGATGGCGCTGATCGGTGCCGAGATCGTCGACGTCGCGCCAGGCTACTGCGCGCTCGCGCTTGCGCCGCGCCCCGAGACTTCGCAGCAGCACGGATACGTGCACGCGGGTATTCTGGCGACGCTCGTCGACTCCGCCGGCGGATATGCCGGTTACACGCTGTTCCCGGAAGAGAGCTCGGTGCTGACCGTCGAGTACAAGCTCAACCTGCTCGCGCCTGCGCAAGGCGAGCGCATCGTGGCCGAAGGATTCGTCGTGAAGCCCGGCCGCACGCTCGCGATCACGCGCGGCGAAATCCACGCCGAGCACGGCGGCGCGCGCACGCTGGTCGCGATCATGCAACAGACGCTGATGGTTATGCACGGCATGACCGACCGCTGAACACGCGGATTCGCCTTGTCCGCGTGGTTACCGATCCCCGCTACCCGATACCTGTTCCCTGATGCCCGACTTCCCCTCCCTCGACTTCGAGCTCGGCGAGACGATCGACCTGCTGCGAGCATCGGTGCGCCAGTTCGCAGCCGCCGAGATCGCCCCGCGCGCCGCGGCGATCGATCGCGACAACGTGTTCCCGACCGACCTGTGGCGCAAGCTCGGCGACATGGGCCTGCTCGGCGTCACTGTCGAGGAAGCATATGGCGGCGCCGGCCTCGGGTATCTCGCGCACGTCGTCGCGATGGAGGAGATCTCGCGCGCGTCGGCATCGGTGGGATTGTCGTACGGCGCGCATTCGAATTTGTGCGTCAACCAGATCCGCCGCAACGGCAGCGAGGCGCAGAAGCGCAAATACCTGCCGAAACTGATCTCGGGGGAGCACGTCGGCGCGCTGGCGATGAGCGAAACGGGCTCAGGCTCCGACGTCGTGTCGATGCGCCTCGCAGCCGAGCCGCGCGGCGACCGTTACGTGCTGAACGGCACGAAGATGTGGATCACCAACGGCCCCGACGCGAGCACGCTCGTCGTTTACGCGAAGACCGATCCGAAGGCGGGTCCGCGCGGTATCACGGCGTTCATCGTCGAGAACGGGATGCCGGGCTTCTCGACGGCGCAGAAGCTCGACAAGCTCGGCATGCGCGGCTCCAACACGTGCGAGCTCGTCTTCGAGAATTGCGAAGTACCGGCCGCGAACGTCCTCGGCCAGGAGGGCAGCGGCGTCAGCGTGCTGATGAGCGGCCTCGACTACGAGCGCGCCGTGCTCGCGGGAGGCTCGCTCGGGATCATGGCGGCGTGCATGGATGCCGTGCTCCCGTACGTGCACGAGCGGCGCCAGTTCGGACAGTCGATCGGCGAGTTCCAGCTGATGCAGGGCAAGCTCGCCGACATGTACACGACGATGAACGCGTGCCGCGCATACGTTTACGCCGTCGGACGCGCCTGCGATCGCGGGCAGACGACGCGCAAGGACGCGGCGGGCGCGATTCTGTACGCGGGTGAGAAGGCGACGTGGATGGCCGGCGAGGCGATCCAGTGCCTCGGCGGCAACGGCTACGTCAACGAGTTTCCTACCGGCCGCCTGTGGCGCGACGCGAAGCTCTACGAGATCGGCGCGGGCACGTCCGAAATCCGACGAATGCTGATCGGACGTGAATTGTTCAATGAAACCAAGTGATGTCGGATTCGGCGATCGTAACGTGAGCATCGCGAACGTTACGCGAGCGGAGGCGAGCGGCGATCGCTCAATCCGGCGGATGCTGATCGGGCGCGAGCTGTTCAACGACACGAAGTGACGGCCGCACGCCGCCACGCAGACGGGATTGGATCAACGACATGGCAACGACCAACGACCCCATCGTCATCGTCGGCGCGGCGCGCACGCCGATGGGCGGATTCCAGGGTGATTTCGCGCCGCTCGCCGCGAGCGATCTCGGCGCCGTCGCGATCAAGGCTGCCGTCGAGCGCGCCGGCATCGAGCCCGCCGACGTCGACAAGACGATCTTCGGCTGCGTACTGCCGGCCGGGCAGGGCCAGGCGCCCGCGCGTCAGGCATCGATCAAGGCGGGACTGCCGCTCGCAACCGGTTGCACGACGGTCAACAAGATGTGCGGCTCGGCGATGGAGGCGATGATCCTCGCGCACGATGCGCTCGTCGCACGCTCGGCGGACGTGATCGTCGCGGGCGGCATGGAGAGCATGTCGAACGCGCCGTACCTGATGCCGAAGGCGCGCGCGGGTTACCGGATGGGCCACCAGACGGTGTCCGACCACATGTTCCTGGACGGCCTCGAGGACGCTTACGACAAGGGGCGGCTGATGGGGACGTTCGCGGAGGATTGCGCGACCAAGTTCGAATTCACGCGCGAGGCGCAGGACGCCTTCGCGCGCACGTCGCTTTCTCGCGCGCTTGCCGCCAACCAGGACGGCACGTTCGAGTGGGAGACGGCGCCCGTCACCGTCAGCGGCAGGAAGGGCGACGTCGTCATTGACCACGACGAGCAGCCGGCGAAAGCGTCGCCCGACAAGATCCCGACGCTCAAGCCGGCGTTCCGCAAGGACGGGACGGTCACGGCGGCCAACTCGAGTTCGATCTCGGACGGTGCCGCGGCGGTGGTCATGATGCGCCGCTCGACGGCGGAAGCGCGCGGCCTTAAACCGCTCGCCGTGATCGTCGGCCACGCGACGCATGCGCAGGAGCCGGGATTGTTCACGACGGCGCCGGTGGGCGCGATCCGCAAGCTCTACGAAAAGACCGGCTGGACGACACGCGACGTCGACCTGTTCGAAATCAACGAGGCGTTCGCCGTCGTGACGATGGCGGCGATGAAGGAGCACGAGATTCCGCACGACCGCGTCAACGTCCACGGTGGCGCATGCGCCCTCGGCCATCCGATCGGCGCGTCGGGCGCACGCATTGTCGTGACGCTCCTCGGTGCGCTGCGCAAGCAGGGCAGGAAGCGCGGCGTGGCGGCGCTTTGCATCGGCGGCGGCGAGGCGACGGCGCTCGCGATCGAGCTCGTCTAGGGCTTGGCGAAAGCGCTCGCGCGATGCTCACGCTCGAGACCTGGCTCGTGTTCTGCGTCGCGTGCGTGGCGCTCGCCGCCACACCCGGGCCCAACATGCTGTTCCTTGTCTCGCGCACGCTCGCGCAAGGACGCGCGGCCGGCTTCGTCTCGCTCGCGGGCACGTCCACCGGCTTTGCGCTGCACGCGGTAGCCGCTGCTCTGGGACTGACGGCGTTGCTCGCCGCGGTGCCGGTCGCCTTCGAAGTCGTGCGCGTCGCGGGCGCGCTCTATCTGGCGTGGCTCGCGATCGTGACGTGGCGCGCCAGCGGCGATGCCGATCCGCGCGTGACGGCGCCGCGGGTGGCGAACGCGGCAATGTACCGGCAAGGCCTGGTGACGTCGCTGCTGAACCCGAAGCTCGCAGTGTTCCAGCTCGCGCTCTTTCCGCAGTTCGTCGACCCGGCGCGGGGCAGCGTGCTGGTGCAGGGGCTCCTGCTGGCCGTGACACAGCTCGTGATCGTGATCGCGGGCGACTCGGCGTGCGTGTTCGCGGCGACCGGCGCGCGACGCTGGTTCGGCGCGCGGCCGGGCTTCTCCCGCTGGTCGAAGCGCGCGCTCGCCGGCGTGTTCGCTGCGCTTGCCGCGCGGCTCGCCGTGCAATCGCGCCCGTAGCCGTGCGATAGCGCGCCATGCTCCTGACCGACGAACAGCGCCAGATCCGCGATACGCTGCGCGAATTCGCTCGCGCGGAGCTCGCGCCGCACGCGGCGGCATGGGATCGCGACCACAGGTTTCCGCGCGAGGCGCTGCGCGCGCTCGGCCGGCTCGGCGCGCTCGGCGTCGTGGTGCCGGAACGCTTCGGCGGGGCGGGGCTCGATTACGTGTCGCTCGCCGTCGCGCTCGAGGAAATCGCGGCGGGCGACGGCGCGACGTCGACGATCGTCAGCGTGCAGAACTCCGTCGTCTGCGGGCCGATTCACGCGTTCGGCACCGACGCGCAGAAGGAGCGCCTGCTGCCGCCGCTTGCACGCGGCGAGCGCCTCGGCTGCTTCTGCCTGACCGAGCCGCACACCGGGTCCGACGCCGCGGCGATCGCGACGCGCGCGGAGCGGCGCGGCGACGCGTATGTCCTGAACGGCGTCAAGCAATTCATCACGAGCGGCGCGAATGCCGACGTAGCGATCGTGTTCGCGCGCACGGACAAGGCGGCGGGCAGCAAGGGGATTTCGGCGTTCGTCGTCGACACGAAGACGCCCGGGTTCGTCGTCGCGCGCATCGAGGAGAAGCTCGGGCAGCGGGCGTCCGACACCGCGCAAATCGCTTTCGAGAACTGCGAGGTCCCGGCGGCGAGCCTGCTCGGCGCCGAGGGTGAAGGCTACCGGATCGCGCTGTCGAACCTCGAAGGCGGGCGCATCGGCATCGCCGCGCAGGCGGTCGGCATGGCGCGGTCGGCGCTCGACGCGGCGCTCGCGTACGCGCGCGAGCGAAAGGCCTTCGGCAAGCCGATCGTCGAGCACCAGGCCGTCAACTTCAGGCTCGCCGACATGGCGACGAAGATCGAGGTCGCTCGCCAGATGGTGTGGCACGCCGCCGCGCTGCGCGACGCCGGAATGCCCTGCCTCGCCGAAGCTTCGATGGCGAAGCTCTTCGCGTCCGAGATGGCCGAGCAGGTTGCCTCCGACGCGATCCAGATTCACGGCGGCTACGGCTACGTCGCGGATTTTCCGGTCGAGCGGATCTACCGCGACGTGCGCGTGTGCCAGATCTACGAAGGCACGAGCGACATCCAGCGGCTGGTGATCGGCCGCGCGCTTGCGGCCGGCAGGCCGTGATGGACCGCCGCGTACTTGCGGCCGGCGGGCCGTGATGGACGGCCGCGCGGCTGCCGCGTCGGGGCTCGCAGTCGGCGAGCGCTTCACGCGCCGGGCGTCGTTCGACGCCGACTCGATCCGCAAATTCGCGACGCTGTGCGGCGATCACAATCCGCTGCACCACGACGAGCGTGCCGCCGCGGCGAGCCGCTTCGGCACGCTGATCGCCAGCGGCCCGCACGTCGTGGCGCTGATGATGGGACTCGACGCGACGTTCCTGTCGCGCGAATCCGAAGCGCTCGGGCTCGGCTTCGAATTCCGTTTCGTGAAGGCCGTGCCGGCGGGCGCCGAGCTGACGCTCGAATGGACGATTGCCGGCGTCGACTACAAGCCTTCGCTCGACGGCGACGTCGTGAGCGTCGAAGGCCGAGCCGTCGACGATGCCGGCACCGTCTACGTCACCGCGACCGGACGCAATCTCGTTCGCCGGGGTGTGGAACCGCTCCGGGGTGTGGAACCGCTCCGCTAAAAAGTCCGTCCCCATCCCCATTTCGCCCTGAACCATGTCCGAGCCGCTGCGCTTCCACTTCGACTTCTCGTCTCCATACGGCTACCTCGCGTCCGAGCGGATCGAATCGCTCGCTGCGCGCCACGAACGTGCTGTCGACTGGCGGCCGATGCTGCTCGGTGCGGCATTCAAGGTCGCGGGCACGCAGCCGCTCACGTCCATTCCGCTCAAGGGCGACTACGCACGCCGCGACATGCCGCGCACCGCCCGCTTCTACGGCATCCCGTTCGCGATGCCGGCGAAGTTTCCGATCGCGACGCAAGCGCCCGCGCGCATCGTGCTGTGGCAGCGCGGCCTTGATCCCGGCGGTTGCGCGCCGCTCGTCCATGCGCTGTACCGCGCCTATTTCGTAGCCGGTCGCGACATCTCGGACCCCGACGTCGCCGCCGACGTCGCGGCGGAAGCCGGCGCCAATCGCGAGGGCGCGCGCGGCGCAATCGACGATGCCGGGATCAAGGAAGCGCTTCGCCGCGACGTCGAAGCGGCGATCGCGGCAGGCGTCTTCGGATCGCCGTTCGTGTTCGTCGACGGCGAGCCGTTCTGGGGTCTGGATCGCTTCGAGCAGATCGAGCGCTGGCTCGCGAGCGGAGGATTCTGACGGTGTCCGAGTTCGCGCTGCATTGCTTCGCGCAGTCCGGCAACGCATACAAGCCGGCGCTGATGCTGGAACTCGCCGGTGCCGACTGGACGCCGAGGTTCGTCGACTATTTCGGCGGCGAAACGAGTACGCCCGCGTACCGCGCGATCAACGTGATGGGCGAGGTGCCGGTGCTCGAGCACGGCGCGCGACGGCTGTCGCAGTCCGGCGTGATCCTCGACTATCTCGCGCAAACGCTCGGGAAGTTCGGTCCCGGCGACGACGAGGAGCGCCGCGAGATCCTGCGCTGGCTGCTGTTCGACAATCACAAGCTGACGAGCTATACGGCGACTTACCGGTTCATGCGAACGTTCACCCGGAATGCGGATCGCGCGGTGGTCGCCGAATTCCGCAAGCGCGCGGAGATCGCATGGGGCGTCCTCGATGCCCACCTCGACCGCCGCCGGTACGTCGCCGCGGACCGGCTGACGATCGCCGACATCTCGCTCTGCGGCTACCTTTTCTGGCCGGAGGAGATCGGCGTCGATTGGGAACGTTATCCGCGTCTGCGCGACTGGCTCGCACGCATTCGCGACGAGCCCGGATGGGTGCATCCTTATGCGCTGATGCCCGGTCACCCGCGGCCGGATGCAACATGAGTGCCGTTCGGTGAACGCATTTCGCCCTGGCACAGCCGATCCATTTGCGGAGCGCGCCCGGTGACCGGCGTGCACGACCTCGCGCTGTTCGTCGCCGCCGGCTGGCTGCTCAACCTGACGCCGGGCCCCGACCTGGCGTACATCGCCGCGCGCAGCGCATCGGGCGGATTTCGCGACGGCGTGGCGGCCGTGCTGGGCATCACCGCAGGTTGCTGCGTGCACACGGTCGCCGCGGCGCTCGGCCTCTCGGCGCTGCTCGCCACGTCGGCGACGGCGTTCGGGATCGTCAAATGGTGCGGCGCGGCCTATCTGCTCTATGCGGGCATGCGTTTGCTTTTCGCTGCGGGCGGTCGTGGTGGGCGTGCAGGGAACGAACTGCAGGCAGCACGTGCGCAAGCGAGTGACCGCTCGCACGCACGCGCGCCGCAGGGCCTTTCCCGTGGCGGTTCGTCGCGCATCTTTCGCGAGGCGCTCGTGATCAACGTGCTGAATCCGAAAGTGGCGCTGTTCTTCCTCGCGTTTCTCCCCCAGTTCATCGCCGCCGACGCGCCTGCGAAGTGCGCCGCGTTCCTCCTGCTCGGCGCGCTGTTCAATTTCAACAGCCTGTTCGTCAACGTGCCGGTCGCGTGGCTCGCGAGCCGCGCCGGGCGGCGGTTGCGCGCCGCACCCCGTGCGATGCGGTGGGTCTCGCGTGGGACCGGCTGCCTGTTCATCGCGCTAGCGGCGCGGCTGTCGCTGCTTTCGCGCAACTGATCGTCATTTGCCGCCCCCCATCCCTCGCCCCTGACGAACATGCCGCAAATCGAATCCAGGCTCGACCCGCGCGGTGCCACCTTCGCGCGCAATCGCGAAGCGATGGCGGCACTCGTCGCCGACCTGCGCGAAAAGATCGCCACGGTCGAGCAGGGCGGCGGGGAGGCCGCGCGAGCCCGGCACGTCGCACGCGGCAAGCTGCTGCCGCGCGAGCGCGTGCGCACGCTGCTCGATCCCGGCAGCCCGTTCCTCGAGCTGTCGCAGCTCGCGGCTTTCGGCATGTACGACGGCAACATCGCGTCGGCCGGCATCGTCACCGGCGTCGGCCGCGTGGCCGGGCGCGAATGCGTGATCGTCTGCAACGACGCGACCGTCAAGGGCGGAACCTACTTCCCGATGACGGTGAAGAAGCATCTGCGGGCGCAGGAGGTCGCGCGCGAGAACGGCCTGCCCTGCATCTACCTCGTCGACTCGGGCGGCGCCAACCTGCCGAACCAGACCGACGTGTTTCCCGATCGGGAGCACTTCGGGCGCATCTTCTACAACCAGGCGACGCTGTCGGCCGCGGGCATTCCGCAGATCGCCGTCGTCATGGGCTCGTGCACGGCCGGCGGCGCCTACGTGCCGGCGATGTGCGAGGAATCGATCATCGTGCGCGATCAGGGGACCATCTTTCTCGCGGGCCCGCCGCTCGTCAAGGCGGCGACGGGTGAGATCGTGACGGCGGAGGAGCTGGGCGGGGCGGACGTCCACACACGCATTTCCGGCGTGGCCGACCACTTCGCGCAAAACGACCATCACGCGCTGGCGATCGCGCGCCGCATCGTCGGCAACCTGAACGCACGCAAGCGCGTCGAGCTCGATGTCGTCAGCCCGGAGCCGCCGAAGTTTCCCGCGGACGAGCTCTACGGCGTGATCAACGCCGATATCCGCAAGCCGTACGACGTGCGCGAAGTGATCGCACGCATCGTCGACGGCTCGGACCTGGACGAGTTCAAGGCCCGCTACGGCACCACGATCGTCACCGGCTTCGCTCGGATCTTCGGCTACCCGGTCGGCATCGTCGCGAACAACGGCGTGCTGTTTTCGGAATCGGCGCTCAAGGCCGCGCACTTCATCGAGCTCTGTGCCGCACGACGCATCCCGCTCGTGTTCCTGCAGAACGTCACCGGCTTCATGGTGGGCCGGAAATACGAGGCGGGCGGCATCGCGCGCGACGGCGCGAAGATGGTGACCGCCGTGTCCTGCGCGCAGGTGCCCAAGTTCACGGTCATCATCGGCGGCAGCTATGGCGCGGGCAACTACGGCATGTGCGGCCGCGCGTTCGATCCGCGCTTCCTGTGGATGTGGCCCAACGCGCGGATTTCCGTCATGGGCGGCGAGCAGGCGGCAACGGTGCTCGCGACCGTGCGCCGCGACGGCATCGAGGCGAAAGGCGGCTCGTGGAGCGCCGAGGACGAGCAGGCCTTCAAGGCCCCCATTCGCGCCCAGTACGAGCGGGAGGGCCATCCGTATTACGCGAGCGCGCGGCTTTGGGACGACGGCGTCATCGACCCTGTCGACACGCGGCGCACGCTCGCGCTCGCGATCTCCGCCTCGCTCAATCGGCCGATCGAGGCGACGCGCTTCGGTGTGTTCCGAATGTGACGCCACGCGTCGCCGGCTCCAAGGCGCGCCGCGATACGCGGCCGGCCGTATCGGCTATATTCGCTTGCTGATACCGGGATCCCTGCACATGCCTCGCAAAACGACCAGGAAAACGGACGCTTCCGCCGAGCCATGCGACGTCGCGATTCGCAGCGCGGTCGCGACCGTCACGCTGAACAGGCCCGACGTGCACAACGCGTTCGACGAGACGCTGATCGCGCGGCTGACCGGGATCTTCACGGCGCTCGACGACGATCCGGACGTGCGCGCCGTCGTGCTGGTCGGCGCCGGCCGGAGCTTCTGCGCGGGCGCCGATCTCAACTGGATGCGGCGGATGGCGGCGTTCGACCATGCGGAAAACCTCGCGGACGCGAATGCGCTGGCGGCCATGCTGCGCACGCTCTACGCGCTGTCGAAGCCCACGATCGCGCGCGTGCACGGCGCGGCGTTCGGCGGTGGCGTAGGACTCGTCGCGGCGTGCGACATCGCGATCGCGGCGCAGGACGCGACGTTCGCGCTTTCGGAGGCGAGGCTCGGCATCATTCCGGCCACGATCTCGCCGTACGTGATGGAGGCGATCGGCGCCCGCCAGGCGCGTCGCTACTTCCTGACCGGCGAGCGCTTCACCGCCGCGGAGGCGTTTCGCATCGGCCTGTTGCACGACATCGTGCCGCTCGCCGAGCTCGACGGCCGCATCGACGAGATGCTGGGCGCGCTGATGATCGCGGGCCCCGCGGCGCAACTCGAGTGCAAGGCGCTGGTTCGTGGCGTCGCGCACCGGCCGATCGACGCGGACCTGATCACCGGCACGGCGCTGCACATCGCCGACGTGCGCGCATCGCCCGAAGGCAAGGAGGGCGTGGCCGCATTCCTCGAAAAGCGCAAGCCGTCCTGGATGCCGACGGGCCAAGGTGACGCTTGAACGCCCTCGCGAACTTCGACACCTGGCAGCTGGTGGGCCTCGCCGCCGCGCTCGGCATCGCGAGCGGGCTGCGCCTTTACGCCGTACTCTTCATCGTGGGCGCGGCCGGCTACCTCGGCTGGATCGCGCTGCCGCATGGCCTCGCGACGCTCTCGCATCCGCTCGTGCTCGCCGCCTCCGGGTTCATGTGTTTGGTCGAGTTCTTCGCGGACAAGGTGCCGGGCGTCGATTCGCTGTGGGACGTCGTGCACACGCTGATCCGCATTCCCGCAGGTGCGGCGCTCGCGGCGAGCGTGTTCGGCGATTCGTCGCAGGCGATGATGCTCGCCGCCGCGATCCTCGGCGGCACGCTCGCGGCCGGAAGCCATTTCACGAAGGCCGGCAGCCGTGCCGTCATCAACACGTCGCCCGAGCCGTTCTCGAACTGGGGGGCATCTCTCACCGAGGACGTCGCAGTGGGCGGCCTGCTGTGGCTCGCGATCGCGCACCCGCTTGCGGCCGGTGTCGTCGTGCTCGTGCTGATCGCGCTGATGGTTTGGCTGCTGCCGAAGGCCTGGCGCGCGGCGCGGCGCATCGTGGCGCGGCTGTCGGGTTTCCTGTCCGGCCGTGCGCACGAGCACGGAGACGCCCGTCGATGAAGCCGCACGGAAGCCCGCGCGGCGTCGAGGCGTAGGTACCCGATGATCGGCCGTCACGTCTTCGTCGGCCTCGCCGCGGCAGCGCTCGCAAGCGTCGCGGCGGCACAGGAGCGAGCCGCGGTGCCCGACCGGTACAAATGGGACTTGACTGAAATCTACGCGTCGGACGCGAGCTGGGATGCGAGCCGCACGGAGCTCGGCACCGACGTCGCGAAGCTGGCCGCGGCGAAGCGCGAGCGGTTCCCGACACCGGGAGAGCTGTTCGACACGCTGGCGCTGCGCGACCGCGTCGACGAGCGCGCCGCGCGCGTGTCGTCGTACGCCAACCTGCGGCACGATCTCGACACGCGGGAGGGACGCGGCCAGCAAATGCGCGAGCAGTCGCGCGAGGCGAGGGTCGCGGCGACAGCCGCGGCGGCGTGGATCCGGCCCGCGATCCTGGCACTCGGCGCCGACGGTGTACGCGCGTTCATCGCTCGCGATGAGCGCCTCGTCGCGTATCGGCAGCCGCTCGAGGATGCACTGCGCTATGCGGGCCACACGCTCGATCCGAAGGGCGAGACGCTGCTCGCGCAGTCGGAATTGATCGCCAACACCGGCGAGTCGGTGTTCTCGGTGTTCACGAATGCGGAGCTGCCATGGCCGACGGTCACGCTGGCCGACGGGCAGAAGGTATTGCTCGACACGAGCGCATACGAGAAGCTGCGCGAGTCGGGGAACCGCGACGATCGCATCGCCGTGTTCAAGGCGTTCTGGACCGCGTACGGCCAGTACGCGGCAACGCTCGGCACCACGCTCAATGGACAGATCCAGGCGCACGCGTTCCGGAAATCGGCGCGCAACTTCGGCTCGTCGCTCGAGGCGTCGCTGTTCGAGGACAACATACCGGTCGGCGTGTACGCGCAGCTCGTCGCCGACGCGCACCGCCACCTGCCGACGTTGCACCGCTACCTGCGCCTGCGTGCCCGCCTGCTCGGCCTCGCCGATCTGCGCTACGAGGACCTGTACACGCCGATCATTCCGGCGTACGCGCGCACGTTCACCCCCGACGAGGCGGCGGCGCTCGTCGTGCGCGCGGTCGCGCCGCTCGGCCGCGAATACGCATCTGCGCTCGAGACGGGGCTGGCCGCACGCTGGACCGACTGGTACCCGGCGCCCGGCAAGCGCTCGGGCGCGTACAGCGGAATGGTCTACGGCCTGCATCCATTCCAGCTGCAGAACTTCACCGGCAAGTACGCGGAGGTCTCGACACTCGCGCACGAGTCGGGGCATTCGATGCATTCGTATCTCGCCGCGCGTGCGCAGCCTTACGCAACGTGGCGCTATCCGACGTTCATCGCCGAGGTCGCATCGACGCTGAACGAGCATCTGCTGGTCCACGCGATGCTTGCGCAGGCGCAATCGGATGACGAGCGCCTGTTCCTGCTCGGCAGCGAGCTCGAGCTGCTGCGCCAGACTCTCTTCCGGCAGGTGCTGTTCGCCGAATTCGAGCTGCGGATTCACGAGCGCGTCGAGAAGGGCGAGCCACTGACCGGCGAGAACCTGAAGGAGCTCTACCTCGGCCTGCTTCGCACGTACTACGGCCACGACGCGGGCGTGTGCACGGTCGACGCGCTGTACGCGAACGAATGGTCGTACGTCCCGCACTTCTATTACGACTTCTACGTGTTCCAGTACGCGACGAGCGTCGTCGCCTCGACGGCGCTCGCTGAAGGCATTCACGACGAAGCGCGCGCGGGAGGGCCTGCGCCGCGCCGCGACCGCTACCTCGGGATGCTGCGCGCCGGCGCGTCGAAGTACGCGTACGACATGCTGCGCGGCGCCGGTGTCGACCTCGCAACGGCGGAGCCTTTCGACGCGGCGATGCGCGGGATGAACGCGATCATGGACCGCATCGAGGCGATCGTCGCGGCTCGCGCAAAGGCTTCGGCCGCCCCGCCCGCGAAGCGCTGACGCGGATGTTCGAGCGCATCCTGATCGCCAATCGCGGGGAGATCGCGTGCCGGGTCGCGCGCACGGCGCGGCGCCTCGGCGTCGGGACGGTCGCCGTCTACAGCGACGCCGATGCGCGCGCGCTGCACGTCGAGGCCTGCGACCAGGCGTTTCGCATCGGCGCGGCGCCGCCGCGCGAAAGCTACCTGAACGGCACCGCGATCATCGACGTCGCGAAGCAGTCGGGCGCGCAGGCGATCCACCCCGGGTACGGCTTCCTGTCCGAGAACGAGGCGTTCGCGGCGGCGTGCGCGCGCGCGGGGCTCGTCTTCATCGGTCCGCCGCCCGCGGCAATCGCCGCGATGGGCTCGAAATCCGCCGCCAAGGCGATCATGGCGTCGGCCGGTGTTCCCGTCGTGCCGGGCTACCACGGCGACGACCAGGATCCCGCGCTGCTCGCACGCGAAGCGGCGGGCGTCGGCTATCCCGTGTTGATCAAGGCGGTGTCGGGCGGCGGCGGCAAGGGGATGAAGGTCGCGCAATCCGCGTCCGAATTTGCGCCCGCATTGGCGTCGGCGCAACGCGAGGGGCAGGCGTCGTTCGGCGACGCGCGCGTGCTGCTCGAGCGCTATCTGTCGTCGCCGCGGCACATCGAGATCCAGGTTTTCGCCGACACGCACGGCAACGCGATTCACCTGTTCGAGCGCGACTGCTCGGTGCAGCGCCGGCACCAGAAGGTACTCGAGGAAGCGCCCGCACCCGGCATGGACGAGGGGCGCCGGCGCGCGATGGGCGAGGCGGCGGTGGCGGCCGCGAAGGCGATCGGCTACGTCGGCGCCGGCACCGTCGAATTCATCGCCGAGCAGGACGGCGCGTTCTATTTCATGGAGATGAACACGCGGCTGCAGGTCGAGCATCCGGTCACCGAGATGATCACCGGCGTCGACCTCGTCGAATGGCAGCTGCGCGTCGCCGCGGGTGAGCCGCTGCCGCGCGCGCAGGCATCGCTCGCGATCGACGGCCATGCGATCGAGGCGCGCGTGTACGCCGAGGACCCCGACCGCGGCTTCCTGCCGTCGATCGGCCGCATCGCGCATTGGCGGATGCCGGAAGACTCGGCGCGCGTTCGCGTCGATACCGGCTTTCGCGCCGGCGACGACGTCACGCCGTACTATGATCCGATGCTGGCGAAAGTGATCGCGTGGGGCGAGGACCGCGAACGCGCGCGCGCCGCGCTCATCGTCGCGCTCGGCCAGTGCGAAGTCGCCGGCGTGACGACGAACCTGGCGTTTCTGGAGCGGGTGCTCGCGCACGAGGCCTTTGCGGCAGGGCGGCTCTCGACGGGGCTGATCGACGCGAATCGCGACGCGCTGCTGCCGCGGCCCGGCCAGGCGCCGCAGCGCGCGCTGGTTGCCGCCGCGCTCGCGGAATACGGCGCGATTCGCGATGCGGCGGCCGCGCAGGCTGTGGCGTCGAGCGATCCGCATTCGCCGTGGCATTTCGCCGACGCCTGGTGGAACGGCAGCGAGGCGCATCGGTTGTCGTTCACGTTCGGCAACGGCGAGCATCGGCATGCCGTCGCCGTCAAGCCGCAGGCCGACGGTTCGATCACGCTCGCGGGCGCGGTGCAGATATCCGGCATTCGCGCGCGCATCGAAGGCGACCGCGTCGCGTTCGATCCGGCCGGCGCAGCGAGCGAACAGGTCGCCACCGTCGTGCGGGACGGCGACGCGCGCCATGTCTTCGGGACCGGTATGCGCACCCGGCTGTCGCTCGTTGACCCGTTCGCGCATGCCGGCGACGACGTCGAGCACGCCGGCCACCTGACGGCGCCGATGTCCGGCACCGTCGTTGCGGTGATGGTGAAGCCCGGCGACGCCGTCGCCAAAGGGGCGGCGCTCGTGGTGCTCGAGGCGATGAAGATGGAGCACACGATCGTCGCGCCGGTTGCAGCGCGTGTGGCCGCCGTGCATTTCGCCGTCGGCGACCGCGTCGGCGAGGGCGCCGATCTCGTCGACCTGGAAGACGAGGTCTCCGCGGACGACAATTCAGCAGAGAAAGCGAAGTGAGCGAGTCGTCGATGCCGCGTGCGGTGCGCCTGTGCGAAGTCGGGCCGCGCGACGGCCTGCAGAACGAAAAGGCGCTCGTCCCGACCGACGTCAAGGTCGCGCTGATCGACCGGCTCACCGACGCCGGCTTCCCGGCGATCGAGTCGACGTCGTTCGTCTCGCCGAAATGGGTGCCGCAGATGGCGGACGCGGCCGAAGTCATGGCGCGCATCCGCCGCAAGCAGGGCGTGCGCTATCCGGTGCTGACGCCGAACATGAAGGGCTTCGAGGCCGCGCGCGCAGCCGGTTGCGACGAAGTCGCCGTGTTCGTCGCCGCGACCGAGTCGTTTTCGAAGCGCAACATCAATTGCTCGATCGCCGAAAGCCTCGGGCGCGCGCAGCCGGTTTTCGAAGCCGCGCTCGCCGCGCGCATCCGCGTTCGCGGCTACATCTCGGTCGTGCTCGGTTGCCCGTACGAGGGCGACGTCGATCCGGCCGCCGTGACGCGCATCGCTGCGGCGCTCCATCGGATGGGTGCTTACGAGGTGTCGCTCGGCGACACGATCGGCACCGGGACGGCCGGGAAGACGCAGTCGCTCTTCCGGCAGGTGGCGGCCGAAGTGCCAATCGGCGCGCTCGCCGGGCATTTTCACGATACGTACGGGCAGGCGCTTGCCAACATCTACGCGGCTCTGGAACTCGGCGTTGCGACGTTCGACTGCTCGGTTGCGGGACTCGGCGGCTGCCCATACGCGAAGGGCGCGACGGGCAATGTCGCAAGCGAAGACGTCGTTTATCTGCTCGACGGCCTCGGCATCGAAACCGGCGTCGACATGACGAAATTACGCGGCGCCGGCCGCTACATTTCGGGTTTCCTGGATCGGCCGACCAACTCCCGCGTCGCCCGTGCGCTCGACGCCAAGGCGTGAGTCCTCCGCACGCGATGCCCGACGAGCGATTCGTACCCGACCCCGACGCGATGCCGTCGCCGGTTCAGTCGCCGTGCATCAGCGTGTGCCGCATCGATCCGGCAAGCGATCTTTGCGTCGGCTGCCTGCGCAGCCTCGACGAGATCGCGTGCTGGGCGGCGCTCGACGACACGGCACGGCGCGACATCCTCCGTGCCGTCGCGCACCGGCGCGCCGATCGTCGCGCGCGAGCGCGGTGACCGGTCGCGCCGTCTGCAACGAGTCGAGTTGCGCCGCCGAGTCGATGCGCGCTTGCGGCACCGTCTCGCCGCTGATGCTTCGCCGCTCGTGCGTGCCGGTCGTACCGTGGCGACACGCGTCGACGTTTCCAGGCCGCGTGACGGCGGCACAGGTAACGTCCGGCGCGGACGTATCGTCCATCGTTTTCGGGCGAGCAGGCAACGAGGCGTCGTTTTGCGGGGCGGACACCATGCCCTGTTTCGTCCCTAGATCCGACAGGGTGCGCGACCGAAAGTTTTGCCCCGGCATCCGATTGGATGCGGGGCGATGCGGTATCGTGCCGGCTTCCCGGAGCGCATCGGATTGAACGAAACGCGGAGGGCGCACGATGATCGCCGACTGGTACTTCGACTTCGTATCGCCTTTTTCGTATCTGCAATGCGAGCGCTTGCAGGCGCACGCCGCGTCGATGCGGCCGCGTCCGGTCGTGTTCGCGGCGATCCTCGACGCGAACGGCCAGAAGGGACCGGCGGAGATCGCGGCGAAACGCGTGTTCAGTTACCGCTTCGTCGTGTGGCGCGCGAAGTCGCTCGGCATTCCGTTCAGGTTTCCGCACGCGCATCCGTTCAATCCGATCGCGCTGCTGCGGCTCGCCATCGCGTGCGACTGCCGCCTCGATGCGATCACCGAGATCTTCCGTTTCGTCTGGCGCGACGGCCGGCTGCCCGACCTGCCGATCGAGTGGGTGGAGCTCGCCGACCGGATGGGAATCGCCGATGCGGAACGGCGCGTCGCCGAAGCGGACGTCAAGGCGGCGCTGCGCGGCGAAACCGATGCGGCGATCGCGCGCGGCGTGTTCGGCGTGCCGACGATCGCCGTCGGCAGCGAGCTGTTCTGGGGCGTCGACGCGACCGACATGGCGCTCGAGTACATGCGGGCCGGAGGGCGCTACGCGGATCCCGAATACGAGCGCGTGGCCGCACTGCCGGCGGCCGCGGCGCGTGCAGCCGCTACGAAGCGCGGCTGACGGCGCGCTCGCGCACGAGCGCGTCGATCGCACGGGCGTCCAATCCCGCCTCGCGCAGCACCTCGTCCGTATGCTCGCCGTGCCGCGGCGCATCGCGACCGACGGCGAACGACGGCGGCGAAAGCCTGAACGGCGGTGCGTACTGCCGGGTGCCGTCGGCACCGCGCAGCGTCATGCCGCGCGCGGCGAACTGCGGATCGGCGAGCGCCTCCTCGAACGTCAGCACCGGCGTGACGCAGCAGTCGGCGAGCTCGAGCCGCTCGCGCCATTGCGCAAGCGTCGCCGTCGCGAAGATCGCCTCGAGCGCGCCGCGGACGCGGTCGCCTTCGGCGCCTGTCGCGAACTGCAGCGGCACCAGGTCCGGCCGCCCGAGCGCCTCGCACAGCGTGCGCCAGAACTTCGTTTCTAGAGCGCCCACCGCGACGAAGCGGCCGTCGCGCGTCGCGTACACGCCGTAGCACGCAACCCCGCCCGTCAGCAGGTCGCAGCCCCGCGGCGCGACGCTGCCGGCATCCTCGAGCGCGCCGAGCAGGAAGATCTGGTGCGCCAGGACGGCGTCCGCCATACCGACGTCGACGTAGCGGCCGCGACCCGTGCGTGCAGCGCCGAGCAGCGCGCCGAGGATGCCGATCGCGGCGGACGCGGCGCCGCCCAGCAGGTCCGCGATCTGCAGGTTCGCGAGCGCCGGTGGTCCGTTGCGCACGCCGGTGGACTCGAGCGTTCCCGTGTAACCCAGGTAGTTGATGTCATGGCCGGCAGCCGCGGCGCGCGGTCCCGTCTGGCCATAGCCGGACAGCGCGCAATAGACGATGCGCGGATTGATCACGCGCACCGTGTCGTAGTCGACGCGAAGCTGCTGCACGACGCCGGGGCGGAAGCCCTCGACGATCACGTCGGCATCGCGAGCCAGCGCCATGAACGCGTCGTGGCCTGACGCGATCTTGAGGTCGATCGCGAGCGAGCGCTTGTTGCGGTTGAGCGCGCGATACCACGCGGTCATGCCGGCGACCGGCCTTTCGGGCGTCGCGGACAGCGTCCGCGCGTAATCGCCCGCGCCGGTGTCCTCGACCTTGACGACGTCGGCGCCGAGATCCGCCAGGTACAGCGTGCACATCGGGCCGGGCAGAAGGCGCGTCAGGTCGAGCACGCGCACGCCGGCGAGCGGCCCCTTCATGGCTGGATTCGCGCTTTGGGACGGCCCTGCAGCGCTCACAGCTCGTCTGCGCCCGGGATGCCGAGGTCGCGCTTGATCGCGCGCGCCGTGGCGAGCGCGGATTCGAGCGTATCGCCGAGGCAGGTCACGTGTCCCATCTTGCGGCCACGCCGCGGCTCGCGCTTGCCGTACAGATGCAGCTTGGCGAGGCCGTGCGCGAGCGCCCGCGCCCAGTCCGGCTCGCGCGGGGCGGACGCCTCGCCGTCGAACCAGGCGTCGCCCAGCAGGTTGACCATGACGGCCGGCGTGTGCTGGCGCGTGCCGCCCATCGGGAGCGCGGCCAGGATGCGGGCCTGCTGCTCGAACTGCGACGTCGCGCACGCGTCGATCGTGTAGTGGCCGCTGTTGTGCGGGCGCGGCGCGATCTCGTTCACGAGCAGCGCGTTGCCCGGCGCGACGAACAGCTCGACGCACAGCACGCCGCGATAATCGAGCGCCGTCGCGATCGAGGTCGCGAGCGCGTGCGCGTCGCGGGCCTGTGCGGCGTCGATCCGGGCCGGCACGACCGAGATGTCGAGAATGCCGTCGCGATGGCGGTTCTCGGAGACCGGCCAGGTCGCCACGTTGCCGGCATCGTCGCGGGCCACGACGACGGAAAGCTCCGCCTGCAGGTCCACGACCTGCTCGAGCACCGACGGCTCCTGCAACAGCGCGTCGAAAGCGCCGGTCACGTCGTCACGCGTGCGCACGCGGAGCTGTCCCCTGCCGTCGTAACCGAAGCGCGCGCGCTTGACGATGCCGGGTAGCAGCGCCAAGTCCGCGCTCGTGGCATCGGCGCGGCTGCGCAGGACCGCGAACGGCGCCACGGCGAAGCCGCCACCGGCGAGGAACGTCTTCTCGCTGATGCGATCCTGTGCGATCGCGACGCTCGCCGCACCCGGCGTTATGCGCAGATCGCGCGCGAGGAAATCGAGCGCGGCCGCTGGAACGTTCTCGAATTCCGTCGTCGCGGCCGCGCACGACTCCCGCAGGGCCGCGAGCGCCGACGGGTCGAGGTAGTCCGCGCGCAGATGCCGGTCGGCCACGCTGCCTGCCGGGCTGTCTTCTGCGGGATCGACGACGGCGACGCGGTAGCCGAGGCTCTGCGCGGCCATGCAGAACATACGCCCGAGCTGGCCGCCGCCGAGCAGGCCCAGCCAGGAGCCCGGCGGAATAGCCGCAGGCGGTGCCGACGACGCCGCGCTCACGCGGGAGGCACGCGCATCGCCCGCGCCGCGGCCGTTTGCCGCTGGCGAAACGCCGCGAGCTTCCGCGCAAGCGACGGGTCGGCGGCGGCGAGCACGGCCACGGCGAAGAGCGCGGCGTTGGTGGCACCGGCCTCGCCGATCGCGAACGTGGCGACGGGAATGCCGGCGGGCATCTGCACGATCGACAGCAGCGAATCCTCCCCGCGCAGGTACTTCGACGGCACGGGAACGCCCAGCACGGGAACGGTCGTCTTCGCAGCCAGCATGCCGGGCAGGTGCGCGGCACCGCCCGCGCCGGCGATGATCGCGCGCAAGCCGCGCGTCGCCGCATCTTCGGCGTATTCGAACATCTCGTCGGGCATCCGGTGCGCCGACAACACGCGCGCATCGTGCGCGACGCCGAACGCGTCGAGTTGCGCGGCAGCGTGGCGCATCACGTCCCAGTCGCTGTCGCTGCCCATCACGAGGCCGACCTGCGGAGCCGCCTTGCGCTGTGCCATGCGTTCCTTCGCGGTGCGAACGTGCGCGATTCTAGCAGTCCGCCTTTGCGAAGGATGCGTGCTCCACGCGCCCGGATGACAGCGCGGCGAGCGCGGAAATGCCACGAGTGTTGCGCCGCCGGGCGGCTGCGTGCGCCGTTCGTCTCGATCGAGCGGCCGGGCGGTTGAAGTGCGCACGAGCCCTCTGCGACAATCGACGGCAATGAAAACCGCACGATCCGTTGCGCATCGCTCCCTCTCGACCGCGCTCGTCGCGACAGCGCTTGCGCTCGCTTGCGCCGCGCACGCGCAAACCGATGCCGACTTCATCGCCGCGAAGACGGCGTTCGAGCGCGGCGACCTGCGCCGCCTCGATGCGCTCGCGCCCGCGCTTTCCGGGCATCTGCTCGAGCGCTACGTTCGCTACTGGCAGCTGTCGCCGCGCCTCGACAGCGCCGCGCCCGAGGACGTGCAGGCGTTCTTCACGGCGTTCCCCGACGGGCCGCTCACCGATCGCCTGCGCGTCGAATGGCTGAAGGCACTCGGCAAGCGCGGCGACTTTCACCGGTTCGCGCTCGACTATCCGTTGCCCGGCAGCGAGGACACCGAGCTCGCCTGCTACGGCATCCAGTACCGCTATCAGCGCGACGGCGCCGAGGCGCTCGCGGCCGCGAAGCCCTTGTGGTTCACCGGGACGTCCACGCCCGACGCCTGCGAGCCGCTCTTCACGGCGCTGATCGCGCGCGGCGACATCACGCCGGCCGATCGCCGATCGCGCATGCGAATGGCCACCGCGGGCGGCAACACGCGGCTTGCACATGCAATCGCGGCCGACCTGCCCGCGGCCGACCGGATCACCGCGAAGGAATTCGCGGCCGTCGATCGCGATCCGTTGCGCGCGCTCACGAAGGGCGGCTTCGCGTTCAAATCCGCCGCCGGACGCGAGCTCGCGCTCTACTCGCTCGAGCGAGCGGCGCGCAAGGATGCCGGCAGCGCGCACGAGGCGTGGAGCAAATGGCGCAGCCGGCTGCCGCACGCCGATCGCGACTATGGCAACGCGCGCGTCGCCTATCACGCCGCACGACAGTTGAACCCGATGGCGAACGCCTGGTTCCGCGAGGCGAAGGAGGTCGCGCTCCCGCCCGAGCAGCAGAAGTGGCGCGTGCGCGCGGCGCTGCGCAGCTCCGCGTGGAGCGACGTCCTCGCGGCCATCGACGCGCTGCCGCCGGAAGACCGCCAGGAGCCGGCCTGGCAATACTGGCGCGCACGCGCGCTCGCCGCGAGCCCTGCCAAGGACGAGGCGCGCGCGATCTACGCGGGTCTCGCGGAGGGGTTCGATTTCTACGGGCTGCTTGCCGCCGAGGCGCTCGGCGGCGATGCTGCGCGTGCCGATCCCCCCAGCCGTCCGATCGCCGTCGACGAGCAGGCGCTCGCTGCGTTCGGCGCGCGACCCGGCGTGCGGCGGGCGGTCAAGCTCGCGGCGCTCGACCTGCGCCTGGAGGCGATCCGCGAATGGAACGCTTCGATCCGCGGCCTCGACGACGATGCGCTGCTGCTCGCGGCCGAATACGCGAAGCGCGTGGGACTCACCGACCGCGCGATCAACACGGCCGAGCGCACCACCGCGCGCCATGACTTCTCGCTGCGCTACCTGACGCCTTTCGGCGTGCAATTCGCCGACGCCGCGAAACAGCAGGACGTCGACGTCGCGCTGCTGTACGGCATCGCGCGGCAGGAATCGCGCTTCGTCGCCGACGTCGTCTCGTCGGCGGGCGCCGTCGGGCTGATGCAGCTGATGCCGGGAACGGCGCGCTGGGTCGCGCGCAAGCTCGCCGTCGACAGCTATTCGCCGGCGCGGATCGCCGACGTCGAGCTCAACACGCAGTTCGGCGCGTTCTACTTCAAGTACTGGCAGGATCGGCTCGACCGGCTGCCCGCGCTCGCGGCCGCCGCTTACAATGCAGGTCCGTCGCGTGCCCAGGCGTGGCGGCCGGCGTCCGGCGCGCTCGAAGGCGCGGTCTGGGTGGAAACGATCCCCTTCAACGAGACGCGCGACTACGTGAAGCGCGTGCTGGCCAATACGATGCTCTACACGCATGCGCTGGGCCGCCCTTATGTCTCGCTGGTCGAGCGCCTCGGAGTCGTCACGCCGCGCGGCGCCGACGGCCTCGCCGCCACGAACGATCCGTGAGCGAGCCCGCCGCGAGCGGCGGCGCGCCGGCCGGGCGTGCGCGCGTTCTGATCATCGGCGGAAGCGGCTTTGTCGGCCGCTACGTCGTTGCCCAGCTTTCGGCGGCCGGTCATTTCGTCGTCGTGCTGACGCGCCGGCGCGCGCGTGCGCGCCATCTGCTGCTGCTGCCGACCGTGCAGGTCGTCGAAGGAGATCCGCACGACGACGCGACGCTCGCGCGCCACGTGCGCGGGATGACGGCCGCCGTCAATCTCGCCGGCGTGCTGCACGAGCGGGGCCGCGACACGTTCGCGCGCGTGCACGTCGACCTGCCGCGCCGCCTCGCCGCGGCCTGCAGGAATGCGGGCGTAGCGAGGCTGCTGCACATGAGCGCGCTCCGCGCGAGCACCGACGCACCGAGCCGCTACCTGCGCTCGAAGGCCGAGGGCGAAGCGGCTGTCACGGCATCGGGCGCCGCATGGACGATCTTCAGGCCGTCCGTGATGTTCGGCCGTGAGGACACGTTCCTCAACCTGTTCGCGAGACTCGCGCGGTGGTCGCCGGTGCTGCCGCTCGCCGCGGCGGACGCACGATTCCAGCCGGTGTACGTGGCCGACGTCGCAACGTGCTTCGTGCGCGCGCTCGTCGACAACGACACGATTCGCGAGGGCTACGATCTGTGCGGGCCCACCGTCTACACGCTCGCGGAGCTCGTGCGCTACGTTTGCGAGGTGACCGGCCGGCAGCGTCCGATCGTCGGGCTCGGGCCCGCGCTGTCGTCGTTCCAGGCGCGGGTGATGGAGTGGCTCCCGTGGCCGCTGATGACGCGCGACAACCTCGCTTCGATGCAGGTCGACAACGTCTGCGGGGCCGGCTTCCCGACACGCCTCGGCGTCGTTCCGGCCGCGCTCGAGGCGATCGCCCCAGGCTATCTCGCACCCGCCGCGCAGCACAGCCGCTTCGACGTGTTTCGCGCGCACGGGGGGCGATGACAAGGCCGTTGCCGCGGCCGGCGCGCGTTTACCGCGTCGGCGGCTCGGTGCGCGACGAACTGCTGAAGCGCCCACCGGGCGACCGCGACTATGTCGTCGTGGGCGCCACTCCGGAGATCATGTTGGCTTCCGGTTATCGGCCGGTCGGCCGTGATTTCCCGGTGTTCCTGCATCCGGACACGCAGGAGGAGTATGCGCTCGCTCGCACGGAGCGCAAGCACGGGCGCGGGTATCGAGGCTTCGAATTCTTCGCGACGCCCGACGTCACGCTCGAGGACGACCTGCGGCGGCGTGACCTCACGATCAACGCGATGGCGCGGACGCCCGACGGAACGCTGATCGATCCTTACGGCGGCCAGTCCGATCTCGCGGCCGGCGTCCTGCGCCACGTCTCGCCCGCGTTCGCCGAGGATCCGCTGCGCGTCCTGCGGGTGGCGCGCTTTGCCGCGCGGTTCGGATTCCGCATCGCGGACTCGACACTCACGTTGATGCGCGAGATCTCCGCGTCAGGCGAGCTTGCGACGCTCGCCCCCGAGCGCGTTTGGCAGGAGCTCGCGCGCGGACTCGGCGAAGCGCATCCGTCACGGCTGCTGCAGGCGCTGCGGGCCTGCGGCGCGCTTGGCGCGCTGCTGCCCGAAATCGACGCGCTCTACGCGGTGCGCGTGAACGGTGACGACGCCGGATCGTTCACGGAGCGCGCGCTCGACTGGTCCGCGGGCGCCGCCTACGCGTTGCCGGCTCGCTATGCGGTGCTGACGCAGGAGCTCGACCATCTGCTGCCGGTTGCCGCTTCGGCGCCGGTGCGCATCTCGACGCGCACGGGAGTCCTGCGCGCAGACGCCGTATCGGCGCGGCTCAAGGCGCCCGTCGATTGCCGCGATGCCGCGCGCCTGGCGGCGCGGTGGCACCGTCCTTCTGCGCACGCGCATGCGCTGCCCGCCGCCCGATTGCTCGACATCCTCGTGGCCGCCGACGCGCTCCGCCGGCCGGAGCGGCTCGACTGGCTGATCGACGCGACGGCGGCGCACCTGGCGGCAAGCGGCGTCACCGACGGGCGGGCAGCCGCTGCCGCACAGGCGTTGCGCGACGCGCTCGCGGCCGCGAAGAGCGTGGATGCCGCCTCGATTGCACGCGATGCGCTGTTGCGCGCCGTGGGCGGCACGCGCGGCAAGGGAACGCCGGCGGGCGACCGCATTGCCGCAGCGTTGCGCAGCGCGCGCCTCGCCGCGATCCGGGAGCGCCGCAAACCGGTCGCCGGCTGAAGCCGGGAAGCGTCGACGCGAGGCGCGCGGGTCGTTGGCAGAGTCTTTCTAAATGCGGTACGCGATCGCGCGCATCACGTCGGCCGCGGCGCGCATCGCGCGGCGGACGGGGAACGGCAGCGGTACCGCACCGGCGTCCATCGCCATCGCACCGTGGCGCGCCTCGTCGTCGCGCATCTGCGTGACGATGGCGCGGCTCTTCGTGTCGTTCACCGGCAGCCGCTCGATGTGCGCCGTCAGGTGCTCCTCCACCTGGCGCTCGGTCTCGACGACGAAGCCCAGGTTGGCGCGATCGCCGGCAACGCCGGCGGCGAGGCCGATGGCGAACGATCCGGCGTACCACACCGGGTTGAGCAGCGAGGGACGCGCATCGAGTTCGGTGAGGCGCGCCTGCGTCCAGGCGAGGTGGTCTTCCTCCTCGCGCGCCGCTTCGGCGTAGCGCGCGCGCACGTCGCCATCGCGCGCGACGAGAGCCTGCGCCGCGTACAGCGCCTGGGCGCACACCTCGCCCGTATGGTTGACGCGCATCAGCCCCGCCGCGTCGCGCCGCTCGTGTGCCGTCAGGTCGGGCTCGGCGATCCGCTCGCCCGGCGTGGGCCGCGCAGGCGAGACGGTGCCGGTCAGCGTGCGAAGGGCGCGGTCGAATGGGACGATGAAGTTTTCGAGCATGGCGCAATCTTACGCCGGCAAAAACAAAGGGCGCCCGAAGGCGCCCTTTGTCGACGTGCTGAGTCTTAGAACAAGTGAATCATGCCCATCACGAAGCCTTGCGGCTTGCCGCCGATCGCGATCGGGTACGGGTTGATGTTGAACGTGTACGACGCGTTGCCGCCGTTGTCGATCTTCACGTAGCCCGCGTACACCGACGTGCGCTTCGAGAACGGATACGTGTAGCTGACCTCGTAATGCTGGGCGTCGGTGTCGTTGCCCTTCGCGAGGCCCGAAACCCGCTCGCCGTCTGCCGCGCCTCCCTTGCCGTCGTTCGCCTTGCCGTAGAACAGGTACCACGAGCCCGGACCCATCGGGATCGTGCCGCTGATGCCCCACATGTCGCGCTTCAGGCTGCCGCTCGGCGTGTCGTAGTCGAGGCGCTCGTAGAGAGCCGCGACGCGCACGATGCCGAAGTTGTAGCCGCCGGTGATCGTGATGTCGGAGTCGTCGAGGTCCGGACCACGCACCTTCTTGTTCAGCTCGTAGCCGATGCCGACCTGGATCGGGCCATTGTTGTAGATGCCGTTCGCACCGAACACATAGGCGTGACGCAGTTCGGACGCGTGATCGCCGGTGTTGGCGCCGGTGGCGCCGGAACCGTCGCGCAGCGCGACCTGGCCGCTGAACGTAAAGCCGTTCCACGACGGCGAGTCGTAGCGCAGCGAGTTGCCGAGACGCGCGTCGAAGCCGCCGTCCGACTTCGATGCGTAACCCTGCGCCCACACCGAGGCCGTCGACAGGATCGACGTCGTGTACGTCGGGACGTTACCGAAGATCGGGTGCATGTCGTCGAGAGGCATCAGGAAGTGCCCCATCTTGAACGTGCCCCATGCGCCCTGGAAGCCGACAAACGTTTCCCGGCCACCGAGGTTGCCGGAGTTCGTGTCGCCGTTGATGCTCGATTCGATCTGGAAGATCGCGTTCAGGCCGCCCCCGAGCGACTCGGTGCCGCGGATGCCGAAGCGCGAGGAGTTCGAGCTGAGACGCGTCACGTTCGGGTTCGAGCCGTCGGGCTGCGCACCTTTGACCCATTCGAGGTCGACGTTCAACCGGCCATACAGCGTGACGTTCGCAGTCTGCGCATGCGCAGCCAGCGGAGCGCCAAGAACGCCCGCGACAGCGACAGCAACGAGCTTCTTTTTCATTGAGTCTCTCCTCTAACGGAAAAATTTGGCAAGGAAACCGCCTTTTGCGCCTGCCATCGGAACCTTCTCAACTCTTGCGAGAAGTTGCGACCCATTGTGCCAAACGCGGCAAACCATTGGCAAGGTAACTCCACGGACGCATTCGCGCGACTTCCGTGCTGTTGTGCCAAAGCAACATCGGAAAGGCCTATCCACGTGGGGCGCCGCGGCTGCCGTACTCGCGCTAAAATCATGATCGAAAACAGGAAATGGGGAGTTTCCGCCAGCTTGCGGGCAACGCCTCCCGGAATGGCCCGTTTTGCTGCGATAACCTGCGGGCGAACGCGTCTTCGGAGCCTCCTTCGTTGTTCGTAACGCCCGATTCCCCCACGAAAATGGCCTTGTCCGCCCGGCGAGCCCCGACCTGATGAACCAGGCCCTTTTCGCCGCTCCTGCGCTTGCCATGCTCCTCAGCGCGGCGGTGATCGGCCTCCTGCGGCGGACGGCGCCCGCGCTGCCTGCGGACGTTCCGAACAGCCGCTCGCTGCACGGCACGCCCGTGCCGCGCGCGGGCGGCTATGCCGTGTGGGCGGGGTTTCTTCCCGCCGCGCTTGCCTTTCCGCCGGCCTTTCCCGGCGGCCTGCCCGGATGGCTGCCGGGCTTCGCAGCCGTCGCGATCGTCTCGGCGTGGGACGACGTGCACGAAGTACGCGTCGCGCCCCGGCTTTTCGTGCACGCGGGAGCGGCGGTCTGGGCTGCAGCATGGCTTGCGCTTTCCTGGCCGCTGCCCGGCGACGGCGCTCTTGCGCGCGCGCTCGTCGCGCTCGTCGCGACGCTGGCGATCGCATGGTCGTCGAACCTCTACAACTTCATGGACGGCAGCGACGGACTCGCCGCGTCGATGGGCACGATCGGCTTCGCCGCGTTCGGAATCGCGCACGCGGTCGATGCGGATGGCGCGCGTGCATCGTCGGCGCCGGCGTGCCTGGCGCTCGCCGCCGCGATCGGTCCGTTCCTTGCCGTCAATCGCCCGCGTGCGTCGATGTTCCTGGGCGACGTCGGTGCGGTTCCGCTCGGATTCCTTGCCGCGGCGTTCGGCGCGGCCGGGATCGTGTCGGGTGCATGGCCGGCGTGGTTTCCACTGCTCGTGTTCCTGCCGTTCGTCGCCGACGCGACGCTCACGCTCGCCCGGCGCGCATGGCGCGGCGATCGCGTGTTCGAAGGCCACCGGGGGCACTTCTATCAGCGCCTGCATCAATTGGGCGCCGGACATGCCGGCACCCTCGCCGCGTATGTCGCGGCGATGCTCGGCACGGCCGCCACCGCGCTGATGTGCCGCGACCGCGGGCCCGCCGCTGGCTGGTGGGCGCTCGCGGCGTGGACGGCTGTCGTATGCGTCTTGTTCGCGACGATTGATTATCATTGGCGCAAGAAGACCAACATCCCCGCCCGACCGTCCCGATGGCCCTCCACCTGAACTGGCGCGCGTCGCTCGCGTTTCTCCACGACGCCTGCATGGCGGCGATCGCCTGGGCCGGGATCTACTGGCTGCGCTTCAATCTCGACCTGCGGGAGCCGTTCCTGGGCGACATGCTGTTCACGCTCGCGTGGATTCTTCCGCTGCAGGCGGGGATCTTCCTCGCCCTCGGGCTGTATCGCGGCCTGTGGCGCTTCGCGAGCCTGCTCGACCTGCAGCGCATCGTGCTCGCGGCGGGGCTCGGCGCGATCCTGATCCCGCTCGTCCTCGTCATGCTGAAGCTGCAGGCGATCGTGCCGCGCAGCGTGCTGTTCTTCTATCCGATCGTGCTGATCTTCCTGATGGCCGGATCGCGCTTCGCGTTCCGCCTGTGGAAGGAGCATCGCCTGTACAGCCCGCTCGCTGCGCTCGGCGAGCCGGTGCTGGTCGTCGGCGCAGGCGAGGCGGGCGCGCGGCTCACGAACGAGATGGCGCGCAGCCGGCAATGGCGCGTCGTGGGACTGCTCGACGACGACGAGCAGAAGCACGGCCGCCTCATGCGCAACGTCAGCGTGCTCGGGCCGATCGCGGAGCTCGACACGTGGGTGCGGCGCTACGGCGTGCGCAAGGTGATCATCGCGCTGCCGTCGGCGAACCATGCGGTGCGGCGGCGCGTGGCCGAGCTGTGCGCTGCCGCACACGTCGAGGCGCTGACGGTGCCCGCGTACGAGGACCTGATGTCGGGCCGCACGCCGCTCACGATGGTGCGCATGGTCGAGCTCGACGACCTGCTCGGCCGCGATCCGGTCGTGCTCGACAACCGCGGCATCGCCGAATGGCTCGGTAACCGCGTCGTCATGGTCACCGGCGCCGGCGGCTCGATCGGCGCCGAGCTGTGCCGCCAGATCGCGCGCTTCCGGCCCGCGCGGCTCGTGCTGTTCGAGATTTCGGAGGCAGCGCTCTACGAGATCAAGACCGCGCTCGTCGATGCGTTCCCGCAGCTCGGCGTCGTCGCCGTAGTGGGCGACGTCAAGCATGCGTCGGCGGTCGAGGACACGCTCGCGCGCGAGAAGCCCGACGCGATCTTTCACGCGGCGGCGTACAAGCACGTGCCGCTGATGGAGGAGATGAACGCGTGGCAGGCGGTGCGCAACAACGCCTACGGCACGTGGGTGCTGGCGCATGCCGCCGTGACGGCGAAAGTCGAAAAGTTCGTCCTCGTGTCGACCGACAAGGCCGTGAATCCCACGTCGGTGATGGGCGCGACGAAACGCGTCGCCGAGCAGGTGTGCCAGAGCCTGCAGGGCGGCGCGACGCAGTTCGTCATCGTCCGCTTCGGCAACGTGTTCGGAAGCGCCGGCAGCGTCATTCCCCGCTTCGCCGAGCAGATCGCGCGCGGCGGCCCGGTGACCGTCACGCATCCCGACATCACGCGCTTCTTCATGTCGCTGTCCGAGGCCACGCAGCTTCTGCTGCAGGCGGGCCTGCAGGGAAAGGGCGGCGAAATCCTGACGCTCGACATGGGCGAGCCGGTGCGCATCGTCGATCTCGCGCGCGACATGATCCGGCTCTACGGGGCCGATCCGGATCACGTCGCAATCGTGTTCACGGGGCTGCGCCCCGGCGAGAAGCTCTACGAGGAGCCGCTGACCGAACTGGAGGCCACGAAGCCGACGCCGCATCCGAAGCTCCACGTCGCGCAAGCGCGTCCCGCCGATCCCGACGCGGTGAAGCAGCTCGTCGCGTGGTGCGAGCGCGATCGCGTTGCCGACGACGCCGAAGTGCGGGCGCGGATGCGCGCCTGGATTCCCGAGTACGCGCCGCCCGCAGGCGCGTCGATCAAGCCGATTCCGACTGCCGGGGCCGAGGAGACGGTGGCGCTCCCGCTGCGGGCACCGCGCCGGCGTTGAGCGTGCGCAAGGCCGGGGGCGCCGCCTGGCGCCGGGGGTTGCCGGCTTGCGTCGGCACGTCGCCGGCCGCCAGGATCCGCTCGCGGCGCATCCCGTAACCCAGCAGGAACGCGGTCATGGCCCAGAGCTCCTTCGCATTGCTGCGGAACAGGAAATCGTCGGTGACGTTCTTGGCGATGAACCCCGCGAGGAGCGACAGCCCGGCCACGCCAACAAGCGCGAGCGTATCGTCGCGGGAACGCGCGAAGCGCAGATAGCGCAGCGCGAGCGCGACGAGGAAGGCGGTGAAGAGCAGCATGCCGACGGCGCCTGTCTGCAGCCACTGGCTCGCGAACACGTTGTGCGCGTGCGCGAGCAGCGGGTCGCCCATCTCGGCCGCGAGGCGGTCCGCGAGGACGCGCCGGCCGAATCCGTAACCGGTCCACGGCCGTTCGGCGATGCGATCGACAACGTGCTCCCAGAGCGTGATGCGAGGGTCGCGCTCGATCGACGCGGCGACGCTGCCCGCGGGGGTGACCTGCGCGGCGCGCTCCTCCAGCACGTCGGCGAACGCGAGCGAAAGTACCAGCAGCAGCACCGCGAGCGGCACGGTCCAGCGCACCGGCGTGCGCGTGAACGTGTGCGGCCAGCGCAGCGCGCCGGCGATCGACGCCGTCGCGAACGCCGTCGCGAGCGCGATCCACACGACGCGGTTGTCGGTCATGCGCGCGGTGACGACGACGAGCGCGAGCAATGCGAGCCCGGTCGCCACGAGCCGGAGACCGCCTCCGAAGCCGGCCGGCGGCGGCGCGATCAGCGCGAACATGAACGGGGCGACGAGCACGATCCACGTCGACCACGGGCCGACGCCGTAATGCCAGCGGCCCGCATCCCACGTGCCTTGTGCCAGCGCCATGCCGATCGCGAGCAGCGCGAGCGCGGCGAAGCTCGCGAGCGCGGCGCCGACCAGCACGCGGACGCTGCGCGCGTCGCGCGCGGCGACGTAGAAGACAAGCATCACGAGCAGGCTGTCCATCACCTCGCGCGACAGCTGGCCGAGCGAGTAATGCGGGTTCACGGACCACGCGAGCGATGCCACCGACCAGCCGGCCCACGCGAAGAGCGGGACCAGGATCGACGGACCCGCCAGCGGGATTCGCGTCGTCTCGTTCCGCCATGCTTGCGCCAATGCGACGACGGCAAGGACGCCGGCGCAGCCGAACGTGATCGAATGCGCGAGCCGCGCCCAGTTCGTGGGCAACAGGAACAGATAGGCGGCGGCGGCGGCCAGCAGCCAGCGGTTGATCGTATGGGTCATCGGGCTGCCGAAGCGCGGGCTCGCGTGCGACCCCGATGGGCAGCACACGCGAGGCGCCGATTCTAACCGTTCGCGGCCGCCGGCCTTCAGCGTGCGCATCCTGATCGTCAAGCGCGACAAGCTCGGCGACCTGCTGCTGGCGCGGCCGGTCATCTCGCGTCTTGCGGGGGCGGTCCCCGAAGCGGAGATCCACCTGCTCGCCAACGACTATAACGCGTGGGTCGCGCGGGATCATCCCGCGCTCGTCCGCACATGGGCGTTCGCCCGCGTCCGCGACGGCGGACGGCTCGATTGGCGGGCGGCGGCGCAGCAGGTGCCGCTGCACTTCGCCTTGCGGCGCGAGCGCTTCGACTGGGCGATCGTCATGGGGGGCGACGAGTCGCACCGGGCCATCCGCCGCGCGCTCGCGACGCGCGCGGCGCGCGTAGTCGCGTATGCGCAGGAGCCCGCGCGCTACGGGCCACGGTTGACCGATCCGTTGCCGCCTCCGTCCACCGGGCACGAGACGGCGCGCATGCTCGCGCTTTGCGTACCGCTCGGCGTGCGCGATAACGTGCTCGACGCCCCGAGCTTCACGATCGATGCCGGCGACGCCACCTTCGCGATGCGATGGCTCGCGGAACGCGGGCTCGCGGCGCGCCGCTATGTCGTCATCGGCCTCGGCGCGCGGCGCGCGAAGAAGCAGCCGACGCCGTCGCAGGTGGCCGCGTGGTCGGCGCGCATCTTTCGCGAGCGGGGCTTGCCGACCGTGCTGATGTGGACGCCCGGCACCGCGGCCAACGCCGCGTATCCCGGCGACGATGCGCTTGCGCAAGCGGTGCTCGATCAGCGCCTCGCGCATCTGCATCCGTTTCGCGGTCCGATCCGCGAGGCACTCGGGCTAATCTACGCCGCGCGCACGTCGATCATTCCCGATTCCGGATTGATGCATTTCGCGGCGGCGAGCGAAGGCGGCGTGCTGGGCCTGTTCGCGGATCCGCTCGATTCCGCGCCGGCGGCGCGCTGGGCGCCACTTGGCGCGCGAGCGCGCCACATCGAGGCGCCGAAACGGATCGCGGACCTGTCGGACGACGAAGTGTTTGCCGTGCTCGATCCGCTGCTCGAGCCGACTTCGGGGTCACAAGCAGCGACTTCGCTGACGTCGGAGTGAGTCGGCTTATGGCTCTGATCCCGAAGGCGCGGACCGATACAGATAGGGATTCAGCGTCGGGTCGTTGTACATCTTGAACTGCCGGTAGACGCGCCAGAATGCGCGGCCTTCCGCCGCGCGCGCGAGCAGCGTGTCGAGGCAGCGAGCGAGGTCGTCGCGCTGCAGCGAGAGGCGCGCGAGCCTCTCCTTGCATGAAGCAATGTGCTCCGCGCTTGCGTCGTCGCGCATCGTCTGCAGCCGCATGTGATGGATCTTGAGCGACAGGATCGACAGGCGATCGATCATCGCGCCCGCGGTCTCCGAGTTGTGCCACGCGTCCGCCGCGGGCGCAACGCCCGCGAGGCGCGCAAGCAGCGCCTCGTCGATGCGCTCGATCGCGTCGTTGCGGCGCTGGTTGCAGCCGTCGATCGCGCGCTTGTTCGCGGCGATCGCCGCGTCGGCGACGTCGGTGCGGCGCGCCTGATCCTCCTCGTCCCAGAGCAGGCGGTTGTTGCGGTGATTCTCCGCGATGTGGCGCCACGCGTCGCCGGCATCGCGGCCGGGGGCGCCGCCGGCAATCGCTTCGTCGTGGAACGCGCAGATCGCGCGCGCGGCGACGTCTTCGAACGGATTCATGGCGAACGGTCAGAGGAGCGACAGAATCGCATTCTGCACGGCTTCGGCTTCGATCGCCGGCATGCACAGATGGCGCGGACATTCGGCGACGCTGCGGCCGCAGCGTCGCACCCAGGCGATCTCGCGCTTGAACAGCACGCGCTGGTCGCGGCAGGGGAACGGATCCACGGTTACCGCCCGGTACGGCGCATCGCGCCAGAAGTCGCCGGCCCCGCACAGCACCGCGGAGCCGGGGCCGAACAGCGCGACCGTCGGTGTGCCGACGATGCGGCCGAGGTGCGCTATCCCGGTGTCGGGTGCGACGAGCACCGTCGCGCCGGCCAGCAGATGCCAGATTTGCGCAAGATCGAGTCGGCCGGCGAACGATGCGAAGCGCCGCTGCGCGTCGATCGCCCCGACGACAGCCGCCTCGTTCGCGCCCGCCGACCACACCGGCACGATGCCACGTGCGGCAAGCCAGCCGGCCAGCCCGAGCCAGCGCGGCGCAGGCCACTGCTTGAGCGGCGAGCTCGCGCCGACGTGCAGCACGGCATACGGCGGGACGGGACGGGCGAATTCGGCGTGGGGCGGCGCGCACCATTCCTGCGCGCGATAGGGCTCCGGCGCAGGTCCTTCGACGAGCTCCGCGACGAGATCGCCCCACGCACCGGGACGATCCGGATAAGCGACCTGCCGGTCGACCTGCCAGCTCTTGACCGCGGGCCGGTCGCCGGCGAAGGCCACGATGTGGCGCGCGCGCATCGCCGCCGCGAGCCACGCGTAACGGTTGTCGCCCGGCACCAGCGCAAGGTCGAACGGCGCTTCCGCGTACAGCGCCGATGCCGATTGCCGGGGATCGAACGGCAGCGCGCGCACCCCGTACGGTGCGGTCGCATAGAGCGGGGCAATCGCGCGCGGCAGCGTCATCGCGATGTCGGCAGAGGGATGCATCGTCCGCAGCTTCTTGAGCAGCGGCGTCAGCATCAGCGTGTCGCCGAGCAGCAGATGGTGCGCGACCAGGATGCGGCGCGGGTCGCGCGGCGCGATCCGTTCGCGCTGCCGCAGCGCGAGCGCACGCGCGACGGTTCGCGCGCGTCCGGCGACGCGGCTTCCCGCGTTCGGCGCGAGCGCGGTCACTGGACTACTCTTCGCGCTATCGCGCTTCGGAGCAGTTCGCCCTTGGGGCGGTCCTTCGGGCTCACGGTCGCCGAATCGCCTTGCGCGCGGCGAGCGCGCAGCGAAAGACTTCTTCCATCCGATCCAGCATCGTCTCGATGGCGAAGCGGGGCAGCACGAACGCCCGGGCGCGTTCCGCGATCGCCGCGCTCGCGACCGGATCGTCGAGGACGGCGTCGATCGCCGCGGCCAGGGCGGCCGCGTTTTCGCGCGCGACGATGCGCGCGGTGTCCCCGTCGCGCGCGATCTCGGGAATCGCGCCGGCGTCGGTCGTGACGCACGGAATCGCCGCGAGCATCGCCTGCAGCAGCGCCTGCGGCACGCCTTCGTTCGCATAGGATGGCAGCACGAACACGTCGAGCGCGGCAAGCCAGCGAGCGACGTCGGTTCGCTGGCCCGCGAACAGCACGCGCTTGCCGAGGCCGAGCTGCGCGACCTGCGCTTCCAGCGCGGCGCGCTGCGGCCCGTCGCCGACGATGACGAGCCGCGCATCGCGTCGCCGAAGAAGCGGCATCGCCTCGACGAGGTACCGGTGGCCCTTCCAGCTGCGCAGCGTCGCCACGATGCCGGCGAGCGGCGCGGCTTCCGGAAGGCCGAGCTCGCGCCGCGCGGCGGCGCGCGACAGCGGCGCGAACGTCGCCGTGTCGATGCCGGTCGGCACCGAATCGACACGCGACGGGTCGAGGCCGTTGTCGCGGATCAGCTGCTCGCGCAATGCGGCGCCGGTAGTCACCACGCGCGCGGTCGCGGTGCGATAGAGCCAGCGCGTGGCATAGTCGCGTGGCACGGGGATGGAAACGTGCCGTGTCCGCACGAGCACAGGCGCGCGCCCGGCTCGTGCAAGCCACGCGCACGCGAGCGCGGCGAGCCATGCGTCGGTCGAGCTGTGCGCGTTGACGACGTCGACCGGATGCCGGCGTAAGGCGGCGACGAGAGAGCGCACGCCCGCGGGACGCTTGCGGCCGATCGGCAACGTCGCGACGGGCACGCCGAAGCGCGGCGCCTCCGCGGCGATCCGCGATCCGCGTGCGGCGTAGAGCGTCACGCGATGTCCGCGGCCGATGAAGCCGGCGGCTTCGGTCAACGTGCGGATCTCCTGTCCACCCCAGCCGAGCGACGACTCCGTGTGCGCGATCGCGAGGGGATCGTCTGCGCTCATGCATCGGCCTCCGTGTGCCGATCACCCGACAAGCGACCCCGCGTGTCGGCCTCCCGCAAACGCGCAGCGCCGCCCGCTTCGGGCCTTTGCTCGACCTGCGGTCTCGCCCGCTGCGCTCATGCAGCGAGCGGCGCCGGCGCGAACTGCATCCGGTGCAGCTTCGCGTACACGCCGCCGCGCGCGAGCAGCGCGGCGTGCGTGCCTTCCTCCACGATGTGCCCGTGCTCGAGCACGACGATGCGGTCAGCGTGCTCGATCGTCGACAGCCGGTGGGCGATGACGATCGTCGTGCGGCCCTGCATCAGCGCGTCGAGCGCGGCCTGGACCTGACGCTCGGATTCCGAATCGAGCGCGGACGTCGCCTCGTCGAGAATCAGCAGCGGCGCATCCTTGAGAATCGCGCGGGCGATCGCGATGCGCTGGCGCTGCCCGCCGGAGAGCCGCACGCCGTTCTCGCCGACTTCCGTCTCGAATCCCTGCGGCAGCGCGCGGATGAACTCGAGCGCATGCGCCGCATTGGCCGCGCGCTCGATCGCCTCGCGCGGCGTATCCGCCATCGCGCCGTAGGCGATGTTCGCGGCGATCGTGTCGTCGAACAGCAGCACGTCCTGCGAAACGAGCGCGACCTGCGCGCGCAGGCTCGCGAGCGTGAGCGTCGTCACGTCGTGCCCGTCGATGAACAGCCGTCCCGCCGTCGGCTCGTAGAAGCGCGGCACGAGGTTGACGAGCGACGTCTTGCCGCTGCCCGAGCTGCCGACGAGCGCCACCGTCTCGCCCGGATGCACGGTCAGCGACACATCGTTCAGCGCCTCGCGCTCGGCTCCGGCGTAACGCAACGAGATCCGGTCGAAGCGCAATTCGCCCGAGGCGCGCTCGAGCGCGACGCTCCCTTCGTCCGGCTCGACGTCGCGGTCGAGAAGCCCGAAGATGCTTTCCGCCGCGGCAAGCCCGCGCTGGATCGCCGCGTTGATACCCGACAGCGACTTGATGCGCTCGAGCAGCGTCAGCAGCGCGACGAGGTACGAGGCGAACGTGCCGAGGTCGAGGCTGCCGCTCTGGCTTTGCGCGAGCGCGACCCAGACGATGACCCCGACGGCGATCGCGGCGAGCACCTGGGTGATCGGCGAGCTCGCGGCGCTTGCCGACGATTGCTTCGTCATCGACGTGCGCAGCGCATTGGCGGCGCGGACGGCGCGCGCTCGCTCGTACGCCTCGCCGCCGAAGACGCGAACGATCCGGTGGCCGCCGATCATCTCCTCGAGCACGTGCGTCATCGAGCCGGTGCGCGTCTGTACGTCGCGCGCGATGCGGCGCAGCCGCCGGCTGAAGTAGCGGATGACGACGGCGACGATCGGCAGCACGAAGAACGTCATCGCCGTCAGCTTCCAGTTGATGTACAGCAGCCAGCCGAGGCTCGCAGCGATCGTCAGCGTGCTGCGGATCGCGGTCGTGATCGTTCCGGAAGCGGCCGAGGCGAGCTGGTGCGCGTCGAACGTGAGCTTCGACTGGATGACGCCAGCCGGCGTCACGTCGTAGTACGGCGTCGGCAGCCGCAGCAGCTTGTCGATCAATCCGCGCCGCAGGTCGAACACCACGCGATGACCGGTGTACGCCATGCCGTATTCCGAGATGAACGAGCCGATGCCGCGGAATACGAACACGCCGATCACCGCGAGCGGCAGCCACTGCGTGCGTGCGGGATCGGGATTCTGGAAATTGTTGACGATCGGAATGACCAGCATCGCCATGATCAGGTCGCCGGCGGCGACGCACGCCATGCCCACGACTGCGAGGCCGAAGGCCCACCAATACGGACGGACGTACTCGAGAAGACGCCGGTAGAGACGCAGCCCGGTCATCGGGCGTTCGGGACCTGGCGCGGGGTGTCGCGGCGGCGTACGTACAGCGAGTCGGACAAGGGATTGCGCGCAGGCGGCCGCCGCTCGCTTGCCGGCGTGCGGCCTCTCGTCGTGGAGCGGCCAGTATAGCAGCCGCTATTGCGCGTCTTCGCCCGGGCGCCGGCGCGGGCGGTTCACTCCCGGATCCAGTGCATTCGTCGCATTTGCGTTGCACGCCGCACCCGTCACGCCGTACGCTTTACCCGCCAATTGGCAGACAGGGGAATGCGCGCAGGAAGACCGGGGGCATGAGCCCGAAAAACGCCATCGCGGCGCCCTGGCGGCGATGACCGCATTCGTTCGCTGGGGTCTTCCGATCGTCGCGATCGCGGCGGCGCTCGACGTATTGCGGGTGTCGGCCGACGCCATTGCCGGCCGTGAGTCGTTTACGGACGTGTGGGGATGGTACGTCTACGACGTGTTCATCGGCGTCGCCGTTCTGGCGGCCGCTGCCGCGGTCGTCCATCGGATCCCTCGCCACGGACGCCGCCAGTACGCTGCCGTTGCCCTTGCGGTCATTGCCGCGGGCGCGGCGTCTTTGTACCTGTGCACCGTGCACAGTACGTGGCGACGCTTGGGCACGCTGTCGGTCTTCCTCGGGGATCCGGGGAATTACGTAGGCTGGTTCGGCACCAGCATGCTGGTGTACCTGACGCTCGGCATGCTGATCGTCGGAGCTTGGCTTTACGTTCGCGCCGAGGCACAGCAGGCGGAGGTCCTGAAGCAGGTCGCGGTCGATTCCGCGCGCATGGATCAGCAAACGGCCGAGGCGCGCCTGCAAGTGCTGGAGGCTCAGATCGAGCCGCACTTCCTGTTCAACACGCTCGCGCACGTCAAGCGTCTCTACGAGATCGATCCCGCCAGCGGCGCGCGGATGCTGCAGAACCTCAAGGCGTACCTGGCGGTGGCGTTGCCGCAGATGCGCGAAACCGAGTCGACGCTGGCGCGCGAGCTCGGAAACGTCACCGCCTACCTGAACGTGCAGCAGATCCGGATGGGGCATCGGCTGGCGTTCGCCGTCGATTTGCCACCGAATCTCCGCGGCGCCGCGATGCCGTCGCTGATGATCCTCACGCTGGTAGAGAACGCGATCAAGCACGGTCTCGGTCCTGCGCAGGCGGGCGGTCGCATCGACGTTCGGGCTTCGTCCGAGGGCGGGTGCCTTCGGGTCGACGTGGCGGACACCGGACAGGGCTTTGCGAAGGCGGCGGGAGGAGGCACGGGCCTTGCGAACGTTCGCGCCCGCCTGAAAAGCCTGTTTGGCGACGCCGCCAGCCTGTCGCTCGCGATCAATGCGCCAAGAGGCGTCGTCGCGACGCTGATCCTGCCGCAGCGAAGCATGAACTCCCCCGGAGCCGGCGCGTGAGCGATACCGAAGCCCGAATTCCGCAGGGCGATGCGTGGGGGCGGGTGGCGGATGCACTGTGCAGCCTTCGCTGGCCGCAGATTCGCGTCGCGATCCTGTTCGGGCTGGCGTTGTGGGTACTGTGGAGCCTGCGCAACTTCCCCCACGTCCTCTACTTGGCCGAGACAGACAAAGATCTCCACCTGATTCTTCTTGGCCCCGTGATCGACTACCAGATCAAGGCCTTCGTCCTCGTGGTTGCCATCGTCATCGCCGACCGCGCCGTCGACGACGGCGCCCAGCGCCGCAGGACCTACGTCCTCGCCGCGCTGCTCGGTTGCGCGGCCGCCGTGGTCGTGAGCGAGCTGTTCGTCGAACCCTGGCGAGTTGTTGTTCTAGGCGAGGACCAGAACCGGCCCGCGGATATCTCGTGGATTCGGTATTATTCGTTCTGGCCGATCGGCCAGTTCGCGATCTTGCTGATGACCGGCGCGCCCGCGGTGTTCTTTTACGCCGATCGACGCGCCGCCATGAAGACGGCGGCAATTCTTCACGCCGCCGAGCTCGATCGGGTCCAGCGCTCGCGAATCGCCCTCGAATCGCGGCTTGCGGCGATGCAGGCGCGCGTCGAGCCGCAGTTTTTGTTCAACACGCTCGACCAGGTCGAGCACCTCTACGCGCAGGATCCCGCGCTCGGGGGCCGCATGCTCGACGACCTTATCGCCTACCTCCGCGCGGCGATGCCGCTGATGCGCGACACGTCGTCCACCGTGGCGCAAGAGCTGGAGCTGGCGCGCAGCCACCTCGACATCGCCAAGATCCGGCTCGGTAACCGCCTGGCGTTCGATATCGAGATGCCGGCCGAGCTTGGCGCCGCGCGGATGCCGCCAATGATGCTGCTCCCGTTGCTCGATCACGCACTCGGGCACGGGCTCGCGCGCAGCGCCGCCGACGGCACGATCCGCATCGGCGCCGGTATCGAAGCCGGTCGCCTTTCGCTGCGGATCGCCGACAGCGGCGAAGGCTTCGTGCCCGACGCGGGCGGTGACGGCATCGCGAGCATTCGCGAGCGCTTGCATGCGCTCTACGGTAGCGAGGGCCGGCTGGGCTTTCGTGCGCGCGCAGGCGGCGGAAGCGAGGCCATCTTGGACATTCCGTACGAGATCGGCGCCGTCGCGGCAGCGTAGGGTAGCGACTTGGCTCGGCCGCTATTGCGTGACTTTACCGGCGAGTAACGCCTCGTAAAGCGCCATCAGCCGTGCCGTCATCGCGGCGGCCGTGAGCGGCAGCACGGCGGCGCGCGCGCGCTCGCCCATGCGCGCGCGCACTGCTTCATCCTGCAGCGTGCCCATATGCGCGGCGAGCGCTTCGGCATCGCCAGGCGCCACGGCGAATCCGGCGCCCGCCTCCAGCGCCAATTCGGCCGCGCCGCAGCGCGTCGTCGTCACGATGGGCAGCGCGCACGCCATGGCCTCGAGCGCGGCATTCGGGCACGGGTCGTAGAGCGTCGGCAGCACGAATACGTCCGCCGCGCCATAGTAATGATGTGGCTCGGCTAGCGGGCCCGCTAGCGTGACGCGGCCGGCGAGGCCGAGCGCGCGAACGCGTGCAGCGTAATGCGCGCTCTCCTTGTCGCGGCCGACGACGAGCAGATGCGCGGAGGCGGGCAACCGCGCCATCGCGTCGATCGCCGTGGCGACGCCCTTGCGCTCGAATCCCGAGCCCACCAGCAGATGGACGTTCGCGTCCGAGGCGATGCCGTGGCGCTCGCGCACGGCCGTGCGATGCACGCGCAACCGCGGCGAGAAGGCCGTCGCGTCGACCGCGTTGTAGATGACGTGCAGGCGCGACTCCGGCACGCCGAACCGATCGCGAATGTCGTCGCGCACCATCTTCGAATTGCAGATGACCGCCGACAGCCGCGCGCTCGCGTACATCCGGCGTTCCATCGCCAGCCGGTGCCGATGCCGCGGATCGGCGCGCATGGCGAGCGCGCGCAGCGGCGGCACGTGACGCATGCGCTCCTCGAGCCACGTCGCGTGCACGCCGTCACCCGCGCGATAGATGTCGCAGCAGGCGAGCCGCTCGTGCGATTGCACGAGCGCGGGCGCGTCGCGCGCGATCGCGCGGCACACCGCGCGCACGAACCCGGAGTCGCGCCAAAGGCCGCCGACGTAGAAGGGATCGACGATCCGAGGCTCGATGCGGCCCCGCTGCGCGGTCCATTCGCGCGTATAGAGCGTCACCGTGACGCCGCGCTCCGCCAGCGCTTCGAGCGCGCTCGCGAGGAACCGCTCGGCGCCGCCGAACGGCGTGTAGCGCTGGCGGATGATGGCGAGCCGCATCAGCGCGGCGTGCCGCCCGGGGCCGGCGCCGATTCCGCAAAATGTATCGATTCCCCGGCCGGCGCCGACTCCGCGAGCAGCGCCTCGAACTGCGCGTACACGTCGTCGACGCGCAGCGTCGTCAGGCATTCCGAGACCTTGCCGCCGCCGCAGCCGTCGATGCCGCACGGCCGGCACGGGTGTGCCCGCGAGACGACGACCCGCGCGCGCACCATCCACGGCCCCCATTCGTGCTCGCCGGACGGCCCGAACAGCGCGAGTGCCGGCGTACCCATCGCGGCGGCAATGTGCATGGGCGCGCTGTCGACGCCGACAAAAGCGCGCGCACGCGCGGTGAGTGCCGCGAGTTCGAGCAGCGAGAGCTCGCCGGTCAGGTCGACGACATGCGCGTGCGCCGACGCGCCCATCTGCGACAGGACCGAGGCGACGAGCTCGCGCTCGCGTGCGTCGGGCGCGCCCGTCACGACCACCGAATGTCCGCCGCCGACGATGCGCTCGAACAGCCCGGCCGTATGTTCGGGCGGCGCGCACTTGAACATCCAGCGTGATCCGGGATGCGCATGCACGAAGCCGGGCGCGATGCCGCGCTCGCGGATCAGCGCGTCGATGCGCGCGTTGGCGGCGTCCCCCGGAATCAGCACCAGTTTCTTGTCGGCAGGCTCGGGGTAGACGCCGATGCGCCGCAGCGCATCGAGATTCGCCTCGACTGCGTGGCGCGGCGTCATCCGCGGCAGGCGGTAGAAGTGCGTGAAGCGCGCCCGCCAGAACCATTCGCTGCGCGGGCGCTCGCGCGTCACCGCATAGCGGGGGCGCAGCAGATGCGCGAGCATCGCGCCGCGCGGATGCTCGGTCAGGTGGATCAGCAGGTCGTAGTGCCGTGCGCGAAGTGCGCGCACGAGGCTCGCCTCCGCGGCGATCTGCACACGCGGGCCCTGCCGCTTCCAGGCGCGGTCGATCGTGTGAATGCGCGCGATCGCCGGGTGGTGCGCGAGCAGCGGCGCGGTTTCCCGGTACACGAGCGCGTCTATCTCGGCGTGCGGCGCCGCGCGCCCGAGCGTTGCGTACACGGGCGACGTCAGCAGTACGTCGCCGTGATGGCGGAGCTTGGTGACGAGGACGCGCCGGATCTCCGGCAGCGGTACGGCGTCCGGCAGATAGCTCGCCATGGGCGGCAACAATAGCAAATCCAGCACCGGTGCGAACCTGCGCAGGGTCAGCGCTCACTCGTGCGCCGTTGCGCGCTCCGGGCTGCGATCGGCGTTCGGGTAGAATCCGGCGTTCGCGAAATCCCGCCGCCCGCCCCATGCCGATCGACGCCGTCAGCGCTGCCATCAAGGCGAAGATCCTCGCCGAGGCGCTGCCCTACATACGCCGGTTCCACGATCGGACGATCGTAGTCAAGTACGGCGGCAACGCGATGACGGAGACGGCGCTGAAGGCCGGCTTCGCCCGCGACGTCGTCATGCTGAAGCTCGTCGGCATGAATCCCGTCATCGTGCACGGCGGCGGCCCGCAGATCGGCGAGCTGCTCACGAAGATGGGCATCCAGAGCGAGTTCCGCCAGGGCATGCGGGTGACCGACGAGCGGGTGATGAACGTCGTCGAGATGGTGCTCGGCGAGTTGAACCAGGAGATCGTCGGCCTCATCAACCAGCAGGGCGGCAAGGCGGTGGGGCTCACCGGCCAGGACGGGGCGTTCATCCGCGCGCGCAAGATGATGCTGCCAAGCGAATCGGAGCCCGGCGCGTTCGTCGACATCGGCCTCGTCGGCGAGATCGCGTGCATCGACGCCGAGCTGATCAGCCTGCTCGATTCGCGCGACTTCATCCCGGTGATTGCGCCGATCGGCGTCGGCGCCGAAGGCGAGGCGTACAACATCAACGCCGACCTGGTCGCCGGCAAGCTCGCCGAGACACTGAAAGCCGAGAAGCTCGTGCTGATGACGAATACGACCGGGGTGCTGGATCGCCACGGCAAGCTGCTCACGGGCCTCACCGCGAACGAGATCGACGCACTGTTCGCGGACGGCACGATCCATGGCGGCATGCTGCCAAAGATGGGATCGGCGCTCGACGCGGTGAGAAACGGCGTGAAGAGCTCGCACATCATCGATGGCCGCGTCGACCACGCGCTGCTCCTCGAGGTGCTGACCAACGCGGGCGTGGGAACGATGATCCGCGCCGACGATGCCGCGCCGCGCGCGGCCTGACGCCGCGAGTCGAGAACGAGGATGGCGGCGAAGCCCGGCGAACGCAAGCTGCAGATCCTGCAGACCCTCGCGACGATGCTCGAAACGCCGCGCGGCGAGCGCGTGACGACGGCTGCGCTCGCCGCGAAGCTGGACGTTTCCGAGGCCGCGCTCTACCGGCATTTCGCGAGCAAGGCGCAGATGTTCGAGGGCCTGATCGAGTTCATCGAGTCGACGGTGTTCTCGCTCGTGAACAAGATCCAGTCGGAATCCGAGGACGGCGTCGCGCAGGCCGAGCAGACCGTCGTGATGCTGCTGCGCTTCGCCGAGAAGAACCAGGGGATGACGCGCGTGCTGATCGGCGACGCGCTGGTCAACGAGGACGAGCGGCTGCAGGTGCGAATCAACCAGTTCGTCGAGAAGCTCGAGGCGGCGCTGCGGCAGTCGCTGCGCATCGCGCAGGCGGCGAACGCGTGGCACGGCGATGCCAATGCGGATGCGGCCGTACTGATCGCGTATGTCGTCGGCCGCTGGCAGCTTTTCGCGAAGAGCGGCTTCAAGCGCTCGCCGCAGGACGGCTGGGCGCTGCAGCGCAAGTTCCTGTTCGGCTGACCAGGCGCCCCTGGTTACGCTTAAAGCGCGCGCGCGCACGCGCCGCGCACTTGATGTAGTGTGGTGATGTCGGCGCCGCTGTGGAGCACATTCACCCAATCCGGAACCGGCAGGCCGACCCGACACCCATGAAATTCCTGCCGTTCGTCGCCGCCTGCGGCGTCGCCTTCGCGACATCCGTTGCCTGCGGCCAGGCACCGCCGCCGCTGCCGCCGCCTGCACAGCGAGACGCGGAGCCGCCGTCGCCGCCGCGGTCGGTACCGACTGCACCCGAGCCGGCCGTCGTGATCCGGACGCCCACCGGCGCCGAGGCGCGCGGCGATGTCGCGCCCGCATCGCGGTGGCAGGCGGATCTCGACCGCCTCGACGCCGACCTGCGCCTGCGGCTCATGACCGCGAGCGAGCCGGGCATCGCATGGCTTGCGGGCGAGCTCGAAGAGACCGACGTCGAGTCGCAGCTTCGTCACTACGCCGCGGCGCGCGTTGCGGCGCCGAACGAGCGGCTGTATCTCGCGTCGCTCGGCGTCGCGTGCATGCAGCCGATGCGTCCTGTCCAGCCGGCGTGCGACGCGGTCGACCGGCTGGCCGATTGGGCACGGCGCGATGCGGACAACGGCGTTCCGTCGCTGCTGCTCGCGGGTCGCGCACAGAAGCGCGGCGAGGCTGACTCGGCTGCGAGCTTCGTCGAGCAGGCCGCGCTGGCGTCGCGCTTCGATGACTATTGGTCGGAGCGTGCCGCGCGCTGGTGGAGCTATCTGCGCGCGATCGACGGCGTCGATCCGGCCGTGCGCGCCAAGGCCGCCGCGAACTACGCGGCGACGGGCGATCTCCCCTGGGCGCTGCCGCTGCGCGCGCTTTGCGCCGACGACCGCGACAAGGACCGGGAGCGCGTGCCGCGGATGCGCACGGCGTGTGCGAGCGCAGGCGCGGCGCTGGCTGATCGAGGCACGACGTTCGCGCTGCGCCGCGTCGGGGCGCGCATCGCGGAGATCAACGCCGCCGACGACAAGGCGCGCGGACTCGCGCAGCGGCAACATGCGGCGATACTGGCAATCGCGGCGCGCTGCGCGCAGGTCACGCCGGATTTCGCCGCGGCATTCGAGTCGGCCGCGGCGGCCGACCGGGCGAAGGGTGTCGAGCAGTTTGCAGCGTGGGCGAGCGCGCAAGCCGGAGAGGGAGAAGTGCGCGCGTGCGAGCGCCGGATCGCCGCCGCGCGCAAATGATTCGGCGGCGCTGACGCCGCGCGGTCAGGTCGAGCGCAACGTCGACGGCGAGAGCAGGCAGCCCGCGATGCGCCAGCGGCCGCCCCCGTCACGCTGCATTTCGTAGAGCGCGACCAGTAACGTCTCGTCGCTCATCACGAGCCGCAGCGGCTGGATCGTGCGGCCGTCGATGACGGCGCCCTCGAGAAATTCGGCGTGGCGCGCGTCGAGCAGCGGCGCGTAGCTGTCCTGCACCATGCGCAGGAACGTCGGCGGGTCCCGGAACTGCGCCTGGATCCCCGCGGATGCGAACGTGTACGCGCGCGTCGCGTCGCCCGCGCGAAGCGCCTCGAGTTGCTCGCCGATTGTCTTTTGAATCGCATCCCATTCGGCCGGAGAAAGCGCGGCATGCGCAGCAGCGGCGGCTTCGGCATCGCTCGGCCGCTGTGCCGCGACGCGGTCGATCGCGGGCGGCGCCATCAGCAGCGCGAGCAGCGCAAGCGCGGCCGGCCAGCGGAGGTGCTGTGTCGTCACGCCGGGCTCGCGGCGGGACGATCGCCGCAGACCGGACACGCGGGATCGCGAGGTACGCGCATGTCGCGCCATTCCATCGAGAGCGTGTCGAGCAGCAGCAGGCGCCCGGCGAGCGAGCGGCCCGCGCCGGCGAGCAGCTTCAGCGCTTCGGCCGCCTGCGTCGCGCCGACGATGCCGACGAGCGGCGCGAACACGCCCATCGTCGCGCAACGCGCCTCCTCGATCGCTTCGCCTTCGCCGAACAGGCAGTGGTAGCAGGGACTGCTCGGGTCGCGCGTGTCGAACACCGCGATCTGGCCGTCGAAACGGATTGCCGCGCCGGATACAAGCGGCTTCGCCATCGCGACGCAGGCGCGGTTCACCGCATGGCGCGTCTCGAAGTTGTCGCAGCAGTCGACGACGACGTCGGCGGCGCGGACGAGCGTGGCGAGCGATTCGCCCGCGACGCGGTCGCGCACGAGGTCGAGCGCGACCCCGGGATTGATCGCCGAGAGCCGGCCGGCGGCAGCTTCGACCTTGGGCCGGCCGACGTCGGCCGTGGCGTACAGGATCTGCCGCTGCAGGTTCGTGAGATCGACCGTGTCCGAATCGCAAAGCGTCACGCGACCGACGCCCGCTGCGGTCAGGAACTGCGCGACCGGCGCCCCCAGGCCGCCAACGCCAACGACGAGCGCATGCGCCGCCGCGAACTTCGCCTGCGCATCCGGCCCGAGCTCATCGAGCAGGATATGCCGGCTATAGCGGAGAAGTTGAGCGTCGTCCAGTGCGCTACTGCGTCTTGGCCTGCGCCGACAGCGACTTCACCGACTCGATGACCGGTACGCCCTTCAGGCGGTTGATCGCCTGCTTGAGCGTGAAGTCCTCGTCGGAGCCGAAGTCCAGTCGCGGCGGAAGCGCATCCGGCTGGCCGCCCGTCTTCGGAGCCGTCTTGACGTCGGGCGCCGTGGTGGCCGCACCCGTGCCGGCCGCCGTTGTGCCGTTCGTCGCCCCGGGCGTGCCCGGGACGTCCAGATGGTGCTCGAGATTCGCTTCGCGGATTCGGTTCGGCGAATCGCGGCCATCGTCGATCTGGACGTCGGGCTCGATGCCCTTTGCCTGGATCGAGCGGCCCGCCGGCGTGTAGTAGCGAGCGGTCGTGAGCTTCAACCCCGTGTTGTTGCCGAGCGGCAGGATCGTTTGCACCGAGCCCTTGCCGAACGTCTTCACGCCGAGGACGGTGGCGCGCTTGTGGTCCTGCAGCGCGCCCGCGACGATTTCCGACGCCGACGCCGTTCCGGCATCGACGAGCACGACCATCGGCACGGTCTTCACGGCCGCCGGCAGGTCGCGCAGGTAGTCCTCGCCGCGGCGGACGTAGTTCTCGCGGCTGGCCGTCAGCCGCATCCGCGCGTCGGGCGTGCGGCCGTCGGTGTACACGACCAGCGCGTCCTTCGGCAGGAACGCCGCCGACACGGCCACCGCCTGGTTCAGCAGGCCGCCGGGGTCACTGCGCAGGTCGAGCACCAGCCCCTTGAGCGGGCCGTTCGCGTACAGGTCGCGGATCGACTTGGCGAGATCGCCTCCGGTGTCCTCCTGGAACTTGCGCACGCGGATGTAGCCGTAGCCGGGCTCGAGAAGCCGGGCACGAATGCTCTTGACGTTGATTTCCTGGCGCACCACCGTGAACGTCAGCGGCGTGTCGACGTCCTTGCGGACGATCGTGAGAAGCACCGGCGTCCCGGGCGCGCCCCGCATCTTCTCGACGGCCTTGGACAGCGGCATGCCGCGCGTCGCGGTGTCGTCGATCTTGACGATCAGGTCGCCGGCCTTGATGCCGGCCTTGAACGCCGGCGTGTCCTCGATCGGCGAAACGACGCGGATGACGCCCTCTTCGACGCCGACCTCGATGCCAAGCCCGCCGAAGCGGCCCTGGGTGTCGACCTGCAACTCGTGGAACGCCTCGGCATCGAGGAAATCGGAGTGCGGGTCGAGGCCGCGCACCATCCCGTTGATCGCTTCCTTGATCAGCTTGTCGTCGGGGACCGCCTCGACGTAGTCGCTCTTGATCTTGCCGAAGACCGCGGAGAGAAGCTGCAGGTCCTCGTAAGGAATCGGCAGCCGCGACTCGCGTTGTGCGAACACCGAGAGATTGAGGCTCAGCAGCAGGCCGAGCACCGCGCCCATGCCGATCCAGGTGGCTTTTTTCATTCCATCGCGCATCGCGAACCCCGATTCGTCTTCAATGGCCGCGCAGCGGCGAATGCCGCATTCCGCGACGGAACCTCGTCAATAAAGTATACGCCTGCCCGCGCCGGGCGATTCAATCGTGCGGCCGGGGTATCCGACGGCCGGAAGCGGGGAGGCGGGCATTGGTCCAAAAACGCGCGGATTTAGTTCCCGCCTTCGGCGAACCGGACGAGCGCGTGGCCGGTCATTTCGGGCGGTTTCGGCAATCCCATCAGCGCGAGCAGCGTCGGCGCGATGTCCTGCAGCGCGCCGCCGTCGGTCAGCGTCGCCGGCCGTCCCACGTAGACCAGCGGCACGCGGTTCAGCGTGTGTGCCGTATGCGGCTGTCCGGTCGCATCGTCGCGCAACTGCTCGGCATTGCCGTGGTCGGCGGTGATGACCACTTCCCCGCCGTGCGCGCGCGCCGCCGCGACGACCCGGCCCATGCAGGCGTCGAGCGTCTCGATCGCCCGCAGCGTGGCGGCGAAGTCGCCCGTGTGCCCGACCATGTCGCCGTTCGCGTAGTTGCACACGATCGCGTCGTAGCGCCGGCCCTCGATCGCCGCGACCAGGCGGTCGGTCACTTCTCCCGCGCTCATTTCCGGCCTCAGATCGTAGGTCGCAACCTTGGGCGAAGGTACGAGGATGCGGTCCTCGCCCGCGTACACCGATTCGGTGCCGCCGTTGAAGAAATACGTCACGTGCGCGTACTTCTCGGTTTCGGCGATGCGCAGCTGGTGCAACCCGAGCCGCGCGATGTATTCGCCGAAGCTGTTGCCGATCGCCTGCGGCGCGAACGCGATGCCGAGGTGACGGAAGTCGTCGCCGTAGCTTGTGAGCGTCACGAAGCGGGCCAAGCGCGGTATGCGCTTCCGCGCGAAGCCGTCGAACGCCGGATCGGTGAGCGCGCGCGTCAGCTGCCGGGCGCGGTCGGCGCGGAAGTTCATGAACACGGCGACGTCGCCATCCGCGATGCGCGCAGGCGCAGCCCCCGTGGCCACGATCGTCGTCGCTTGCACGAACTCGTCGGATTCGCCGCGCGCGTACGCCGCCGCGAGCGCCGCCTGCGCCGTCCCGGCGGTGAACGGCGCGACGCCGTCGACGATCGCCTCGTACGCCGGCTGCAGCCGCTCGTATCGGCGGTCGCGATCCATCGCGTAATAGCGGCCGCAAACCGTGGCGATTCTCGCATTCGCGTGGCGCACACACACGGACTCCATGAATGCGAGCGAAGCCTCTGCGCTGCGCGGCGGCGTGTCGCGTCCGTCGAGGAACGCATGGACGAGCACCTGCGCCGCGCCGCCGCTCGCCCCGAGGTCGACCATCGCCGCGATCTGGCGCTCGTGGCTGTGCACGCCGCCCGGCGACAGCAGGCCGAGCACGTGAACCGCGGCGCGGCCGTTGCGGGCGGCTCCCACCGCGTCCAGCAGCACCGCATTGCGCGCGAACTGGCCGTCCCGGATCGCGACGTCGATGCGCGTGTAGTCCTGGTATACGACGCGCCCCGCACCGATGTTCAGATGCCCGACTTCGGAGTTGCCCATCTGCCCCTCCGGCAGGCCGACGCGAAGCTCGGACGCGTCGATCGTCGTGTGCGGGCACGTCGCGAGCAGCCGTCGCCACTCGGGCGCGTGCGCGCGCGTGATCGCGTTGTCGGGTGCGTCCTCCCGGCAGCCGAAGCCGTCGAGGATCAACAGGACGACGGGGCGCACGGCGGGCTTCGTGACCAGGGCCTCGGCGGCAGCCGCGGGAGAGGGAGGAGCGAGCGTGTCCATTCGAACAGGCGGCGCTCGGCCGCGCGGGCGGCGTCACGCCATACGCTATCATTTTAAGCTTTGCCGAAAGTTCGCTTCCGATGCTCCTGTCGTTTCTCGAGAAGAACTGGCCGCTCGTGCTGGTGTTCGTGCTGTCCGGCGCGATGCTGCTGTGGCCGCTGCTGCAGCGGCGACTGTCCCCGGTGCGAGAGATCGGCACGCTCGACGCCACGCGCCTCATCAACACGGGGAACCCTCTCGTTCTCGACGTCCGCGAGCCTCGCGAGTTCGTCGGCGGCCGGTTGCCGAACGCGACGCACGTTCCACTGTCCCAGATCAAGGACCGCGGCGGCGAGCTCGCGAAGTTCGTGTCGCGGCCGGTGCTCGTCTACTGCGATCGGGGCTTGCGCGGTGGCGCCGCTGCGTCGGCGCTCGGCAAGCTCGGCTTCACGGAGGTGCAAAGCTTGCGCGGCGGCCTCAAGGCCTGGAAGGAAGCCGGTTTGCCGATGCAGAAGATCTGAGACCAGGCAACCCGTTCGCGCCCATGGCACAGGTCCTGGCGCGCCGGGCCGGGGCATAAATGACATGGAAATCCAATCGGCCGCAATCAGGCCGCGCGTGACGCTGTACACGACCGGGTATTGCGGATATTGCATCCGTGCGGAGCGGCTTCTCGCGGCGCGTGGCGCGGACGTGCACCGGATCCGCGTCGACGAGCATCCGGCCGAGCGCATCGCGATGGCGCAGCGCACCGGGCGCCGCACGGTCCCGCAGATCTACATCGGCGACCATCATGTCGGCGGTTACGACGACCTGGCCGCACTCGATCGCGCGGGCCGGCTCGTCGCGATGCTGGGAGGTGAGGTCGCCTGACGCCGGCGCGGCACGCGCTGCCGTGGCCCGAGCCTAGTAGAATCACCGGTTTCGCCTGAACAACCGGAGTTCCCAAGCATGGCCGAATCGCAGCCCGCCGAGAGCGCGGATCAGCAGCCCGCGGCACCGCAAGGCGGCGCGCAGCTTTCGATCGAGAAGATTTACGTCAAGGACCTGTCGCTCGAGAATCCTGGCGCGCCACAGTCGTTTCAGCTGGCCGAGGCGCCGCAGATCGAGGTCGGCCTGCGCACGCGCGGCGAGCAGGTCGCGCCCGATGTCTATGAATGCGTGTTGACGCTGACGGTGACGGCACGCAGCGGCGACAAGACGGTGTTCCTGATCGAGGCCGCCCAGGCGGGCCTGTTCACGATCCGCGGCATCGCGCCGAACCAGCTGCAACCGGTGCTCGCGATGCATTGCCCGGCCGTGCTGTTCCCGTATGCGCGCGAGACGGTCGCGGACGCGACACTGCGCGCCGGTTTCCCGCCGGTTCATCTTGCGCCGATCAATTTTGAAGCGCTCTACCAGCAACAGCTCGCGCAAGCCGCAGCGGAAACGCCCGCCGTCACGAACTGACGCCGCGAGGGCGCTGCGCGGGTGCGCGGCCGCGTTCCTCGCATTGGCGACT
>Ga0157371_10000329_pt1 | contig 61218 bp, 54 predicted proteins | sample C45metaG_FD_113462 | JGI IMG/M metagenome (GOLD analysis project Ga0157371, IMG submission 113462) | Corn rhizosphere microbial communities from Kellogg Biological Station, Michigan, USA - C4-5 metaG | ecosystem: Host-associated > Plants > Roots > Rhizosphere > Soil | place: USA: Michigan... | reverse complement strand
TTTTCGGATTCCAGTAACGGGTTTGGTGACCGAAGTGCACACCGGCCTTCAGCATATCGCGCATGTTGACTTGGGACATGATAGTTCCTTGATAAGTCGGGTTAGGCCTCCACGTATCCCAATGACCAACCGGCGGTAGCTGGACCGCTGGCACCCAGGTCATCGTGTCGACACGTGTGTGGGGTTTGATCGCTTGCGAAGCGCGCTGAATCAGGCACTCCGCAAAGCGGCGCATTTTATACCACAGCTGCCCGCATATAGGAACCTGAAATAGCATTGTTCCACAAGGACTTTTGCGCCTGCGCCGGAATCGCGCCACAATGTCGGCACTGCTTCTATATAGAGATGCCCGGCCCGAGCCGCTCGCCCCGGCCAGCGCTCTGCTAGAATCGCTCTTTTTCCCGTGTTTAGCTGCGCCCCGTGGCGCCGAGAGAGCCTGAATGACCGTCAGCATCAAAACCCCCGAGGACATCGAGAAGATGCGCATCGCCGGCCGCCTGGCCGCCGAGGTGCTGGAAATGATCGGCGACTACGTCAAGCCCGGCGTGACCACCGAGGAACTGGACCGCCTGTGCCACGACTATATCGTCAACGAACAGAAGGCCATTCCCGCCCCGCTCAACTATAAAGGCTTCCCCAAGTCGATCTGCACCTCGATCAACCATGTGGTGTGCCATGGCATCCCGAGCGACAAGCCGCTCAAGGATGGCGACACCATGAACATCGACGTCACCGTGATCAAGGACGGCTACTTCGGCGACACCAGCCGGATGTTCCACGTGGGCAAGGTGCCCGTGTGGGCCGAACGCCTGTCCCAGGTGACCCAGGAATGCCTGTACAAGGCCATCGAGATCGTCCGGCCGGGCTGCCGCCTGGGCGACATCGGCGAGATCATCCAGAAGCATGCCGAGAAGAACGGTTTTTCGGTGGTGCGCGAATTCTGCGGCCATGGCATCGGCACGGTGTTCCACGAAGAGCCGCAGATTCTGCACTATGGCCGCGCCGGTGAAGGCATGGAGCTCAAGGAAGGCATGACCTTCACCATCGAGCCGATGATCAACCAGGGCCGCGCCGACACCAAGATCCTCGGTGACGGCTGGACCGCAATCACCAAGGACCGCAAGCTGTCGGCGCAGTGGGAACACACCCTGGTGGTGACCGCCACCGGTTATGAGATCTTCACCCTGCGCACCGACGAGACGTTTCCCCGGGTGTCGGCCTGAACCGGCCCCATCGTCCCTAGCGCCCCTCTTCAACCATCAGGAAGCCCGAACATGCCGCAGGTGGATCCGGAGTTGTTTGACCGCGGCCAGTTCCAGGCGGAACTGGCGCTCAAGGCGAGCCCTATCGCGGCGTTCAAGAAAGCCATCCGTCAGGCCCACGAGGTGCTGGACGCGCGCTTCCTGGCCGGTCGCGACATCCGCCGGCTGATCGAGGACCGCGCCTGGTTCGTCGACAATATCCTGGAGCAGGCCTGGTCCCAGTTCCACTGGAGCGAGAGCGCCGACATTGCCCTGGTGGCCGTGGGCGGCTACGGGCGCGGCGAACTGCACCCCTACTCGGACATCGACTTGCTGGTGTTGCTGGAAAGTGCCGACCATGAGGTGTTTCGGGACTCGATCGAGCGTTTTCTGACCCTGCTGTGGGACATCGGCCTGGAAGTGGGCCAGAGCGTTCGCTCGATCGAGGAGTGCGCCGAGGAAGCGCGCGCCGACCTCACCGTGATCACCAACCTGATGGAGTGCCGCACCATCGCCGGCCCCGAGCGCTTGCGCAAGCGCATGCTGGAAGTCACCAGCACCGCGCAGATGTGGCCCAGCAAGGAGTTTTTCCTGGCCAAGCGGGCCGAACAGGGCGCGCGCCACCACAAGTACAACGACACCGAATACAACCTGGAGCCCAACGTCAAAGGCTCGCCGGGCGGGCTGCGCGACATCCAGACCCTGCTCTGGGTCGCCCGCCGCCAGTTCGGCACCCTGAACCTGCACGCCCTGGCCGGCCAGGGCTTCCTGGTGGAGAGCGAGAACAACCTGCTGGCGTCCTCGCAGGAGTTCCTGTGGAAGGTACGTTATGCCCTGCACATGCTCGCCGGGCGTTCGGAAGACCGCCTGCTGTTCGACCACCAGCGCTCCACCGCCGGCCTGCTGGGCTACAAGGACAGCGACGCGAAGCTGGCCATCGAACGGTTCATGCAGAAGTACTATCGGGTGGTGATGAGCATCGCCGAGCTCAGCGACCTGATCATCCAGCATTTCGAGGAAGTCATCCTCGCCGACAACGAAGGCAGCGTCACCCAGCCACTGAATGCGCGTTTCCAGTTGCATGACGGCTACATCGAGGCGACTCACACCAATGTCTTCAAGCGGACGCCCTTCGCCATGCTGGAGATTTTCGTGCTGATGGCACAGAACCCCGACATCAAGGGCGTCCGGGCCGACACCATTCGCTTGCTGCGTGAACACCGACACCTGATCGACGACGACTTTCGCAACGATATCCGCAACACCAGCCTGTTCATCGAGCTGTTCAAGTGCGAGATCGGCATTCACCGCAACCTGCGCCGCATGAACCGCTACGGCATTCTGGGCCGTTACCTGCCGGAATTCGGCCATATCATCGGGCAGATGCAGCACGACCTGTTTCATATCTATACGGTCGACGCCCACACGCTGAATCTGATTAAGCACTTGCGCAAACTGCAGTACACGCCGGTGTCGGAAAAATTCCCACTGGCCAGCAAGCTCATGTGCCGCCTGCCCAAGCCGGAATTGATCTACCTGGCCGGCCTGTATCACGACATCGGCAAGGGCCGTAACGGTGATCACTCGGAACTGGGCGCCATCGACGCCGAGGTGTTCTGCAAACGGCATCAGTTGCCCGCCTGGGACAGCCGACTGATCGTCTGGCTGGTGCAGAACCACCTGGTGATGTCGACCACGGCGCAACGCAAGGACCTGTCCGACCCGCAAGTGATTCACGACTTCGCCCAGTACGTGGTCGACCAGGTGCACCTGGACTACCTCTACGTGCTGACGGTCGCCGACATCAATGCCACCAACCCCAGCCTGTGGAACTCCTGGCGCGCCAGCCTGCTGCGCCAGCTCTACACCGAGACCAAGCGCGCCTTGCGCCGCGGCCTGGAGAACCCGCTGGACCGCGAGGAGCAGATTCGCCAGACGCAGAGTGCAGCGCTGGACATCCTGGTTCGCGCCGGCACCGATCCGGACGATGTCGAACACCTGTGGTCGCAACTGGGCGACGACTATTTCCTGCGCCACACCGCAGGCGACGTCGCCTGGCACAGCGATGCCATCCTCCAGCAACCGGCCAGCGGTGGCCCGTTGGTGCTGATCAAGGAAACCACCCAGCGCGAATTCGAAGGGGGCACGCAGATCTTCATCTATGCACCCGACCAGCACGACTTCTTCGCCGTGACCGTGGCTGCCATGGACCAGTTGAACCTGAACATCCACGATGCCCGGATCATCACCTCCAGCAGCCAGTTCACCCTCGACACCTACATCGTGCTGGACAACGACGGCGGCTCGATCGGTGACAACCCGCAACGCATCAGCGCGATTCGCGAGGGCCTGACCGAGGCGCTGCGCAACCCGGACGACTACCCCAACATCATCCAGCGGCGGGTGCCGCGCCAGCTCAAGCACTTCGCCTTCGCGCCCCAGGTCACCATTCACAACGATGCCCAGCGCCCGGTGACCATCCTCGAGCTCAGCGCACCGGATCGACCCGGCCTGCTGGCGCGCATCGGCAAGATCTTCCTGGAGTTCGACCTGTCGCTGCAAAACGCCAAGATCGCCACCCTTGGCGAGCGCGTCGAGGACGTTTTCTTCATCACCGATGCCAATAACCAGCCACTGTCGGACCCGCAACTGTGCAGCCGGCTACAGAACACGATCGCCGAGCAACTGAGCGTCAGCCAGGCCCCCGGCGTCGAATTGACCCGCTTGAGCATTTAACATGAACCGTGCGCTAAACCAGCTTCAGCCCTACCCGTTCGAAAAACTGCGCGCCCTGCTGGGCAGCGTGACGCCTGCGGCAGACAAGCGCCCGATCGCCCTGTCGATCGGCGAACCCAAGCACCGATCGCCGGCTTTCGTGGCCCAGACCCTGACCGACAGCCTGCAGCAGATGGCGGTGTACCCGACCACCCAGGGCATTCCCGCCTTGCGCGAGGCCATTGTCGGCTGGTGCGAGCGGCGCTTCGGCGTGCCCACCGGCTGGCTCGACGCCGCCCGCCATGTGCTGCCGGTCAATGGCACCCGCGAGGCCCTGTTCGCGTTCACTCAGACCGTGGTCGAGCGTGACTGCGATGGCCTGGTGGTCAGCCCGAACCCGTTCTACCAGATCTACGAAGGTGCAGCGCTGCTGGCCGGTGCACAGCCGCATTACCTGCCGTGCCTGGACGACAACGGTTTCAATCCGGATTTCGATGCCGTCAGCGCCGATGTCTGGCGCCGCTGCCAGATTCTGTTCCTGTGCTCGCCCGGCAACCCGACCGGTGCGCTGGTGCCACTGGACACGCTGAAAAAACTCATCGCCCTGGCCGACCAATACGACTTCGTGATTGCGGCGGACGAATGCTACAGCGAGCTGTATTTCGATGAAGCCAGCCCGCCGCCGGGCCTGCTCAGCGCCTGCGTGGAACTGGGCCGCAGCGACTTCAAGCGTTGCGTGGTATTCCACAGCCTGTCCAAGCGCTCCAACCTGCCCGGCCTGCGCTCGGGCTTCGTGGCCGGCGACGCGGACATTCTCAAGGCCTTCCTGCTGTACCGCACCTATCACGGCTGTGCCATGCCGGTGCAAACGCAACTGGCCAGCATCGCGGCCTGGAATGACGAAGCCCATGTGCTGGCCAACCGCGACCTGTACCGGGAAAAGTTCGACGCGGTCCTGGCGATCCTGGCCCCGGTGATGGACGTGCAACGCCCCGACGGCAGCTTCTATCTGTGGCCCAAGGTGGTCGGTGACGACACGGTGTTCTGCCGGGACCTGTTCGCCGAGCAGCACGTGACCGTGGTGCCGGGCTCTTACCTGTCGCGGGATGTCGACGGCATCAACCCAGGCGCCGGGCGCGTGCGCATGGCCCTGGTCGCGCCCCTGGCCGAGTGCGTCGAGGCGGCCGAGCGCATCCGCGACTTCGTCAAGCGCTGATGCACCTCACCGGACCTGGCCGAGGTTCGCCTCGCTCAGGTCCAGGTCGGCCAGAATCTCGCGCACCACGTCATCGCCCACGTGATGCTCGAGGCGCAAGCGATACAGTTCCAGGCGCTGCGCGCGCAGTGCGGTGATGCGCAGCTTGCGCTCCAGCACATCCATCTGCCGCGCCAGCGACTGGGCTTCGGCCGAGTCGTCGTACACGGCCAATTGCTGACGGTACTCGGCCATCAGGCGCGCCTTCAGTTCAGTGGACATGGCTGCCTGCGCGGCGTCCACGGCGGCGTCCCTGTCGCCCACCTCCTCCTTCTCCAAGGCGCGGATCGCCGCCTCGGCCGTTCGCCGGCGCACCCCTTGAACCTCGTCGCGCAGGGAGTCGTCCGGGCTTTTATCGACCCCGCGCAACAGCACCGGCAGCGCCAGGCACGCCGTCACCAGTGACAGCAGAATGACGCCGGCGGCAATGAAAATCAGCTCGTCACGCTGTGGAAACGCCTCACCGGCGTGCAACACCAGGGGCACCGACAGCACGCCCGCCAGCGTCACGGCCCCGCGTACACCGCCAAGCGTCAACAGCCAGCAGGAACGCGCGGTGGGCAACACGGTAATGCCCTCCTTCTTGCGCCAGCGCCGTAACCGGCCAATCGAGCGCCAGGTGCTTTGCACCCAAATGAAACGCAGCACCACCAGCACGATGAAAATGGCCAGCACTTCCAGGCCGCGAAACAGCAGCGCGGGCCACAGCGCGTCTTCGTGACTGACCACAGCCTTGATGATGTCGGGCAATTGCAGGCCGAGCAGCAGGAAGATCAGCCCATTGAAGGCAAACTCGAGCAACGACCACACACTGCGATTGAGCAAGCGGGTGCTGGTCTGGCGCGGCAGCAGGTCGAGCCAGCTCTGCATCATTCCTGCGGCGACCGCCGAGAGGATCCCCGAGGCGCCGAGCCGTTCGGCCAGTACATAAGCCGCGAACGGCAACAACAGCATGAACACCACATGGGTCGCCGGGTCATCCCAGCCACGCGCGATCATCCAGCGGCGCAGGCGCCCGACCAGCCAGCTCAAGGCCACGCCAATGGCCAGCCCGCCGCACGCCACCAGGACAAAGGTCAGGCTGGCGTCGGCGAGGGAAAACACGCCGGTGATCGCCGCCGCCAGGGCGAACTTGAAGGTCACCAGGCCTGAGGCGTCGTTCATCAACGCCTCGCCCTGCAGGATACGCATCAGCGGTGTCGGCAGGCGGTCCTGGGCGATGGCCGAGACCGCCACCGCATCGGTCGGCGACAGCACGGCCGCCAGGGCGAAAGCCATCGGCAGCGGCACCGCAGGCAGCAGCCAGTGGATGAAGTAACCGGCGCCGACCACGGTAAACAGCACCAGGCCGACCGCCAGCATCAAGATTGCGCCGCGATAGCGCCACAGGTCGCGCTTGGGCATGCGCCAACCATCGGAAAACAATAACGGCGGGAGAAACAGAAACAGAAACAGTTCGGGCTCCAGCGCCACGTGCAGGCCGAGGTTCGGCCAGGCCAGCAGCGCCCCGGCAGTGATTTGCAGCAATGGCAGAGGCACCGGAATCAGGCGCGCGAACAACCGAGAGACCCCCACCAGCATCAGCAGGATCAAGACGGTATAAGCGGTTTGCATGGGGGTGAGGTGTCCTTGGGCGATCAGCGAGCGTCATGGTAACGGTTTGTGACACTTCCCGGCGCCCAGTGGTTCGGCTCGTCTGGCGCGCCCGCCGTAGAGCCCAGTCACGACTCAGTCATGGCGCTGACACATTCGATGTCGCATAATTCGTCGATCAGTTTCCGGGAGCCTTCGGGAAGCGCTCGCCTTCCCTTGTGAATCAATGACTTGCACTCTTTACGGCATCAAGGCCTGCGACACCATGAAGAAAGCCCGCACGTGGCTTGAAGAAAACGGTGTCGAATACGTCTTTCATGACTATAAAAGCCAGGGTATCGACCGCGACAGGCTATCGCGCTGGTGTGGCGAGCACGGCTGGCAAACGGTGCTCAACCGTGCCGGTACCACCTTTCGCAAGCTCGACGACGAGCAGAAGGCCGATCTCGACCAGGCCAGGGCCATTGAATTGATGCTGGCCCAGCCGTCGATGATCAAGCGTCCGGTCCTGGACCTCGGCGACACAACTCTGATTGGCTTCAAGCCAGCTCTTTATGCGGCGGCATTCCAGTGAGCGCTGGCCTGCCCCCATCCCATTGCAAGAGGTAAAAGCATGTCCACTTCCCTGTTCAGCGTGGCGTTCGGCGTCGGCACTCAAAACCGCCAAGGCGCCTGGCTGGAAGTTTTCTACGCTCAGCCACTGATCAATCCTTCGGCCGAACTGATCGCCGCCATTGCCCCGGTGCTGTCCTACAGCGGCGGCAACCAGGCCATCACCTTCAGCACCTCGCAAGCCTCGCAACTGGCCGATGCCCTGAAGGGCGTCGACACCGCCCAGGCCGCGCTGCTGACACGCCTGGCCGAGAGCCACAAGCCCCTGGTCGCGACCCTGCTGGCCGAAGACGCGCCACTGACCTCGACCCCCGAGGCCTACCTCAAGCTGCACCTGCTGTCGCATCGCCTGGTCAAGCCCCACGGCGTGAGCCTGGCAGGCATCTTCCCGCTGCTGCCGAACGTGGCGTGGACCAGTCAGGGCGCGGTCGACCTGACCGAACTGGCCGAAGTGCAACTCGAGGCACGGCTCAAGGGCCAACTGCTGGAAGTGTTCTCGGTAGACAAGTTCCCGAAAATGACCGACTACGTGGTCCCCGCCGGCGTGCGTATCGCCGACAGCGCCCGGGTGCGCCTGGGCGCCTACATCGGCGAAGGCACCACCATCATGCACGAGGGCTTCGTCAACTTTAACGCCGGCACCGAAGGCCCGGGCATGATCGAAGGCCGTGTCTCGGCAGGCGTGTTCGTCGGCAAGGGTTCGGACCTGGGCGGTGGTTGCTCGACCATGGGCACCCTGTCCGGCGGCGGCAACATCATCATCAAGGTCGGCGAAGGCTGCCTGGTCGGCGCCAACGCCGGTATCGGCATTCCGCTGGGCGATCGCAACACCGTCGAAGCCGGTCTGTACATCACCGCAGGCACCAAGGTCGCGCTGCTCGATGAGCAGAACCAACTGGTCAAGACCCTCAAGGCGCGTGAACTCGCTGGCCAGCCCGACCTGCTGTTCCGGCGCAATTCGGTGACCGGTGCCGTCGAGTGCAAGACGCACAAATCGGCCATCGAGCTGAACGAAGCACTGCACGCTCACAACTAACGGGGTGCCATCAGGCCTGGCACATGCCAGGCCCTGTGGCCCCGAGCTTTCCTCTTATGTATCTCCCTTCTCCCTGGCGTGGCGACTTCCCTGCCATCGCCGCCCTGCAAGGCCAGCACCAGACCTACCTGGACAGCGCCGCCACGACGCAAAAGCCGCAGGCGCTGGTCGACACGCTCACGCATTACTACACCCACGGCGCCGCCAACGTGCACCGCGCCCAGCATTTGCCGGGTGCCCTGGCGACCCAGGCCTTCGAGGCCACCCGCGAGAAGGTCGGGCAATGGCTGAACGCGCCGGCTGCCGAGCAGATCATCTTCACGGCCGGCGCCACCAGCGCCTTGAATCTGCTGGCCTACGGCCTGGCGGCACAGTTCCAGGCCGGTGATGAGATTGTCATCAGCGCGCTGGAGCACCACGCCAACCTGCTGCCCTGGCAACAACTCGCCCTGCGCCAGGGCTTGAACCTGCGTGTGCTGCCGATCGACAGCGCCGGCGTGATCGACCTCGACGCGGCCGCGCGGATCATCGGCCCCCGCACCCGCCTGCTGGCGGTCAGCCAGCTGTCCAACGTGCTGGGAACCTGGCAGCCACTGCCGGCCCTGCTGCAGCTCGCCCGGGCACAGGGCGCGCTGACCGTGGTCGATGGCGCGCAAGGCGTGGTGCACGGTCGGCATGACGTGCAGCAGTTGGGCTGCGATTTCTATGTGTTTTCCAGCCACAAGCTGTATGGCCCGGATGGTGTGGGTGTGCTTTACGGTCGCCCGGATGCCCTGGCCCGCTTGCACCCCTGGCAGTTCGGCGGCGAGATGGTCGCCACCGCTGACTTCACTGGCGCCAGTTTCCGCCCGGCCCCGCTGGGCTTCGAGGCCGGCACACCGCCGATCGCCGGGGTCATCGGCCTGGGCGCTACACTCGATTACCTGAGCAGCCTCGATGCGCGGGCCGTCGGCCAGCATGAAGCGATGCTGCACGCGCACCTGTTGCGCGGCTTGCGCGACCGCGAAGGCGTGCGCCTGATCGGCACGCCGACCTGTGCGCTGGCCAGCTTCGTGGTGGACGGGGTGCATCACGCCGACCTGGCCCACTTGCTGACCGACCAGGGAATGGCCGTGCGTGCCGGGCAGCACTGCGCCATGCCGCTGTTCCAGCAACTCGGGCTGGCCGGCGCCATCCGCGTTTCGCTGGCGCTGTATAACGACTCGGACGACCTGGGCCGCTTCTTCGACGCCCTGGACAAAGCCCTGGAGTTGCTGCGATGAGCCTGCCCGACGCCGCCCAGGCGGCCGTTGAACAATTCCATCAGGCCGGCGGTTGGGAGCAACGCGCGCGCCTTTTGATGCAATGGGCCGAGCGCCTGCCGCCCATGGCCCAGGCCGACAAGGTCGAGGCCAATCGCGTGGCCGGCTGCGAAAGTACGGTCTGGCTGATGGCGCAGCCGGTGGGTGAACGCCTGCACTTCACCGCCGCCAGCGAGGCAAGACTGATCCGTGGTCTGCTGGCCCTGCTGTTGATACGCATCGACGGCCTGTCGCCCGGCGAGCTTGATCAATTGGACCTGCCCGCCTGGTTCGAGCAACTGGGACTGGGTCGCCAGCTCTCGCCGTCGCGCAGCAACGGCTTGAATGCAGTGCTCAAGCGCATGCGCCAATTGGCTGCGCCCTGAGCCCGGCCCCTTGCCCCCGGCGCTAGCGCATCAGCCTGGCTGGCGGTCTGCCGGGCGGCGCACACCGGCGACGACTTTGTCCACGGCCTTGGTCGCGGCGACCATGCCGAAGGTCGCCGTGACCATCATCACCGCGCCGAAACCACCGGCACAGTCGAGCTTGACGCCGTCGCCGACGAAGCTTTTCTGCAGGCAGATGCTGCCATCGGGCTTGGGATAGCGCAGTTGCTCGGTGGAAAACACGCAGGGCACGCTGTAATGGCGGGTCACCGTGCGCGAGAACCCGTAGTCGCGGCGCAGCGTCGAGCGGACCTTCGACGCCAGCGGATCATTGTAGGTTCGGTTCAGGTCGCAGACCTGGATCAGCGTCGGATCGATCTGGCCACCGGCACCACCCGTGGTGATGATCTGAATCTTGCGCCGCTTGCACCAGGCGATCAGCGCCGCCTTAGCGTTGACACTGTCGATGCAGTCGATCACACAGTCGATCTGTGGCGTGATGTACTGCGCCATGGTCTCGCGGGTGACGAAGTCAGCGGTGGCATGCACCCTGGCGTCGGGGTTGATTGCCCGCAGGCGCTGGGCCATGACGTCGACCTTGGCCTGCCCGACGGTTCCGTCCAGGGCGTGCAACTGGCGATTGACGTTGCTGACGCACACGTCGTCGAGGTCGAACAGGGAGATTTCGCCCACGCCACAGCGCGCAATGGCTTCGGCCGCCCACGAGCCGACCCCGCCGACGCCAACGATGGCGACATGAGCGTCGCGCAGGCGCTGCATGCCTTCCAGGCCATACAAGCGCGCTACACCAGCAAAACGGGGATCTTCTGTACTCATGTCCGGACCTCAAAAACCGGCGCGCATTATAGAGCAGCTCAACGGATAAATGAGTCCGCAGTGGCAGAAACTTCGTTTACACGCCATGCTCCAAGGAAACAGGCTACAGATGGAACCTGTACAGCCCTGCAAATCCCGGAGTAGGATGCGCGCCCTCCAAACACGGCGGCAGCCGTGCTTATGTTCCACCCAATGGAACCAGAATTATCTATGTCCTCGCGCAAGTTCGGCATCAACCTCGTCGTCATCGTCGCCATTGCGGCGTTATTCACCGGTTTTTGGGCGTTGATCAACCGTCCGGTCTCGGCACCCGATTGGCCGGAACAGATTTCGGGATTTTCCTACTCGCCTTTTCGTTTAGGACAAAGCCCACAGCGTGAGCAGTACCCGTCCGACGAGGAAATGCGCCAAGACCTCGAACAGATGAGCAAGCTCACCGACAGCGTGCGTATTTATTCCGTCGACGGCAGTCAGGCGAACATTCCCAAGCTGGCCGAAGAGTTCGGGCTGCGCATTACGCTGGGCATCTGGATCAGCCCGGACCTGGAGCGCAACGAACGGGAAATCGCCAAGGGCATCGAGTTGGCCAATACCTCACGCAGCGTCGTGCGCGTGGTGGTGGGCAACGAAGCGCTGTTTCGCAAGGAGGTCACGGTCCCGGAACTGAGCGCCTACCTGGATCGTGTCCGCGCCGCGGTGAAAGTACCGGTCACCACGTCCGAGCAATGGCATATCTGGGAACACAGTCCAGAGCTGGCCCGGCACGTCGACCTGATTGCCGCCCACGTGCTGCCCTACTGGGAATTCATCCCCATGGAGAAGTCCGAGGCCTTTGTGCTGGAGCGCGCCCGCGACTTGAAGAAAATGTTCCCGAAAAAGCCGTTGCTGCTGTCGGAAGTCGGCTGGCCGAGCAACGGTCGCATGCGCGGTGGCGCGGATGCCACCCCCGCCGACCAGGCCATCTACCTGCGCACGCTGGTCAACGAACTGAACAGACAAGGCTTCAACTACTTCGTCATCGAAGCCTACGACCAGCCCTGGAAGGCCAGTGACGAAGGGTCGGTGGGCGCCTACTGGGGCGTGTTCAATGCGGCGCGTCAACAGAAATTCAATTTCGAGGGGCCGGTGGTGGCGATCCCGCAGTGGCGCGCCCTGGCGGTCGGTTCGGTGGTGCTGGCGATGTTGTCGCTGGCGCTGCTGCTGATCGACGGCTCGGCCTTGCGCCAGCGCGGTCGCACCTTCCTCACCTTCATCGCGTTCCTGTGCGGGTCGGTGCTGGTGTGGATCGGCTACGACTACAGTCAGCAGTACAGCACCTGGTTCAGCCTGACGGTGGGTTTCCTGCTGGCACTCGGCGCGCTCGGGGTGTTCATTGTGCTGCTGACCGAGGCCCATGAACTGGCCGAAACGGTATGGACGCAAAAGCGTCGGCGCGAATTCCTGCCGGTGGTGACCGATGACGGCTACCGCCCCAAAGTGTCGGTGCATGTGCCCTGCTACAACGAGCCGCCGGAGATGGTCAAACAGACCCTGGACGCCCTGGCCAACCTCGATTACCCGGATTTCGAGGTGCTGTTGATCGACAACAACACCAAGGACCCTGCCGTGTGGGAGCCGGTCAAGGCGCACTGCGAAAGCCTCGGGCCGCGTTTCAAGTTTTTCCACGTTGCGCCCCTGGCGGGCTTCAAGGGTGGCGCCCTGAACTACCTGATCCCGCACACGGCTGCCGACGCCGAAGTGATCGCGGTGATCGATTCGGATTACTGCGTCGACCGTAACTGGCTCAAACACATGGTGCCGCACTTCGCCGACCCGAAAATCGCCGTGGTGCAGTCACCGCAGGATTACCGCGACCAGAACGAAAGTGCCTTCAAGAAACTCTGCTACTCGGAATACAAAGGCTTCTTCCACATCGGCATGGTCACCCGCAACGATCGGGACGCCATCATCCAGCACGGCACCATGACCATGACCCGGCGCTCGGTGCTGGAGGAGCTCGGCTGGGCGGACTGGTGCATCTGCGAGGACGCCGAACTGGGCCTGCGGGTGTTCGAAAAAGGCTACAGCGCGGCTTATTCGCACAACAGCTACGGCAAAGGCCTGATGCCCGATACCTTTATCGACTTCAAGAAGCAGCGATTCCGCTGGGCCTATGGCGCGATCCAGATCATCAAGCGCCATACCGCCAGCCTGTTGCGCGGCAAGGACACCGAACTGACCCGCGGCCAGCGCTATCACTTCCTGGCCGGCTGGTTGCCCTGGGTCGCCGATGGCATGAACATCTTCTTCACCCTCGGCGCCCTGCTCTGGTCGGCCGCGATGATCATCGTGCCGCAACGGGTCGACCCGCCGCTGTTGATCTTCGCCATTCCGCCGCTGGCATTGTTCGTGTTCAAGGTGGGCAAGATCCTTTTCCTCTACCAGCGTGCGGTGGGGGTCAACCTCAAGGACGCCTTCGCGGCGGCGCTGGCCGGCCTGGCCTTGTCGCACACCATCGCCAAGGCGGTCCTGTACGGCTTCTTCACCACCAGTATTCCGTTCTTCCGCACGCCGAAGAATGCCGACAGCCACGGCGTGATGGTGGCCATTTCCGAGGCGCGCGAAGAGTTGTTCATCATGGTGTTGCTGTGGGGCGCCGCCGGCGGGATCTGCCTGGTGCAAGGCTTGCCCAGCAAGGACATGCGCTTCTGGGTCGCGATGTTGCTGGTGCAGTCGCTGCCGTACCTGGCGGCGCTGATCATGGCGCTGTTCTCGGCCAAGCCCCGGCCCGTCGTTCAGGCACAGACCCAACCTGCCTGATGCCTGGGGCGTGCCGCGACCACCGCGGCACGCGCAGGGGCGTGTTTTGCTTTAGAATGGCGCCCCTTTGCCCGCCAGCTTCCGGAGTCTCCCATGACGGCCCCCGCCGACCTCTCGCCTACTCTCCAGCTCGCCTGCGAGCTGATCCGTCGTCCTTCGGTCACGCCCGTGGACGCTGATTGCCAGGCCTTGATGATGCAGCGCCTGGGCGCCGCCGGCTTCAGGCTGGAGCCGATGCGAATCGAAGACGTCGACAACTTCTGGGCCACCCACGGCAGCAGCGAGGGGCCGGTGCTGTGTTTCGCCGGCCACACCGACGTGGTGCCGACCGGCCCGGAACAGGCCTGGCAGAACCCGCCGTTCAACGCGATGATCGACGAGCAGGGCATGCTCCACGGCCGTGGCGCAGCGGACATGAAAGGCAGCCTGGCGGCCATGCTGGTCGCCGCCGAACGGTTTGTCGGCGACTATCCTGCGCACCGTGGCTCGGTGGCGTTCCTGATCACCAGCGACGAAGAAGGCCCGGCTCACCACGGCACCAAGGCCGTGGTCGAGCGCCTGGCGGCGCGGCGCGAGCGGCTGGACTGGTGCATCGTCGGCGAGCCGTCGAGCACCAGCCTGGTCGGCGACGTGGTCAAGAACGGTCGGCGCGGCTCGCTCGGCGCTACCCTCACGGTGCGCGGTGTGCAAGGCCACGTCGCCTACCCGCACCTGGCGCGCAACCCGATCCACCTGGCCGCGCCGGCCCTGGCCGAGCTGGCCGCCGAACACTGGGACGACGGCAATGCCTTCTTCCCGCCGACCAGTTTCCAGGTGTCCAACCTGAACAGCGGCACCGGGGCGACCAACGTGATTCCCGGCGACCTGACGGCCGTGTTCAACTTCCGCTTCTCCACCGAGTCCACCGTCGAAGGCCTGCAACAACGGGTCGCGGCCATCTTCGACAAGCACGGCCTGGACTGGCATGTCGAGTGGGCGCTGTCCGGCCTGCCGTTCCTCACCGAGCCCGGTGCCCTGCTCGACGCCGTGTCGTCGAGCATCGAGCACGTGACCGGGCGCCAGACCCAGGCGTCGACCAGCGGCGGTACCTCGGACGGCCGTTTCATCGCCACCCTGGGCACCCAGGTGGTCGAACTCGGGCCGGTCAACGCGACGATTCACCAGGTCAACGAGCGAGTGCTGGCCAGCGATCTCGATGTGCTCACCGAGATCTACTATCAGACCCTGGTCAAGTTGCTCGCCTGATGCTGATCTGTCCGCTGTGCGCCGCCCCCCTGGCCAGTGTCGACAACGGCGTGGCCTGCCCAGCCGGGCATCGCTTCGATCGCGCCCGCCAGGGCTACCTGAACCTGCTGCCGGTGCAGCACAAGAACAGCCGCGACCCGGGCGACAACCAGGCGATGGTCGAGGCGCGGCGGCACTTCCTCAGCGCCGGCCACTATGCGCCGGTCGCAGCCCGTCTGGCCGAGCTGGCTGCCGAGCGGCGGCCCGAGCGCTGGCTGGATATCGGCTGCGGCGAAGGCTATTACACCGCGCAGATCGCCCAGGCCTTGCCCAAGGCCGATGCCTATGCGCTGGATATCTCCCGCGAGGCGGTCAAGCGCGCCTGCAAGCGCAGCCCGCAGGTCAGTTGGCTGGTGGCGAGCATGGCCCGCATTCCCCTGGCCGATCGCAGCTGTCAGTTGCTCGCCAGCGTCTTCAGCCCGCTGGACTGGCAGGAGGCACGGCGCCTGCTGGCGCCCGGCGGCGGCCTGATACGCGTAGGGCCGACCCGCGGTCACCTGATGGAATTGCGCGAACGGCTGTATGACGAGGTGCGCGACTATGTCGACGACAAGCATCTGGCCCAGGTGCCCGAGGGCATGCAGCACGCCCATAGCGAGGAACTGACGTTCAAGCTCAAGCTGATCGACGGCCAGACCCGCGCCGACCTGCTGGCGATGACCCCCCACGGCTGGCGCGCCAGTGCCGATCGACGGGCGGCGGTGATCGAGCAAAGCGCACCCTTCGTGGTCACAGTATCCATGCGTTACGACTATTTTCAGCGTCAAGACTGAGCGAGCCCAATCCCATGCGCCAACCCGATATCGAGATTTACCTCAAAGACGCCGACGTCGATCACAAGGCTATCGCCGCCTGGCTGGGCGCCACGCTCGGTGCCTGCAGCGCCTGGCAACAGAAAGGCCAGACCTACAAGTGCATGGCCGGCGAAGTGCCGGTCACCTGGCTGCCCAAGGCGGTGGGCAAATGGAACAGCCTGTACCTGGAAAGCGCCGACACGCCGTGGGACGACGACATTGCCTGTGCACGGGCAGCCTTCGCCGCACTGCAGGTGGAAGTGCGCTGCGCGCCGGGCACCTGGGTCGAAGAAGAAGCCGAGGAGAACGCCGATCGCTGGATCCGCATCAGCGCTGACGGCGAAGAAGAAATCACCTGGCGCACCGCGTAAACACGTTCATTTCCCCTTGCGCCTCTGCTTGAGCCTGGCCTATGACCCGTTCCCCGTTCCGCCGTCTCGTCTTTGGTGCGCTGCGTCGCCTGCTGTACCTGTGGGTACGCTCGGAAACCATCAACCAGTCGTCCTTTACGCTCAACCTCGACCGCAGTCGACCGGTGCTGTATGTGCTGCAGTCGCCGTCGCTCAGCGACCTCGCCGTCATCGACCGCGAATGCAGCAAGGCCGGGCTGCCGCGCCCGGTGCTGCCGGTCGCGGTGGGTGACTTGCTTGAGCCGGCTGCGTTCTTTTACCTGACCCCGGCGCCGGACTGGCTAGGCCGCCAGGACAAGCGCGGTGCCCCGCCGACCCTGGAACGAGTGGTCAATGTGCTCAGCGACAACGCCGGGGAGGATGCCCAGATCATTCCGGTCAGCGTGTTCTGGGGGCAGTCCCCGGCCAGTGAGTCCAGCCCCTGGAAACTGCTGTTCGCCGACAGCTGGGCCGTCACCGGGCGCTTGCGCCGGCTGGTCACCATCCTGATTCTGGGGCGCAAGACCCGCGTGCAGTTTTCCGCCCCGATCCACCTGCGCGAGCTGGTCGACCAGGGCAAGGGCCATGAGCGCACGGTGCGCATGGCACAGCGGATCCTGCGCGTGCACTTGCGCAACCTCAAGGCGGCGGTGATCGGCCCGGACATTTCCCACCGGCGCAACCTGGTCAAGGGCCTGGTGCGCGACCCCCTGGTCCGCCAGGCCATCGCCGAACAGGCCGAGCGCGACCGGGTGCCATTGGCCAAGGCCGAAGCGCAGGCGCTGCGCTATGGCAACGAGATCGCCTCGGACTACACCTACACCGCCATCCGCTTTCTCGAGGTGGTACTGAGCTGGTTCTGGAACAAGATCTACGACGGGGTCAAGGTCAACAACATCGAGGGCGTCAAGGACGTGGCCCAGGGCAACGAGATCATCTACGTGCCCTGCCACCGCAGTCACATCGACTACCTGTTGCTGTCCTACCTGCTGTTTCGCAACGGTTTGACCACCCCCCACGTCGCAGCCGGCATCAACCTCAACATGCCGGTGATCGGCAGCCTGCTGCGCCGTGGCGGTGCCTTCTTCATGCGCCGTACCTTCAAGGGCAACCCGCTGTACACCGCGGTGTTCAACGAATACCTGCACACCCTGTTCACCAAGGGTTTTCCGGTCGAATACTTCGTCGAAGGCGGCCGCTCGCGCACCGGGCGCATGCTGCAACCCAAGACCGGCATGCTGGCGATCACCCTGCGCAGCTACCTGCGCTCGTCGCGCACGCCCATCGTCTTCGTGCCGGTGTACATCGGCTACGAACGCGTACTGGAGGGCCGCACTTACCTGGGCGAGCTGCGCGGCGCGAACAAGAAGAAAGAGTCGATCTTCGACATCTTCAAGGTGCTGGGTGCACTGAAGCAGCGCTTCGGCCAGGTTGCGGTCAACTTCGGCGAACCGATCAGGCTGGGCGAGTTTCTCGAACAGCAGCAGCCCGGCTGGCGCCAGCAATCGCTCGGCCCGGACTACAAGCCGGCGTGGCTGCACGCGGCCACCCACACCCTGGGCATTCGGGTCGCCCGCCACATGAACGAAGCGGCGGCGATCAACCCGGTCAACCTGGTTGCGCTAGGCCTGCTGTCGACCAGCAAGCTGGCGCTGGACGGCCGCGCCTTGACCCAGGTGCTGGACCTGTACCTGACGCTGCTGCGCAAAGTGCCCTATTCGCCGCACACCACGCTCCCGGCGGGCGATGGCGCAGCGTTGATCCAGCACGTCAAGGACATGCACCTGGTCTCGGAGCAAAGCGACGCCCTGGGCCGCATTCTGTATCTGGACGAACAGAATGCCGTGCTGATGACCTACTATCGCAACAACGTGCTGCATATCTTCGCCCTGCCCTCGCTGCTGGCGAGCTTCTTCCAGAGCAGCTCGCGGATGAGTCGCGAGCAAGTGCTGCGCTACACGCGTGCGTTGTATCCGTATCTGCAGGCCGAACTGTTCATTCGCTGGCCGCTCGATGCCCTGGAACCGGTGGTCGACCAATGGCTGCAGGCATTCGTCGAGGAAGGCCTGCTGCGCTTCGAAAACGGTGTCTACCTCCGGCCGGCGCCCAGCTCCCGGCAGTTCGTGCTGTTGACCCTGTTGTCCCGCGCCATCGCCCAGACCCTGCAGCGGTTCTACATGGCCATCGCGCTGCTGCTCAATGCCGGCCAGCTGACCCTGAGCGCCGAAGAGCTGGAAGACCTGTGCACGATGATGGCCCAGCGCCTGTCGATTCTGCACGGCCTGAATGCCCCGGAATTCTTCGACAAAAGCCTATTCCGCCACTTCATCCAGACCCTGCTGGACCAAGGCGTGCTGCACCGTGACGAGGACGGCAAACTCGGCTACCTGGAAGTGCTCGGCGAACTGGCTGAAGGAGCAGCCAAGCGCGTGCTGCCGGCTGAGATTCGTTTGTCGATCCGCCAGGTTGCATTACATCGTAACGAAGACATTATCGAGCCTGGCTGACCCACCGGATGATTCTCCGTATGCTGTCGTCCCTCGTTCACCGCCGCCCTGGAGCCGCCATGAAACACTTGCCGATGATCGTCCTCAGCGTCTTGCTGGGGGCCTGCAGCAGTGGGTCGATACCCACCGAGAAAGCCAGCGTGAACGGCGAGGTGTTCTACCTGCAGCGTATTGCCTTGCCGCCGACGGCCGTGCTCAGCGTCAGCTTGCAGGACGTTTCGCTGGCCGATGCACCGGCCGTCGAGCTGGCTCGGCAGAGCGGGCCGGTGGCGGGCCAGGTGCCTCTGCCGTTCCAGCTCGACTATGACCCGGCGCAGATCAAACCCGGGCACCGCTACGCAATCAGTGCCAGAATCGAGGCGGACGGTCGCTTGCTGTTCATCAACACCCAGCACCATGCTGTGGTGCTCGATGGCGAGCCGCCGGCGCCCCAGCGAATCCGCGTGGACGCGGCTCGCTGATGTCACTCCTGCCCATAAGGACACCCCTATGATTCGTCGTTCCCTCCCCCTGGCCGCCCTGTTCGCCGGCGTGCTGATGTCCGCCAGCGCATTGGCGCTGTCGCTGGGCGACCTGACCCAGAAAGACGCCACCGGCGGCCTCAAGGACGCACTGACCCAGGGCGCCCAGGTGGCCGTCAAGCAACTCGGTACCGCGGGAGGCTTCAGCAACAACCCCGAGGTGCGCATCGAGTTGCCCGGCAACCTCGGCAAGGCGGCCAAGGCGCTGCGTAAATTCGGCATGGGCGCGCAGGTCGATCAGCTCGAGACGAGCATGAACCAGGCCGCCGAAGCCGCCGTACCGCAAGCCCAGGCACTGCTGCTGGACGCGGTGAAGAACATGAGCGTGGCCGACGCCAAGGGCATTCTGGCCGGCGGCAGCGACTCGGCGACGCAGTACCTGAACACCAGCAGCCGGGAGCAGATTCGCGCCAGGTTCCTGCCCATCGTCAAGAAAGCCACCGACCAGGTGGGCCTCGCCCAGAAGTACAACAACTTCGCCGGCCAGGCCGCCAGCCTTGGCGTGCTCGACAGCAAGAATGCCAACGTCGAAGGCTATGTGACCGAACAGGCGCTCAACGGCCTGTTCGAGATGATCGCCAAGCAGGAGCAGAACATCCGCGCCAACCCGGCGGCAGCCGCCACCAGCCTGGCGAAGAAAGTCTTCGGCGCCCTGTAGGCCGGTCAGCCCCTGATCAGCCCTTGAGCGCTTTTTTGGGGTAGATGTCGTAGCGGCTGGACTTGCCTTCCAGGCTATGGCTCGGTTTGGCCCCTTCGATACACGGCGCCTTGCGCGGGCGCTTCACCACCACCCGGTGGCTCGCCAGCTGCAGCGCCGCCTGCAGCAACGCCGGAGCGTCCATGTCATCGCCCACCAGGGGCCGGAACACGCGCATTTCCTTTTTCACCAGGGCGGTCTTCTCCCGATGAGGGAACATCGGGTCCAGATACACCACCTGGGGGGCTGGCTCGTTCCAGGCCGCCATCAGCGCGATCGCATTGCCGGTCAGCAGGCGCATTCGGCTGACGATCACCGCGGTGTCGTGGTCATCCGCAGCACGCTGCAAGCCATCCTCCAACAGCGCCGCGATGATCGGCTGCCGCTCGATCAGGCTGACCGTGCAGCCGAGGCTGGCCAGTACGAAGGCGTCCTTGCCCAACCCTGCCGTGGCGTCCAGCACTTGCGGACGCACCCCCTGGGCAATGCCGACGGCCTTGGCGATCATCTGCCCGCTGCCACCGCCAAACAGGCGTCGATGCGCCACCGCGCCCTCGACGAAGTCCACGCGCACCGCGCCGGGGGCATTGTCGCCCAACTGCTGCAACTGCAAGCCTGCGGGGCCGACCTGCAACGCGAACTCGCCGGGGTCTGCCGCGCCAGGCGCCGCCAACGGCAGGCCGAGGCGCGCCGACCACTGCTCGGCCAGCGCTTGAAAAGCGCTGTCATGCGCCTGAATATGGATGCGACTACCCTGCTGCTGCACCAAACGAACCCTGTGTAAAAAGAACTAAAAGATCGGCCACCGCGGCCGATAGCTATTGTGTCAGGTATTTTGCCAGAGCCAGCGACTTCCGACCGCCATGTCCGACATTCTTCCCACATCGATAGGTTATATCTCGCCCGTTGGCGATTACGGCCTACACAACAGCCAGGCCCTGGGCGGCGTCAGCCACCTGTGGCAGGACTTCTTCGCCCAGGCCCTGGCGGAACAAGTCGGCGAAATGGCGATTGTGGAACCCGGCCAGGCGCCTGCGCCTGTCGTCGAAGATGCGGAGCCCACCGGGGGCAGCGAGATGCTCGCGCACATTCATTCGCAGCGCCTGTGCGACGTACGCGACACCGAAGTCAAACCGCCCGAGCCGCTGTTCCTGCCCATCGCCGAGTTCGAGACAGAACTGCTCGACAAAGCCCCGGAACCCTTTCCCGCCGATGAAATTGTCGCCCAGCAGAAACACCTGCAATTCGACAACGAATGGGTGCGGCCAGTGGTCATGAATGTCGGCCAGGCCATCGCCGAGCCTGGCCCCGGCCCGCAGCCGCGCCACCTGCACCTGCCTATCGCCGAGTTCGAATGGGAGCTGGCCGACAAATATGTGCCTTACGCGCCCGAGCAACTGGCCGAACAGCAGAAGCAATTGGACATCGACCTGAGCTGGGCACGCCCGGTGGTGCTGCAGAACGTCCGTCTGGCGGCCTGAGGCTGCTATCCCCCCTTCCCTTCAACGACACACCGACCACGGCCCCATGTCCAGGTGGAAATGGTTGCGGTGCGCGGCGTTATAGTCCGGTCCCAGAACCGCATTGAAATGCTGGCAGGCGGCATCGCGCAGCTGATGCAGAAAGCGGCTTTTGGCCGAATCCTGGGGCCAGTCGCGCAGTACATTGATCCGCTCGCCGTCGGCCAGGCGAAAGCCGGCGATGTCCAGAGCGTTGGCGGCCGCATGCTGACTGCGACGGCCCTCGCTGCGACCATAGATATTGCGGCAGGCGAAGCTGCCGAGGTGGTCGACCTGCGTCACGCGCTGGCCAAACACGGCCTGGGCAGTGGGCTGCAGCGCGTGCACATCGAACATGGCGTACGCCACCGCCACCGGGCAACTGGCCAGAAAGCTGCTGCTCAAGCGCGTGGTACCGCCCTGGATGCGCAACACGTTCACGAGCGGACACTTGGCGTCCTGCGGGCTGTCGGCTTGCCGGCTGTAGCGCAGGTCGGCCGTGGCCAGCACCTGTTCGCACAAGGCCGGATCGTTTTGCAGGCGGCTCAGTTTGTAGCGCGTCAGTACATTCGCCGGTTGTTGCACATCCAAGGGCGCCCAGGGGTCATAGGCATCGGGAATCTGCACCCAGCCACGCCAGACGGCCAGCGGCGGGCCGCACAGAATGGCCAGCACCACGCACCACTTGATCAGCCTCATGGTCGCTCACCGTTCAGGCCGGCGCTTTGTCTAGGATCGGCCAATTGGATCTCCCCACGTACCCGGGCGGACGAAAGGCCGGTGATGCGGACCTAGAGCAGGCCCAGTTGCTCCGCCTGCGCATCACGGGCCGGTTCCACTAAGGCCGGCAAGCCCGGCAAACGTTCCATCAAGCGCGCGTGAAAGCGCTGCGCCAGAGCGGGTGCGAGGTAATTGTCGGAGGTGTGCAGGAAGATATACGGCGTTCTGCCCTCTTCGATCCACTGGGCGATTTTCTCGACCCACGGGGTCAGAAACGTCTCATTGGCCTCCAGCTCCGGGTGACCGATGAAACGCACCTGTGGCGCCTGACTGAAAGCCGTCGGCCGCAACGGTACGCGCGGTTTCTTGGCCTGGGCATGCAGGACCGCGGGGTCCTGGGACGTACAACTGAACAGAGCACGCGGGTCGAGGCATATCCGCTCGACACCACGATCCCTGAGCAATCGATTGAGCAAGCGTTCCTCATCGCCCCGGGCGAAAAACGCGCCGTGCCTGACCTCCACCGCCAATGGCCGCTGCACCTGATCGATGAAACTCATCAACTCCGCCAGGCGCTGCGGCGTGAAGCTGGCCGGCAATTGCAGCCAGAACGGCGAGACCCGCGCGCCCAAGGGTTGCAGCAGGCGAATGAAATCTTCGGCCGCCGCCAGGTTGCTGCGCAGATCGCCTTCATGGCTGATGTCACGGGGGAATTTCGCGGTGAAACGGAAGTTTGCCGGCATGCTGTCGGCCCAGCGTTGCACCGTGGTCGGGGCTGGGCGAGCGTACAGGGTGGTATTGCCTTCCACGGCGTTGAACACCTGGGCATAGTGCGCCAGGTATTCACTGGCACGGGCGCTTTGCGGGTAAAAATAACGACGCCAGGCGTTGTCGCTCCACGAGGGACAACCAATGAAATAAGGCAGCGCGGGAGCGGTCAAATGTGCAGGTCGAGACCCAGCACTTCCATGTCCCAATCGACGAAAGTGGCCGTGGTCAGGTAAAGGCCCAGGGCTTCTGCGGCTCGACGGCTCATCGAGCGCGGGAAAATCATGTCTTGCTGCCGGGCGGGGACATTGCTCACTCCACCCTCTGCCGAACGGGCGCGCTGTTGCGCCGCTTGCACGTGCGCGGCAACGTCGAATTCTCCCTCTTCGACGTGCTCGTCGATGCGCGCCGAGTCCTTGCGAGGCTTGCGCTTCACAGGATAGGAATGCGATGGAGAACCGTTGATCCGCATGCGTGTCACTCATTTGCAGTGGTAGCTATACGCCGCTAACTTAACGTTATCGTCAGGGCAGCAGTGATAACTAGAACACACTTGGCGCAAAAGGTTTACCACCCTGGAGCGAAATTCGACGAATTGCAGCAAATCGGGCGTGCTTTTGGCCTGATCGTCACCGCGCCTTGGGCGTGGCGACTTTGTCGCGCAGGTACACCGGCTGAGCCAGGTCGGCTGCCACGGCCTCGTTTCTGTGCCAGGCGAAGGTGGCCTGGGTCAGCAAGTCCACGGCATGTGGAAGCAGGCTGGCGTCCAAGGCGGCCGGCTGCACTGCCATGCGTTCGGCATAGCCCCAACCGGTACCGGCACCGAACCAGGGGCCAGGCGAGTCGGCGGGCAGCGCGACGGCCTCGGGCGGCAATACCGCTTCCGCGCCCAGCAGGCGCATCTCACCGTCCTGAGCGTGATAGCACCCCCAGTAGACCTCATCCATTCGCGCATCGATCGCCGCCGCGACGTGTCGAGCACCCTGTTCGCGCAAAGCGCGCTGTGCCAACAGTGCCAGGTTGGACACCGGCAACACCGGCCGGTCCAGGCCGAACGCCAGGCCCTGAACGACGCCAATGGCAATGCGCACGCCGGTGAAAGCACCCGGTCCGCGGCCGAAGGCAATCGCATCCACCGCCGACAGGCCGATGCCAGCCTCGGCGAGCATGTCACGAATCATCGGCAACAGCTTCTGGGCATGCAGGCGCGGAATCACCTCGTAGTGGCTAAGCACTTTGCCATCGTGCAGCAAGGCGACAGAGCAAGCTTCGGTAGCGGTGTCCAGGGCCAGCAAGGTGGTCATCGGGTGGGTCCATGCGAAAAAAGGGGATTATAAACGACGACGGCCCGCAAGCGGGCCGTCGCAGCGGGGCTCGGGCTCAGCTCAACGCAGCCAGTACCTTGCTGGTGATCTGCTCCACCGAGCCGATGCCTTCAACGTGATGGCACTGCGGTTTGCCCTTGGCAACGCTCAGCGTCTGGTAGAACGCAACCAGTGGTTTGGTTTGCGAGTGGTAGACCGACAGGCGATGGCGCACCGTTTCCTCGGTGTCGTCCTTGCGCTGTACCAGGTCGTCGCCGCTCAGGTCGTCCTTGCCTTCAACCTTTGGCGGGTTGTAGACCACATGGTAGACGCGCCCCGAGGCCTCGTGGACACGTCGACCGGCGATACGCTGGACAATTTCCTCGTCATCGACCGCAATTTCCAGCACGTGGTCCAGTTCGACCTCGGCGCTGACCAGCGCTTCTGCCTGCGGAATGGTGCGCGGGAAGCCATCGAACAGGAAACCGTTCGCGCAGTCCGGCTGGGCGATACGCTCCTTGACCAGGGCAATGATGAGGTCATCGGACACCAGGCCACCGCTGTCCATCACGCTCTTGGCGGCCAGGCCCAGCTCGGTACCGGCCTTGACCGCTGCGCGCAGCATGTCGCCGGTGGAAATCTGTGGAATACCGAACTTCTCGGTGATGAACTTCGCCTGAGTACCTTTGCCGGCCCCGGGAGCCCCCAGCAGAATCACGCGCATCGATGTGCTCCTCAATTTTTTATATGACAATCGTTGGACCCACCCCAGCCGTCTGACAGGCTGAAGCCCCTCCCAAAAATCGTTGTGTCAGCCGCAAAAACGGCAAAAGGCTGATCAAGATACACAGCGCGCACACCCCACACAAGCCGTCGAAAGTCGCAGGAACCACGGCCCTGTGACCTTTCGCCGCGTGGGTTGTACCCAGCGCAACCCGCCTGGGTTGCGCCGGGGCCGGCGAGCGTGCGCGCCGCACTTGCCGGCACGCCGCCAGCGCGTGACTCAGCCGGTGTTGCGCAAGCCGGCGGCAATCCCTGCGACCGTGACCAGCAAGGCCTGCTCCAGGGGGCTGTCCAGGGCGGCTTCGCGCCCCCGGGACCGCGCCAGCAGTTCCGCCTGGAGCCAGTGCAGAGGATCCAGATAGGTGTTGCGCAGGCGGAAAAACTCCAGGGTCACCGGGCTATGGGCCAGCAGTTGCTGCTGGCCGGTGAGGCCCAACACCACGTCGCAGCACTGCGACAATAGGTCGCGCAACTCTGTACCCAGAGGTTGCAAGTCGTCCACGACCAGGCGCTGGTCGTAAAAATGGGCAATTTCGGCGTCCGCCTTGGCCAGAACCATTTCCAGCATGTCGATGCGGGTACGGAAAAACGGCCATTGCTCGCGCATGGTCGTGAGCAGCGGGCCTTGCCCACGTTCCAGCGCCCCTTGCAGGGCCGCTTCCCAGCCCAGCCAGGCGGGCAGCATCAAACGGGTCTGGGTCCAACCGAAGATCCACGGGATGGCCCGCAGGCTTTCGATCCCGCCCTGGCGGCGCTTGGCCGGACGGCTGCCCAGTGGCAGGCGCCCCAGTTCCTGCTCCGGTGTGGACTGGCGGAAGTACTCCACGAACTGCGGGTTTTCCCGCACCACCTGGCGGTAAGCCTTGACCCCGTCGGCGGCCAGCTCATCCATCAACGAACGCCAGGCCGGTTCCGGCGGCGGTGGTGGCATCAGGGTTGCCTCGAGTACGGCTGCCAGATACAGGTTGAGGTTCTGTTCGGCGATCGCCGGCAAGCCGAATTTGAAGCGGATCATTTCGCCCTGTTCGGTGGTGCGGAAACGCCCGGCCACCGAGCCTGGCGGTTGCGACAGAATGGCCGCGTGGGCCGGGCCACCGCCGCGTCCCACGGTCCCACCGCGGCCATGGAACAGCAACAGCTCGACGCCCTGTTTGCGGCAAATCTCCACCAGGGCTTCCTGCGCGCGGTACTGTGCCCAGGCCGCAGCCGTAGTGCCGGCGTCCTTGGCCGAGTCGGAGTAGCCGATCATCACTTCCTGCGGCCCTTGCAACCGGGCGCGGTAGCCGGGCAATGCCAGCAGACGGGTCAGCACCGGGCCAGCATTGTCGAGGTCTGCAAGGGTTTCGAACAGCGGCACGACGCGCATGGGACGCTGCAATCCGGACTCTTTCAACAGCAGTTGCACGGCCAGCACATCCGACGCGGCCCCCGCCATGGAGATGACATAAGAACCCAGCGATGCGCCCGGCGCCGCCGCGATTTCGCGGCAGGTGGCAAGCACTTCCGCCGTATCGGCCGAGGGGTCGAAATAGCTGGGCAGCAGGGGGCGGCGGTTGTCCAGCTCACGGGAGAGAAACTCGATACGGGTCTCTTCGTCCCACTCTTCATAGCTGCCAAGGCCCAGGTAATCGGTGATTTCACTGAGTGCGCCACGGTGCCGAGTGGAATCCTGACGCACGTCCAGGCGCACCAGAAACAGGCCGAAGGTCACCGCGCGGCGCAAGCAATCCAGCAACGGGCCATCGGCAATCACACCCATGCCGCAGGCGTGCAGTGAATCGAAACACAACTGCAGTGGCGCCAGCAGGTCCTGATTATCGCTGAGCACGTCGGCGCCGGCCGGTTGCGTTTCGGCGAGGCTGGCGTGCGCCCAGTTGCGCGTGGCACGCAGGCGCTCACGCAGTTGTTTGAGCACCGCGCGGTAAGGCTCGGCACTGTCGCCTACGTGCTCGCGCAGCGCGGCACTGGCCTGTTGCATCGACAATTCGGCGGCCAGGTGATCGACGTCGGCGAGGAACAGGTCGGCTGCCATCCAGCGCGCCAGCAGCAACACTTCGCGGGTGACTTTGGCCGTGACGTTGGGATTGCCGTCCCGGTCGCCGCCCATCCAGGAAGCAAACCGGATGGGCGCGGCCTGCAACGGCAGGCGTATACCGGTGGCGGCGTGCAGGGCCTGATCGACCTTGCGCAGATGGTTGGGCACAGCCTGCCACAGCGAGTTCTCGATGACCGCGAAGCCCCATTTGGCTTCGTCCACCGGCGTGGGCCGCACGCGGCGGATTTCTTCGGTGTGCCAGGCCTCGGCGATCAGCCGTTGCAGGCGCTGGCGAATCGCTTCGCGCTCCTCGCTGCTGAGGTCCTGGTGGTCCTGCAGCGCCAGTTGTGCGGCGATGGCATCGTACTTCTGAATCAGGGTACGGCGCGCCACCTCGGTGGGATGGGCGGTGAGCACCAGTTCGATCTCCAGCCCCGCCAGCTGTTGCGCCAATGCTTCGGGCGAATGCCCCGCTGCCTGCAGGCGCTGCAGCAGCTCCGCCAGCACACGGTTTTCGAAGGCCACCGGCTGATCGTCGGCCGGCCGGCGAATCAGTTGGTACTGCTCACAGATGTTGGCCAGGTTGAGGAACTGATTGAACGCCCGGGCGACCGGCAGCAAGTCTTCTTCCGCCAATTGCTCGAGGCTCGAACCGAGGCGAGTGCTCTCGGCATCTCGGGTGCGTACGCGATCGGCCTTGGCGCCCCGGCGGATCCCTTCGATCTTTTCCAGGAAGGCGTTGCCATATTGCTCACGGATGGTGTTGCCCAACAACTCGCCCAGCAGGTGGACGTCTTCGCGCAAGCGTGCATCGATATCAGACATCGGCCTCTCTCCGTAACGTAAAACGGCTTGCCCTTCCGGCGCCCGGCGAAAATCTTTGTACTTCGCCAGCGCCTGTCTGAACAAGGACGGGAAAAACAGCTCTACACCAAGAGTGCCCAGCCGCCGTCATTCTTACAAGGGCACCTTCGATGAGGTACGTATGAAAATTCGTGAGCTTGCGCAACATTGGGAACAGAACGCCAAGGGTCGCCTGACCCGCACGGGCTACAACATCCACCTGGATGTGGAGTCCGCTGCCCGCCTTGCCGCGCTGACCGAAATGTACCCCAAGCACCATGCCGAAGAACTGCTGGGCGAACTCATCGGTGCCGCACTGGAAGAACTGGAAACCAGTTTTCCTTACGTCAAGGGGCAGAAGGTCATCGCCACCGATGAGGAAGGTGACCCGATGTACGAGGACGTCGGACCGACCCCGCGTTTCCTCGCATTGTCGCGTCGCTACTTGCAGGACCTGAAGGACAAGAAGCCGCTGCCGGAGGCCTGACGTACGGCCTGGCAGATGTTTGCGTCCCAGAAAGCACGACATGAATTGCCAAATTTCTGAACTATTCAAAAATCGTTTGGGTCAATGCCAATAACCATCACAGGACACCGTTGGTAAAAAGAACGGCTTGCGCTCCCCCGCTGTAAATCGGGGCTCACAGGACCCTTCACTGTCATGGATGTTGAGTATCTCAGGAGTTATCCAATGGAGTTGAAAACCATGAAGAGCACTGCCAAAACCTCGTTCAAATCGCTGCGCGGTCTGAAGCTTGCCGCCTTGGCATTGGGCAGCACCGTTGTTCTTGCCGGTTGCGCGGGCAAGCCCCCTACCGAGCAATATGCCGTGACCCAATCGGCCGTGAACAGCGCCGTCAGCGCCGGTGGTACCGAGTTCGCCGCGGTTGAAACCAAGGCCGCCCAGGACAAGTTCAAGCAGGCTGAAATCGCCATGCATGACAAGAACTACGAGCAAGCCAAGATGCTGGCCGAGCAGGCCGAGTGGGATGCCCGCGTTGCAGAGCGCAAGGCCCAGGCCGCCAAGGCTGAAAAAGCCGTCCAGGACGCTCGCCAGGGCGTACAGGATCTGCGTGAAGAAGGCCTGCGCAGCGTGCAGTGAGCCCTGCCCTGTCATCGCCACTCGAATTGATTAAAGGAAGAACACTATGCGTAAACAATTGATGATTCCTGCCCTGCTGGCCTTGAGCGTTGGTCTGGCCGCTTGCTCGACGAAGCCGAACGTCAACCTGGAACAGGCACGCACCAACTTCTCCAGCCTGCAGAGCAACCCGAAATCGGTCCAATTGGCAGCCCTTGAAACCAAGGACGCTTCCGAATGGCTGGACAAGGCAGACCGCGCGTTCCGTGAAAAGGAAGACCAGAAGAAAGTCGACCAACTGGCTTACCTGACCAACCAGCGTGTTGAAGTGGCCAAGCAGACCATCGCTCTGCGCACCGCCGAGAACGACATCAAAGGCGCTGCCGCCCAACGTGCCCAGGCTCGCCTGGACGCTCGCGACGCGCAGATCAAGCAGCTGCAAAACAGCCTGAATGCCAAGCAGACCGAACGCGGTACGCTAGTGACCTTCGGCGACGTGCTGTTCGACCTGAACAAGTCCGAGCTGAAAGCCGGTGGCATGGTCAACATCCAGAAACTCGCTCAATTCCTGCAGGAAAATCCGGACCGTAAAGTGATCGTCGAAGGCTACACCGACAGCACCGGTTCCGATTCCTACAACCAGAGCCTGTCCGAGCGCCGCGCCGGTTCCGTGCGCATGGCCCTGGTTCGCGCTGGCGTAGACCTGTCGCGCATCGTGGCCCAAGGCTACGGCAAGGAATACCCCGTCGCTGACAACAACAGCGCCTCGGGCCGTGCCATGAACCGCCGCGTAGAAGTGACCATCTCCAACGACAACCAGCCTGTTGCTCCGCGTTCTTCGGTACGCACCAACTGAGTCGATTGCCGAGGTAGTCGAGGTTTCGCACCGCGAGACGTCGAATTGCCGACAAAGCCCCTGACCGCAAGGCAGGGGCTTTTTTGTGTTCGGCGGCCAAGGCAAGCGTTGCGGATAAAACCCTGCGCCCATCAACGCGGCGCGTCAGGCAGAACCTGGGCCCGCTTCGCGCGCCAACGCGGTCTACGCCCGCTGCTACACCGATCGTGTAGCGCCTCCTTGTAGCAGCGGGCGCCAGACCGCGACAGCCATTTACCGCGGTGTGTCTGGCAGAACGCCGACACCATTTCCCCCACCCACACAACGATCCAGGCACACCACACCCCATGTAGCAGCGGGCGCCAGACCGCGACAGCCATTCACCGCGGAGTGTCAGGCTGAATGCGGGGCCCGCTTCGCGCGCCAACGCGGTCTGCGCCCGCTGCTACACCGACCGTGTAGCGCCTCCTTGTAGCAGCGGGCGCCAGACCGCGACAGCCATTCACCGCGGTGTGTCAGGCAGAACGCCGGGCCCGCTTCGCGCGCCAACGCGGTCTACGCCCGCTGCTACACCGACCGTGTAGCTCACCCCTGTAGCAGCGGGCGCCAGACCGCGACGGCCATTCAACGCGGAGTGTCAGGCTGAATGCGGGGCCCGCTTCGCGCGCCAACGCGGTCTACGCCCGCTGCTACACCGACCGTGTAGCGCCCCCTTGTAGCAGCGGGCGCCAGACCGCGACAGCCATTTACCGCGGTGTGTCTGGCAGAACGCCGGGCCCGCTTCGCGCGCCAACGCGGTCTACGCCCGCTGCTACACCGACCGTGTAGCTCACCCCTGTAGCAGCGGGCGCCAGACCGCGACGGCCATTCACCGCGGTGTGTCTGGCACAACGCCGACACCATTTCCCCCACCCACACAGCGATCCAGGCACGCCACACCCCATGTAGCAGCGGGCGCTAGACCGCGACGGCCATTCATCGTGGTGTGCCTGGCAGAACGCCGGGCCCGCTTCGCGCGCCAACGCGGTCTACGCCCGCTGCTACACCGACCGTGTAGCTCCCTCTTGTAGCAGCGGGCGCCAGACCGCGACAACCATTCACCGCGGTGTGTCAGGCGGAACGCAGCTACCGATGCATGTGGGTAGCCGGGCGGCGATGGCGGGTCAGCGGGATGGGGCGGGTTTGGTTTCGGGGTAGTTCGGGATTTCGGCCAGGCGGCGCAGGCCGTTGAAGTGCTGGGGGTCGGCGAGGAAGGCGAGCATGACCTGACGCCAGGTGGGGTCGGCGAATGTCTGTACATGCCCACCACGGGTGAGCTGCAGCACACGCGGGGGCGGTGCTGCCTGGTACAGGCGGATGCCGTTGTTCAGCGGGACGATGGCGTCGTCGATGCTCTGGAAGTACAACTGCGGCAGGCCGTCGAGTGCCGCCACCGAGCCGATGGCGCTGTCGCCGTCGGGCACCAGCCAGGACAGCGGCACCTGTAACGGCCAAGTGATCCAGGAAGTGCTCAGGGCAAATTGGCCAACGTCACGGTAGCTCGCCGGCACACCATCGAATACCGCTGCCTGCAGTCGGTGCACGCGCTCGGGATGCTGCCCGAGGTAGTGAATCGCCATCGCGCCGCCGAGGCTTTGCCCCAACAGCACCAACGGTTTGTCAGCCACCTCCGGCCGCTGCTGCAGCCAGGCGAACGCCGCGTCGATGTCCTGGTAGACACCGTCCAGGTCAGGCGACCCGGCCGATTGCCCATAGCCACGATAGTCGATCATCAAGACCTGATAACCCTGCTCCGGCAACCACCAGCTCCCGCCCAGGTGCCAGGCCAGGTTGCCGCCGTTGCCGTGCAGGTGCAACACCGTGCCCTTGACCTCGACGCCAGCCTTGGCGGGCAGCCACCAGCCATGCAGGCGCGTGCCGTCCGCGCTGGTCAGCTGTACGTCCTGGAACGTCAGGCCCGCTTTCTCGGGGGTGAAGGGCAGGCCCTTCTCCGGGTAGAACAGCAACGAGCTGCAGCCGCCCAGCACCAGCAAGGCACCCAATAGGACACAGCGCAGGCCATCAGAGAATGTTCGAATAGTCGGCTTCAATGCGATCAAGGCTCAAATGGTTGAGGAAGTTGGAGAAACACATCCAAGCCGATAGAGCGTTCATGTCACGAAATTGTTCCGGCAGGTATTTCGGTGGCTCCACCAGGCCTTCATCCACAAGTTGGCGCAAGGTGCGCATGTCCTCGAGCGTGGTCTTGCCGCAGAACAGCAGCGGCACCTGTTCCAGCTTACCCTTGCGCACGGCCAACTGGATGTAGTTGTAGACCATGATAAAGCCCTTCAGATAGGACAAGTCCTTGGTGAACGGCAAGCCGGTGGGCGTCGAGCCCCGAAACACGCGGCCAGCATTGCCGTAGGCCTCCGGCATGTCGAAACCCTGCTCGCGGAAGAAGTCGAACACCTGCAGGAAGTCGGCGCCCTCCTCCACCATGTGGATCGCGCGCGTACGGTTGGTCAACTTGCGCAAGCGGCTGGGGTAGGACGCGAAAGCGATGACCTCCATGAGAATCGCCAGCCCCTCCTGGGTCACGGTCGACGAAGGCGGCCCCTTGGACAGGAACGTGCAGATCGGCTGGTTCTGGCCGTTCAGCGACGTACCCACGTGCACCAACCCCTCGTGCACTTCCAGCGCGCGCACATCGCGCTCGTTGAACATGGCGTCGGCCCGCACCTTGATGTAGTCGGCGCCCGCCGCTGCATCGGCCACGATACCGTCGGATTCGAACACCCGAATGGTGCTTTCGGCCTCGCCGAAGGTCTTGTTCAGGCGACTTTGCAACATGGCCACCGCGTCCTTGGCGGTCAGGGTCTTGGCTTCGTCCTTGAGGTCCCCGCGCCCGGCAATGTTGTTGAGGTAGTCGGACAGCATGCGGCCCAGGTCCGACAAGGTCGGATCACCGGCGTGGAACGCGTCGGAGGCAGCGCCGTACAGCTCCTGCGAGATCAACCCGAAGTCATCGGTACCGCGCGCCTCGAGCATGCGCACCACCATGCGGTATTCCCGGCACATGCGCCGCATGATCTGCCCCACCGGGCTGAACTGGCCCAGGCGGCGAGTGATATCGCGCTCGATGTTCTGGAATTCCAGCTTGACCGCGCTGGCATCGAAGCCCAGCGGCCGATTGACGTAGTAAGCGCGATCGATCGCCGGCAGCTCTTTGCCACGGGCCTTGAGAAATCCCTGGCGGATGCCGTCGTCCCACTTGACTGCGTCTAGCACCCGAATGGGTGTCTGCGCGGTTACGATACGGTCCGATAGCGTCCGAATGGTTTGCTGGTAATCGTCCACCGCCCCTCCTTGCTCGCTGATGAGTGAAGCCATTCAATCACGTGCTGAAGCCAACACCAACAGCATGAAGCGCGTCAGGGTGGCGAGCATCTCCGCTTCCGGGTGTTCCTCCTTGCTGCCCAGCAAGGCCTGGTACTCCATCCGCCCGATGATGGCGGTCAGTACCTTGGCGTCCTGACGCGGCTCTCGCGAGCCCAGCACTTCGAGCATCTGACAGGTGCCCTGCAGCAAGATGCATTGGTGCGAGCGCACCAGTTCGGCGAGCCGCGGGTTGAGCAGCGCCTCCTGGCGAAACGCGTGTTCGGCCAGCAACTGCTCGCGCCGGCTGAGCACGCGACGCTGGATGTAGTCCGCCGTCAGGCGAGCGATTTCTTCCGCCAGCCACACGCGCGACACGTGGCTGTCGTCGCTGCGCGCGAGCAAGTCGCGCAGCAGCGACTCGGTGCCCGCCCAGAACTTGGCCATATAGGCAGCGCTGCGCTCGACATACAGGGCAAAGGCATCGCTGAGCAGGTCTTCGATGTCCTTGAAGTAGTAGGTGGTCGCCGACAGCGGTACGGCGGCCTCGGCCGCCACCGCGCGGTGACGCACGCCCCGGACGCCCTCGCGCACGACGATGCGGATCGCTGCATCGAGAATGTCCTGTCGACGCTGCTCACTGCCCTGGCGGCTGGCCTTGCGCCCCTGGTACTGGACACTTTCGGCCACGGCATTGGCCAGGTCGGCGGCCCCTTTTCGAGCGATAGCGGAAGTCACGTGATTTCCTTAACGAGTGATGAGTGGAGCGATCCTTGGTCAGCACGAATATAAAGCTATAAAAAAGCCGCCCCGTAGGGCGGCTATTCGACAGGGTCAGGCCTGTGGACGCATATGCGGGAACAGGATGACGTCGCGAATCGACGGTGCGTCGGTCAACAGCATGACCAGGCGGTCGATGCCGATGCCCTCGCCGGCGGTCGGCGGCATGCCGTATTCCAGGGCCCGGACGAAGTCGGCGTCGTAATGCATGGCCTCGTCGTCACCGGCGTCCTTGTCAGCCACCTGGGCCATGAAGCGTTCGGCCTGGTCCTCGGCGTCGTTGAGCTCGGAGTAGGCGTTGGCGATTTCACGGCCACCGATGAACAGCTCGAAGCGATCGGTGACATTCGGGTTGGTGTTGTTGCGACGCGCCAGCGGCGACACTTCGAATGGATACTCGGTGATGAAGGTCGGCTGCTCCAGCTTGTGCTCCACCAGCTCTTCGAAAATCATGGTCTGCAGCTTGCCCAGGCCCTCGAAGCCCTTGACGTCGGCACCGGCCTTCTTGGCCAGGGCGCGTGCGGTGTCGAGGTTTTCCAGGTCCGCGGCGGTGATGTCCGGGTTGTACTTGAGAATCGACTGGAACACCGAAATGCGCTGGAACGGCTCGCCGAAATGGAACACCTTGCCCTGGTACGGCACGTCGGTGCTGCCCAGCACCGATTGGGCCAGCTCGCGGAACAGCTCTTCGGTGAGGTCCATGTTGTCTTCGTAGTCGGCGTAGGCCTGGTAGAACTCGAGCATGGTGAACTCGGGGTTGTGCCGGGTCGAAACGCCTTCATTCCGGAAGTTGCGGTTGATTTCGAACACCCGCTCGAAGCCACCGACCACCAGGCGCTTGAGGTACAGCTCCGGCGCGATGCGCAGGTACATGCCCAGGTCGAGCGCATTGTGGTGGGTTTCGAACGGCTTGGCGGCCGCGCCGCCGGGAATGGTCTGCAGCATCGGCGTCTCGACTTCGAGGAAGTCGCGCTTCATCAGGAAGCTGCGGATGTGCGCGATCACTTGCGAACGCACGCGGAAGGTATCACGCACTTCTTCGTTGACGATCAGATCGACGTAGCGCTGGCGGTAGCGGGTTTCGGTGTCGGTGAGGCCGTGGTGCTTGTCCGGCAGCGGGCGCAGTGACTTGGTCAGCAGTCGCACGGTGGTCATCTCGACGTACAGGTCGCCCTTGCCCGAGCGAGCGAGGGTGCCTTCGGCGGCGATGATGTCGCCCAGGTCCCAGGTCTTCACTGCGGCCAGGGTCTGCTCCGGCAAGGTCTTGCGGTTGACATAGACCTGGATGCGCCCAGTCATGTCCTGGATGACCATGAACGAACCACGGTTGAGCATGATGCGACCGGCAACCTTGACCGGAATCGCTGCAGCTTCCAGCTCTTCCTTGGTCTTGTCGACGTATTGCTTCTGCAGGTCGTTGCAGTAGCTGTCGCGGCGGAAGTCGTTGGGGAAGGCCTGCCCCTGGGCGCGCACGGCAGCAAGCTTTTCCTTGCGCAGCGCGATCAGGTTGTTTTCTTCCTGTTGCAAGTCTTGCGGGTCGAGTTGTTGGTCGCTCATGTCTTCACATTTTCCATCACGGGTTCATTGCCCTGCGCTTCACGGTAGAGCAGGCGGGCTGGCGGGACGACGTTACAGGCCTTGCTTGAGGCTGGCCTCGAGGTATTCGTCGATATCGCCGTCGAGCACTTTGTCGCAGTCACTGCGTTCGATATTGGTCCGCAGGTCCTTGATGCGCGAGGCATCGAGTACGTAAGAACGGATCTGGTGACCCCAGCCGATGTCCGACTTGCTGTCTTCGAGCACTTGCGAGGCGGCATTGCGCTTCTGCACTTCCTGCTCGTAGAGACGCGCACGCAGCATCTTCATGGCGGTGTCTTTGTTGGCGTGCTGCGAGCGCTCGTTCTGGCAGCTGACCACAGTGTTGGTCGGTACGTGGGTGATCCGCACCGCCGAGTCGGTGGTGTTGACGTGCTGACCACCGGCGCCGGAGGAGCGATAGGTGTCGATGCGCAGATCCGCCGGATTGATGTCGATCTCGATGTTGTCGTCGATTTCCGGCGACACGAAGACCGCCGAGAACGAGGTGTGGCGACGGTTGCCGGAGTCGAACGGGCTCTTGCGGACCAGGCGATGCACGCCGATTTCGGTGCGCAGCCAGCCGAACGCGTATTCACCCTTGATGTGCAGGGTGGCACCCTTGATGCCAGCGACCTCACCGGCCGACAACTCCATGATGGTGGTGTCGAAACCGCGTTTGTCGGCCCAGCGCAGGTACATGCGCAGCAGGATGTTGGCCCAGTCCTGGGCTTCGGTGCCGCCGGAGCCGGCCTGGATGTCCAGGTAGGCGTTGTTCATGTCCATCTCACCGCTGAACATGCGCCGGAATTCCAGCTTCTCCAGCGCTTCGCGCAGGCGTTCGACTTCCGCGGCGACATCGTCGACGGCGCCCTGGTCTTCTTCGTCGGCAGCCATTTGCAACAGGTCGCGGGCGTCGGTCAGGCCGGAGGACATGTCGTCCAGGGTCTCGACGATCTGCGCCAGCTGGGCGCGCTCGCGGCCCAGGTTCTGCGCGTAGTCCGGGTTGCCCCACACACTAGGATCTTCAAGCTCGCGGTTGACCTCGGTCAGACGCTCATGCTTTTGATCGTAGTCAAAGATACCCCCGAATAGTTTCGGAGCGCTCGGACAGGTCCTTGATACTGTTAAGGATCGGGTTGATTTCCATGGCGGGCAGCTCTCGTACGTAACGTGTCAAAAGCCGGAGAGTATAACCCACCCGACGCGTCACGGCAGCCCGCCTGGCGGCGGGTTTGCGGTTTTTATCGGCAGCCCGGGGGGATGACGCCGGGGATTCAGCTGTCCCCGACCACCACCTGATTGCGGCCATTGTGCTTGGCCGTGTACAGGCCCTTGTCCGCCGCCGAGATCAGGTCGCGGCAATGGCTGCCCTGCTGTGGGGTCATGGTGGACAGGCCGATGCTGACGGTCAGGCACGCGCCGTCTTCGGGAGCGATGTGTGGAATGTTCAGGCCGATGATGGTCTGACGCAGCTTTTCCGCCACCAGCCGGGCACCGCCGGGCGAGGTGCCGGGCAGCACCAGGGCGAACTCTTCGCCGCCGTAGCGCGCCGGCAGGTCGCTGGAGCGGCTGCTGGACTCGCGAATCGACTCGGCCACCTTGCGCAAGGCCTCGTCGCCCTCCAGGTGACCGAAGGTGTCGTTGTAGACCTTGAAGTAGTCGACGTCGATCATCAGCAGCGACAACTGGGTGCGGTCGCGCATGGCGCGGCGCCATTCCAGCTCCAGATACTCGTCGAAGTGGCGGCGGTTGGACAACCCGGTCAGGCCGTCGGAGTTCATCAGGCGCTGCAGCACCAGGTTGGTGTCGAGCAACTGCTGCTGGCTGACCCGCAGGGCACGGTAGGCCTCGTCGCGTTGCAGCAGGGTCAGGTAGGAGCGCGAGTGATAGCGAATGCGCGCCACCAGTTCAATGGTGTCCGGCAGCTTGACCAGGTAATCGTTGGCGCCGGCACTGAAAGCCGCGCTCTTGATCAGCGGGTCTTCCTTGGTCGACAGCACGATGATCGGAATGTCCTGCGTGGCCGGGTGATTGCGGTATTCGCGCACCAGGCTCAAGCCGTCGAGGCCGGGCATGATCAGGTCCTGCAGGATCACCGTCGGCTTGATTCGCATCGCCTGGTTGATCGCCTGCTGGGGGTCGGCGCAGAAATGGAAGTCAATATTGGTCTCGTCGGCCAGGCTGCGGCGGATGGCTTCGCCAATCATCGCCTGGTCGTCGACCAAAAGGACCATCGACTTGTTTTCGTCGTTGGTTTTGAATGAATCGATTTGCAGATCAATCATGCGCTGTCACCTGGGGACTGCCTTTGCGGTGGCTGGTGTTCATTGCGAAAATGCGTCCATGAGTCGGGGTGCTATCCGCTCCAGCGGACGAATTTCAACGGCTGCGTCAATGGCAGCAGCAGCTTTCGGCATGCCGTACACCGCACTGCTGTGTTGGTCCTGTGCGATGGTCAGAAACCCTCGCTGGCGCATCAGTTTGAGACCCTGGGCGCCGTCGCGCCCCATTCCAGTCAACAGCACGCCAATGGCATCGCCCGTCCAGAATTGCGCCACGCTTTCAAAGAAAACGTCGATCGAAGGCCGGTAGATTTCGTTCACCGGTTCGGCCGTGTACGCGAGGGTACCATTTTTCAGCAACCGAATATGATGATTGGTGCCGGCCAGCAACACGGTGCCGCTTTGCGGAGCCTCGCCGTCGCAGGCCAGGCGCACGGGCAAGCCGCTGACACTGCTCAGCCAGTCGGCCATGCCGGCGGCGAACACCTGGTCGACGTGCTGCACCAGCACGATGGCGGCGTTGAAGTCGGCAGGCAGGCCCTTGAGCAGGATTTCCAGCGCCGCCGGCCCACCGGCCGAGGAACCGATGGCAATCAGCTTCTGGCGCCGCGCGTCGGTGCGGCCCGGCGTAGCCAGAGTGCGCAACGACGAACCGCGCTGGCCGATCAGCCAGCCAATGTTGAAGATCTTGCGCAGCAAGGGTGCCGCGGCTTCCTGGGCATTGCCGGCGCCAATGGCCGGGGTGTCGACCACATCCAGCGCGCCGTGGCCCATGGCTTCGAACACGCGGTGGACATTCTGCCGGCGGTCCACCGTGACGATGACGATGGCACAGGGCGTCGCGGCCATGATCTGGCGCGTTGCCTCGACCCCGTCCATGACCGGCATGATCAGGTCCATCAGGATCAGGTCCGGCGTCAGCGCCTGGCACCGCTGCACCGCCTCCTCGCCGTTGTTGGCGACCCAGACGATCTGGTGCTCCGGTTCGAAGGCGATGGCTCGGCGCAGGGCCTCCACCGCCATGGGCATATCGTTGACAATGGCGATCTTCATCCTTGCGCCCCTCCGATCAACTCGACCACCGCGTCCAGCAGTGCGTCGTCATGGAAACTGGCCTTGGCCAGGTAATAGTCGGCCCCGGCATCCAGGCCTCGGCGCCGGTCCTCCTCACGGTCCTTGTAGGACACCACCATGACCGGCAACGACTGCAACCGGCTGTCCCGGCGCAGCAGCGTGACCAGTTCGATGCCATCCATGCGCGGCATGTCGATGTCGGTGATCAGCAGGTCGAAGGTGTCGCTGCGCAGTGCGTTCCAGCCGTCCATGCCGTCCACCGCCACGGCGACGTCGTAGCCACGGCTGCTCAACAGCTTGCGTTGCAATTCGCGCACCGTCAGCGAGTCGTCGACCACCAGCACGCGCTTGCGCGCCTGGCGTGACTGACTGTTACGCTTGTCGATGCGCTCCAGGCGGCCGGTATTCAACAGTTTTTCCACCGAGCGGAACAGGTCTTCGACATCAACGATCAGCACCACCGAGCCGTCATCGAGCAACGCGCCCGCCGAGATGTCCTGAACCTTGCCCAGACGCGGGTCGAGCGGCAGCACCACCAGGGTGCGCTCGCCGATGAAACGTTCGACGGCGACCCCGTACATGGCGTCGCGGTCGCGGATCACGATGACCTTGAGCGCGTCCTGCTGGCTCTGTTCCTGCGGTCGTTGCAGCAACTGACTGGCGGCCACCAGGCCGACATGCCGCTCCTGGAACCAGAAATGCTGGCGCCCTTCCAGTTGCACGATGTCATCGGCGGCCAGGTCCAGCGTGTGTTCGATATGCGCCAACGGGAACGCATAGGCCTCGCCACCGACCTGCACCACCAGGCTGCGCACCACCGACAGGGTCAGTGGCACCTCCAGATGAAAGCGGCTGCCCTCCCCGGCCACCTGGAACAGGTCCACCGAACCGCGCAACTGGCGCACCAGGTGTTGCACCACATCCAGCCCCACGCCCCGGCCCGACACTTCGGTCACCGTGTCGCGCATGCTGAACCCGGGCAGGAACAGGAAGGACAGCAGCTCCTCCTCGCTCAGTTGCGCCACGGTCTCGGCCGTGGACAGCTGTTTGCGCACAATGCTTTCGCGCAGGCGTGGCAGGTCGACGCCACCGCCATCATCGCTCAGGTCGACCACCAGCAAACCGGCCTGGTGCGAGGCGCGCAGCAGCACCCGGCCCTGCGCCGGCTTGCCCAGCGCCTGGCGCTGTTCGGCACTCTCGATGCCGTGGTCCACGGCATTGCGCAGCAAGTGAGTCAAGGGCGCTTCGAGCTTCTCCAGCACATCGCGGTCGACTTGCGTTTTCTCGCCTTCGATTTCCAGCACCACGTTTTTGCCCAGCGAGCGCCCCAGATCGCGGACCATGCGCTCCTGGCCGCCCAGTACATCGGCGAACGGCCGCATGCGGCAGGCCAATGCAGTGTCGTAAAGCAGTTGCGCACGCTGGCTTGCCTGCCAGCCGAACTCGTCCAGCTCGGCCGTCTGTTGCAACAGCATGTGCTGTGTCTGTGCCAGCAACGCCTGAACCTGGCCAAGCGCCTCGCTCAGATCGGCGACCGACGCGCCCTCCTGCAACTGGTCCTGCAAGGCATCGACGGCGCGCATGCCTTGGTTCTGCACGCGCTTGAGGCGCTGCAGGGTCGCCAGATAAGGCTTCAAGCGCTGGGTCTCGACCAGGGACTTACTCGACAGGTCCAGCAGGCTGTTCAGCCGTTCCGCCGTGACCCGCAAGACGCGCTCGCCGCTGTCGCCGACACGGCGGGCGTTGGCCGGGGCGGCAAACGCCGGTTCGGCTTCAACGCTGACCACAGGCTCGGGCAGAACGTCCGGCACCGGCGCTGACGCTGGCGCTTCCACGCTCGGCACCGGCGGCGTCGGTGTGGCCGGCGCCTCTGGGGCGCTGTCGGGGTCGAGCACCCGGGCCATCAGCGCGATGAACTGGTCGATCGCCGCGTCACTGGTGTTCGCGCCCGGCGTGCCGATGCGCATCAGCAGGTCCGTGCCCAGCAACAGCGCGTCGATGTGTTCGGGCATCAGGTACAGGCGGCGCTCCTGGGCGCCGACCAGGCAGTCTTCCATCACATGGGCCACGCGCACGCCGGCATCCAGGCCCACGATGCGTGCGGCGCCCTTGAGCGAGTGCGCTGCGCGCATGCACGCTTCCAGGTGTTCCATCTGCAAGGGGTTGCGTTCCAGCGCCAGCAGGCCGGCGCTCAGTACCTGGGTCTGCGCCTCGGCTTCCAGGCTGAACAGTTCCAGCAACGAGGCATCGCGCATTTGTTCCGGGGTCATGTCAGGCTCCGTGCCATGGCGCCCAGCAACGACTCATCGTCGAGCACGCGCACGCTTCGGCCTTTGAACGGCATCACCGCCTGGGTATAGCGCGCTCCGGCCTGGCTGCCGGCGGTCGACGCCTGTTCCAGCAGCAGCAGCTCGATGCGATGAATACCCTCCACCTCATCCACCGGCACCACCACCGCGCCGCTGTCCAGGCCGATGATCAGCCAGCGCGGCACCACCCGCGTCGAGCTGGCCAGCACCGCACTGGCATCGATGCCCAGCAACTCGCTCAGTGACAGGCAAGGCACCAGGGCACCGCGTACGTTGGCCACCCCCTGCAAGGCGCGCGAACGCTGATGCGGCAAGGAATGCACGGTCTGCACCGGCGCCACCTCCACCAGGCAGCGCGAGGGCAGCGCCAGCCACTCATCGGCCAGGCGAAAATGCAGCAGCGAACGGCTCGCCTTGGCCTCGACCTGCTCTTCGTAGCGACTGGGGTCGTGCTCGCGGTCCAGCGTGTAACGGTCCAGCAGACGCATCGCCGCAGCCGCATAGACCGCGCAATTACGGCAATGAATATGCTCGCGCAACAGCGCACACGTCTTGTCGCCGTGCACACCGATGCGGTTCCAGCAATCGTCGATGCGTTCGGCATCGTGGTCCAGCAGGTGGCGCTCGTTCATGCCTTGCGCTCCCCATCGCTACGCGCGGCGCGCTGCTGCAGGCGCTGCGCACCGGCAGTGTCGCCCTGGGCGGCAAGCAGCATCGCCAGGTGGGCGAGCGCTTCGGGGTGCTGCGGGTTCAGATACAGCGCCTTGCGGTAGAACCCCTGCGCCTCCAGCGAATTGCCGGCGACATCACTGAGCAGGCCCAGCCAGTAAAACGCTTGCGGGTGCGGACCGTGATCGCGCAGGAACACTTCGCAAGCCGCGCGCGCCTCGGCGCTTTTACCCTCATTGGCCAATGCCGCGATACCGGCCAGCAAGGCCGTCAAATCGTCGGTCGGCGGCTTTTTCGACGCAGGTGCCACCGGCGCGGCAATCGGCGCCGGGCGCACGGCCGGGCGTGGCCTGGGCGCCGGTTCGGGCAGCAGGCGCAGCGGATTGTGCAGACGTGCCACCGGCGCGGCGGCCACTACCGGCTCGCTGCGCACGAAGGCAAACGACTGGGCGATACCGATCGGGCGCATGCCCATGCGGGCCAGCAGGCTACCTTCGGCGGGGCCGATGAACAACGCACCGGACTCGGCCGTCAGCTTCTTCAGTACCTCGAACACCTGCTGCTGGGTCGGCACATCGAAATAAATCAGCAGGTTGCGGCAGAACACAAAATCATAAGGCGCTTCGCCCCGCAGCAGCAGGGGGTCCAGGACATTGCCCGACTGCAGGCTCACCTGCCGGCGCACCGCTTCATTGAGATGGTAACCGTCCGGCGTGCGGGTGAAATGGCGCTCGCGAAAGGCCTGCTGATCACCACGAAACGAGTTGCGGCCATACACCGCTCGGCGTGCACGCTCCACCGACGCCGGGCTGACATCAATGCCCTGCACCTTGAAACGATCAGGTGCGATACCGGCGTCAAGCAGCGTCATGGCAATCGAATAAGGCTCCTCGCCGGTCGAGCACGGTAGGCTGAGAATCCGCAGTCCCCGGCCGGGGCCCAACAGGGCCAGGCGCTCAAGCGCCAGGCGCGCCAGCGCGGCGAAGGACTCGGCATAGCGCATGAACCAGGTCTCGGGCACGATCACCGCTTCGATCAGCGACTGTTGCTCGGCGGCCGACTGCTGCAAATGCTGCCAGTAGTCATCTTCGCTGCCCAGTTGAGTGGCGGCGCAGCGTTGCTGCACCGCGCGCTCGATCAGGGCCGGGCCTACCGAGGCCACGTCCAGGCCGATGGTGTCGCGCAGAAAACGGATAAAGCGTTGCTCGCGACTCATCAGGCGCCCTCGCCGGCATTGGCCGCCAAGGTACGCGGGTCGAACAGCAATTGGCGCACATCATCGTCCAACAGTGCCTGCACGCCAATCCATTGCAACAGGCCGTCGGCGTCTTCCAGCACCGGGCCCAGGTACGGGGTACGGCGGTGGTGCAGCGGATAGGGCTTGAAGTCGTCGACCTTGCAGCGCTGGGTTTCGCTGGCGTATTCCAGAATCAGGCCGAGCAAGGCATCCGGGCGCGATGGGTCCGCACGGTAATGCACCAGCACCAGGCGCGTGCTGGTGCGCTCGGCCGCCGGCTGGGCGAACGTCAGCGCGCTGATATCGATCACCGGGATCATGCGCCCACGATGCGCGAACAGGCCGGCTACCCATACCGGCGCCTGGGCGATGGGTTTGAGCGGCAGGCGCGGCAGCACCTCGGCCACTTCGCAGGCGTCCAATGCGAAGCGCTCGGTGCCGATGCGAAACACCAGGAACAACCGGTCGCGGCCTTGCGCCGACAGCGCGGTCATCGCCGTTACACCTTGAAGCGCGACACGCCGCCGCGCAGTCCGACGGCGACCTGGCTCAACTCGTCGATGGCCGAACTGGCCTGGCGCAGCGACTCGACGGTCTGGCTGCTGGCGTCACTGAGTTGCGACAGGGCGTGATTGATCTGTTCGGCCCCCGTGGCCTGGGCCTGCATGCCCTCGTTGACCATCAGCACGCGCGGGGCCAGCGCCTGGACCTGGGCGATGATCTGCGACAGCTGATCGCCGACCTGCTGGACCTCGAACATGCCGCGCCGCACTTCTTCGGAAAACTTGTCCATGCCCATGACACCTGCGGACACCGCAGACTGGATCTCGCGCACCATCTGCTCGATGTCGTAGGTGGCGACGGCCGTCTGATCGGCCAGGCGACGAACTTCCGTGGCCACGACGGCGAAACCGCGGCCGTACTCGCCGGCCTTTTCCGCTTCGATGGCGGCGTTGAGCGACAGCAGGTTGGTCTGGTCGGCGACCTTGACGATGGTTACCACTACCTGGTTGATGTTACCGGCCTTCTCATTGAGGATCGCCAGCTTGGCGTTGACCAGGTCGGCGGCGCCCATGACCTGGTTCATGGTGTCTTCCATGCGGGCCAGACCCTGCTGGCCGGAGCCAGCGAGCGACGACGCCTGGTCGGCCGCGTGGGTGACCTCGCCCATGGTGCGTACCAGGTCGCGCGAGGTGGCGGCGATTTCCCGCGAAGTCGCGCCGATTTCCGTGGTGGTGGCCGCCGTCTCGGTGGCCGTGGCCTGCTGCTGACGCGAGGTGGCGGCAATTTCGGTGACCGACGTGGTGACCTGAACCGACGACCGCTGCGCCTGGGACACCAGCGCCGTCAGCTCGGTCATCATGTCGTTGAAACCCAATTCGACCTGGTTGAACTCATCGCTGCGCGCCAGCTTGAGGCGCGAACTCAGGTCACCGGTGCGCATGACTTCCAGGATACCGACGATTTTCTGCATCGGCGCCATGATGGTGCGCAACAGCAGGAAGCCGCAGACCGCCGCCGCGATCACCGCCAGCAACAGGGACACCAGCATGCTGATTTCCGCCGAGGTCACCGCCCGTGAAATAGCGACGGTGGCAGCGTCGGCACTCTTGCGGTTGCGTTCGATCACTTCATTCAAGTGTTTGCGGCCGGCATTCCAGGCCGGCGTCAACTCATCGATGGCCATCTGCTGCGCCTCGGTGAAGCGGCGCTGGCGGTAAGCTTCCAGCACGTCGGCCAAGGCGTTGTCATAGGTGGCGCGACGGCGTTCGAACTCGGCGAAACTGGCCCGATCCTCGGCATCCTGGATCGTGCCTTTGTAGTTGTTCATCTGCTGGGTCAGGCGCTCGCTGATGGCGCGGTACTGATCCTCGTCGGCAGTGATCAGTTCGCGCTGATAGCTCAGGCCGATCAATTGCTGGGTGTACACGTAGCTGTCGACCCAGGCGCTGCGGATCATCGAACTGTAGAACACCCCTGGCACCGCGTCGGTGCGCACAGTCTGCTCACTGACCGCAATCGCCTGCAGGCGAGAGTAGGAGGCAACGACCATCAACAGCATAATGGTAATGACAACAGCAAAACTCGCCAGAATGCGTTGGCGCAGGCTCCAGTTCTTCACGGTCGATCCTCGAAAATACAAACGTCTTCACACGAAAAATCGCCTGAGTATAGTCGTACCCCAGATGATTTTGCGCTGCACGCGTACTTTCCCGTATCCGTGCCACCATTGCCAGTCTGTTTTCCGGCCCGACAACCGGGTTGTGGAGCGATCGCTGCCTAGTGCACGGCGTGGCGCACCTCGCTTTCAAGGCTGCGGCACAGGTCGGCGTCCAGCTTCAAGGCCTGGGCCAGGGCGTCGAGGTGCAGCCGTTCGAGTGGGTTGATGTCGCGACTGATCAGATCGCGGCTGACCCAGACGCTGGCCGCGTACATGTGCGTGGCGATTTCGGGGGAGGTGGCCAACGCTGCCAGATCATCTACCGACAATGGCTCATCCAGGTGTTGCTGGACCCAGCGGCCGGTTTCCTCATCCGTGGCCATGGCCAGCAGATGCTCATGCTCCTCGGCGCTGATCTCACCATCCGCCTGAGCCGCGACGATCACGGCTGCCAACACCGCCTGGCTGGTGGTTTCCGAAGGCTCGGCGAACAGTGCCTGGGCCGGGGGTGGCGCGCTCCGCGAAGCGTCAGCGCTGCGCGCCTGCCAAGCGCTATAGGCCTGCCAGGCCAGCGAGCCGAGTGTGGCCAAACCGCCGATTCCGCGCCCGGAGCGGCCGCCCAGCAGCATGCCGATCACCCCGGCGGCCAGGCCGCCGCCCATGCCGCCGGTACGGCCCTTGTCCAAACCTCCCGCACCACCCAGTCCGGACAACAGACCGCCCGGCCCGGAACCGGTACGCCCTGAACTGGACGACGCCCCACCCAGCAGTTGGCCAAGCACATCACGGGTGTTCATAACGACGCTCCTGCAGAACCATAGAAAGTGTTCACCCTTTCCAGCCTAGAACGCTGCAGACGCCAGCAGGCCGGGTAAATACCTGTTCAGACCGTCGGTTCAGACGTTCGCCTGCCGCACCTGGGTCTCGAGTTCGAGCTTCAGGGCCGGGTCCAGCGAGAGCTGCTTGGCCAGTTCATCGAGGTAGGCGCGCTCCATGAAATGCTCCTCGTCCACCAGCATCACGCTGGCGATGTACATCTCGGCGGCCATTTCCGGGGTTTTCGCCGCGCGCGCGACATCCTTGGGGTCCAGCGGCTTGTTCAGCTCGGCATGCAGCCATTGCTGCAGCTCGGCGTCGGAATCCAGCCGGGTGAACTCACCTTCGATCAACTCACGCTCACGCTCGTCCACGTGGCCGTCGGACTTGGCTGCCGCCACCAGCGCCTTGAGGATCGCCTGGCTGTGCTCTTCGACTTGTTGCGGCGGCAGGCGATCGATGGTCTGCGGCTCGCCCTGGGGCGCCGTTTTCTGCTGGGCCTGCCAGTTGCCGTAGGCTTTGTAGGCGATCACACCCAAGGCCGCCAGGCCACCGTAGGTCAACGCCTTGCCGCCGTATTTGCGAACTTTCTTGTTGCCCACCAGCAGCCCCATGGCGCCCGCTGCCAGGGCGCCCTTGCCGCCGCCACCGCCGCCCGACAGCAGCCCGCCGAGGCTACCCAGCGGAGAACTCGAACCCGATTTGTGCGAGCCACCGGCCTTGTCCTGCAGCAGGTCTTTACCCGACTTGAGTAATTGATCCAGCAAACCACGAGTGATCATCAAAAGATCTCCAGCAAAAAATTGGGCAGGAAGTAACCGAATGAAGAGATTAATGGTTACCGAGGTGCTGTATTGGAGCGGATATACATCCAGATGTTGCACTGCCGGCGGGCGCCAACGGCCCAAAGGGACCGATTTGCACTTATATTTTTTTACAGAAGTTTGCGAACCGATGGCGCAATTCGGTATCTGTGTAAAGTTCGATGCGTTTGGACGAGGGCATGACCGAACCTTCATTTCGATTCTTGCGAGCCGCAGGATGCGGCCCGGATTCAGCCAGAACAGGTTTTTCTATGCACCGCAGGCACCTTCTGAAAGCGTCGATGGCACTGGCGGCCTATACCGGTCTGTCCGCCAGCGGGTTGTTTGCCGCTCGCGCCTTGGCCGCCACCGCCGACGGCGAGATTGAGTTCTTCGACTTCGACACGTTGAAAAAGCACGCCAAGCAACTGGCCGGCAAACCCTATGTCAGCGCCAAGCAGGTGTTGCCGCCGACGCTGGCCAACATGACCCCGCAGCAATTCAACGCTATTCAGTACGACGCCGGCCACTCGCTGTGGAACGACCTCAAGGGCCAACTGGACGTGCAGTTCTTCCACGTCGGCATGGGCTTCAAGACGCCCGTGCGCATGTACAGCGTCGACTCGGCCAACAAGCAGGCGCGTGAAGTGCACTTCCGCCCGGAACTGTTCAACTACCAGAACAGCCAGGTCGACACGGCCCAGCTCAAGGGCGACCTGGGGTTCTCGGGTTTCAAGCTGTTCAAGGCGCCGAAGATCGCCAGCAATGACGTGCTGTCATTCCTGGGCGCCAGCTATTTCCGCGCGGTGGACGCCACTGGCCAGTACGGCCTGTCGGCACGCGGCCTGGCCGTCGACACCTACGCCAAAAAGCAGGAAGAATTCCCCGACTTCACCAAGTTCTGGTTCGAGACGCCGGGCAAGAACAGTACAAAGTTTGTCGTCTACGCCCTGCTCGACTCGCCGAGTGCCACCGGTGCCTATCGCTTCGACATCGACTGCCAGGCCGAACGCGTGGTCATGGCCATCGATGCCCACATCAATGCCCGCCAGGCCATCGAGCAACTGGGCGTGGCACCGATGACCAGCATGTTCAGTTGCGGCAACCACGAGCGCCGCATGTGCGACACCATCCACCCGCAGATCCATGACTCCGATCGTCTGTCGATGTGGCGGGGCAACGGCGAATGGATTTGCCGACCGCTGAACAACCCGGCCAAGCTGCAGTTCAACACCTTCAGCGACAAGGATCCGAAGGGCTTCGGCCTGCTGCAGACCGACCACAACTTCGCCAACTACCAGGACACGGTCGACTGGTACAGCAAGCGCCCGAGCCTGTGGGTCGAACCGACCACCGCCTGGGGTGAAGGCTCCATCGACCTGCTGGAAATTCCCACCACGGGCGAAACCCTCGACAACATCGTGGCGTTCTGGACGCCCAAGCAGCCGGTCAAAGCCGGCGATTCCCTGAACTTCGGCTACAAGCTGTACTGGAGCGCCCTGGCGCCAGTGGGCACGCCCCTGGCACGGGTCGCAGCGACCCGCTCGGGCATGGGAGGGTTCATCGAGGGTTGGGCACCGGGTGAGCATTATCCGAAGGTCTGGGCACGCCGCTTCGCCGTGGACTTTGCCGGCGGTGGCCTGGAAACGTTGAAAACCGGCATCGAGCCGGTGATCACTGCATCCCATGGCGAACTGAAGGACTTCCAGGTGCTGGAGCTTCCAGACATCAAGGGCTTCCGCGTGCTGTTCGACTGGTACCCCACCAGCGACAGCGTCGACCCGGTGGAAATGCGCCTGTTCATTCGCACCGAGGGCCGCACCCTCAGCGAGACCTGGCTGTACCAGTACTTCCCGCCTGCGCCCGATAAGCGCAAGTATCCCTGAGCGATTCTGCAGGCTCGGACGGCGTCCGGGCCTGCAGCCACGCGGATACAGCGTTAGTCGCGCAAGTCAGACTCATGGATCGGCTGGTCCCGGTGGGTCGCGCGCTGGTACTGGGCCGGCCAAGTGGCCTGGCGTCCGTCCAGGTCTTCGTCGGCATGCAGTGGCCAGTAGGGATCGCGCAGCAGTTCACGCGCCAACAGAATCAAGTCGGCCTGACCGGTGCGCAAAATGTGCTCGGCCTGGGCCGGGTCGGTAATCAGCCCCACGGTGCCGGTGGCGATGTTCGATTCCTTGCGCACGCGTTCGGCGAAACGAGTCTGGTAACCGGGGCCGGTCGGGATTTCGGCATTCGCTGAAGTACCGCCCGATGACACGTCGATCAAGTCGACACCCAGGCCTTTCAGGCGACGGGCCAACTCCACGGTTTCGTCCGCATTCCAACCATCCTCTACCCAGTCGGTCGCCGACACGCGCACGAACACGGGCAACTCCTGTGGCCAGACATCGCGCACGGCTTCGGTCACCTGCAAGACGAGGCGGATACGATTGTCAAAACTGCCGCCGTACTGATCCTGGCGCTGGTTGCTCAGTGGCGAGAGAAACTGGTGCAGCAGGTAGCCATGGGCGGCATGCACTTCGACCACCTTGAAGTTGGCCACCAGCGCCCGCCGCGCAGCGTCGACGAACGCCTGCACGATGCCATCGATCTGCGCCTGATCCAAAGCGGTAGGCGAGGTGTGCTGCGGGTCGAAGGCAATCTTCGAGGGCCCCACGGGCACCCAGCCGCCTTCGGCAACCGTCACGCTGCCGTGCTTGCCCAGCCAGGGCCGCCAGGTGCTGGCCTTGCGTCCGGCATGCCCCAGCTGGATACCCGGGATAGCGCCCTGGCTGGTGATGAAGCGGGTGATGCGCTGCAGGGGTTCGATCTGCGCGTCATTCCACAACCCGAGGTCTTGCGGGGTGATACGCCCGTCGGCGGTGACGGCCGTCGCTTCGGTGAACACCAGGCCGGCACCGCCCACGGCACGACTGCCCAAGTGGACCAGGTGCCAGTCGTTGGCCAGGCCCTCTTCGGAACTGTATTGGCACATCGGTGAAACGGCGATGCGGTTGGGGAATGTCAACTGGCGCAGCGTGTAGGGTTCGAGCAGCAGACTCATGGGGCACCTCGGTGGGCAGGTTGGCAGGCTCCAAGTTCTGTAAGAAAAATCGTCAGACGAAAATCAAACAGTGACCATTAGCCTAGTCGACAACACTGCTCAAGCCAGGGTTCAGCGGGGTTCGATGTGCACGATCAACAACTGCACTGTCTCGCGTCCGCGGAATTCGTTGAGGTCGAGCCGATACGCCACCTGCACCCAACGCACGCTGGGGTTGGGCCAGATGTCACGATCCACGCCGAAGGCAATGCCATCCAGGCTGAGCGAACCGCACTCCGTCTTGAGCACCACCTTGAGGTGGCGCTCGCCGACGATGCGCTGCTCACTGAGCTGGAACACCCCATGGAACAGCGGCTCGGGAAAGTGCTGGCCCCAGGGCCCGGCGTGGCGCAGGGCACGGGCCAGTTCCAGGTTGAATTCCTCGACCGCCAGGCTGCCGTCCGACAGCAGCCGCCCGGTCAGGTCGTCTTCCTTGAGCTGACGGCGCACTTCATCATCGAAGGCCTGGGCGAATTCAGCGAAATGGGCCTGCGGCAGCGTCAGCCCGGCTGCCATCGCGTGGCCACCGAACTTGCTGATCAAATGCGGCAAACGCGCGGCGACGGCATCCAGCGCATCGCGGATGTGGAACCCCGGCACCGAGCGCGCCGACCCTTTCAATACGCCGTCACCGGCATCGGCGAAGGCGATGGTCGGGCGGTGGTAGCGCTCCTTGAGCCGCGAGGCGAGGATGCCGATGACCCCTTGATGCCACTGCGCATCGAACAGGCACAGGCCGAATGGCAGGGTGTCGATCGGCAAGTCCTGGAGCTGGCTGAGGGCCTCGCGCTGCATGCCTTGCTCGATGCTCTTGCGGTCCTGATTCAATTCGTCGAGCTGGGTCGCCATGTCGCGGGCGCTGGCGTCATCTTCGCTGAGCAGGCACTCGATCCCCAGGCTCATGTCGTCCAGGCGCCCGGCGGCGTTCAGTCGCGGCCCCAGAATGAACCCGAGGTCAGTGGAAGTGATACGCGCAGGGTCGCGGCGCGCCACCTCCAGAATGGCCTTGAGCCCGGGGCGTGCGCGCCCTGCCCTGATACGCTCCAGGCCCTGGTACACCAGAATCCGGTTGTTGGCGTCCAACGGGACCACGTCCGCCACGCTGCCCAGGGCCACCAGGTCCAGCAGCACGCCAATGTTGGGCTGCGCGCGATCGGCATAGCGGCCCAGCTCGCGCAACCGGGCGCGCAAGGCCATCAGCACGTAGAAGATGACGCCGACACCGGCCAGGGCCTTGCTCGGGAACTCGCAGCCCGGCTGGTTCGGATTGACGATCGCGTCGGCGTCGGGCAACTCGTGACCAGGCAAATGGTGATCGGTCACCAGCACGCGCAGGCCGGCAGCCTTGGCGGCGGCAACGCCTTCCACGCTGGAAATGCCGTTGTCCACGGTCATCAGCAACTGCGGTTCGCGCTCCAGCGCCACGGCAACGATTTCCGGCGTCAGCCCGTAACCGAACTCGAAGCGGTTGGGCACCAAGTAATCGACATGGGCGGCGCCCAGCAACCGCAGGCCCAACACGCCGACGGTGCTGGCCGTGGCCCCGTCGGCATCGAAGTCGCCGACGATGAGGATGCGCTGGCGTTGCTCGATGGCCTCGACCAGCAACTGCACCGCTGCGTCGATGCCCTTGAGCCGCTGGTAGGGAATCAGTCGCGCCAGCGTATGTTCCAGCTCGCCCGGCTCACGCACTCCGCGCGCCGCGTACAAGCGGGTCAGCAACGGCGGAAGGTCGCCCAGCAACGGCAGGACGGCGGGCAGTGGACGAGGTTCGATACGCATGGGGGGCTGTTGAGTTCTCTGCAAAAAAGTAAGGGGCAGGTCAGGGCCGAGGCGCCTGGGCAGTCAGCCGCGTTCGCCCAGCAACCATTCGAGCTGGACTTCGTGCTGACCGCGATCGTCGGTGACGAACACGGTGCCTTCGCTGATCATGACATCCCACTTGATGACCCGCGGCATGTCCTTGGCGAGCACCTCGAGGACATCCTGCGGCACCGCGGCGATGTTGACGTTCTTGAGGTTTTTCACCGCGTCCACCACTTTGCCCTGCCACACCCGCAGGCTGCCATAGGCCAGCAGGCTGGTGCGCTCGGTACGGCGCGAGCACCAGGTCAGGCGATCGGTGTCGGGCTGGCCGACTTCGATCCAGTGCAGCACGCGATCGTCCAGGCTTTTTTCCCACAAGGCGGGCTCATCGACGTCCGACAGACCGCGGCCGAACGCCAGCTTTTCGTCGTACCACAACGCGTAGGCGAGCAAGCGAACGGTCATGCGCTCTTCCGTCTCCGACGGATGGCGCGCGATGGTCTGCTTGACGCTTTGATACACGCTGCGGTCAAGGTCGGTGAGGTTCAGTTCGAATTTATACGTGGTGGACGGCTGGGCCATGAACGGGCTTCTGCAAACGAGAAAAGTCGCACAGTCTAACCGATGTGCTGCCCTACAACGACCGCGATCCGTTCTGCCGCGAATGAAACGACGACCAGGGGTTTGTCGACACCTCAACGAGGGTTAAAGTAGGCCGCGAGTCAAAAGGAACTTATCTCTCTCAATGATCATTTTCGACATCATTGAATCCCGCCAGGTGGCGATTCGGGCGTTGGGCAGCCTGATACTGCTGTGCGGTCTTTCATCGAGCCCGCTGCTGCAGGCCAAGGACACCCTTTACTGGTCGATGCGCGACCTGCCGCCCCTGACCATCGAGGACGGACGCGAGCGCGGCCAGGGGCCGATCGACCGCCTGTTGCCGCTGCTGATGGCCGCCCTGCCTCAGTACCAGCATGAAACGCTGCGGATGAACCGCGCACGCACCCTGCAGATGCTGGAAAGCGATGCCTTCGTCTGCGACCCGACCATGCTGTGGACCGAGCAACGGTCCCGCTCGATCCTGTATTCGATTCCCAGCCTCAAGGTGCAGAGCAGCGGGCTGGTGATCAGGAAAGCGGACCTGGACCGCTTCAAGGGCTTCATGACCCAGGGCGAACTGGACCTGCACGCGCTGGTCACGCGTTCCGACATTCGCCTGGGCGTCGTGTCGGAGCGCAGCTACGGCGCCTGGGTGGACGAACAAGTGCGGCTGACGCGAGCCGACCATCGGGTCATCCACCATGGCAACACGGCCATTCCCAGCCTGCTGCGAATGGAGCGTCTGGGGCGTATCGACGCGGTCATCGCCCACTGGCCGGAAGCGCATTACCACGCCCTCCAGCAGGGTATCGACCTCTCCACCCTGAGCTTTCTGCCGGTCAAGGGCGCTGCGCGTTACCAGGCCTTTTACGTCGGCTGTTCGAACACGCCACAAGGGCGCGCGGCGATGCCGGCCATCAATGCGGTGCTGCGCAGTATGCGCTCGGACAAGCTGGTCGAACTCTATGCCAGTTGGCTCGAACCCGACGCGCGCGTGCGCTATCTGGAAGACGCCAAGACATTCTTCACAGGGGCGGATGACACCGGTAACGCCAGCCAGTGAGCTTTCGCCGGGCAAAAAGAAACCCCGAGAGGTGGGGAAGCCTTTCGGGGCAAAACAGGGTCCATTCGGACCACACGACAGACGCCGTCACCGGAGCACAATGCCGGCTCTGCCTGTAACGAATAGGAGTACTGCGCTTCTACAAGGTTCCCGCTTCACACGCGGGGCGACGAATAACCATCGGCGGGCAGCGACGCGTTGAGCATTGCCGCGATCATGCAAGGTTGCAGGCGGCCCTCGGCGACCAGCAGGTCGCGGTGCAGGCCGTCGACCACATCGGTAAAGGAACGCAGGTCTTCGAATTGGTGCTGATTGACTGTTCTTTGCAAAACCACATCGCCCGCCGAACGGCTCAATACGACGCGGCAGTCGCCCCGAACGTCTGCGGCACCCACACTCACCTGATAAGGGCTCAGGGCATCGCTGAGCAACAAGCTGATATTTTCCATGGATCACCGTTGGTGTCTGTGTGAAATCAAAAACGTGCATGACAATGACTGCTGCTGATCGGGAAAAGTTCTAAGCCCACTTTGGTTTTGTCAGGGGCACGAGGCTGTGATGAGAATGACCGCACATTGTGACAGTCATGATTCATCACCCTGGCCATGCAGCCGTTACACGCTCATAACACCCATAATAAGGTCTCGTGTGTCGAACTCAGTCCCTGCTCCACTGCGCATTGCCCTGGCGGATGACCATCCGGTGTTTCGAATCGGCTTGCGGGCCATCCTGGTACGCGATCCCAAGGTGCAGATTTTGTACGAGGCCAGCTCGGCCGCAGAGCTGACCGGCTGGTTGAAAGACCATCGCTGCGACCTGGTGATCACCGACTTCATGATGCCCGGCGACCATCAGTGCGACGGCCTGAAACTGATCGAGTACCTGCGCCGCCATTGGCCGGGTGTGCCGCTGATGGTGGTCACCATGCTGACCCAGCGAAGGCTGCTGCAGGCCATCCTCGACCTTGGCGTCAACGGGCTGGTGAGCAAGCTGGGCGTAGTCGATGAGTTGCCCGAGGCGATCGGCCAGGTGTTCAGGGGGCGTACGTTCGTTTCCAGTGCCTTCAGGGCCTGCCTGGAAGACGCCTCGCAGCCGGTGGATGTCGACAGCGCCTTGTCATCGCGGGAGCTTGAAGTGGCGCGCCTGCTGGCCAGCGGCATGTCGGTCGGCTCGATCGCACGGCGCCTGTGCCGCAGCAAACAGACCATCAGCAGCCAGAAGCTCAGCGCCATGCGCAAGCTTGGGGTGGAAAACGACGCCGACCTGCTCATCCAGTTGAAGGCCCAGGGCTTCAGTTAGCTGGAATCTGGATGTTTTCGTGCTCGAGGTACCACTCGGTGAACTCGTCTGCCGTCATCGGCGTGGCGATCCTGTAGCCCTGCGCTGCCCGGCGTGCGGCCCTGACGGTGCTCGCGTTCGAACTCGCCCGCCCGCCGCCCCCCTGCAACACCAGAATGCCGGCCGGCAGCGAGCACCGGGCGATGCGTTCGTGCACGCGCAGGTAGAAGTCGTCCTGCTCGTGCATGACGGGCAATACATCGACCATTACCGACAGGGCTCGCCCCTCGAATGCGCGGATACGTGCGCTGAGTGCCAGTGCGTGGTCGAGCAGGTGCCAGGTGAGCGGCTCGCTCAGCCCGGCGAACTCTACCAGGGGCATGAAGCTCGACGCGCTCAGCAGCCCCAGCTCGGGGTGTTGCCAGCGGACCTGGGCCTGGGCGCTGAGCAACCCGCCTTCAAGGCCGACCTGCGGCTGATAGTAAGGTACCCACTGCTGCAGCAGATCCTGCAGACGATACTCGCTCAGGTCGCCGGTATTGACCAGTTCTCGGACCTCGGCCACGGGCAGTGCCGGTTCGAGCGGCAGAATGTTGTCGACGAAGGTCATGAGCAATTGATGGAGCACGCTGCAGGAGGCGGGCTTGCTCAAGGCTGCCAGCACCCACAGCCCTTTCTGGCGGGCAAACTGCACGGCATGGTCCAGGACGCTGGCTTCGGCACTGCTGAGGATGACCACCGCGCGGGCCTGGCCGCTTTCGGAAAGGTGACCGATCAGTTCCAACCCTCCCGGCCCCTCCATCTGCAGGTCACAGATGGCAATGTCGACCGGGCCCCGGTTTTCCAGCGACTGCCTAGCGGCGTCTACACTTTCCGCTGTCAGAACATCGAAAACCCCACAGGCGTTGAGCATCTGATGGATGGCCATCATTTGGAAAGGACTGTCTTCGAGGATCAGTACTTTGAGCGCACGCATGAACATTCTCCCAGCCATTCGCGAGCCCGATAGGGCCGAATGCCGCCACTCTAGGGAGATGACTTGAACAGGAGAATCAGACAAGTCTGAAAGTCCGTATGAATAATTCTGCGAGCAACGTAGGACATACGCAGGCACGCCCCAGCCCGCTGGATAACGCCGTCATGCTGCAGTGCATTTTCTTCGGCGATGCGTCGTTCGGGCGTCAGAAAAGACAAAGCCCGTCGAGTGACGGGCTTTGGCGTTGCCAGGCTAGCGAATCACAGCGGCTTGCCTCGGTTGCCGTGCTGGCTGACGAATGCCTGCACAGCCTTCAGGTCGTTGGCCAATACGGTGCATTTTTCCTCGCGCTCGAACAGGTCGGTCAGGTGCGCAGGCAATTCGAGCTCACGACCGATACCGGCCTTTTCCACCGCCTCGGGGAATTTGACCGGGTGCGCGGTGCCCAGCACGATCATCGGCAGATCGAGGCTGCGTCGGCACTCACGGCCTGCGCGCACGCCGATGGCCGTGTGCGGGTCCAGCACTTCGCCGGTACTGGCGAAGACCTCGGCGATGGTTTCGCACGTCTGCTCGTCGCTGACGGCCAGCGAATCGAACAGCTTGCGTGCCTCGGTCCAGCGCTCCTCTTCGACACTGAAGCCGTTGCCCAGCTTGAAGGTGTCCATCAGGCCAGCGATGGCGGCGCCATTGCGGCCGTGCAGGTCGAACAGCAGTCGCTCGAAGTTCGACGACACCATGATGTCCATGGACGGCGACAGCGTGGCGTGCAGGGTCTGCTTGACGTACTGGTTGCCACTCATGAAGCGGTGCAGGATGTCGTTGCGGTTGGTCGCCACGATCAGCTGGCTGATCGGCAGGCCCATGTTGCGCGCCAGGTAACCGGCGAAGATGTCGCCAAAGTTGCCGGTGGGCACCGAGAACGCCATCGAGCGTGCCGGGCCGCCCAACTGCAGCGCAGCATGGAAGTAGTAGACGATCTGGGCCATGATTCGCGCCCAGTTGATCGAGTTGACCGCCACCAGGCGCGTGCCCTTGAGGAAGCCCTGGTCGGCGAAGCTCGCCTTGACCATCTCCTGGCAATCGTCGAAGTTGCCTTCGATGGCGATGTTGTGGATGTTGTCGCCGACGATCGTCGTCATCTGCCGACGCTGCACTGCCGAAACGCGCTCGTGCGGGTGCAGGATGAAGATGTCGACGTTGTCGCACTGGCGGCAGCCCTCGATCGCTGCCGAACCGGTGTCACCGCTGGTGGCACCGATGATCACCACCCGCTCGTTGCGCCGCGCCAGCACGTAGTCCAGCAAACGGCCGAGCAGTTGCAGGGCGAAATCCTTGAACGCCAGGGTCGGGCCGTGGAACAGTTCCAGCACCCACTCATTGCCATTGAGCTGGCGCAGCGGGGCGATGGACGCGTGAGTGAACACACCATAGGTGTCCCGCAGGATCTGTTTGAAGTCGGCGTCCGGAATACTGCCGGCCACGAACGGGCGCATCACCTTGAAGGCCAGCTCGTGGTACGGCAGGCCGGCCCATGAGGCGATTTCTTCCTGGGTAAAACGCGGCAGGTTTTCCGGCACGTACAGGCCGCCATCGCTGGCCAGGCCGGTCAGCAGCACATCTTCGAAACCGAGGGCCGGAGCCTGGCCGCGGGTACTGATATATCGCATTCGCTATCCTCTAACATTCGCGCCCCCTGGCGACAGGGAGCGACGGCCGCGTCCGGCTCAGTTCAGTTGTTCGACTCGGATCCGCACCACGCTGCCGACCACATCCTGCAACGCTTCGAGCGCGGTGATGGCATCGTTCATGCGCTGCTCCTGCACCCGGTGGGTCAGCAGGATCATGGGCACCAGGCCGTCGTGTTCCTCGACTTCCTTCTGCATGATCGACTCTATATTGATGCCGCGCTCCGACAGGATGCTGGCGACCTGCGCCAGCACCCCAGGGTGATCCTTCGCCTGGATGCGCAGGTAGTAGGCACTTTCGCACGCTTCGATGGGCAGGATCGGATGCGCCGACAACGAGTCGGGCTGGAACGCCAGGTGCGGCACACGGTTTTCCGGGTCGCTGGTCATGGCGCGCACGACGTCGACGAGGTCAGCGACCACCGACGAGGCGGTAGGCTCCATGCCGGCGCCGGCGCCGTAGTACAGCGTCGAGCCGGCCGCGTCGCCATTGACCATCACCGCGTTCATCACGCCATTGACGTTGGCGATCAGGCGATCGGCCGGAATCAGGGTGGGGTGCACACGCAGTTCGATGCCGTTGGCCGTGCTGCGGGCCACGCCCAGGTGCTTGATGCGATACCCCAGGGCCTCGGCGTAGTTGACGTCGGCGGTGGTCAAGCGGGTGATGCCTTCGGTATAGGCCTTGTCGAACTGCAACGGGATGCCGAACGCGATCGAGGCCAGGATCGTCAGCTTGTGCGCCGCATCGATGCCTTCGACGTCGAAGGTCGGGTCCGCTTCGGCATAGCCCAGCGCCTGGGCTTCGGCCAGCACGTCTTCGAAGGTACGGCCCTTCTCGCGCATTTCGGTCAGGATGAAGTTGCCGGTGCCATTGATGATGCCCGCCACCCAGTTGATGCGGTTGGCCGACAGGCCTTCGCGAATGGCCTTGATCACCGGGATGCCACCTGCCACGGCGGCTTCGAACGCCACGATGACGCCCTTGTCGCGGGCCTTGGCGAAAATCTCGTTGCCGTGCACGGCGATCAGCGCCTTGTTGGCGGTGACCACGTGCTTGCCGTTTTCAATGGCCTTGAGCACCAGTTCGCGAGCGATGGTATAGCCACCGATCAACTCGATGACAATGTCGATCTCGGGGTTGCAGGCGACATCGAACACGTCGGCAGTGACAGCGGTACCGGTAATCTGGCAGTTCGGGTTCGTCGAACGCATGGCAATCTGCGCCACTTCGATTCCACGCCCGGCACGGCGGGCAATCTCCTCGGCGTTGCGCTGAAGCACATTAAAGGTGCCGCCACCGACGGTACCCAACCCACAGATGCCTACTTTGACCGGTTTCACTCTGAACTCCCCATGAAACGACCGACACCGGGCCGGCCGTGAAAACCGCCGCCAACCTGGGTTGGGGCTCACTGTTGATGACGAGGATCACGCCCCGTCGGACCCTGGCCTCAGCCCTTGGCGCCGAGGGCCAGCTTGGCCACCTGCGCGGCGGGCTGGTAGCCCGGAATCATCTGACCGCTTTCCAGGACGATGGCGGGCGTACCGCTGACACCGATGGACTGGCCCATCTGGAACTGCTTGCTGACCGGATTGGCGCATTTGGGCGCCTTGATGGTGTCGCCGGAGACCATCTTGTCCATGGACGCCTTGCGGTCCTTCGAGCACCACACCGCCTGCAGCTGCTCGTCACCCGGAGAACCCAGGCCCTGGCGTGGAAACGCGACGTAACGCACCTCGATACCCATGCGGTTCAGTTCAGGCACCTCGGCGTGCAGCTTGTGGCAGTACGGGCAAGTGGTGTCGGTGAACACGGTGATGTGCGACTTGGCCGGGCCGACGGCCGGGTAGACGACCATCTCCCCGACCGGAATACCGTTGATGGTCTTGGCGATGGCCTGGCGTTCGGTCTTCTCGGTCAGGTTGACCGGCTTGCCGTCCTGGATCTGAAACAGATACCCCTGCATCACGAACTGGCCATCGGCGCTGGCATACAACACGCGACCGCCCTGCAGTTTGACTTCGTAAAGCCCATTGAGCGGGCTGGCCGCGACGCTCTCGACCGGCACCTCGAGTTGCAGCGTCTGCAGGGTCTTGCGAATGGCTTGCTCGGCCGCCGGATCGGCAGCCGCAAATGTACTGACCAACGCCAACGCGGCGGCGGTTAAAAGCTGAGTCACGCGCATGAAAGCTCCTGAGGCGACGGACATGAGAGGGGCCGGCCAGTGGCGTCCGGCGGCCCGCTGCAAAAACCGGACAAGACTAACACATTCGCCACTGCGCACCGACTGCGGCCGACGTAACGAACGCTGTCATCCGCGTGGGTGATGTTGCGCATGCAGCTCCTGCAATCGTGCGCGCGCCACGTGGGTGTAGATCTGTGTGGTGGACAGGTCGCTGTGCCCCAGCAGCATCTGCACCACGCGCAAATCCGCGCCATGATTGAGCAGGTGGGTGGCGAACGCATGCCGCAGGGTGTGCGGAGACAGCGACTTGCCAATCCCGGCAACGGTCGCGTGGTGCTTGATCCGGTGCCAGAACGTTTGCCGAGTCATCTGCTCGCCCCGATTGCTGGGGAACAGGACGTCGCTGGGACGCCCGGCCAGCAATTCGCCACGCCCGTCACGCAGGTAGCGCTCGACCCAGACCACGGCCTCCTCGCCCATGGGTACCAGACGCTCCTTGCTGCCTTTGCCCATCACCCGTAGCACACCCTGGCGCAGGTTGACCTGATCCAGGGTCAGGCTGATCAGTTCAGTCACCCGTAAACCGCATGCATACAGCACCTCGAGCATGGCGCGATCACGCTGGCCCAGGGCTTCGCTGAGGTCAGGTGCGTGCAGCAGCGCCTCGACATCGGCCTCCGAGAGCGATTTGGGCAGCGGCTTGCCCAACTGCGGCATCTCGACCTGCAGCGTGGGATCGACCGCGATCAGTTTTTCACGCAGTAGGTAGCGATAGAAGCCACGCGCGCCCGACAGGAATCGCGCCGTGGAACGCGGCTTGTAGCCGTGCTCGACACGCCACGCCAGGTGGTCGAGCAACAGTTCTCGCCCGGCCGCCGGCAGCTCGATGTGCCGGGCCTGCAACCAGCCATTGAACAGGCTCAAGTCGCTGCGGTAACTGTCGCGACTGTTCTGCGACAGGCCCTTTTCCAGCCACAGGGCATCCAGGAACTGGTCAATGAGGGGGTGATCGATGGCGGGCATGGGGACTCACGAAGCGGGCCAGGCAAGCTGGCGGAGGGTTTTCGCGGACAACAAAAAAGCAGCCCGAAGGCTGCTTTTTTTGTATCACGAAACAACTGTACTCAGGACAGTTTTTCCTTGATACGTGCGGCTTTACCAGACAGGTCGCGCAGGTAGTACAGCTTGGCTTTACGCACGTCACCACGACGTTTCACGGCCAGGCTGTCGATTTGCGGGCTGTAGGTCTGGAAAGTACGCTCTACGCCAACACCGTTGGAAATTTTACGCACGGTGAACGCGCTGTTCACGCCGCGGTTGCGCTTGGCGATAACAACGCCTTCGAACGCCTGCAGACGTGCACGATCGCCTTCCTTCACTTTCACCTGAACGACGATGGTGTCGCCCGGGGCAAAGGTCGGGATCTCTTTGGTCATCTGCTCGGCTTCGAGTTGCAGAATGATTTTGTTGGTCATGCTGTGCTCCTAAGGTAGATCAATCGGACCTACCATCGATACGTTAACTATCGTCCCGCTCACGGAGATACTCCGCCAGCAGCTTCTTCTCTTCTCCAGAAAGCGAGCGGCTTTCCAGAAGATCGGCGCGTCGTTCATAGGTCCGCCCAAGGGACTGCTGTAAACGCCAACGCCGGAT
>Ga0157371_10000326_pt1 | contig 61810 bp, 56 predicted proteins | sample C45metaG_FD_113462 | JGI IMG/M metagenome (GOLD analysis project Ga0157371, IMG submission 113462) | Corn rhizosphere microbial communities from Kellogg Biological Station, Michigan, USA - C4-5 metaG | ecosystem: Host-associated > Plants > Roots > Rhizosphere > Soil | place: USA: Michigan... | reverse complement strand
TCCAAAGTATCTTTGAGGGAAAAAGTATATTCCACAGTATATTTTTTCTGGGAAAAAACGTTGGTGATTTTCAAAAAAAACACTAATAAAAAGAGCAGCAAAATTCTCATCAGATATTTGGTAGTGGCTGGTTTCATTTAATCATTCAAAGCTATACTGAATTTATGAAACGCGCGCGATTGTAAACATAAAATAAAATATATTGGCAGGCTTTTACATCCATATTCCTTTTTGCAAACAAGCTTGTTATTATTGCAATTTTCACTTTTCAACTTCAAAAGGTTTAAGAAGCGAAATGACCGGTTCATTGATAAAAGAAATTGAGTTGAGAAGAAAAATGCTTGAATCAACACGTAAAAACGATATGGCTATAATTTCTTCTTCGGATGAAAAAATCGAGACCATTTATTTCGGCGGGGGAACACCGAGCCTTCTTTCTACTAATGAAATCTCGTCAATTATTTGTGCCATAAAAAAGAATTATTATGTTATTCCGGAAGCAGAAACCACGCTTGAAGCAAACCCCGATGACATACATCCAGAAAATCTTGCTGGTTGGAAAAATGCGGGCATCAATCGGTTAAGCATCGGCATTCAGTCTTTTATTCAACGTGACCTAAAATGGATGAATAGAGTTCATAATTCAGAGCAGGCATTGAATTCCATTCAACTTTCAAAGAAAGCGGGCTTTAAAAATTTCTCGATCGACCTGATATTTGGAACTCCGGGCTTAGCCGATGAAGAATGGGAAAAAAATATTCAAACTGTGATCGATTTGAATGTTCCGCACATTTCCGCTTACGCATTAACGGTAGAACCAAAGACGGCTTTGCAAAAGATGATTGGTTTAAAGAAAAAAGAAAATATAAACAATGAAGTGCAGGCAAAGCAATTTATGATTCTAATGCAAATGATGAGGGCTGCAGGTTACGAACATTATGAAATTTCTAATTTTGCAAAACGGGGTTTTAGAAGCAGGCACAACAGCAGTTACTGGCAGGGTGAAAAATATATCGGTATTGGCCCTTCGGCTCATTCTTTTAATGAAAATCAAAGAAGCTGGAACATTGCCAACAACCGGATTTATATTAAATCTCTTGAACAAAATCTGATACCATCCGAAAAAGAAATTCTTACACCGTCACAAAAACTAAATGAGTATGTAATGACTTCATTGCGTACGTTTGAAGGAATGAATCTGAACTATATTTCAAAAACTTTTTCGCTTAGTGAAAGAGACCGGATTGAAAAATTACTTGAAAATAAAATCGAAAAAGATAATTTTTTCAGGATAGATGACCGGATCATTTTGACTGGTATAGGCAAACTATTTGCTGACAGGATCGCAGTTGAATTATTTCTTTAGTTTTTCAACGTAAATAAAAATTGCGACTTTTCGTTAGTTTTCCGTTTAAGCTATTTTACACCCTGCATTGTCACCAGTTTCCTGTAAAACCCTTCCAATGCCATCAGACTCATATGTGTGCCGCGTTCCACAATCTTTCCTTTCTGCAAAACAATGATTTCATCCGCATGCCGAATGGTGCTTAAACGATGCGCAATTACAACGCTCGTCCTGTTATGCATAAGATTATTGATCGCATCCTGAACCAGTTTTTCACTCTCAGTATCGAGAGACGAAGTAGCTTCATCCAAAAGCAAAATCGGTGGATTTTTAAACACTGCACGTGCGATAGTAAGCCTTTGCTTTTCGCCGCCGCTAAGTTTGTTTCCTCGTTCGCCAATTGTTGTTTGATAGCCTTTTTCCTTTAGAATAATAAAATTGTGTGCGTTAGCAATTTTTGCCGCATTGATAATTTGTTCTTCGGTAGCATTATCTGCGCCGAGGGCAATGTTGTTAGCAATGGTATCATTAAACAATATGGGTTCCTGCGTTACAATTCCCATTTGGTAGCGCAATGACCTGAGAGAATAATCTTCAATCCTTATTCCGTCGATTAATAAATCTCCCTTTGCTGTATCATGAAAGCGGGGTATGAGATCGACAAGTGTACTTTTCCCTGCACCAGAAGATCCAACCAGCGCGACGGTTTTACCTTTTTCAATTTTTAAATTGATATCATCCAATACCATTTTTTCACCATAAGAAAAAAATACATTTCTAAATTCAATGCTATTGCTGAATTCTTTCAGAATAAAAGGATTTGAAATTTCTTTTATAGAAATGTCTTCGGCTATCAAATGTTCGATACGATCAATACTTGCCGCACCTTTTTTTATGCTGTAAGAAGCTGCAGATAAAGATTTAAGGGGTTGAATGATCTGTGAAAAAATTAAAATGTAAGCAAGAAAATCTCCCGGATCCAAAAATGAATTACGCAACACCAACCTGCCTCCATACCATAAAACACAAGCGACAGCAGTTACTCCCAATACTTCGCTTACAGGTGAAGCCATATCGCGCCTACGTATAACTGCATTTTTTATATTCAGAAATTGCTCGTTTTGAGTTTCAAATTTGTCGAATTGTTTCTTCTCCGCATTAAAAGCCTTGATAACCCTGATACCGCCAAGCGTTTCTTCAATTGTTGAAAGTATTTCACCCAGTTTTTCCTGCGCACGAGTGCTTTGCCTTTTTAAAGAACGCCCAATTCTACCAATAATAAAACCCGAAAGTGGCAAAAACAGGACAAGAAAAAAAGTAAGTTGCGGACTCAAAATTACCATATACATAAAGAACAGGATGAACGTAACCGGCTCCCTGAAAAGCGTTTCCAGCAGGTTGATCACCGAGCTTTCCACATCAGTAAGATCATTCGTTAAGCGGCTCATTATGTCGCCTTTCTTTTGTTCATTAAAATAACCAATAGGCAACACGAGTATTTTTTGATACATCTTTCTGCGCATATCATTGACTACCAAATTGCGCACAGGCGTTAAAAAATAAATAGCGAGGTATAAAAAAACATTTTTGAAGATGATGAACCCGACTATCAATATACAGATTACTGCCAATCCTTTTATATCACCATTTGGGGCTTGAAGCGTTTGATTTAACCAATGTTTAAAAAAATTGATAGGGTTAATATGAGCAAGAAAACCTGTTTTGCCTGTATCAGCAGCAAGTGTATTTTGTTTCTTAAAAATCAGCAGCAAAAAAGGACTTAAAAGTCCTAATGAAACCACAGCAAATAAATTGGAAAGGATATTGCAAGTGAAATAGGCGAAAATTAATTTAGGGTAACGGCCCGCATAGCGAAAAATAGTCCGTAAATTCTTCATCAAAACAATTGAAATGCTTAATTAAATTGAAATAGCAGCAAAGTAACTAATTTTACAACGAACGATAACTATATATCATGACAGAAGGCAAAAGGCAAAAACAGGTAGCGGCGGAAATTTCAAAAGAATTAAATGATATTTTTTTGAAAATGGGACTTAATATGATGGATGGTGGTATGGTTTCAATCTCATCGGTCAAAATAACACCGGATCTTTATGAAGCAAGAGTCTATTTAAGTCTTTTCCAGGTAAAAGACCAGGAAGCGGCTTTGGTAAAATTCAAGGATTTGAGCAGCGAAATACGCGGCGAATTAGGTAAGAGAATGCGGCACCAGTTGCGCAGTATTCCTCAACTCACATTTTACCTGGATGATACGCTCGACTATGTTTTTAAAATTGAAAAATTGCTGGATGATATAAAGAAGCAGGATAAAAACCCTAAAACCTAAATTGGACCGACAAACCCTTAACCAATAAACCAACAAATAACTTGCATTTCAAATTTGCGTGGCGCTATTTCAAAGCAAAAAAAAGTACCAATGCGATCAATATTATTGCATGGGTTACAGCGGGCGTTATTGCTTTTTCCACGTTGTGCCAGGTATTGGTATTGAGTGTTTTTAATGGCTTCGAAGGATTGGTAAAATCGCTTTATTCTAATTTTTATTCAGATGTAAAAGTAGTTCCTGCCAAAGGAAAAACTTTCACACTTACCGGGGAGCAATTGAATAAAATTCAAAGCATTGCCGACATCAAAGGCACTTCTTTAAATATTGAAGAAAAAGCGCTTTTGCAAAATGAGCAACAGCAAACCGTCGTTTTATTGAAAGGTGTTGATTCTGACTATTACAAAGTTTCAGGCGTGCCACAAAAAATGTATGACGGCACTTTTAATACCGGCACTGCAGATAGTCCAAAATTAATTTTAGGAGCCGGGATTGAAAGCGCAATTGGGGTACAGGCGGATCGAAACCTTTTTCCCATCACTATTTTTCTTCCGAAAAAAACCACTTCTAATAATCCACTTGCTGCTTTAAGTGAAGGGAATGCTACCACTTCCGGAAGTTTTGCTATCCAACAGGATTTTGATAACAAATATGTAATTACAAATATCGGCTTCATGCGCCAACAAATGAAGTACCGGCCGGATGAATTTAGCGCGTTGGAAATTTCTTTAATAGATCCTTCCCAAACGGATGAATTCACGAAGATTCTTCAAAAAACGCTGGGCAACCGGTATAAAGTACTTACCAAGTATGAGCAAAATATGAGTCTTTACAATTCGATGAGATTGGAGAAATGGTTCATTTACGCGGTGCTTACTTTGATTTTGATAATAGCGGCTTTCAATATGGTTGGAGCTTTGACAATGCTGGTTTTGGAAAAAAGAAAAGACATAAGTGTTTTACTTTCGATGGGAGCAGACCAGTCATTGATCAAAAAGATATTCTTGAGCGAAGGTGTATTACTGGCAGTAGTAGGAACCGGAATTGGAATTGTATTGGCGTTAATTATTGCTTTTTTACAAATGAAATATCATCTCATTAAACTCGCCGGAGCGTCCTTCCTGATAGATTATTTTCCGGTAAAATTAGAGATAACCGACTTTGTTCTCGTGATTTTAACCGCTTTAATTATTGCCTTTAGTGCATCATGGTTTCCTGCTAAAAAGGCTTCCCAACAGATTTTTAACCTGAAAACATAAAAGCGGTTTCTGAAAATACCTTGAATATGTTTTGATTATTCAAAGTAATTTCTAATTTTGTGCTACACACCTTTGAATCACCGGAATTTCCTTTATACCAGCCCCAATTATCTTTCGAAAAGCAAATGCTTACTTACTTTTGCATTTATGATGGTTGATTATATCATCCCGAATCCTCCAATTTTATTCTGACTAAAGCATATTAGTTCCAATTCCTGAGAAACTCCTTTCTATAATTCTCCAATTTAATATGATAAGCCGCTATCATTTTAACCTCGGAAATTAATAATATGCATCTTTTTACCAGCGCAATTTCTTCGCTTAGGAAATTCAGTAAGTGCATATTTGTGGTCACCTTACTTATCGTTTTAGCCTTCGTTTCCAATGCACAAATTCGCAAGTACAGCCTGGTCTATTCGGATAACATCAAAGGTGGCTCCATCATTTTTGGCAATACGCTCATGAATATTATTAATGATAGTACAGGGCTGGTGGATACAACAGCAATGAATGATAACAGGAGTAATGGTTACAGTATTTACGGCAATGATTTTTCTGATATGGAATTTGTAGATATTGATGGCAACTCAGGCAATGGGAGTGTTACCCGCAATTCTTCTTCGGCTGACCTGGCTTTACCTTCAGGAACCAACACAATAAAGCTTGCACGGCTTTACTGGGGCGGCCGCATCAGCGATGCCGATTATGATCTTACAAATCCGGCCAACAGAACTATTAAGATCAGAAAAGGAACCGTCAATTCCTATTCAGATGTTACTGCTTTAGGCATGGATACCACAATAATTACGAGCGGATATACTGAGTACCAGGCTTACGCTGATATCACCAATTTTATAAAAAATAATGGTGCCGGCATCTATGAAGTGGGCAATGTACCCTTAAGCACCGGCGCAATTTCAAATGGAGGAAATCATGGAGGATGGAGCATTGTGGTGGTTTATGAAAATCAATCTCTTCCTTATAACAGTGTGCGCGTTTATGATGGTTTTGAAGTCATTTATAATGGAGGTTACGATACTACAAGCACTGTGACACTTACCGGCCTCAACGTTCCTTCCGGGGCATTGTCCAATGAGGATGCAAAAATGGGAGTTGTAGCGTGGGAAGGCGATGCCAACCTTTCAGGAGATTTTTTAAAGATTAACGGTTACACGTTTTCAAATGCGACCAACCCCGCAGATAATCCATGGAACGGAACTATAACCGATAACGGCACACATGTCATCAGCAAAAACCCGAATTACACCAACCAGATGGGGATAGATATTGATTTATTCAATGTAGGCAGTGGTTATGGAATAGTACCAAATGCCCAAAATGTTACACTTGAATTTGGGACAGAAGCTGACAAATACTTTCCGGGCGTCTTTACTTTCACTATAAGGATGAAAGATCCAACGATTACCTTGGAAAAAACGGTATCTGATGCTAATAATAATCACCTCGGAGAAAGTGGAGAAACGTTAACCTATACTCTTTCCGGTTCAAACAACGGACCTGGCAACGCAAACAATATTGTAATTTCTGATACATTACCTTCAACCGTTACCTACAAACCCAGTACTTTAAAGATTATCAGTTCACCCGGAATAATGTCAGGAACAAAGACAGATCAATCCGGGGATGATGTTGCGGAATATGTTTCCAATGGAGCAATAAAAGCAGTCTTCTTCAGGATCGGAAGTGGGGCTACAGCAATTTCCGGAGGAACACTTGCAGCAGGACAAACATATCAGGTGCAATTTCAGGTTACAGTAAATGATCCAGGATATGGTAACCCTGTTCCCTCAATAATGAACATTGCCCGCATTACCTCTACTTCAGACGCAGGGACGAATTTCGTGGACGACGGAACTGCGATCATCAATCCTGAAGCAGGGCCGATGCCGGTAACGCTCACCCTGTTTTCTGCGAAGTTTGAAAAAGAAAATGAAGTAAAGATCAGTTGGCAGACAGCAATGGAAATAAACTGCAAAGAGTTTTTTGTGCAGAGAAGTTTCAATGGCAATCTTTTTTCAGATATTCAAACAATTGCTGGTAGTGGAACATCAAATTTGACGCATTCGTATTCTGTAAACGATACAATATTGTCATTTGCTTCAAATACAATCTATTATCGTTTAAAACAAATTGATGTGGATGGGAAGGCAAATTTTTCAAATATTATCACATTGAAAATTGCAGAACCAAGCAATCTGTTCACCATTTCTCCAAACCCTTTTACTGACTTCATCAAGATCCACTCACAATGGCACCAAACAGAACCGGCATTCGTAAAAATTTTTAATGTCGAGGGTAAAGAAGTGTTTACGAAACAAGTTTTTTTTCAAAAAGGATACAACGAGATAAAATTAAATGATCTGCCTGCTCTTTGCGCAGGTACTTACTTTATGCAACTGCTTTCTCCTTCGCAAAAAATCATCAAAAAAATCGTGAAATAATTAAATCGTGAATCCCTTACAGAAGCCACCCTTATCGGTGGCTTTCCCTATTTTCAGCAGAATAAAGACTTTCTCTTTTTATTTTTTTACTGCTTCCCTGAATCAACATTAGCAATTAAAAAGGCTTGATTCTTGCTGAATATTTATCCTGTAAAAGAAGAATAAACTGAATTTCTTTGTCCACTGACTGATAAAGGAATCTTCGGAACTTAATCTAAAAAAGAAAATATGAAAATTAAATCTTTAGGAAGCCAGGGGTTAAAAGCTTCAGAATTAGGACTCGGCTGTATGGGAATGAGTGAATTTTATGGTGAAAAAAACGATGAGGAATCTATAAAAACGATTCATAAGGCTTTTGACCTTGGCGTTACTTTCTTTGATACCGCTGATATGTATGGACCTTATGACAATGAAAAATTGGTAGGTAAGGCTATCGCTCCCTTCAGGAAAGAAATCACACTTGCTACTAAATTTGGAATTCTAAGAGATCCTGAAAATCCCAAAAAGCGTGGCGTAAACGGAAGACCCGAATATGTAAAAAGATCTGTGGAAGGAAGTTTGAAAAGATTGAATGTGGAAGTAATTGATCTCTATTATTTGCACAGGAAAGATCCGGATACGCCAATTGAAGAAACAGTGGGAGCAATGGCAGATTTAGTAAAAGAAGGAAAGATCCGGGGAATTGGTTTAAGTGAAGTGAATGCAGAAACACTTCGGAGGGCACATAGTACTCATCCTATTTCTGCTTTGCAAACCGAATATAGTTTATGGAGCCGCGATCCGGAAGATGACCTGATACCGGATTGTAAAGAATTAGGAATTGCGTTTGTCGCTTACAGTCCGCTCGGTCGTGGTTTTCTTACGGGGCAGATCAAAAAATTTGAAGATCTTGAAGATGAAGATTACCGCAGGTTTTCTCCACGTTTCATGGGTAGCAATTTTGATAAAAATATTGAGCTTGTAAAAAAATTAGAATCGATTGCAAAAGAAAAATTTTGCACGCCTGCTCAACTTGCTCTCGCATGGGTACTTGCACAAGGCGATCATATCTTTCCTATACCCGGAACCAAAAGAGTAAAATATTTGGAAGAGAATGTGAAGGCAGTTCCAATTAATCTATCACAACACGAATTACAACAAATAGAAGATGCATTTCCGAAAAATGCAGCTGCAGGCACGCGCTATCCTGAAGCTTTTATGAAGTCAGTTAATTTGTAAAGCATCCATTTTATGGATGGATCAATTTATAAGCAGCAGGTAATATTTCAATTGAAAACTCCTTTACCGTTTGTGCAGGATCTCCATCAATGTGAAGGGGCGCCGAGCCTGGATTTTGAATCTTTACCTTATCAGTTTGAAAATAAAGAATATTCTTTTTATGAAAATGCATTGAATGAACACTTTTCGTTCTTCCTGATAAAATCTGTTTAATAAAAGATACAACCGCTACCGCTTTGCTGGATTTCTTAACTATTACTATGTCCAGCAAACCATCGGAAATGCTCGCCATTGGGGCTACTTTAAAATTGTTTCCAAATTGATTGCTATTAGCAATTGCAATTAAAAAAGCTTCTACTTCAAAAGTCTTTCCATCGGCTTCTATTGCGAATGAATAGGTTTTGGCAGTGCTGAAATTTTTAACAGCGATTTTACTGTAAGAATTTATACCGCGGTTGGCGGCTAATGAAAAATCATGAGCCACCTTAGCATCAAAGCCAAGGCCACAAACGTGTGTAGCCAATTGATCATTGATGAGAAAAGCGTCGGTAGCATTTGATTTTGCTGACAAAATAACATTTATTGCTTTATCAACAGAATTAGGGATACCTGCAGATCTGGCGAGACCGTTGCCCGAACCAACAGGAATAATACCAATATTTACAGGAAGATTCAAAACGGCAGATACAATTTGCCGTATGCTTCCATCGCCACCGGCAATGGCAATATCTGTTACATTTTCATTGGAAATTTTTTCATACAAAAAATCATACAAACCTTCTTTGGATGTAAAGAGAATTTCAAAAGCAAGTCCTTTTGCTTCACAGCTCGTGGTGATCTTTTCTTCCAGCTGCAACTTATTTCGTGTTCCGGAAATCGGGTTTATAAAAAATAAAAATTTACGGCTCATTTATCAGCTGATTAATGCAAGAAATTTTTCATTAAGCACTTTCGGTCAATTCACTCCACAACATATCTTTCAATTCAACAAGGCCTTTATTTGTTACTGCTGAAATAAAAATATGAGGAATTTTTTCAGGTAGTTCTTTTTCAATTGCTTCCTTTAATTCTTCATCCAATAAATCGCTTTTGCTGATTGCGATTAGAAATTTTTTATCCAATAATTCAGGATTGTACTCTTTCAATTCGTTCCTCAAAATTTCAAATTCTTCCTCATGATTTTTACTATCTGCAGGTATCATAAAAAGCAAAACGGGGTTACGTTCTATGTGTCTTAAAAAACGGTATCCAAGTCCTTTACCTTCTGCCGCGCCTTCAATAATTCCGGGAAGATCAGCAATACAAAAGCTTTTGTTATTATGATAAGGAACCATTCCGAGTTGCGGAGTTAATGTCGTGAATGCATAATCAGCGATCTTTGGTTTGGCAGCAGTAATTACCGAAAGTAACGTTGATTTTCCCGCATTTGGGAAACCGACCAAACCCACATCTGCCAGCACTTTCAATTCTAAAACTACCATACTTTCTTCACCCGGTTCTCCTGGCTGCGAATGCTGTGGGGCCTGGTTGGTAGCAGTAGCAAAATGAGAATTACCAAGGCCACCACGGCCGCCTGTCAAAAGAATTTTTTGTTCTCCGTCTTCCAGTATTTCAACCTTTTTCCCGTCTTCTTCTATTGAAGCAATTGTTCCTAAGGGCACCTCTATAATAATATCTTTTCCATCATGGCCGGTACAATTATTCTTACTACCGTTTTGCCCGTTTTCAGCGAAAACATTTTTATAATATCGCAAATGCAAAAGTGTCCAAAGATTTTTATTGCCTTTTAGAATGATGTGACCTCCACGTCCGCCATCTCCACCATCAGGTCCGCCAAATGCGGTAAGTTTATTCCTGAGAAAATGCCTGCTGCCTGCTCCTCCATGCCCGCTCGTACAAAATATTTTTATAAGATCAATGAAATTCGATTTTTCCATCCCGTAAATTTCGCAAATTTTTTTAGAAAGCTTTTTTGTAATGTTACAAGAAAAAATATGATTAAAATAATAACTTTTATGGCAGTGGTTTTTCTGTTTGCGTGCACAGCTCATAAAAAAGCGGTGGATGAGACGCAACTTCCTGTATGCCTTAAAGCAAAAATAGATTCGATGACGGCAAATCCAAATGAAGGAACGCCTGAATCAATCACACGTTACAATTATCATGAACAAACTGTTTATTACATGAAGGCGCCTTGTTGTGATAAATACAATATTGTTTTTGACGGTGGTTGCAAGGTTTTGGGATATCCAGATGGTGGCTTTACCGGCAAAGGAGATGGAAAAATGCCTGATTTTTTTAAAGATGCAAAAGATGGTAAAATACTTTGGAGTCAGAATCCACAAAAGTAGAAATGATCATTGCTTCTTAGTTTCATTCCACGTTTTGTAATTAATATCACGTTCTTTTTTTTCTTGTTGTGCGTCCCGTAGTGGTTCACATCCTTTCCATTTACTTTTCATATCCATAGTCAATTGCTGGTACACTTTGGTGCCTTCGGTTTTCCAATCAATCATTTCATCAGAAACATGTTTGACAATCTTAGCAGGATTTCCAATCAATAAACTTCGTGGAGGAATATGTTGATCGGCTTTTATAAAACTCAAAGCGCCAACGATACATTCATCCTCCAAAACAACATTGTCCATTAATACCGCATTCATTCCTATCATGCAATTTCTGCCAATGGTTGCTCCGTGAATAATGGCGCCGTGGCCCATGTGCGCATTTTCTTTTAATAAAACCGTTACTCCAGGGAACATGTGAATCGTACAATTTTCCTGCACATTGCATCCGTCTTGAATAATTATTTTTCCAAAATCACCACGGAGAGCGGCACCAGGGCCGATATATACATTTTTGCCGATAATGACATTACCGGTTACTGCCGATTGAGGATGAATAAAGGATGTTTCATCGATTACAGGAATATGTTCTTTAAACTGGTAAATCATATTTTTTTGAGTAGTCAGACAAGTTTCTTGCCTGTTCTGAAACAAGTTCCCTTAAAAAGAGCGATCAAATGATCGTTTTGATTAAACACAGAGATCTGGTAAAGGCCTGTAGATTTTCCATTGTGCATTTCTTTTGCTTCAGCAGTAAGCACATCATCCACATGTCCGGGTTTCATAAAATTAATGGAAGTATCCAAAGCGACCGACAAATTATTCCTATTGTTGCAAGCGAAAGCAAACGCACTATCGGCGAGTGAAAATGTAATACCGCCATGCAGAATTCCGAAACCATTTATCATTTCTTCCCTGATCGTCATCTTTATTTTGCTATAGCCTTCGTTTATTTCAATCACTTCGATTCCAAGCCATTCACTGAAAAGATCATTTTCAATCAAATGATCTACCACTTCTTTTGCAAGTTGGTTTTTGTCCATGTTTTGAAACGTTTAGATCAACAAGTTACCAATATTTAATTTCTTTTATTCTGAGAGAAACAGTAAATCGACTAAGAAAACGGATTTTTATTTTACAGTAAACGAAGGAAAAGAATGAAACTTTAATTTTATTTAAACAACTGGAATGTGATAAAGCTCATGATGTAAGCGAGCGTTGTCATGTAGCCAAGCATTATCATCGGCCATTTCCAGGTTTGAGTTTCCCGTTTTACGACCGCTAGCGTACTCATACATTGCATTGCCAAAACATAAAATATAAGGAGCGACAAACCTGCAGCAAGTGTATACACTTTTCTTCCATCTGGCCAGTGCGCAGCACTCATTTTCTGACGCAAAGTTGCATTGTCTTTGTCTGCGTCATCGCCGACACTGTAAAGGGTAGCCATCGTTCCGACAAACACCTCGCGGGCAGCAAACGAAGTTATTAAAGCGATTCCTATTTTCCAGTCATATCCGAGCGGCCTGATAACCGGTTCTATGGTTTTACCCAAAATTCCGGCATAAGAATTTTCAAGCAAGGCAGTACTTTGTAATCTTTCATATTGCTCCTGCTGCGAAGGATTTTGTTTAATAAGCGTATCATATTTTTCTGAAACGGCATGCATTCTTTTCGGAGGACCAAACGTGCTTAAAACCCAAAGCAACAAACTGATTACCATGATGACTTTTCCTGCTTGTGTTACGAAAATCTTCGCGCGTTCAACCATCGTGGAAAAAACATTTTTCCATCTTGGGCTACGGTAGGTTGGTAGTTCGAGAATGAAAAAACTTTTCTCTTTGCTTCTGATAAACCACTTCATTACATAAGCCGCAGTTAAAGCCATTGCAGTTCCAATAAAATACATGAGCATCATCACCATCCCTTGCAGGCTAATGAAACCAAAAAACATTTTAGGAGGAATGATTAAAGCAATAAGAACTGTATAAACCGGCAGGCGAGCACTGCAACTCATAAGCGGCGTGCACATAATGGTGAGTAACCTTTCTTTTTTATTCTCAATACTTCTCGCACTCATGATAGCTGGAACTGCGCACGCAAGCCCGCTGACCATCGGCATTACGCTTTTTCCATTCAGCCCAGCCTTGCGCATTATCTTGTCGGTAAGAAAACTGATACGCGCCATATATCCGGTATCTTCCAAAAGAGTGATCAATCCGAAAAGAATCATGATCTGGGGAACAAACACAAGAATGCCACTAAGACCCGCAAGAATTCCATTAATAAAAAGATCGGTAAACCAACCCGCGGGAAGTACATTGCCCAGCCATCCCGAAGATTGCGCAAAAATCCATTCGATGGCGTCCATTGGATATTGGGCAATGACAAAAATACTTTGGAACAACGCAAAAAGAACGATCAGTAAAATGACATAACCCCACGTTCGATGCAGCAGGATATCATCCAGCTTTTGAGTAAATAACGCTTTTTGCAACGGATCGGTTTCCACCACCGTTTGCTTCATTATCGTTTTTATTTTGTTATATCGCTGCAAGATTTCCTCCGCCTGCGTTTTTGTCGGATTAAATTTTGTTTCAATTTCAATATTTTCAATCGCTTCCTGGGTCTCATTATTCAAAGCTAAATTTTCATGATTGATGAGGTAATGAATGGCACGATAATCACTTATTTCAGGAAAAATCTTTTGAACTTTTTTTATGGCTACCGGAGCAGACTGTCCCATATTTACAAAATCGCGGTCAGGGAAATTATCAAGATTTGCAGCTGCATTGCTGATGGCACTTTTTAATTGCGCAATCCCTTTATTTTTCCTCGGATTTACTGGAACTACAAATACGCCCAGTTCTCTTTCAAGCCCGGCCACATCCACCTTAATATTATTTTTATTGGCGATGTCCATCATCGTGAGAGCTATTACCAGCGGTCTTTTCAGATCAATAATTTGCGAACAAAAAAGAAGATTCCTTTTTAAATTACTAGCGTCGGCCACCAACACGATTATATCGGCTTTTATCTGCGGATCCTGTTCGAGCAGAACGTTGTACGCTACCCATTCATCACTCCTTTTTGGATAAAGACTATAGGTTCCTGGTAAATCAATGATCTTTCCGGAAATTGATTCAGAAATTTTTGAAATACCTGTTTTTTTATCCACAGTAACTCCGGGGAAATTTCCCACTTTTTGATTTAAGCCGGTAAGTGTATTGAAAAGGGAAGTCTTTCCACTGTTGGGATTACCTACTAAAGCTATATTTAATTGTCTGCTCAAATGATTGAAATAATTGGCAAAAGTAACAGTGAGAAATTAAAAACCTTTACGAAATAAGGAAACTGATAGTTGGCACGAAATTTTATCATTATGTTCACTAATTGTTTCCCGTTAATTTTGTCTTCTAAAGTAAATGTCCCCATATGAAATATATTTTTATCTCCTTAGTCTTTATTGGTTCTGCAACTTGCGCACAAAAATTAAAAAAATCTGATAAGGAAGTTATTGAAAATCTGAAAAAAGAGATCACTTATCTTTCAAGTGATCAACTGCAAGGTAGAAGAACCGGTACTGAAGGGGAAAAATTGGCATATCAATATTTATCTTCTCAGTTTGAAAAAGCCGGATTGGCACCCAAGGGCGATGATAATTCTTATATTCAAAGTTTTCAAATTGATGAAGGAAAACAAGTTCTACCTGCAACGCACCTTATCATCAACGATACAAGCTTGCAGAACGGAAAAGATTTTTTCCCTTTAATATTCAGTGCCAATGGTTCAGCTAAAGGAGACGTATCGCCTGCTTTTAAAGAGAAGGGAATGCCGTGGTTTTGGGATATAAAAGAAGTGCTGGAAGAAAATCAAAATAATCCTCATTTCGATATTGCAGAAGCGATAAGAAACAAAGCTTTGGATATAGCTCAAAAAGGGGCTTCTGCACTCATAATTTACAATTCGGGAAAAGCGGATGATGGATTAGAATTTGACGGAAAAGGGAAAACCCCTCAAATAGCAATTCCGGTTATTTATCTGTCAAAACAAATGGCGGCTAAATATTTAAGTGATAATGCCGCGAATCTTACCCTCGATCTGCAAACGGCACTGAGCAATAAAACGCGCACGGGACATAATGTGATCGGGTACATTGACAACGCTTCGGCACACACGATAATTTTGGGCGCGCATTATGATCACCTCGGACTTGGTGAAGACGACAATTCGCTCGATCCGAACAATCACCAAGTCCATAATGGTGCTGATGATAATGCTAGCGGAACCGCTGCAATGATAGAATTGGCAAAAGCAATTAAAGATTCTAAATTCGAAAAGAATAACTATCTCTTCATTTGCTTTTCAGGAGAAGAATTGGGTTTGCTGGGATCAAAATATTTTACCCAAAATCTAACAGTACCGTTGGATGCGGTAGATTACATGATCAATTGCGATATGATCGGACGATTCAATGATGATACAAAAAAGATTATAATTGGTGGCTACGGCACTTCTCCTGAATGGGCAAAAATTCTTCCCGAAAAAACAAAATCACTTACCGTAAAGTTTGATTCAAGTGGAATAGGACCAAGCGATCACACTTCATTCTACTTAAAAAACATTCCGGTTCTCTTTTTCTTTACGGGAATGGAAAAAGATTATCATAGAGCATCTGATGATGTAGATAAAATCAATTTCGTTGGAGAATTTAGAGTTATTCAATACATTGAACAAATTTTAAAAGAAACAAACAACGATCAAAAGATTGCTTTTTCCAAAACACGAGAACCAAAGATGGAAACGGCTCATTTCTCCGTTACTCTGGGTTTTATGCCTGATTATTCTTACTCAGGAAATGGAGTGAAGGCCGATGCGATTATTGAAGGCAAAACTGCTCAAAAGATTGGTATGAAAGCGGGAGATGTAATTACCAAACTAGGTGATTACGGAATAACCGATTTAAACAGTTACATGGAAGCATTGGGAAAATTTAAAAAAGGTGAAGCTACTGTGGTTACTGTTCTGCGTGGAAATGATAAAATGAATTTCAACGTTGTTTTTTAAAAACCCTGGCAGATGAAATTGAGAATTGACAATGAGGCAATGCTGGAAGAATTCTTTGAGAACACCCGCTTGCTGGGCATCGTAGCCTCTATTGAACAATATCGCTTTTGCTGGCATTTGAACCAGCTTCTCAATTTCGATTTTAGAATAAACAACAGTATCGAGATCCATCTAAACAAAAAAACACGCAATTATTTTTTCCCGATATATCAATACGGAGAACAATCAGGCACCATAAAACATTACCTGTATAACAATGAAGATGACGGCGAATATCTCTTACCTGAATTCCGGCATCTTGATTTTTTGTGGCTGATGAAAGATGATGTAATGCAAGACCGCGAACTTTCTGTTTTAATGAATTCTATCAAAACAATTCCTTCTGTGCAAATGGTGGTAGAACTGACAAATGAGAAAATTAAAAACAAACAACATCTCATTTTTTAAAACATCTATTATGTGGGAAGAACAAAACAATAAGCTTCATAAAAAGTTTGAGTTCAAAAATTTTTCGGAAGCATTTGCATTCATGGCACGAGTGGCGCTAGCTGCTGAAAAAATGGATCATCATCCGAAATGGACAAATGAATACAACAAAGTAGAGATCTGGCTTTCAACTCATGACGCCGGCGATATTGTAACAGAAAAAGACAGGAAACTTGCAGGAATTATTAATGGATTGTAAGGATGAAACCAAAAGCAAAATAAAAATCTTTTTTTTGTGGGATTACAATTTAGGGTAAAACGTGGATCACTTTTTCATCTCTTGCAATAAATTTCCCAATTGGAGTGGAAAATTTTTCTAACCCGTTTTGCCTTAAAACTCCTTCAACTTCGTTTATAGCAGCCGGATCAACAGAAATTAATAATCCACCGTTGGTTTGTGGATCAGGGAGAATAGAAAAGGCTTCCATCACATTTACTCCTTTTCCAAAACTTATTTTTTTGGAGTAGCTGTTCCAATTTCGATAAGTGGCGTCCGGAACAATTCTTTGTGAAACATATTCGCGAACATTTTCGATTATGCATAGCCGGGAGTAATTGAGTTCAGCGGAAAGGCCACTTCCTTCAGCCATTTCTGTCAAATGTCCTGCAAGTCCAAAGCCAGTTACATCGGTCATTGCAGAAACACCTTTTATTTTTCCCAGAAGTTCACCAACAGCATTTAAGCTGGTTAGTTGCTCGAGTAAACCTTTGAAATCTTCTTCTTTTAAAACATTTCTTTTTTGAGCAGTTGACAAAATTCCAACGCCAACTCGTTTAGTCAGAAAAAGAACGTGACCTTCTTTTGCTGTATTATTTTTTTTGAGATTGAGAAGGCTAACAATACCATTAACCGACAATCCAAAAAAAGGTTCTGCAGAATCTATGCTATGACCGCCCGCCAGTGGTATTCCGGCTTTTGCGCAAATATTTCTTGCACCTTCCAGCACTTCTTTTGCAAGAGAAGCAGAAAGTTTATCTACCGGCCAGCCTAGCAAAGCGATCGCTAGTACTGGCTTTCCTCCCATTGCATAAATATCGCTGAGTGCATTTGCGGAAGCAATTTGCCCAAAATCAAAAGCGTCATCAACAATCGGCATAAAAAAATCGGTAGTAGAAATAAGTGCAGTACCATCGCCGAGATCATAAACGGCTGCATCATCTTTGCTGCTATTTCCTACCAATAAATTCTTACTAGGATATGTAAATTGTGAGTGAAGTATTTCTTCCAGCACCTGCGGGGAGATCTTGCATCCGCAACCAGCGCCACGGGAATATTGTGTAAGTCTTACTTTTTCTTTGTTCAGTGAATTTTCCAAATTACGTTTTCTTTTTTCGTACTAAAATTATTTTTGAATTCTTATTCAGGTCGCCACTGAAACGTATTTCATAAATTTTTGCGCCATCATGAATTACAAGCAAGCCCGTATTCGGTGGTATGCTGCCAAGATTTTCTGCATACATAACTACGGAAACCGAATCACCCATTTCCGGCGTCAGGTATACCGTCTTACTGATAGCGCTGGCCAACAAACCGATACGCGGCATAATCACTTTTCCATTCATTAAAACGCTCACTGTATCGCCATCGATACTTCCATTATCGTAAAGTGATAAAACCAGACTATCCTGCGCTATTTCAACAGTTCGTATTGTTTCCAGTTCGCGTTTCGCAAGGTCTGCTGCGGCTGGAGGCGTTATCACTTTTGGTTTTATAATAACAGCCGGTCCTACTGAGCTTGGCTTTTGTTGATTGGATAACGGATTAATTTTTACCTTTCTTTGTAGCTCTGCTGTTTCTGCTTGTTTCGAATCTTCTGCTTTATTTTCATTTGCCGCAATTTCCTTTTTTGCGCTGGAACTACTCTCCTCATTTGGTTGTGAAGCTTTGGTATTCACTTTTTGTTGACTTACATTTTCTTTATCGTTTCCTGTTTCAGCAACAGTAGAGGAAGCCTTGTTATTATTATCACCCTCCGGCGTGTGAAACGTTGGATCTACCTTTTGATTGTTTGCAAATCGCTTTTCAACCGTTCGGATTTTATTTTCTGAAGAGCTTCCCAAATCATGAGATTCAACTTTGTTTGAGACTGCGCTATTGGTTCTTTTTTTACTTTTTTCAACCGAATTTCCAAAAACAGGTTGACCGGCCCTCGAAGAATTTGTGTTATCATAAACCTGTTCGTGCAGGCCTGTTATCTTCTTTTCGTTTATAACAACCGTCTTATTATTTGTTTCTTTTGTACCAGTTGGCTTAGCAGAACTCTTTACCTGGCTGTTAGTAATTGACTTATTGCTTTCTTCTCCTTCAATATTTGATGCAATTGGAGCAGGAGGAGTATTGTTATTTTGAGCGGTTTGCGTGGTCTGATTTATGCCCATTTTCTCATTCGAATCTTTTGCATCAGGCTTAGCAGATGGTTTTACGTCATTGGCAGTGATTGACTTATTTGATTCTGCGCCAGCAGTATTTGATGTGATTGAAGAACCAGAAGTATTATTGTTCTGAGGTGTTTGCGTGGTTTGATTTTTCGCAACTATCTTCACCTTCATTTGTTTTATATCTATTGACTTAGCAGATTCTTTTATATCATTTGCAGTGGTTGATTGATTCCCTTTTACGCCATAAGTATTAGATGAAATTCGGGTAGGAGAAGTTTGTTTTGTTTGTGGGGTTGAAGTTTGATTTATAGCAACCGTGTTTTCATCAGTTTCCTTTGTAGAAGTTTGAGCAGTGATTGCATTTTTATTTTGAATATTTACACCTGGTTGTTCCATTCCGGGATTTGTTTTACCAGCAACGGCACCTTTATTTTCAGCATCATTTTGCACCCTTTTTGGTTCTGCTGTAACTGCTGATGAAGCATTATTTTTTGGAGCTCCATTTACTTCGTTTACTGCGACTACTGGTTCATTTCCTCGGACATTATTTGCCTGGGCAAATTCGCTTTTTCCTTCTGTTAAAGACTTTACTTGTGAGGATGTGGAAGAAGCAGTCTGCATTTTGTCATTAACAGCAACATTATTTTGCGAACCAACTGAAGGAGGAAGGAATACCAGTTGACTCGCAAGTCCAAGCTCGATAAGTTTTTTTACGATAAGCGTGTGTTGTGGTTCAACATTTTTTTTCTTCAAAAGAAAAATACTGCCCGTTAATGGGTTATATTTCCTGGTTGCATTCGTGCGCCAAATACCACTTAAAACGTCGGCACTGTCATTTTTAGACAGTGTAAGAAACGAAAACATTTTCACACCCTTTGCTGCCGGCTCTGCATAATTATCATACACAAACTTTTCATCTTCTACATAAACATGCTCGCCTTTTACTCTCACTTTCACTTCCTTCACGCCAATATTTTTCACACTGTCAATTATAAAAGTAGTGTGAGAAAACCCACTGGTTTTTCCGTCGACATCATTTATCGCAAGTTCATAATGAATCGTTTGCTGAGTTGTGTCATTATACATATATCCAACCCACACTCCGGAAATATCCTGGGAAAAACATCTTAGTGGGAAAAGAAAAAAGAATAAAATTCCCACACGCATTTTAGATATGAAGTTTTGTTGATGCATGGATTGTTTGGTTCTTAAGGTGTTGGCTTTTCAAAATTAGGATTATATATCCTTCTAAAAATATAAAATTATCTCTCAAGTAAAAACGCTGCATTCCCTATTTCCGTATCGTTACACGGAATTTTTACCAATAAAGAATTAAGATCTTCACGTTTTTGGAGGCTCTGCCCATATAATTTATCATAATACTTTAATAGGATATAAAATGCTTCATATAAATTGCCTTCATTTATGTATTGAATCGAATTTTTTGTATTCAACCCTCCCAACCTTTTTTGAATTTTCAAGACAGAATCTATTAACTGCTTCTTGTCATAAATCCCATATGTCTTTACAATATTGTTTAATCTTTCCTCAAACGGAATCTCTAGAAAATATAATGGGCTGTTACGCATCTGCTGCCAAAACAGTTTCGGTATTCCAACAGTCCCAATATGCGCACTTTCATCTTCAATCCAAATTTTGCTTTTCGTGTAATCATTCCCGTTATCCCCGTGGCAACTTTGCCAAAGTTGCAAGGCAAGGAGGTTTTCAAACATTTCAGATGAAGGTTGGCTTTTCTCACCAAGACCTCCAAAAGCCGATCCTTTATGATTTGCAAGGCCTTCCAGGTCAATGGCTTTTTTTCCTCTGTGGATGAATTCTTTTATTACCTCAGTTTTACCTGATCCTGTAAAACCTCCCAGCACTTGCAGAGAATATTCTTTTTCAAATTGAATAAGCACCCATCTCCTGAAGGCTTTATAGCCACCTTTCAGCAGATAAATTTTATAGCCGTAAAGATTCAAAAGCCACGCGACAGCATCGCTGCGCATTCCTCCACGCCAACAATGCACGAGAAAAGTTTTTGTTTGAATACCGGAATTTTCGTTGCGGAAAAGAGCAAGATTTTCAACCTCGCCCGGAATCATTTTCATCCTCTCAGAAAAGTAATTAAGGCCATAATCTACGGCCACCTGCCGGCTTTGTTTCTTATAAGCGGTGCCGACTATCTTCCTCTGTTCATCTGTGAAAATGGGAACAGAAAAAGCGCCGGGAATATGCGCATGTGAATATTCAGAAGGGCTTCTTACATCGAGAATAGGGAATTTTTCAGCGAGCGATAAGAAATTTAAAATATCTATCTTTTCAATTGGCATGTGGCAAATTACATCTTGTTAGTGTGAAAAAATTATCCGATTTCTTTCATCTTTACTGTAAAATGTCGTAATGCCGGTGCTTCATATTGAATTTCTAAACCTTTTATCTGATTCCGGTTTTTATACACTTCAATCACCACTTCCGCCACATAATCAATATGGCTTTGCGTATAAACCCGCCGTGGAATCGCCAATCGTACCAGTTCCATTACAGCAGGAATTAGTCTTCCGTTGTCATCATATTTACCAAACATTAATGATCCAATCTCAACTCCTCTGACCCCTCCTTCAAGATACAATGCGCCTACAAGCGCCTGCCCGGGATACAGTTCAGGAGGAATATGAGATAACATCGCTTTTGCATCAATATAAACAGCATGGCCTCCCGCAGGTTGGATGACAGGCACATTTGCATTCACTAATTTTTCAGTAAGGTATTCTATGCTGCGAATACGATATTGAAGATAACTTTCTTCCATAACTTCCTTAAGTCCAATCGCTATCGCTTCAAGGTCTCGCCCTGCGAGGCCGCCATAAGTAGGAAAACCTTCAGTGATAACCAAAAGATTTCTGCATTTAACTGCAAGTTCTTCATTGCGCAAAGCGATAAATCCGCCAATATTGGCAAAGGCATCTTTCTTCGCGCTCATCGTACAGCCATCCGCATACGAAAATAATTCATTAGCAATCTCGGGAATTGATTTATCATCATATCCTTCTTCACGCAGTTTTATAAAATAACAATTCTCTGCAAATCGGCACGCATCAATGTACAAAGGAATACCGTAATTCTTGCAAATTGATTTTACTTCCCGGATGTTTTGCATGCTCACCGGTTGGCCGCCCCCGGAATTATTTGTAACTGTTACCATGCAAAGCGGAATATTTTCAGCACCTCTTTGTTTTATAAATTTTTCTAATGCCTCAGCATCTAGATTGCCTTTAAATGGTGCGAGAACGGAAGGAAGTTTTCCTTCTTCGCATAAAAGATCAACTCCTTCAGCGCCGGAAAACTCAATGTTGGCTCGTGTTGTGTCAAACAAAGTATTGCTCACAATATATTTTCCTTTTCCACCTATAACGGTAAATAATATTTTTTCAGACGCGCGCCCTTGGTGTGTAGGAATTACAATAGGCATTCCGGTGATATCCTGTATCGCTTTTTCGAAATGAAAAAAACTTTTACTTCCCGCATATGATTCGTCGCCGATCATGATGCCGGCCCACTGTGCGCTGCTCATAGCACTTGTTCCGCTGTCTGTGAGCAAGTCGATTAACACATCATCTGCATGAATTAAAAAAGGATTATAGCAAGCCGCCTTTAATATTTTTTCTCTTTGTTCTCTAGTGGTAAAATAGATCGGTTCTACCGATTTAATTTTGAAAGGTTCAATAATAGTATGCATGAATATTTTTTTTAAAAGACAGCAAAAAAATGCTTTAAATAAATACCAAAATTTGGTGGTAAAAGAAATAGATTGTTTGGGACAAAAAATGATAAAGAAATGGACAGCGTCAGGTGGGCTTCCTGATAATATTGATCCAGAGAAGTATCATACAGCAAAAATAAATCTATTTAAATTATTGAAAATGATTTAAGATAATTTGTTCATTTACTGGCGGTCGCTTTAAATTGCCCTTCAATTGAGGTATTTTGTAAGGGAAAAGCCTATTGTATACAGCTTACCGCTTATAAAGTTTTTAGTCAATTCACTCTATTAAATAAATCGAAAAAAAATTCATATTGCCTATATTCACGTTACTTTTTTAATTCGCCATATTTTAATAATGTAAAACTCGTTCTTAAAAAAAATAAATGGATAAATTAATTCAGGAGCAGGAAAAATTTAAAGCCATATTCCAAAACGCCTCGCTTGGTATCCTTGTTATCAACCAATTCGGAAATATTGCTCTGGCCAATGATTTTTTGATCAAGGAATTTGGCTACGATAATGTAGATGAATTGATCGGTCAAAAAATGGAGATACTTATTCCTCAAAGATATAGAAATCAACATGTTCACGATCGTGATAAATTTATAGATCATCCGGCTACAAGGCCGATGGGAATTGGACGGGATTTGTATGGTATCACAAAAGATGGAAAGGAAATTCCCGTGGAGATTAGTCTGAGTAATTATTCTGATGATAAGGGCACTTTCTCCATTGCTTTTATAAGCGATATAACGCCACGAATTGAAGCACAAAATATTTTACGGCAACAAAGGCTACAGCTTGCGGCAATGAATAAAGAAATGGAAGCGTTGAATGAAGAACTGGAAAGAAAAGTAGAAGCTAGGACAGCAATCTTGCAGGAAACTCTTGAAAAGCTGGAAGCGTCAAAAGATGAATTGTCAAAGGCGCTGAGTAAAGAAAAAGATCTAGGCGATATGAAAAGCGCATTCGTTTCGATGGCTTCCCATGAATTCAGAACGCCATTAAGTACAATCCTTTCTTCGGCATCATTGCTCGCAAAATACAAACTTACCGAAGAGCAGGAGAAACGCGACAAGCACGTGCAACGGATCAAATCGTCGGTTTTCAACCTTAATAATATTTTGAATGAATTTCTATCTTTGGGCAAGATTGAGGATGGAAAGGTTTCGATCCATGAATCGCTTTTTGATATCAAGGAATTGGTTAGCCTGCAGATAAATGAAATGGCTGAAATATTTAAGGCCGGGCAGGAAGTTAAATATAACCATACAGGAATTCCTGATGTGGTGCTGGATGAAGTAATGTTCAAAAATATCCTGATAAACCTGCTTTCAAATGCCGCTAAATTTTCCGGAGAAAATAAACCGATATTCGTTGCTACTGAAGTTAAAGACCATAAATTAAAATTTTCTATTAAAGACCAGGGGATGGGGATTTCAAAAAAAGACCAGGTTCATTTATTCGAGATCTTCTATCGTGCTACCAATGCAACGAATGTTCCAGGAACCGGACTCGGATTGCACATCGTGGCCAAATACGTGGAAATGATGAAAGGAAAAATAGAAATAAAAAGCGAATTGGATAAAGGAACTGAAATAAATATAATCTTTGCACAATGACAAAAATCTTATTGGTAGAAGATAATAATGAAATAAGAGAAAATACCAGCGAAATACTTGAAATGGCCAATTACCAGATTGCAACTGCCAGCAACGGTAAGGAAGCATATGAAGTAGCGCTTAAAGTACAACCAGATCTCATCATCTGCGATATCATGATGCCTGTTTTAGACGGGTATGGACTACTTCATCTGATTAATAAAAATGAAAATTTAAAAAGCATCCCTTTTATTTTTCTTACAGCAAAGACAGAGCGTGGCGACTTTAGAAAAGGAATGGAAATGGGCGCAGATGATTATATCACTAAACCTTTTACCGATATTGAATTATTAAACGCTATTGAAAGCCGGTTGCAAAAAGCAAGAATCCAAAACGAACGGTCAGCAAGCGCGAAGAATCTTGAAGATTTTTTTGATGAAATAAAAAACGAAGATGCTCTCGAAAAATTAACCGATTCTAAAATAATAAACCGGTATAAGAAAAAGCAACGTGTTTATGCAGAAGGCAATCATCCACATAGTTTGTATTATTTAAATTCCGGGAAAATCAGAACCTATAAGATCAATGAATTGGGAAAAGAATTAACGATCAGTTTATACAATGCAGGCGATTTTTTTGGTTACAATGCTCTTCTAGAGAACTCTGCTTATAAAGAAACTGCTGAAACATTGGAAGAATCAGAGATTAATATTATAGGCCGCGAGGATTTTGAGATTCTTGTGAACAACAATAAAAAAGTAGCACAAAAGTTCATAAAACTACTTGCGCATAATGTTTCTGAAAAAGAAGAACAACTTCTGAACCTGGCTTACAATTCGCTCAGGAAACGAGTAGCGGACTCAATTTTAAGCCTTTCCAAAAAATATAAAAAAGAGGGAACTGCCGACTTTACCATTCACATTTCGCGGGAAGATCTGGCTCACATTGCCGGGACTACTACTGAATCTTTGATCAGGACACTTAGTGATTTCAAAAATGAAAAACTAATAGAGGCGGAAGCAGGATATGTAAAAATATTGAACGAAAAGAAACTACTGGATATGCTGAATTAATTACTAATAGCTTTGCAGCATTTTTTCGTTAAACTCTTTTGAAAGGCTTGTATATTTTTCTTCAAATTGCAGGATGTCGTCCCGTAGCCTATTATGGGTAGTAATCAGTTGGGCAGAAACAACCGGTTTGTTTTGAATAATATCAGAATAATCCTGTAATTCCTTAATCAGTTTCTTCAAGGCCTCATCCTTCAATAATAATTCGTTCTGGAAATATTCGGCTGTTTGCAAAAATTCGTGGTCTTCACTGTTATCAACCATCTCGCTTAACCGGTATTTGAGTAACGCGGTTTCCTGCCTGAAAAACTCTATGAGTCTCAGCCAGGACATATGCTCATGTTTGATCTGATTGTTCTTTGCAATATCCATTTTCAACGTTTCAGAAACCCTTACCATTTCAAAATTGTATATAACTCCATAATATAAAAATGAGCCTTAGCAAATCCCGGCATGATCTTCATCATAAGAAAAGAAGCTTTTGTGCGCTTCCTTACTTTTCCTTGCCTGTAGGATCATTCTTATGGGGAGTGATTTTTTTAGATTTTATTTCGCCCCGCTCCACTTCCAATTCTTCAAACCTGCCTGTTTTTTCTGTAATATTAATTTTAAAAAATATTCCCGGAACAGATGTATGATTTCCGGTATGAAAAGGCCACTCAGGACTTAATTTTACAGTTTCACTGGAAATAAGGGGAAGTTGTCGGTTCATCAAATTTTCTAATGCTTCATTTCTATCTTTTTCTTCTGTGAGTTCCTTAAAGGTTCCCCAAAGCAAAACAGATTCCCAATCTGCCATATCTTTCATCGTATCCAACTGGAAGCAAACGTGTGGATTTTTTCGCATAATGGAAATCTTCAAACCTTCCCGGCTATGAGCAAAAATGTTCTCCCCGTCATAAGCATAGCTGATAGGAAGAATATATGTTTTACCGTTTTCAGTGCAACCTATTCTGCCAATAAAATTTTCCTTAATAACTTTTTCAATTCTGTCATTGGATAAAATTCCAAACATGGCCTGTATTTTCCGTAAAACTACTTTTCTTCATGCCTTTCAAAAATGACGCTTATCAATCCCGTTAATGACAATAATCATATTGAAGGCGATATCGGCTTTTCAACATGTATTGTATTGGTAATCAAGCCGTAAAAATCAATTTTTGATATATTTCAGAAAAAAGGAATTGATAAAATTTATTCGTTTACTATCTGTCCATTTCACGATTACTGACCAAAATAAAAGAGGCAGGTTATTTGTAAATTTATATTACATGCCCAATCTCATTTCATTTACTGATAAAGGCCTTTTTTGCGAAGCAGGAAATTTTTATATTGATCCTTGGAAACCGGTTGACCGTGCGCTGATAACTCATGGACACAGTGATCATGCACGTTTTGGGAACAAGTATTATTTGTGCCAACGTTTGTCTAAACCAATTTTGCAGCTAAGGCTAGGCGAGAACAATTATGAAACAGTAGAGTGGGGTGAAAATATCTTTATGAATGGGGTAGCGATTTCTTTTCATCCCGCGGGGCACATTATTGGTTCCTCACAGATCCGGCTTGAATATAAAGGAGAAGTTTGGGTAATAAGTGGCGATTATAAAAGAGAAGACGATGGCATTAGTGGCAAGTTTGAACCAATTAAATGCAACGCCTTTATAACCGAATCTACTTTCGGTTTGCCCATTTACTGTTGGAAACCGCAAAATGAAATTTACAGCAAAATAATCAATTGGATCAATAAAAATAAAGAAACCGGTAAAACCAGTATTCTTATTACCTACAGTCTTGGCAAAGCACAGCGTGTGATTCAAGCCATAAAAGAAACAACAGAAAATATTTTTGCCCACGGAGCCATTTTTAATATGCAAAAGACTTTGATCGATTCAGGCTTTAACCTTCATGAGGTGAAACATGTAACCCCCGAAACGCCAAAAGTTCTTTTGAAGGAAACGGTGGTCCTTGCTCCGCCTGGTGCCGAAGGCACTTCATGGTTGAGAAAATTTCATCCTTATTCATTGGGCGTTTGCAGCGGCTGGATGCAGGTGCGCGGCAATGCAAGAAGAAGAAATGTAGATGCCGGTTTCGCTCTTAGCGATCATGCAGATTGGAATGGCCTTATAGAAACTGTGAAAGCAACAGGTGCCCAAAAGGTATTTGTTACTCATGGTTTCCAGGCTGCCTTCAGTCGATATGTTAATGAACAAAACATTGCTCATGCTTCGGAGGTAAAAACAAAATTCGGAGATGAAGACGAAGAAATCAGTTCGCCACTTGAAATAAAAAACGAAGAAGCGCAGTTATGACAGATCAAGTTTCTAATATTCTAAATGAAACACCTTTGCCTTTGATGAAAAGAGCCGGAATCGGATTATTTGCCGAGCTCGTAGTGGAATTGAGCACTTCTACCAAAACAAATGATAAACTTCAAAGCCTTGTCAATTACTTTGCCATCGCCCCGGATGAAGATAAAGTGTGGGTAATTGCAATTTTCAGTGGCCGCAGGCCGCGGCGGTCAGTCAGTTTTAAACTGATGCGCCAATGGTGCGCGGAAGTTACCGGGTTGCATGATTGGCTTTTTGATGAATGCCATGGCACTGTTGGCGACCTTGCAGAAACACTCGCGTTATTGCTTCCTGAAAACAAAGATGATAGTGAACAAACGAAAAGCCTTTCTTTTTATTTGGAAAAATTTATTGCAATTGAAAAGGAAGATGAAAGTATTAAAAAGAATTTCATAATAGAAACCTGGAAAAATCTAAACCGTGATGAAAAATTTGTATTTAATAAATTAATCACTGGCAGTTTTCGCATCGGCGTTTCGCAAAAAACGATCGTAAACGCATTGACAAAAGTGGTGCATCTTTCTGCATCAGTTATTGCTCATCGTATCAGCGGAAATTGGGATCCGGTAACCACTTCGTTTAGCGAACTGATGAGCGAAGCTTCTTCCATTTCAGATTTTTCAAAACCTTATCCATTTTATCTCGCTTATGCAATAGACGATAAAGTTGAAGTCTTGGGAAATATCGAAGATTGGCAGGCAGAATGGAAATGGGATGGAATCCGCGGTCAACTGATCAAAAGAAACCACGAACTTTTTGTCTGGAGTCGTGGTGAAGAATTAATGACTGATAAATTTCCAGAGTATTTTATTTTAAAAGACTTGCTGCCTGACGGTGTGGTTTTCGACGGTGAAATCATTCCTTCTGTTGAAGGAAAGCCTTTGCCCTTTGCAGTTTTGCAAACGCGAATTGGCAGAAAAAACATTTCAAAAAAACAATTACAGGAAGCGCCGATAAGCTTCTTTGTGTACGATTTACTGGAATACAACTATGAGGACTGGCGCGAAAAATCTTTACTGGAAAGAAGATATAAACTGGAAGAAATTGTTTCGCCAATTGAAAATGATGTAATTAGAATTTCCCAAACCATTGATTTTAAAAGCTGGGATAACCTGGCACAATTAAGAGAAACTTCACGCGATATGAACAGCGAAGGTATTATGCTAAAGCGAAAAGATTCTGTTTATAAAGTTGGTCGTAAACGCGGCGATTGGTGGAAATGGAAAGTAGACCCCCTGGTAATTGATTGCGTGTTGGTCTATGCTCAAAAAGGAAGCGGCCGCAGGAGTAATCTTTATACTGACTACACTTTTGCAGTAAAAGACGGGGATCAGCTGGTGACTTTTACCAAAGCATATTCAGGACTTACGGATAAAGAATTTGCACAGATAGACAATTTTGTAAAAAGAAATTCGCTTGAAAAATTTGGACCGGTGCGCACGGTAAAACCTGAGCTCGTTTTTGAAATTGCTTTTGAAGGAATTGCAGCGAGTAATCGTCACAAAAGCGGCGTGGCGCTTCGTTTCCCACGAATGAACCGCTGGCGTAAAGACAAAACTGTTGATGAAATAAATACGTTGCATGATTTGAAACAGATGCTGGAAATTTATGGAAAATAAAAATCTGGGAATTGTTGGTTCTATCGTACGATTTTCTCCCTACTTTTTCATTCCCAACTCAATCAATTTCCTGATTGTATTAATGTTTCGAACCGTTCCGCTTTTTGCACCTTTGGGAAACTTTAATTTAGACTTTCCCATTCCGTTTGGATAATGAATAAAAATTTCACGATCGCCTGCAACAATTTCTTCCGTGTCTTTTCCTGAAAAATCATTTACAATTTCCGGCTGTATCTTTTTTCCCATAAGCAATACACCAACCTGTGAAGGATTGGCTCCAGGAAAAGGGTTATTTGAAAGAATACTTTCCAAGTCTTCAATTGTGCGCACCATCACAGCAACTGGATTTTGTAAGCTTTTTTTCAAAGCATTTTCAATTTTTGAAACGAGTTTTTCTTCAGCAATATTACTTTGGAAAAGCACGTTCCCGCTTTGAATGTAAGTGCGTACATTTTTAAAACCCGCTTCTTCGCAAAAGGATTTTAATTCGGTCATCGAAAGAATGTTGTTTCCTCCGACATTTATTCCCCGTAACAGCGCTACAAAAGTTTCCATTTTGATTAAAAGATTACAGTTTTAAAGATATCAAAAATCGTTCAGCCATTCAATTTAATTCATGAAATTCGTGACTTGCAAATGAAATTAAAAAACACGCCTGGCTTTAATATTGTCGATCAGTGGCTTACCGTAAAAGGTTTTGTGCCTTTTCGTTTCCAGGAAGAAACATGGCAACACATTGTCAGCAAAAAATCAGGATTGGTAAATGCGCCCACCGGTTGCGGAAAAACGTTTTCGGTTTTTTTAGGAGCGATTATTAATTTCATAAATGATCATCCGGAAAACTATCAAACCAAAAGTAAAAACGGGCTGCAACTCTTATGGATAACGCCTTTGCGCGCGCTGGCAAAAGATTTGGGAAGGGCAATGGAAGAGGTAATTGCAGAATTGAGAATGAACTGGAAAGTCGGTATTCGCAACGGTGACACGACGATTGCTGAAAGAGCCAAACAAAAAAGAAACGTTCCCGACGTTCTTATCATCACGCCGGAAAGTTTGCATCTTTTACTCGCGCAGAAAAATTATCCCGACGTTTTCAAAACTTTAAAAATTATTGCGGTTGATGAATGGCACGAGCTTCTTGGCAGCAAGCGCGGCGTGCAGGTAGAATTGGCTTTATCAAGAATTATCAGCCTTAAAAGTCAAAGCAGTAAACCAACAAAAATATTAAATTTCTATTCTCCACTTTCTGTTTGGGGCATTAGCGCTACCATCGGAAATTTGGAACAGGCGCAGGAAGTTTTGCTTTCGCCGCTTTCACAAACAGGATTGCAACAAAAAGATTTTGTAACCGTAACCGCCAAAATTGACAAGCCGATAAAAGTTGAATCAATTTTCCCCGACGAGATTGAAAAATATCCCTGGGCAGGACATTTGGGAATTAAGCTGGTGGAAAAAGTAATTCCGATTATTCTCGAAAGCAAGACGACTTTAATTTTTATCAACACACGCGGCATGAGCGAAATATGGTACCAGGCTTTGCTTCGTGCATGTCCTGAACTTTCAGGAGCTATTGCTTTGCATCACGGAAGTATTGACCAGGCATTGCGTTTTTGGGTGGAAGAAAATTTGCATACCGGCAATCTAAAAGCAGTTGTTTGCACAGCCAGCCTTGATCTCGGCGTCGATTTCAGACCTGTAGAAACGGTAATACAGGTTGGTTCGCCAAAAGGTGTCGCGCGTTTTTTACAACGAGCCGGCAGAAGCGGCCATAGGCCGGGAGAAGTAAGTAAGATCTATTTTTTACCTACGCATTCACTTGAACTGATCGAAGCTGCAGCACTCAAAGAATCAATTGACATCAACCTGATAGAAAGCCGTGAACCAAGAATTTTGTGTTATGATGTTTTGATTCAATACCTGACCACACTTGGCATTTCTGATGGATTTCATCCTGCAGAAATTTTAAAAGAAATAAGATCCACTTTTTGTTACCGCGAAATAACGGATGATGAATGGCAACAAATCCTGCAATTTGTAACGGTTGGAGGCGTCGCCTTGCAGCAATATGATGATTATAAAAAAATGGAGATCATTGATGGTCTTTATAAGATAAACAGCAGAAGGATTGCGATGCGTCATCGGATGCATATTGGAACGATTGTGAGTGATTCAATGTTGAAAGTGAAATTTTTAGGCGGCGGATTTGTTGGCGTAATTGAAGAATGGTTTGTTGCACGGATGCAAGCAGGAGATGTATTTACGCTTTCGGGGAGAACGCTGGAATTTGTAATGATAAAAGATATGACCTGCATTGTAAGGAAATCTTCAGCGAAAAAATCAGCAATTCCGAGTTGGCAGGGCGGAAGGATGCCGCTTTCAGCAAATCTTGGATTTATGCTTCGGAAAAAATTTGACGAAACAGGATTAGATATTGAAAACGACAGGATCCGAAGAAAAAGAGAGCCGGAGCTTACCATTCTTCAACCTCTATTTGAATTGCAGAATTATCTCTCTCATATTCCTGCTCAAAATGAATTGTTGATCGAACAAATAGAAACCAAAGACGGATTTCATTTGTTTGTTTTTCCCTTTGAAGGAAGGCTGGTGCACGAAGCCATGGCGGCAGTTCTTGCTTACCGCCTAAGCCGAATTCAACCGATCAGTTTTTCTTTCGCGATGAACGATTATGGATTTGAATTACTGAGCGATCAGCCAATTCCGTTAGATAACGGTAATGCTTACCTGCTTTTTTCGCCAGAAAATTTATTTGAAGATATTCAGCGTAGTGTTAATAGCGTGGAAATGGCGAAAAGGAAATTTCGAGACATTGCTGTTATTGGTGGACTCATCTTCCAGGGTTTTCCGGGTGAGCAAAAAAAAGCAAGACATCTTCAATCTTCTGCCTCCCTTCTGTTTAATGTTTTTTCTGAATATGAACCAAACAACCTGTTGTTGCGCCAAGCTTACAACGAGGTGATGGACCAGCAAATGGAAGAACAACGTCTTCGGGATATGCTGGAAAGAATTCAAAGAGGGAAAATCATAATAACTTATCCACGCCGGTTAACGCCTTTCTGTTTCCCGATAAAAGTGGACAGCATGCGCGAAGATCTTTCCTCTGAAAAACTTGAAGAACGGGTTAAGAAAATGCAATTGCAACTGGAGAAATAAAAATACCAGCTTTTTATTCCTTTACTCCAGTTGATTTTCCGAGCCTAATGTTTATAAAGCACCTTTCCGATTGTACAATATTATGAAAAATAATTCGTTATAAGTGAAACCTCATCCTATGATTGTAACCGTTACTTTCATCCTTTTCATGTCCACGCTTCTTTTTTTCGGCTCTGTTTCCTTAATTTCAAGAAGTGCTAAATGGAAAAAAGAGAAGATTTTCCGCCAATTGAGCAAAGAAGGCGCAGCTAATAATCTCACTTTTTGTAGCCAGGAAATACTTCAAGACAAAGTCATGGGTTTTGATGGAATTCATCGCAAAATAATGATCCTGGAAAAGAAGAACGGTGCTTATAATTCTTTGATTATCTCCCTGGATCAAGTTCACCAGTGCCAACTGGTAACCCCTGAAGGAGCATTTGATCCGGTAGATTGTAAGGACTTTAGCAGCAAAATAAGAAATGGTGCTTTAGAACTCAGGTTTCAATTTAACAATCCTCAACAATCTGCTTCCATTAGCTTTACAAACGGATTGATTAACTCTAAAAGAGAACTTGCATTACTGGCAGCAAAAGCGGAATATTGGTGCGTAATGTTTTCTAAAATGCTCAATCCTCAGATGAGTGTAAGAGCATAAACGATCCTAAACATTCCAAACCCAGCATATGAAAAACATTTTAAAACTTTTTTTATTGGCTTTCGCGTTTATAACGATACTCGCAGGCTGCAACAGCTCGAAGTATGCTTCTGCCCAACACTACCGTGGCGTTAATAACAGTCATTACAGGGGTTATTAATTTGCGCAATTATCCGCCCGGTTTGCATCAAAAGATTTTAGTTATTACTTCTTAAGAGAAAGAACTTTTATTTCCTTTTCTTAATTATTTACCTTGTGGGAAAAAATTGCCCGCACCCACTCGATTTATATTTCAGGGAGAAACTCTTTGGCTTTCTCCAGCGCGTTGCATATTTTGGGAAGAAGAACATGCGCTTGTCCTTTCTGATCTGCATTTTGGAAAATCCGGCCATTTCAGGAAGTCCGGTATTGGTATTCCACAGAATATCTTTAAGGAGGATCTGCAAAGATTGTTTTCACAAATGCAATTTTTTAAACCGAAAAAATTATTGATCACCGGCGATATGTTTCATAGTAAAGAAAACAAAGAAGCAGATTTTTTCCTTAAATGGAGAAAGGACTTTTCAGAAACCGAATTTTACCTGGTAAGAGGCAATCATGATATTCTCACTTCTTCTTTTTATCAGAAAGCAAATATCACAGTGTTTGAAAATAAATTAAAAATAAAGGATTTTTGTTTTACTCACGATGCCAATAGTTGTATCGACGAATCGTTTACCTTCTCCGGCCATATTCACCCTGGCATTAAAATGAAGGGTGTGGCAAACCAAAGTGTTATGCTTCCTTGTTTTTATTTCGGGAAAAAATATGCAGTGTTACCAGCTTTCAGCGCGTTTACGGGACTTGCAAAGATAAATCCATCAAGACAAGATGATGTTTTCGCTTTGGTTGAAAACTCAGTGCTAAAGGTTCAATAGCAAATCCTGCAAAATAGTAAACCAATGAATTTGTCAGATTTTTATTTTAGTAAAAATAATTTACCATTCACTCCTCATTCTTTTCTCGTATGATTTCTTTCACTTTTTGGATTTTTGTATCTACACCATTTAAAATATCACGCCAGTCCGGACCTACATAAACGTCTGGCAACACGCCGGTTCCCTTTACCGGAATATGGTGGTATTGTACCAGCTTGAAAAAAGGAAGTCTCACTCTTATTTTGGTATTCGGTAAAGTGATATCGGGTATCATAATTCCTGAATTTCCATACCAGCCGCCACCGGTTTCTTCTCCTACCAGTTGAATATTCGACTGCCCTTTTACATCATTGCAAAAAATAGAGGAAGCAGAAAAAGTAAGCCCGTTGGTAAGAATATAAACGTTCCCTTTAAAATGATTTTTCCGCTTTGGTTTAAAAGTGTGCCGCTCCCAATATCCGAAATGATACCTTCCGTCTTTCTCTTTATGTGTTACAAAAAATAACCCTATATTATTTAAAAACCTTTGGGAAATGTAACGTGTATAAGGCGAAAGATTATTAGCTATCGCTTCTGCTGTATCAGCGACTTTAAAAGGAGTGTTTCGTAAAAACCTTGTAAGAAAAACAGAACTGATAATATCACCCCCACCATTAGCTCTTATATCGATAACGAGGTTTTTCTTTTTTTTCTTTCGCAATTGACGAAAAGAATGCCGGAAAAAACTTCGCAGGTGGCCCTTTGAAAATTCATTTACTGTCATTAATGCAAAAGAAGTATCATAATGTAAGGAACGTAAAAATTCCAATTTTTCCCGGTGGGTATATTTTATAGTAGGCCTCTTTTTAAGCTGCTTTTTATTTTTCGGGGTGTCCTGTGACGGCTCAAAATAAGGAATGACTTCGCTTTTTGAATTGCCCGCGCTATCCGTGTAGGTTACCTGGTAACTTTTATATAAACCAAAAATGTTACGATGAAAATAAGGAAAATCAGCACTGAGCCGAATATAATTTACATTTTGCGAGTAACCGTCTTCTACCAAAAAATGAAACATATAATCGATCATTTCCTGGTTCTGAATTCCATTGATTGAGGTAATAAATGAACCGTTGTTGATCAGCCGGTTCTTTCGGTTCAGGTTTCCGATAACCATCATGGTATCTTTCCACACTTTTAAATAGAGCGGAAAAGAAGGAATGATTTTATTCTTTATAAAATGATTCCAGCCTTTACTCATGTTGAAACTTGTGTGGCCGCAATGGATGACAGAAGTGAGCGGCGCAATGATCTTCCAGCCAAACTGGAGTTCTGTCATGGAATCTTGAATGGCATTATATCCTGCATCGAAATAATAATCCATACTGTCCGTGGAAGTGTACCAATAAAGAGACGGATGTTTTTGTTCGAGGATATTGCGTAATAAGATGTAATCTTCCTGTAATTCTTTTTTTGAATATTTCTTATTGGGATTATAATGTCTGGAGGCGGAGCAGGAAAACAAAAACGGCAAGAAGAAAAATAGATAGTGTGGCCTCATCATTTATAATCCGAATAAAATTGTTTCTATAAAATTAATTTAACACTAAAAAATCAATGAAGCGCATTCCATCCCTGGGCAGTTAGCGGGTGCGTATTTCCGCCTTTGGTGATTATTGTAGATCCTTTTTCTTTTTCGGTGATGTAACCTACTATGCTGATGTCCGGATTTTCAGATACTTTATCAAAGTCTTTTTGATCAATGGTGAAAAGCAATTCGTAATCTTCTCCACCGCTTAAAGCGCATGCGGTAGGATCGAGTTCCAGTTTATAAGCAAACTGACGCGCCATTTCATTTATCGGAATTTTTTCTTCATACAACACACAACCGGTATCGCTCTTTTTACAAATGTGCAATAGCTCACTGCTTAAACCATCACTAATGTCTATCATAGAGGTGGGTTGAATTTGTTTTTCCGCAAAAAATTCGATGATATCTCTTCTTGCTTCCGGTTTTAAAATTCTTCCAACAATATAATCCTGGTTTTCAAGGTCTGGTTGAACCCCCTTTGTTTCTAAAAAAACTTTCTTTTCTCTTTCAAGCAAAGTCAATCCTAAAAACGCTCCGCCTAATTCGCCGCTTACACAAATGAGATCACTTTTTTTTGCTCCGCTTCTTGTAACAAATTTATTCGGGGCTACTTCTCCAATTGCGGTAACACAAATAATAAAACCTTTTTGTGAAGAAGAAGTATCGCCGCCAACAAGATCTACATTATATTTATCACAAGCGGCATAAACACCTTCGTAAAATTCATTCAAAGCTTCTACACTGAAGCGATTGCTAAATGCGATACTCATAGTAAATTGGGCAGGAAAAGCATTCATTGCGTATACATCACTCAGATTTACGATCACGCTTTTATAACCAAGATGCTTCAAAGGAGTATACATCAGGTCAAAATGAATTCCTTCTACCAGCATGTCGGTTGTAACCACCGTTTGTTTTCCAAAATGGTCCAAAACTGCCGCGTCATCACCTACAGCCACAATGGTGGAAGCATTTCTGATTTCATTATTTTTTGTGAGATGATCGATCAGTCCAAACTCGCCAAGGGTGGAAACTTCTGTTCTTTCCGGATTCATTTTATTTTTTTAAACATTGAAACTATACCAAACAAAGTTAATCCCAAATTTTTGAAGCGATTAAAATTAGAAATGAGCTGAATTTGTTGTTTACTAAAAAGAGAAAAGGCCCCATGCACCTGCATGAAGGCCTGTCCAACTAAACATCCAAAAATTTCAGATGTACATTATAAAAGTATAGTTGTCGGGAATCTTTGTTTCGTTCTTATTTTCGTACAGAGCCGTTTTCTTGTTAAGTTTCTCAAGTTTTTGATTAATATTTTCTTTTTCTTTCTGCAATGAATCCTTCATCTTGTTCAGCTCATCCTGTTGAGTGGATTTTAAAGAATCTGCCTTTAGCTGATTTTCCCGGCCCTTTTTCAATGAATCGTTATCCTGGTTATAGCGGTAACCTCCAGTATTTTGGTCATCGGCAGGAGTATCATTATTATTATTCCAATCGTTGTTATTATCATCTGAACGGCGGCCATCTAAAGTATAGAGGCCATCTTCTTTCATCACATATTGTATTCCTTTTTCATAATCAAAGTGCTGATTGTTATCATCATTCCAATCATAATTATTCCAGAAACCGTCAATCCTCACCCTGTTCCAGTTTTCAAAATTCCTGTTCACCTTAATAAAATGACCGACAGGAACAGCGATCGTAACTTCAACATATTGATTCCTGAATTTATCAGTTGTATTGATTGGTATTGATCTGTCCATCATTAATAGGGAATCATTTTGCTCAACATCAAAATGCATGAGTGACGCCAAAGAATCCGCATTCCTTCTTGTGCTTCCGTTGCAGAATTTTACCTGGCTAATTTCAAAACTATCAGAAGGCGATTGGGTGATCCTTATGTTAACATTGCTGATGTAAGCAGTATCCTCATCAATACCAAAAGAGGCAAAGGGTTCCAACCTGAACCAACTGTTATAGCGATTATAGGTGTTATCGTGAAGAGGCATCACTTCCAGGCTTTGTACATGAGAATTTGTTAATTGAACTTTTTCAGTATTTAAAGAATTAATACTTCTGAAATCGCGGCTGACAGAATATAATAAACCGATGAAACATATGATTCCGACAAACCACAGCCCAAAGAAAGACCACCTCATTAACTTATTTGTCTTTTTAATCCGGGCGAATCTTCTTATGATAAAAGTGATAATCCCGATGACAGGAACAGCTATAAAAAAGATCAACGTTCCCCAGGCGAAAATGCTTTGCCATCCATTTGTAAGAACAAAATCTTTCAGTGGAAATAAACCGATGGCAACCGTTGCAATGGCAAATAAAGCCACAATGATCGCTAATGCCACACAACCTAAAATAAAGTAAATAAATATCTTGAAAATCGTGGCGATTATATTTCCAATAGCGCCTGACGAACGATGAGCAACATAATGAATTTCTTTACCCATTTCTGCACCTTTTTCTTTTGCGGCCTGTCCGGCTTCCATGCCCATTTTTCCAACTCTTTCACCTACGTCTTTCCCCATTTTCCCCACTCTCTCACCTACTTCCTGCATTTCTTTAAGCACAGAATTTTTAATTGAATTCAGGTCTATCTTTTCTCCTTTCATTTCCAGCTTTTCACTAGTCGTTGTTGCTTCAGGAATTACCAACCACAAAATGATGTAGATAAGAAAAGATCCCGGACTAAAAGTGAAGCTTACAAAATGAGGAAAAGTCCATGGGCCAAAATGCCCCCACCTGAAAAAGAAGGATATAAAAGGAACTAAAAACAGCACTCTTGGAATCCAAGGATTAATATTAAAGTAACTACCGATCCCGCTGCAAACTCCCGCAATTAATTTTCCGTCAGGGTTGCGGTACAGCCTTTTTCTTACACCGTTCTCGATCATATTGCTACCCGGAACAAAGGCCCACAGAAGAATATATGCCAGGAAACCTACTCCCAAAAAGATAGAAATGATAAATAATATCCTGATGAAAACCGGGTCTATTCCGAAGTAAGCAGCAATACCGCTACAAACACCTCCAAGTATTTTATTGTTTTCATCCCGGTACAAGCGCTTGCCTTTCCAATTCCAGTCGCCCTGAAAATAACCTTCGCTTCTTCCTTCTTTTGAATAAGATGATTTACCGTTTTCACTTTCGCCTTGTTCAGCTTCTTCCAGTTGTTCAGGGCGGCCCATGTTATTAATGATTATATTTACGTCATCATCTGTAATGCAGGTACTTCCTCCTTTTAAACGTTCCTGGAACAATTCACTGATGCGGCTTTCAATATCATTGATGATCTCATCTTTTCCTTCCTCATTGGCAAAATAGCGACGCAGGCTTTCTATATACTGTTGCAGCAACTCATAAGAACTTTCTTCAATAGGCACGATCGTACCCTGAAAATTTATATTTATTACCTTTTTCATTTTAGTTCAATTTATTGGTTGTTTGTTGTTTCTGATTTTTTGTTTTTGCCTGTAATAGTTTCCACCGCGCCGGCAAGTTCCAGCCATGTTGATTCCAGTTCTTCATAAAACTTGGCCCCTTTTTCAGTAAGTGAAAAGTATTTTCTTGGGGGACCGCTGTTGCTTTCAACCCAGCGATAAGTAAGAAACTCAGCATTCTTTAATCTTGTCAGCAAAGGATATAATGTTCCTTCCAGGATATTCAGGTTCGCGGATTTCATCATATCGATGATATCACTCGGGTAAGCTTCTCCCAGCTTTATTATCGACAGAATGCAAAACTCCAAAACCCCTTTTCGCATCTGGCTTGCTGTATTATCAATATTCATTTTAGTGGTTTTAAATCTGGAGACTATTATTAATTTCTATTACAAATATACGTCGGTAAATAATACTATGCAATACATAATACCTGCTCTTTGAAGGTAGTAGCTTATAGCAAAAACACAAAAATTGACTATAATCCTTTACTATAAAAGGTTTCCAGCAGTTTTTGAAGCTAAAATGAAATAGAAAAATTATTACAAGAGGATAAATAAATGGATGAATGGCAACTTTAACGCTTGAAAAAATGCTTGGCATCTAAAAAACCGAAGGAAAAAAATAAAATGTTCAGATTTTTATTTCAAATAAAATCTCTAGCCCTATAGAATTTCTAAACTGGTTCTTCCTTAATCTCCTTTAAAATGGGCTTTTCTTTTTTCTATAAAGGCGGCAATACCTTCTTTGAAATCATTGGTAGCACCTGCCTTCTGCTGAAGTAAGTCTTCAGTTGCCAGTTGTTGTTCTAATGTTTGTTCAAAACTTTTATTGAGGGCTTCCTTAATAAAAGCCAAAGCCCTTGTAGGTAATTGTGCCAATTGAAGGGCCATCTTTTGAGCTTCAGACATGAAAGTGTTATCAGGAAAATATTTATAAATCATTCCACAACATTCAGCTTCTTTTGCAGAAATTTTATCGCCAAACATCATTAGCGCTGATGCCTTTTGAAAACCAATTAAAAGAGGTAAAAAATAAGTGCCACCGCTGTCGGGTATCAAACCAATCTTGCTGAATGCCTGGATGAACGTAGCACTTTCTGAAGCAATTACAACATCACAACACAAAGCAATGTTAGCTCCGGCTCCCGCTGCCACTCCGTTTACCACTGCTAAAACAGGCTTGCTTAAATTCCTGATCTTTTTTATAATTGGGTTATAATATTCGGCTACGATTTCATTCATTCCGTGGCCATTTGATTCCATTACTTCCGCCAAATCCTGGCCGGAACTAAAACCCTTACCTGCACCTGTGATATAAACACACCGAACAGAAATATTAGTTTCGCATTCATCAAGTTTTTGGTGCAACGCCAAAGTCATTTCACGGTTAAAGGCGTTGAATTTTTCTGGCCGGTTTAGTGTTATAAACGCAATTGAATTTTTTATTTCAAAATGAACAGGTGTCATGAAAATTTAGTTTCTTGATAAATCAAATTAATCAATGGCATTTAAAATAATCAAAAGGTTCGCCACAATCATTGCATTGGTAAAGCGCTTTGCAAGCCGTGGATGAAAACTCACTAATGATTTTTGTGTTTAAAGAATAACAATGCGGGCATTCAATCTTGAGAGTTTCGAAATAATTTTTATCAAAAGTTTTTGCCACAGGCGGTGCAATTCCATAAGCCCTTAATTTCTCCTTTCCTGCTTCTGTCATCCAATCTGTTGTCCAGGCAGGTGAAAGATGGTGAGTGATTTTTATATTTCTAAAACCGTTTTCTGAAAGCACTTTTCTGATATTCATTCCGATAAAATCCATTACTGGGCAACCACTGTAGGTAGGAGTTATAATTACTTCTACAAAATCATCCTGCACTTTTACATCACGAACAATTCCAAGATCCAATACTGACAGAACGGGTATTTCAGGATCATTTACGGAGCTCAAGATATTCCATATCTCTTCTACCCGAATGGAAAACAAATTGGGAATATTTTGCTTTATATGATCCATAAATAATTCTTACCATTCTAAACCCGGATACGCTCTTTGTAAAAACTGCATCTCGGCCAAAATGTAACCAAGATGTTCTGTATGAACTCCTTTTTTCCCACCAGTATGCATCCAACTTTCTCGGGGAACATAAAGTGTCGCTTCTTTTAAGACCGCTGCCACCTTTTCAATGTAATCATTTTTGATACTACTAACGTCAATGCCTACACTATTTTTTAAATTATTTTCAAATTCAACCGGCATAAACATTTCACCGGTATAGGGCCATAAATCTTCAATTGCATTTGCTATTTTTCCTTGGCTTTCTTCTGTTCCATCACCAAGACGAATAACCCAATCGCTGCTCCACTTAACATGATAAGTAACTTCTTTTAATGATTTTTCTGCGATAGCCGAAAGTCGTTTGTCTTCAGAATAAATTAATTTCTGATAAAAATAAAATTGCCAAACGCTCAAGAAAAAAACTTTTAAAATCGTTTTGGCCCAATCACCATTTGGTAATTCTGTAATCAGCAGGTTTTTGAATTCGTTCGCATCTCTTAAATAGGCAAGATCATCTTCTGTAACTTTCTTACCTTGGATTTCAGTAATCATTCCCGCTGCATATTGATAAAAATTTCTTGCCTGCCCAATCAAATCTAATGCAATATTTGTTATTGCAATATCCTGTTCAATCATCGGACCATGACCTGTCCATTCGCTCAGCCGATGACCCATAATTAAGGAACTATCGGCGAGAAAAAGTGTATAATCCACTAAATCATCTTCTGCCTTATTAATTGATTTACTGTACATTTTTATTTTTTTGAAAGGACAATCTTACATATATTTCAGTTCATTAGGAAGATCGTAAAAAGTAGGGTGACGGTACACTTTATCATTAGCAGGATCGAAAAAACTTTCTGACTCGTCAGGATTGGTAGAATGAATATATTTTGATTCAACTACCCAAATGCTTACTCCTTCCATTCTTCGCGTGTACACATCGCGCGCATTTTCTATTGCCATCTTGGCATCTGCTGCGTGCAGGCTTCCGACATGCTTATGATCAAGCCCTTGCTTACTCCTGATAAAAACTTCCCACAATGGTTCTGACTGATTATTCATTAAATTTTTCTTAACGCTTTTAAACTATTTAAGAATTTATTAAACTAAAACTTCCTTTCTTCTCTTTTCAGCGTGAGCTTTTGCAGCTTCTCTCACCCATGCACCTTGTTCATGTGCACAGATTCGGGTTTCCAATCTTTCTTTATTGCATGGGCCGTTCCCTTTTATCACATTCCAGAATTCATCCCAATTTATTTCACCAAAATCAAAATGTCCTCTTTCTCTATTCCATTTTAAATCAGCATCCGGAATGGCGAGACCCAAAATATCGGCCTGTTCCTTGCAAACATCAACAAACTTTTGTCTGAGCTCATCGTTGGAAAATCTCTTGATCTTCCACTTCATGCTTTGTGCTGTATGAGGAGACGCATCATCACTTGGACCAAACATCATCAAACTTGGCCACCACCAGCGGTTTAACGCGTCCTGAGCCATTGCCTTTTGTTGCGTTGATCCACGGCAAAGAGTCAATAAAATCTCATACCCTTGTCTTTGATGAAAACTTTCTTCTTTACAAATCCTGATCATCGCCCTGGAATAAGGACCGTATGAAGCACGGCACAGTGGCACCTGATTCATGATTGCGGCTCCATCAACCAACCAACCAATTGCTCCAATATCAGCCCAAGAAAGAGTGGGATAATTGAATATGGAAGAATATTTTGCGCGTCCGCTGAAAAGTTGACCAATCATTTCTTCCCTCGAAATACCTAAGGTTTCTGCGGCGCAATACAGATACAATCCATGACCAGCCTCATCCTGCACTTTTGCCAGCAAAATCGCTTTTCTTTTTAAAGAAGGAGCGCGGGTAATCCAGTTGGCTTCAGGCAACATTCCGACGATTTCGCTGTGCGCATGCTGGCTTATCTGTCTGATCAACATTTTACGATAAGCATCCGGCATCCAATCTTTTGGATCAATTCGTATTTCATGTTCTATTTTTTTTTCAAAGCTTGCGAACTCTTTTTCTTCGTCCATTGAAAAATGTTTATACTCAAAGTTACTGATTTTCAAAAAGGATTAATGATACCAGGAGGTTAAAAATGCAGAATAAAAAATCAAGCTATTTGTTTACTTAAGTCTGGTCATAATCCACAAGCACTCTTTCAGACCTTGGATGTGATTGGCATGTAAGAATATAGCCCGCTTTTAATTCACTTTTTTCCAGCCCATAATTAGCTTCCATTTCTACCTGACCTTCTATTAGTTTTGCTTTGCACGTGCAGCATACTCCACCCTTGCAGGCAAAAGGAAGATCCGCGCCATGCTCAAGGCCTGCGTCCAAAATGCTTTTACCATTATAATCCAGTTTAAACTGGAAAGTGCGACCGTCAATTCGCATTGTTATTTCACTTCCTTCCAGTTGTGTTTGCTTAACCTCTTCAAAAATTTTCGTGGATTGTTTTGTAGGAGTCGTAAATAATTCAAAATGAATTTTATCCGGATCAATTCCGGTCTTCCGTAAAAAATCTTTCGCAGAATAAATGAGTGGTTCAGGACCGCAAATGAAGAAATTATCTACGGTTTTAAAATTAACCAGTTTGGAAAGAATTTTTAATTTTTCATCGTTGATTCTTCCTGAATTAAAGTCGTTTTCTGTTTTTTCGCGGCTGAAAACATGATGAAGGTTGAATCGTTCCATGTATTTATCTTTCAACGATTCAAGTTGTTCTTTAAAAATAACGGAATTGAGGCCCTTATTGCCATAAAGCAAGGTAACTTCACTCTCTTTTTCTATGGCAAGAATAGTTTTTACTAAAGAAATAACTGGTGTGATTCCACTGCCGGCTGCAATAAATAGATAATTCTTTTTCTGAGACGGTAAAATTTCTGTATAAAAATTTCCTGTGGGCGGTAACACTTCAATCATATCTCCCTTTTGTAATTGGTCACATGCATAAGTAGAAAAAATTCCTCCTGGAACCTTTTTTATCGCTACCCGCAATTCATTTTCAAAAGGACTGCTGCAAATGGAATATGACCTTCGTATTTCTTCACCATTAAACGTCTTTCTTAAAGTAACATTTTGACCTGGTATAAATTGGAAATCTTTTTGAATTCCTGTGGCAATTTCAAATGCAACCGACACGCAATCCGCGCTTTCTTTCCTGGTATCCTTTACCTTAAGTTTATGAAAATGTATCGCCAATTGTTGTAATCTTTTTATCAGCTCCAAATGTACGGCATCAAACTTCAATTCGTTTTATACTACCAACTGAATTGCTTTTTATAATTTAAAATCATTCAAAAGAATTAAGAATTAATTTTGCCCTTGAAAAATCATTGCACATGCAATTACAAGCTGTAGACACGGTTGAATCTATTTCAGGTGAGGATTTTAAAAATAATTATTACCGTACACAAAAACCTCTTGTTATCACAGAACTGGCGAAACAATGGCCGGCTTATAAAAAATGGACTTGGAATTATTTTAAGGAAATTATAGGTGATAAAAAAGTAGCGCTTTACAACAATGTAAAAAGCGACGCTTATACGCCGATCAATACCGCCGATGATTACAAAACTTTCGGGGAATATATTGATATGATCCAGCAAGGTCCTGCTGGCTGGCGTATTTTTCTCTTCAACATTTTTGATCACGCACCACAATTGATCAATGATTTCACCTGGCCCGAACATCTAATGACCGGTTTTGTAAAAAAATACCCCATGCTTTTTACCGGCGGTCAAACGTCGATTACCCACATGCATTTTGACATTGATCTTTCACATATTCTACATACGCAGTTTAGTGGAAGAAAAAGGATTTTATTATTCCGGCACGAAGAGCAACATAAGCTTTACAGGAAGCCTTTCGAGGTTTTAAGCCTTGCCGATTTTTCAAATTATTATGCCGGCAACGGGACACCGGATTATCATAAATTTCCGGCACTGAAGTATGCCAAAGGTTATGATTTAATTTTAAAGCCTGGCGACACCTTATTTATGCCGGCCGGTTATTGGCACCATATGGAATATCTCGATAGTGGTTTTGCGATGAGTTTGAGGGCCCTGCAAAGTTCATTATCCGGAAAAGCGAATGGGGTTTGGAATTTATTTGGAATGAGAAGTATTGATACTGTTTTAAAAAAAACGCTGCCAAAATGGTGGTATGATTATAAAATAAAAAAGATTGATAAACTGGCTCAAAGGGAAATAAAAAAATTTTCTTGATTAAACATTAGAAAATTTGTTTAAATCAATAAATATATATTAATTTAGCATTCCATCCTTTCTCCTTTTCCTATTTTCAAAAAGACCGTACACCATCCAATAATCAACGACATAGTTTTTAATTTAAAATAATTTGTTTAATTATAAATTACCTTTTACAAGATTTTTAGCAGGAAAATAAACTTTTTCTTGTGGTTTCAGAGGTAAGCAAGGCCGGTGATTTTTATCACTGGCCATTTTTATTCATGGAATAGTTCTTGTACCTTCTCTATTTTTAAAGTAATAATTTTATAATTAATTAATTGAATAAAATGAATACAGCAGAGAAAGATGAAGCAACCAAAGCAAGTATGAAAGAAGAGCAAGTTAGTTATGAAATAGACGGCACTAAGTACGACAGTTACGTTTATTACAAGCAAGAACAAAAGGGAAAAAGACCGGGAATCCTGGTGGTTCATGAATGGTGGGGATTAAATGATTACAGCCGTCGGCGAGCGAAGGAGCTTGCAGAATTAGGATATATTTCAATGGCTATAGATGTTTTTGGGAATGGCAAAACTGCGGAAGATCCCACAAGCGCTCAAAATCTTGCTATGCCCTTTTACAAAAATCCGGCACTTTCTAAAAAACTTTTGGATCCTGCAATTCATCTTTTAAAAACTTTTCCTCAAACGGATCCCTCAAAAATCGCAGCTATAGGATATTGCTTTGGAGGATTTGTAGTACTTAACGCAGCAAAGCTGGGTGCGGATTTTAAAGGAGTCGTTTCATTTCATGGTGGCTTAGGTGGAGTAAAGCCGGAAAAGGATTTACTGAAGGCAAAGATTTTGATTTGCCATGGAGCCGAAGATCCGATGACAAATCCGGACATAGAGGAATTTAAGAAAGGAATGGATAGTGTAGGAGCTGATTATATTTTGAAAGTTTACCCTGGCGCTACTCATGCCTTTAGTAATCCTAATGCTACAGCAAAAGGGAAAAAATATAATATGCCGATAAAGTATAATGAAGCTGCTGACAAAGGTTCATGGGATGAAATGAAAGAGTTTTTTAAAAAGATCTTTTGACATTATCGAAGCAAGGCTGGTTTTAAATATTTTTTAAAAATAGCAAACCAACATTTATGTAGATTTTAATTTTGTAGAAACATCTCAACAAAACTCACAGGCCCTTTGGTTTTTCATTACTTTTATTAAATCATTGGCCGTGCAATTCCTTTTTTTATGCTGATTTTGCTAGCTTTGGGAGTTGCTTTTAATAAATAACCCTGACTTTTCAAACATTAAAATCCGGAATATTTTTTTCTTGTTTGTTTTTATTCAACAAAAAATATTAATCATGAGAGAGTATGAATGGAACCCTTATCAAGGCGATTGGCATGAATCCAACGAATATAGAAATTCTGATTGGAATTTTGATCCCAGGGATGAGAGCTATTATCTCGGGAGAATAAATAATGATCGAAATATCGATATGGATCAGAGATATTATTCTGATGGGAGCGACCGTTATTATCGTAACGACGAAGTTCAACAACAACTTGGATTGCCAGCAAATGAGTACCAATTAAAAGACAACAAGCCGTATAAAAACAATGACTTTTATGGAGAAAGAAAAAGAAACTACTCGTGGGGACCTCATCGTGGAAAAGGGCCGAAAAATTATACCCGTTCCATTGAGCGAATCAGGGAAGACGCATGTGACCGGCTCACAGAGGATTCTATGGTAGATGCTTCAAAGATCGAATTATGGATCAAAGACAATGAACTGGTTTTGTCAGGAACTGTTGAAACCAGGTTTGAAAAACGACGTGCAGAATATTTGGTGGAGAATGTTCCAGGGGTGGAATACGTTCAGAATAATCTTAAAGTAGCAGGAAATAAGCCAACTTTGCCCAATACGTTCGGATGAAAAGACGATCAATAGAAGAGGTGTAGAATTGGTTCGATAAATTTCCTTTTCAGTTTCTTTTTCTATCATAAAAAATCCATCTCCGTTTTTCGTTTTAAATTTGCCTGATGCCGGAAAATAGACAACGAAAAAAATTATTGGATCTGAGTGCCCTGCGAAAAGTATTTGCTTATGCGCTTCCATATAAAAACAAGATCTACCTTTCCATATTCTTATCTGTCGTTCTTGCAGTTCTTTCTCCTCTTCGTCCTTATTTGATCCAGTATACAGTAAATCATTTTATAAAAGATAAAAATCTCCAGTGGCTTATTCTTATCACCATTATACAAATAGGAATGTTGCTGGTAGAAACTACCCTCAGCTTTATTTTCGGGTTTCTTACTTCATGGATAGGTCAAACCGTAGTAAAGGATTTGCGTGTTACCGTTTATAAAAAAGTATTGAGTCTTAATTTGCGGCAATTTGATAAAACGCCGATAGGAACATTAACTACCCGAACAATCAATGATATAGAATCAATCAATGATATTTTTGCAAATGGTTTGATACCGATCATTTCAGACCTGCTATCTATCATTTCGATACTGATATTTATGTTCGCAGTAGACTGGCGTTTATCGCTCATCAGCTTAATACCGTTTCCAATTCTTATCATTGCTACTTACTTTTTTAAAGAAAGCGTTAACCGATCTTTCATCAAAGTGAGAAATGCAGTAGCTGCATTAAATGCCTTTGTCCAGGAACATCTTACAGGAATGAGTGTGGTGCAGGCTTTTGCGGTTGAGGATAAAGAATTTAATAAGTTTAAGGAGATCAATAAACAACATCGCAATGCAAACATCAAAGCCATTTTTGCTTATTCTGTTTTTTTTCCCATTGTAGAAATTGTGCTTGCTTTTTCTATTGGCCTACTGGTTTGGTGGGGAGGAAATTATTCTGTCAATCCGGGTGTAATTATTTCCTTTATTATGTATTTGAATTTACTCTTCAGACCCTTAAGGATGATCGCTGATAAATTTAATGTTTTACAAATGGGAATGGTAGCAAGTGAAAGAGTATTTAAAGTTCTCGAAAATAAAGATGTTACTCCTAATAAACATAATGGGATTCACTACGGGAATATTGAAGGAAAGGTAGAATTTGATCATGTTTGGTTTGCCTACGACAATGAAAATTATGTTTTAAAGGATATTAATTTTTCTATAGCTCGTTCAGAAACATTAGCGATCGTAGGACATACAGGCAGTGGAAAAACTTCGATCATCAGCTTGCTAAATCGCCTTTACCCTGTGAGCAAAGGAGAAATAAAAATCGATGATCACAACCTCGCTGATTATGATATCGATTTCCTGAGAAGCAGGATAGCCGTTGTTTTGCAGGATGTATTTTTATTCAGCGGTTCTGTGTTGGATAACATTACTTTAAGAAATCCGGATATCAAAAAGAGCGATGCGATTGAAGCTGCAAAAATGATAGGCGTTCATAATTTTATTATGCAATTGCCCGGAGGATATGATTTCAAAGTAATGGAACGAGGATCAACGCTTTCGCTTGGGCAAAGGCAATTATTGTCATTCATTCGCGCTCTTTTGTACAATCCTTCTATTCTGATACTCGATGAAGCTACTTCTTCAATTGACAGCGAAAGTGAGCTTCTCATTCAACACGCGATTGATAAATTAATCAGTGGAAGAACATCGATTGTAATTGCCCATCGGTTGTCTACCATACGGAAAGCCGATAAGATTATGGTTCTTGACAAAGGAGAAATAAAAGAAACGGGGACCCACAGTGAGCTGATGGCTTTGCAAGGCCATTATTTCAACCTTCATAAAATGCAATTTGAGATGCAGGAGACAACTGCCTAGCATCGGGCAAACCAATAATTTATCAGGATTTTTATTCTCCCTTAATTGAAAGCTGCAGGCCATCATAAGCAAGGTGCATATGAGCAGGTAATTCATCCTCGATATCTGAGTGTAAGCCAAGCTGGTGACTTATATGAGTAAAATAGGCCTTAGGAATATCCAATTCCTTAACCAGTTCAATTGCTTCCTGCAAATTAAAATGAGAGATGTGTTCAGTTTTGCGTAGGGCATTCACCACTAACACTTTGCTTCCTTTGATTTTTTCTTTTTCTTCCTCTTCAATTCTATTGGCATCAGTGATATAAGTGAAACTGCCAAAACGAAAAGCCAGAACCGGCATATTAAGATGAAATACCAAAACAGGAACAACAGGAATGTCTCCGATCATGAAAGGTTTATCAGTAATTGTGTGCAAGGTAATATGAGGAATTCCGGGATATTTATTTTCTGCAAAAATGTAATAATAGTCACGCCGTAAGGCTTCTTCAGTTAATTTATTTGCATATACTTCAACTGCTTTTTTCTGGAAAAAATTAAAAGCTTTAATATCATCAAGGCCTGCAATATGATCTTTGTGAGGATGAGTAAAAATAACTGCATCGAGTTTTTTTACTTTTTCTCGTAACATTTGTGTTCGAAAATCCGGAGTGGTGTCTACAACCAAAGAAGTTCTTTCGCTTTCAACAAGGATGCTACTTCGTAATCGTTTATCTTTTTCATTTTCTGAGGTACAAATGGCGCAATTGCAAGCAATCATCGGTACACCGCCACTTGTGCCAGTACCTAAAAATGTAATTCGAAGATCGGGGTAACTCACGTTTCAAAGCTATAAAATATTTTACAGAGGCCGGTTTGATTATGAGAAATCTGGAAGGAAATAAGAAAAATTATTTTTCCACAGTTGCATTCTTTGCCTTCACTTCATCAAATAGTTTTTGAGATTCATGAGTGAGCGCATCGTAATTAATACTCAACGAAGGAATAATATCGAACAGGGTGTTGATCCTTCCTTCTGGAATCAAAAACTTATTAAGCACCACCACTTTTTTATCCTCGAGAATGCAATAGCCGCTTTGAAAAGAGCCACGTTCATAACGAACAATATAACCGGCTTCATCCAGGATTTTCTCTAGTTTACTTAGCGTGCTTTGATTATATTTCAAAAGACATTTTTTATTTTGTGCGCAAACAAATTTACAATAAACAACCAATATAAAACGAGTTTAAAGCTATTTAAAAGCGAGTAAAAGCTTCCATAAAATAAGAGTTAATTTTGTAACCTAAAATGTAATTGAACCTTGGCTGACATTATCAATTTATTGCCTGAAAATATTGCCAACCAGATTGCTGCAGGAGAAGTAATACAGCGGCCTGCAAGCGCCGTAAAAGAACTTTTGGAAAACTCAGTGGATGCAGGTGCTACCGAAATACGATTGATTGTAAATGATGCAGGCAAGGCGTTGGTCCAGGTGATTGACAATGGAAAAGGCATGAGTGAAACCGATGCCAGGATGTGCTTTGAACGCCATGCCACTTCGAAAATAAAAAATATTGATGACCTTTTCCACATCAAAACAATGGGCTTTCGCGGCGAAGCATTGGCAAGTATTGCCGGCGTGGCGCAGGTAGAATTAAAATCAAAAAAAGCGGGTGAGACTGTTGGAACTTTTATCGAAATAGAAAACAGCGTGATAATAACCCAGGAACCCGTTGCCACTCATGAAGGCACAAACATTTCGATGAAAAATTTATTTTTCAATGTGCCGGCAAGGAGAAATTTTTTGAAAAGCAATGCTTCTGAACTGCGGCATATTGTAGATGAATTTATCCGGGTGGCTATGGCTTTTCCTTCCTTATTCTTTTCTCTCACTTCTAATGGACAGGAAGTTTTTCACCTGGAAAAAGGCTCTTTAAAACAAAGGATCATCCAGATTTTGGGAAACAGTTATTCTGCAAAATTAGTAAGTGTAAAAGAGGAAACGGATTATATGAATATTTACGGCTTTGTTGGCAAACCGGAAACCGCAAAAAAGACACGTGGTGATCAGTATTTTTTTGTAAACAACCGCTTTATAAAAAGTGCTTACCTGAACCACGCGGTAATGAATGCTTTCAGCGACATGATCCCGAAAGATAGTTTCCCGATGTACACTTTGTTTATCGATATCGATCCTTCAAGACTTGATATAAACGTTCATCCTACAAAGCAGGAAATAAAATTTGAAGATGAAAAATTGATTTACGCTTTTGTACAATCTGCTGTAAAACATTCGCTGGCCCAATACAGTGTAACGCCTACTTTGGATTTTGATCTTGATGTTTCTATTCAGCAAACGGAGGCCGTAAGCAAACCTTTTACACCTGAGAAACAATACTCTGCGACCGGCACTTCTCTTTATAAAACTTTTACTCAAAAAAATCAGGCACATTTTATAGAAAGTAAAAGTGGTCTGCTAAATTGGGATGAGAATCTGCTCAAACGAAATTCTTTTGACCCTTCTTTTGATGAGCTGAAAATTCCGAAAAAAGAATCGGTTAATTTTCCTTCTTCCTTTAAAAATACCATTTTAGCAGCAGCTGATAAAAATCCAACTTCCGGATCTTTACAGCAATTACATAAAAGTTTCATTGTTGCGGAAAATGAAAATGGCTTTATTGTAATTCACCAACAAAACGCACATGAACGCATTCTATACGAAAGGTTTTCTGAGGCACTGAAAGGAAAACCGATCGCGGTTCAAAGAAGCTTATTTCCGATAGCTATTGAATTGGCGCCGGCTGATTCTGTTTTACTTACCGAACTTATTCATGATCTTCATATTCTTGGTTACCAGGTAGAACCTTTTGGCAATCATACTTTCATTATACAAGGTTCTCCGGCTGATATTCCCGATGGAAATGAAAAAGATTCATTGGAGAAAATACTGGAACAGTATAAGCATTTTAATATGGAAATGAGTTTTAGTAAAAGAGAAAAATTGTTGCGTTCTATGGCATGCCAGCAGGCGATAAAAGGCGGCCATTTATTATCTGAAAAAGAAATGGAGAAGCTTGTCCAGGATCTGTTCAATTGTAAGATTAACAATACGACGCCCAACGGCAAACCCGTTTTCCTTGAATTTAAAAAAGAGGAGATGAACAAAATGTTTGGAAGATAAATTCTCCTAAAACTAAACAAATAAATAACAGAGATTTTTATTTCACAAAGAAAGGGAGAAAAATTCTCCCTTTCTTTATCTAAAATATAAGTTTATTCAAATTGTCTTGAAATACCTTTTGCCAATTCTACCATCTTCTTAATTCCTTCTTCCGGCAAATTTCCTTTCTTAAATTCAGCGAGCACTTCGGGCAGTTTAGTTTCCATTTCCAACAAAAACTGTTCTTCGAAATCACGCACTTTTGAAACCGCTACATTGCTGATTAATCCATTAGTTCCGAGGTAAATGATCGCTACCTGTTTTTCCACCGGGTAAGGAGTAAACTGTGGTTGTTTTAATATTTCCACGTTTCTTGCTCCTTTATCCAACACTGATTTTGTAGCCGCATCCAGGTCACCACCAAATTTGGAGAACGCTTCCATTTCGCGATACAAAGCCTGGTCGAGTTTTAAAGTACCAGCCACTTTTTTCATTGATTTGATCTGGGCATTACCACCCACGCGACTTACAGAAATACCCACGTTAATCGCTGGACGAATCCCTGCGTTAAACAAGTTACCTTCAAGGAAAATCTGTCCATCAGTAATCGAGATTACGTTCGTAGGAATATAAGCAGAAACGTCACCAGCCTGTGTTTCGATAATAGGCAAAGCAGTTAAAGAACCGCCACCTTTCACCAAATGCCTGATGTTTTCAGGAAGATCATTCATTTTCTGCGCGATCTCATCTTTCGAAACGATTTTGGCAGCTCTTTCCAGCAATCGGCTATGCAGGTAGAACACATCACCCGGATAAGCTTCACGTCCTGGAGGTCTTCTCAACAAAAGAGAAACTTCACGATAAGCAACTGCTTGTTTACTCAAATCATCAAAAATGATCAAAGCACTACGCCCGGTATCACGGAAAAATTCACCAATAGCAGCACCTGCAAAAGGAGCATAAAACTGCAGAGGAGCAGGTTCAGAAGCGGAAGCAGCAACAATGGTGGTATATTCCATCGCTCCATTGTCTTCCAAAACTTTCATCACGTTGGCAATAGTCGAAGCTTTCTGACCGATAGCTACATATATACAATATACCGGCTTCCCGGCATTGAAAAATTCTTTTTGATTGATAATGGTATCAATACAGATGGCACTTTTGCCGGTCTGACGGTCACCAATAACTAATTCACGCTGGCCACGACCGATCGGAATCATAGCATCTATCGCTTTGATACCAGTTTGCAAAGGTTGTTTTACCGGCTCACGAAAAATTACACCTGGCGCTTTACGCTCCAAAGGCATTTCGAATAATTCCCCAGTGATTGGGCCTTTACCATCGATCGGTTCGCCAAGAGTATTAATTACACGTCCTGCAAGTCCATCACCTACTTTGATAGAAGCGATCTTTCCTGTACGTTTTACTTTATCTCCTTCTTTAATATCACCACTTTCTCCCATCAAAACCACGCCCACATTGTCTTCCTCAAGGTTAAGAGCGATCGCTTTAACACCATTTTCAAATTCGACTAACTCACCTGAACTCACGTTGTTCAATCCATAAATACGCGCTATACCATCACCCACCTGCAAAACAGTTCCTATTTCTTCAAGATTGGCTTCAACGTCCAAATTACTTAGCTGGCTTTTGAGAATTGCCGAAATTTCATCCGGTTTTATGTCAACCATAATATTATCTTTTTTTGAGGCTGCAAAGGTATGTAAAGCAAATACAATTTCAAAAGCAAAAAAGAGTGAAAATCCCGAAAAACCTTGATTTACTAAACGTTTTTCGTCTTCTTTATGAAAAATAATCTTTAAGCACCCGCGCCTCATTATATGCTTCGTCTTTTGCCGCATATAAAAAGGTAACTGGTCCTTTTTTCAAATTCTCTTTTAATGCATCGACCTCTTCCTTTTTTGCTTTTAATTCTTTTAGATATTTTTTTTGGAATTCTTTCCATTTTTCAGGATCGTGGCTAAACCACTTTCTGAGTTCTGTTGATGGAGCAATATTTTTTAACCAAAGATCAACACCTGCTTTTTCTTTTGTCAGGCCACGGGGCCAAAGCCGGTCAACAAGAATACGAAAGCCGTCTTTTGGATCCGGCTTTTCATAAACTCTTTTGATTTTGAGATTCATAATGCTTTTTTGTTTTAATAACCGGATAATTCTATTGCATCATCAAGATTTGGATTTTTCAACTGACTGCATCTCATCCATTGCTAATGCTGAATGTGCATATGCAGCGCCAGCCCTCATTTCACAAGCAATCCATACCGCTTCCATGATTTCTTGCTTATTGACACCTTTTCTCATAGCAGTTTCTGTATGACTATGAATGCAGTATGGGCATTGAGTAACATGCGCCACTGCTACAGCAATCAATTGCTTTGTTTTTTCATCAAGAGCACCGGCTTTGAAAACTGTCCTGCTGAAATTACGCCATGCTTCTATAATTTCCGGAGTTGCTTTGGCTCTCAACTCTGCGTTTTCTCTTGTAGGATTTGGAAATAATTGTTCGCTTTTCATAAGAATATACTTTTAGACTTTAAATTAAATTTCTTTTATCTGCCTGATCATTTGGTTCGTAAATCCCCACTCGTTATCATACCAAGCCAGCACTTTGCACAGATCTCCATCCACCACGCGTGTCATTTCTGTATCTACAACTGAAGCGTATGTACTTTCAATAATATCGGAAGAAACCAGTGGCGCCTCGGAAACCAAAACAACTTCTTTATAGCGATCAGTATTCGCTTCTTCTTTTAAAATATTATTGATCTCTTCAGCAGTTGTGGGGCGGTCAGACAAAAAAGTAATATCTGAGATTGAACCCACTACTACCGGGGTTCTGACAGAAACGCCGTCGAATTTCCCCTGGTATTGAGGTAATGCTTTGGCGGTAGCAATCGCTGCACCTGTTGTTGCAGGAACCAGGTTCATGGCGCCGGCTCGTCCCATTCTAAGTTTTTTCTTTGAAGGACCATCAACAATGGATTGTGACGCCGTGTAGGCATGCGTTGTATTTAAAATCGCTTTTTTGATACCGATCCTTCTTCCGAGAATTTCAATTATGGGGCTTACATTGTTTGTAGTACAACTGGCACAGGAAAAAATAGCAACCTTTCCATCCTCTGTATTTACGCCATGGACAACGGTGGGAGTATCTACACTTTTAGTAGGTCCCGAAATGACTACATGTTTGGCACCAGCATGTAAATGTTTTTCGGCATCTTCACGATTGGTAAAAAGCCCTGTGCTTTCAATAACGATATCTACCTGGTGATCTTTCCAGGGTAATTGCGCTGGATCTTTTATTGAAAGATAAGCAATGGTTTTATCACCCACTTTCAGCTTACCTTCTTCAAAAGCAAGCTCTTTCTGATAAGTGCGGTAAACTGAATCATATTGAAGTAGATAGGCGGCATTTTGAATGGTCATGAGGTCATTAATTGCTACGACTTCCAGTTCCGGTGTCTCCATTATAACCTTTAGAGCGGCCCGGCCAATTCGTCCGAAACCGTTAATTGCAATTTTTTTCATTTATAAAATTTATTTTGATAAAAGGGAAGGAGAGACAACTATGCCATCTGTTTCTTTCTTTTAGATTCTATGGCTTTTAATAATGAATCGTAAGATTTATCAAATTTTTCAACTCCTTCTTCTTCCAGTTTTTGTGTTACCTGGTCAATGTCAATATTGTTCTCTTTAAGTTTTTCCAAAATATTTCTGGCGTGGATGAGATCGTTTTCAAGTTTGTCCTGCACTATTCCGTGATCTCTGAAGGCCTCAATCGTTTCTATCGGAAGTGTATTAATTGTATCCGGACCGATAAGTGCTTCCACATATTTTACGTCACTGAAAGAAGGGTCTTTGGTGCTGGTGCTTGCCCATAAGACCTTTTGTTTTTTGGCACCCATCTCTTCAAGTTTCCTGAAACGATCGCCAAAAAATATTTCTTTAAAGTTTTCATAGGCAACTTTTGCTGAAGCAATAGCTACTTCTCCTACCATATCATTTAACTTTTTATCTTTTAAAACCGGGTCGAGCATTACATCAATCCTGCTAAGGAAAAAACTGGCAACAGAAGCAATATTATTAATTGGTTGCAGGTTCTTCAGCCTGTCTTCAAGCCCGGAAATATAAGCTTCGGTAACTTCGAGGTAACGCGGAATGCCAAATAATAAGGTAATATTTATATTGATTCCTTCGCTGATGCAATTACGGATTGCGGGCAATCCTTCTTTTGTTCCCGGAATTTTGATCATTACATTCTTGCGGTCAACCGATTTCCATAATTCTCTTGCCTGTTTGATGGTTCCTTCTGTATTATTTGCCAAATGTGGTGAAACTTCAAGGCTTACAAAACCATCGTTTCCTTTTGCCTGATCATACACGGGTTTCATGATATCAGTCGCTCGGCGAATATCGTTAGTTGCAAAACCAAAAAATATTTCTTCGTTACTTTTATTCTCGCCGGACAATTTTTTAATATCGTCGTCATAATCTGCGCTATTTGAAACCGCTTTTTCGAAGATGGAAGGATTACTTGTAATACCTGATAATCCATCCTCATCTATTAGGTGTTGTAGCTTGCCGGAGTCCATTAATTCGCGGTCAAAAAAATCGAGCCAAATACTTTGCCCCAGGTCATGAATGTTTTTTACTTTGTTCATTTTAATATTTTTAAAAATTCAGAGATTGCTATAAAGCCTCAAACGATATGCCATCCTGATGCTGAATTTACGAAATTAAAATCACATCAGTTTGTTGTTTTACCAGTATTAAGAATCACCTTCCCCCAATCGCTTTCAAAAAGCTTTTCTTCTATGTCTTTGGGTTTGAAAGAAATGTAGAGATGCAAAAGTCTCCTTGGAAACGGGCCAAATCATTGAAAGAGATATAAAAGCTGACGCAAGGCAAAGTGTGCACCACGAATGTAAAATAAATGCCTGTAGGATCACCAAAAAAATACTTACAAGCCCCATTATTCCGACAACGCCTGAATATAAAATGACAATCCATGGTTTTGATTGCCAGCGGTTATTGTTTCCAATGGAAACTAAAACGATATCACACAGGTAAGCAAAAGCTCCGACAAGGCCATCAGGAACAGGAAGTGAAAGCGAAAATGAAGATTCCACTATAGCCTTAGTTCCATTCCCGAAAAAAGGTTCCCAAACTCTTTTAATAAAATGAAGCTGATATAAACCAATGTACAATGCAATAAAGAACCCGGCCAATGCCAGTGCTAAAAGAGGAAGTCTTTTCTTCCAGGACGACGGATTTGAAATATATACAGGAGATAAATTGGCATTTTTTGAATTCATTCTTCATTCTTTTCAATCGGAATCCTGAAATTCTTATTTTCCCAATGATTGGCTTTCCTCCAGAAAAAGGTAAAATAAATTTCTTCGGCATTTGTTTTTTCCAGCTCAATATCCGCCACATGAATACCGAGTTTACTATCACGTGTATCAATATTTTGAGTCGTTTTCCACTTATCAATTGTCCAGTGTATGGTAGCCTCTGCCTGCACTTCAATTCGGAGGTTTTTACCCGGTGGAATGCTTTTGCATTGCCACGAAAAACGCCAAACTACAAATTTACTTATCATTTGATTTTTGACATAACGGTCCCGGGTATGTAGGGACATGTCAAAAATTTCTTTCTCTTTAATTGACTTACATAATTTGATGTATTCCGCATGAGCCCAAACCAACGGCATCGCCGAGCCGGAATGTTGTCCAAAAAAGAGTCCCTTTTCAGGAATATCATCTGTATCCCAAATCTGTTCTGAAATCAGCCCGTTGTTAGAAAACCTATCTATTGATTTTAGAATTTCCTTTGCCCCTTCAATGTTGCCTGCAGCTATTTCATAATGTGCCCTTTCTGCCGCCAACAGGGGCCATGCTCTTCCGATTCCGTAGCCATTTTGCGGGAAAGGATTTCCATATTTATCTTCACCGTATCCATCGTTTGGATAGCGATGCCAACATGGGCCGTTAGGTGTATTCACTTTTAATTTAGCATCAATAACCTTAATGGTATTCAATATCTTAGGGTCTTCTGCGGACCGCAAACCAAATCGCACGAGGGCCAAAGCATCCACACAAATCAATTCATATAAATGCATCATTCCATTCTCCCGCTGGCGGTTTTGCAGGTATATCACATTGTTCTTTACATCTTCTGCATCTTCATGTGTAGGATTTATTCGCATATAGTATCCATCTACACCCACCTCATTTGAAAGTGCTGTGTCTGTAACATATGTCCATTTTTCGATCTGTTCATTCCAATAATCGGCTGTCGACCGGCAATAATCTGCCATATCATGTTCATCGTTTATCTCTGCAAGATGAGCCGCGCTAAGTAATGCTGTTATTTCTGTTGCTAAAGTAAATGCTGTTAAACCGGCTTCTTCTTCCCATCGGTCCTGTTGCGTACTGGGACCATGAATGATCAAAAAAGAGATGGCTTTTTTGACACCAGGCCAGTACCTTTTCAACCTGTCTTTGTCCAATTGTTTATTATGGTGGCACTTATCCACAAGTATCATTGGCAAAGCAATCTCATCCATTTGCAAGCCAGTCCAATGCGGAATTCCTTCCAGCCACATGTTCTGGCTCCACTTTCCATCATCTTCCTGGGTAGCCATTAGGTAATTAAGGATCTGAAGTACTTCATCTTTTGAATTTAATGCCAGAAAACCACCGGAACTTTCGACAAGATCACGTGGCCAAACAAGGTGATAGCCGCCCACATCTTTATCTCCTTTGGCTTGGCCCCACGGAATAGAAAGACTTGCAACCACTCCTCCGGAGAATCCTTTTGATTTATGAACATTTAAGACAGTTGCACTTGCCCTAAAGTTCTTTCCGATAGTGTTTCTATCTGATTTTACATTACTTAATTTTTTTTGGAATTGTTTCCAGTCGCTTATGTAATTTTCTCTCGCAGTTTCATAGCCATCTAATAAACTCGACCAGGAGTGTTGAGCCGCATCTTGTTCCGTGGTGCCAAAGCCTAAAGCGATTACAAATTCTTTTGTTTTAACTACATCTATTTCAGCCGTCAAGGCAATATTTCCATCTGGAGCACGCTGGTATTCCCACTCCATTTTTTTATGCTCTTTCAAATCGGTGTAGCCATCCGACTTTCCTACATAACCCGCGGATCTCTTTATAAAATCCGAATAGAAACAGGCAACAGCCATGGAAATGCCATCCCGATAAGCAAACAACATCGGGATTCCTTTGTAATCTCCTATCCAGCCGGTATTCCCTTCTCCTTTGTTGTTAAGATGCGGAGAAAGTAATAAATACAATTTTAACTTGTCATTCTTCTTGTTGGGTTTAAATTTTACTTTTTTTAAAACAGTATTCCTGCAAGGATCGGTTATGATTTCCTTTTCGATACTGTATCTTTTTGCCTTGCAGGTATTCACAATCTTAAAGGCTGGAATACCTTCACCAACCCAGCTTATGGAATGATCTGTATCGCTCTTTTCTTCTGAAAAAAATTCTTCTCCATCAGTTACAATAAACTCCATATCCCGCATACAGGCGATGTCCTCCCTTGGAAAATAAACTTCATCCACAATCCCTTTACTTAAGGTGAAAATCACATTAGAAGAGTCGTTAAAAGATTTGCCCACTCCCGATTTAGCGCTGGAAGTCCAGGATGGAGAAATACCTGGTGCACCGGGTGGTGTATTGTTATCGGCCATAAAAGTTTAAATTTTGATTAAGGGAATACCACTTCTTTCATCCATTTCTCTTTCAAGATATACAGGAGATTCAACAAGAATAATTTCTAAGGTTGGATGTACAATTCCTTTTACTAAATGACCTCCATGCGCTGTTCCGTCTTCTTTTGCTAAAACAATATGCGCATGTACCTTGTATTCGCCTTTAAAAAGGGTAATATCGCCGGTAAGCGACAAAACTTCCATTTGTTCATTGAAATGCGTTTTCTTATAATCTTTTATTGAAAAATCAAAAAAACCGGTAATGGTTTTGCTAAAAGCACCAATGGCTGTAAACTGTGAAGCTGCGAGTTTTTTTTCTTTGGCAAAAGCCAACAGTTCTTCTTTTGCTTCTTCGCCGCTCTCTAAAATGATTGCATAAGTCTTTTCCTTTTCGTCATTGAGTAATTTATATTTCATAAATATTTGTTCGGTTACTGTTTGTTATTGCAATTTTGTTAGCTCAGTTTGAACAGTTTTTATTATTGTTATTCATCAACAGGGTGGTACAAACACCTGCCGCCAGAGCGCCAATAATGCCAAAAGTGAGCTTCTTATGAGTTGCCATCCAGGTTTCGGGACTGAAATTCGTCGCTTCTTTATCGAATGTTCCATGCGCTCCATGATCGCCAGGTAAAGGATGCCACAAGTTATTTTGCCTATCAGAAGATTCCGGCTCATCGGTTTGTTGGCCACTGTATCCTGTTTTTGCCAGATAGTCATCCAGAAATCCGGGAGCAACTTTATTTCCCCATATAGTTTTTACAGTTGGGTAACCTACATAAAGTTCCCGTTCAGGATGCTGAACTATACTTACAACTGCCCTCGCGGCAACCTCGGGTTCAAATATTTTGCCCATTGGTTTTGGTTTATTCTTCAGATAGCTTTTCACCCAGCCAAACTGAGGTGTATTCATAGCAGGTAACTGAACCATACTCAATTTGATGTTGCTGTCTTCTTTTATAAGCTCACTCCTCAATGATTCAAAAAAACCATGAATGGCATGCTTGGCCCCGCAATAAGCAGATTGTAACGGAATACCGCGATAAGCCAGAGCAGAACCGATAAGAACAATTGTGCCTTTATTTCGTGGCAGCATTCTTTTCAAAGCTGCCGAAGTGCCGTAAACCTGCCCTAAATAAGTAACGTCGGTAACGTGTTCAAAATCTTTGGCTTCAATTTTTTTAAATGGACCAAAAACGCTAATCATTGCATTGTTGATCCATACATCAATAGAACCAAAAAATGCTTCTATTTTTTCAGCCGCCTTTTCTACTTCATCTGCCTTTGATACATCACATTGGGCAATATACGCATGGCCACCGAGTTCTTCCACTTCATCATTTGCCGCCTGAAGGCCGTCCATTCCGCGCGCGATCAAACCGATATTGGCGCCAAGTTTTGCAAATTCGCGGACCATTGCTCTTCCCAAACCTGCTGAAGCGCCGGTGATTACTACAGTTTTGCCTATAAATTCTTTTTTCATTTTTAATTTTTTTATTTTAATAAAAACTTTTCTCCTACTTACTTTCCTGATTTTCACTGATGATTGCGTCAAAAACTAAACCAGTGCCAAGGGCATACACTCCATGATAGAAAGCGTCTTTAGCAATCGTTTCAAGTGATTCTTTGATAACGGGCGGCGCCACTTTCAGTGAAGGCAGCATCACCAGTTCTGTAATCCAAACAGCTGCAAAATGAGTAGACGATGCGACAAATCCTCTTAAACCAACTAAATGAATAAGGCCACGCATTAGTCCCCATGAAGTTCCATAAACCCAATGT